>Ga0209390_10011372_pt1 | contig 10237 bp, 9 predicted proteins | sample BON01_FD_187212 | JGI IMG/M metagenome (GOLD analysis project Ga0209390, IMG submission 187212) | Freshwater microbial communities from Lake Bonney liftoff mats and glacier meltwater in Antarctica - BON-01 (SPAdes) (version 2) | ecosystem: Environmental > Aquatic > Freshwater > Ice > Glacier... | reverse complement strand
GGGCTTACAACGCAAAAATCAATTTCTCCGACTTCGTCAACATCCAGAAAAAACTACAAAGCCTCAAAAAATCAGCTAATCCTATCCTATCCGCACTATTTTATGGTAGAAATTAGCCAAACTTGAGCCCCCGGTTGCACCGGGGGCTATTCATGATTTGACCACTTAGTGGTCAGAAAGTAGAATAGATTGAATCAACATTCACCGATCATTCTATTAATGATCCTGAAATGCCTGTCACGATTTATAGTGAGATCAAACCATGAATAACTTGTCCGCCGTGGCGGAGCCATGGGTGCAACCCATGGTAAAAACCAATGCGAATTATATTTAACGAACCTGAAGGGGTCGAACAAATCGGAAACAAATCGTCCATTTAAATTCTAGCTGTTCGAGATTCACCCAACAAGCGCTGACTTATTAGAAAAGTAAAACAGCAAACCAGCTGCATAGAATTTGTAATCTAGAACCTTGATCCAGAGATTTGTAATCCCAACACGATCAACAATTAATCGTTTTGGCGAAACCTCTTTTTCTCGATTGACATCATTCCTGCCAAAACAAAAATCAATGCCATTCCTTTACCCGGGGTTGAAACCCCGGGCTACCAATCTAGCGTCCCCCTCGACTAGATGTAGTCAAATCGCTGTTCCACCCTAGGTGTAGAATGTTTGGCTAAGCGTAATCCGTACAGCGGTCGGATGCAAAACGCTTTAATATCTCCCTGCCCACCGGCTGTTCGAGTCCCGATAGTTGTTGTGGATGTAATCTCGAACCTTGATCTAGGGATTTGCAATCTCGACACGATCAACAATCAATCGTTTTGGCGAAACCTCTTTTTCTCGATTGAGATCAATCCTGCCAAAACAAAAATCAATGCCATTCCTTTACCCGGGGTTGAAACCCCGGGCTACCAATCTAGCGTCCCCCTCGACTAGATGTAGTCAAATCGCTGTTCCACCCTAGGTGTAGAATGTTTGGCTAAGCGTAATCCGTACAGCGGTCGGATGCAAAACGCTTTCATATTTTTTGAAATTTATTGAATTTGTAGTTAATCTTAAGATATTATCTTGTTAAGACATTATATCTGAATTTGTAAAAACTAACGCTATTCGTCAATATGTTTGTTCGGTATAGCTAATTCATCTCCTGCTGTTTAAATTTACTTGTAATAGTTAACCACATACCACGATGAAAAATAATTATTAAAAACATCACATCAGAATGTCCCAATTGTAAAGGCAAAGATTTATTTCTAAAAAAAATCAAATCGTTTGGGAAATGTAATTATTGCGGAAAAGAATTTCCAAGAGGTTATGATGAGCTTATGGAATTCGATTCGAATTAAAAGTAAATATTCAATAAACCAAAGTACCAATAACTAGATTATCGTTAATACTACCCTTGGTACTTAATCTGAAGTTTAAAGCTTTGAAGCAAGTCAACCAAATCTATTGATTTATCTGAGCGACTAATTGAAGGCTTAGTTGTTTAAGCTCCCGAATTAACATGCATAGCCGTATGCAATTAAATAACTGCAAATAGAAGGTCAACCTTACTCTTATTCGAAAACGGGAGCTGAAATTTATTGTTGGGCTCTTCAATAAAAAAATTCTGATTATTCACTTTATTTGCGACCTGAGAAGACATGCTTTTCAGTCCAATTAGAAGGATTAACCGATTCTCAAACACTTATATCTTTGCTAACGAATTAGCGGAAACTCATAAAAATTAAATCCATTTTATAGTCCATACGAAATACCTCAAAAAAGAAAAATAACTGTTAATTGATAGTGGGCAAATTACGCAAAACACTAATCTGATACTTTGTTAATAAAAAAGTGGAACTATAAATTTCTCCTCCTGCCTCATTCATTTTTTCGCTTCGAGTATTCAAAGAGTGTGCAAACATCCTAAATATTATATTCAAACTATAAAATAGTTATATAGGTTACAGGAATAGGCACGTGGATTGAATATTATCAAATTGAATTTACTAACCAGACTTTGAGCTATGACAGAAAATAACATTAAAAAGAAAAAATCCGTTTGGCCTTGGATACTTATGATCCTACTCTCGCTTGTACCCATTTGGTTCTTCTTTTTGAGAGATTCCGACGATAACGTTGAAGTCGAAGAAACCACAACCGAAGAAATAGTTAAAGGAGATGAAACGGGCATGGGAAACCAAGCTATGAATTCAACAGACGCCATAGCTAAATATTCGGCTTACATCGGCGATATGGAGAAAATGGGGATTGACCATGAGTATAATAATGGCGCATTGAATTACCTAATCGATGCGGTAGAGGCAAAAGCTAGTATGCTCGAAGTCGATATAAATGCTGACTTAGAGGAAGCACGTAATAATATCTCGGAAATTAAAGAAAATCCTTACGATATAAATCACGCAGATTTGATCAAAGAGTCTGGTGAAATTATCGCTCGCGCCCTTTCCACCTTGCAGAAAGCAAAATTTCCAAACCTGTCGCAAGAGGTGACGAATGTAGATGCAGCCGTTTCTGCAATTAAGAAAGGTGAACTTACCTTGAACCAAAAAGACGATGTGAATGAATTCTTCAAATCGGCAGAATCACTAGTGTTAAAAATGCAATAAAATGAACACAAAATAGAAATTTATATTAGTTGGAAGAACTAAGCGATTACAAAGTTGCTGACACCGATAAAGATGTCCGTGGTTGGACAGTGCAAGATATAGAAGGCAGAACCATCGGTAAAGTAGATAATTTGCTCGTGAACAAAGACACAGAACGGGTAATTTACCTTGATGTAGAAGTCGATGAATCTATCATTTCAGCCAATCACAAACCTTACAGCGCAAAAGCTAAAGATGGGGTTCATGATTTCATCAACAAAGAGGGTGAAAACCATGTTATCATTCCAATTGGAATGGCAACTTTAGATTTGAATAGTCATCTAGTTTCAACAAATAAAATCAATCATGAAACTTTTGCTCAGACCAAAAGATTGAAAAAACATACACCGGTTTACAGAGAATACGAAGTGGAGGTTTTTAGTTCTTACACCAGGCCAAAAATAGAAACTCATTATCCAGACGATACTTTTTACGAACGCGACGAATTTAAACAGTAATTTAAACTAAGAAAATGTTAAAGTCCGAAAGCGAAAGGTTTCGGACTTTTTTAATGGAATTCTTTACGACTTAAAATTCCCCGGCTAGGTGTAGAATATTTGCCTGGGTGTAATCCGTATAGTGGTCGGATACAAAACGCCTTAATATCTTCTGGATTCAGTACAATAGTCAGGATTAATTCTGTTACCCAAAAGTTTGATAGCTTCGCCATCGTGGGGTTCTTATCGTCATTCTTAACCCCCGGTTGTACCGGGGGCTCCGCGGCGGAGGATAAGTTATTCATGGTTTGACCACTTCATGGTCTTTTGGAAATACATATCTTTCCACTCAATCAACGTAAAAAATCAATGATCATGAAATGGCTGCCCGCCGTGGCAGGGTACAAAACTATAAAATTAATAATAAGGATTTTTTGAATTTTGCCAAAAAAAATTACTGGGCTAGCCTACCTGAAGTTAATTCTATTTGAATAGTCGATTTTATAGTATTTTAGTGAATTATAGATAAATAAACCCATGCGAAAAATCAGGATCTTAGTCTTAATCTTCATGATTTCTGGAAGCTTCACTGTGCAATCTCAAACAGTGGATAACGTACTCTTATCGGAGATCAATGTCGCCTATATCGAGTTTACTGAAATTGGTAAGATATTTAGTCCCAAAGTCAGAATTCAAGTTGATTTTGGGCAGGATAGGTCAAGGGGCAGAATAAATGAATCTCAGATCACTGATTCAAATGGAAGGGTAATCGAGTTCAATTCGCTGGTCGATGCGCTTAATTTTTTCGATCAGTTGGGTTATGAGTTTTTAGAAGGTAACAGAAGTCATTTTGAAGGGGTCAATGTCAATCAGTACTTATTAAGAAGGAAGAAGACGCTGCTGGATTCAGCAGGTAATCCAAGACAGAATTAGATTTAATTAAACGGACTATTTTATACTATAAATCAGGATTCTTGAGTGGCAGCAAAAATTATAGAGGACCAAGTATTCCCCAATAGGTGTAAAATGTTCTCCTAAGCATAATCCGTACAGTGGTCGGATGCAACTCCGCTTTCATATTTTTAGAAATATCCCCCCAGCTTTAGAATACTAGCCCAAGTGTAATCCTTACAGCAGTTGGATGCAAAATGCTTTAATATCTTCTGGAATCCGTAAGGCAGTAGGAAGTAATTCTTTTAGCTAAAAGTTCGACAGCTTCGCCGTCGTGTTGTATCAATCATTATTTCCTATACCCCGCATTTCATACGGGGCTACGCCGCGGCGCACAGGTATTCATGGTTTGACCACTTCGTGGTCGGAAAGTAGAATAGATTGTATCAACATTCACCGATCATTCTATTAATGATCCTGAAATGCCTGTCCCGATTTATCGGGAGATCAAACCATGAATAACTTGTCCCGAATTATCGGGAGCCATGGGTGCAACCCATAGTAAAACCAATGCGAATTACATTTAACGACCCTGAAGGGTCGAACAAATCGAAAACAAATCATCCATTTAAATTCTAGCTGTTCGAGATTCACCCAACAAGCGCTGACTTGTTAGAAAAGTAAAACAGCAAACCAGCTGTATAGAATTTGTAATCTCGAATCTTGATCCGGGAATTTATAATCCTAACACGATCAACAATTAATCGTTTTGGCGAAACCTCTTTTTCTCGATTGATATCAATCCCGCCAAAACAAAAACCAATGCCTTTCTTTTACCCGGGATTGAAATCCCGGGCTACTGGCTACCAATCTAGCGTCTTTACAGGACGCCTAAAACTCTGCTAAATATAAAATCCCAGCCTAAGCGTAATTCATGCAGCCGTCGGATTTAATTACGAATTACTATCGGTAGAAATTCGTAATTCGAATGAATGCAGCTTTTTAGAGAGTAAATATATACTTGACCAATTTTAAATTTGTAAGGATATTGGGGAAAATAAAGAACTGTTGAACTTTTAAGAGCTTCTATTCTGGAGTTGCAATGATGGTCATAATGCCAAGGGATGATCTTTTCTCCTGCAATTTTTGTGGCATAAATTTTACCATCCCAAGCATAAATCCAAAAAATTCATCTTCCATATTTTTATCCCACTTGATTTCTTTTTTCTCCATCTCGCTCATCCAGTACAGCAGATAAGGGTCCATCGTGCCATAAGTAAGTAGTTGGGAAACTTTCCAACCACTTTTTTGAAGCAGTAGGCTGATGTTATCCGGTGAGAATAGTGAGATATGACGCGGTGCATGCCAACCAGCCCAGTTTTCGCCATATTTTTTGCTACTCGCTGAATCGAAGTTGGGAACTTCTATGATAAGTGTCGTGGAAGGTTTCGAAATAGATTTTAAATAATTCAGGTTTTCAAGTGGAGAGTAGTCATGCTCCAAATAATGCCACATCGTAATGACATCAGGCTGCAAACTGCTTGGCAGCTCTTGAATTTCTGCGACTTGTAAGTCTAGCTCTTTGAAATGAACAGCTTCATCTTTCCAGCCTTCATCACTAAAGTCAATGCCGACAGTTCGACAACTTAAGGCTTGCTGACAGGCCTTTAAAAAGCTTGGTCTGCCACAGCCAATATCTAAAATTAAGGATTCGGATGACAACTGATGCGCATCTTTGGCGCGCTTTACGCGTTTCAGATCTAGCTTTTTTTGGCTGCCCTCCACCAATTTCTCGTACTTCCCCCAAGCTTTTGCTCCTCTGTAAGGTAGATACGAAGAAGTATAGTAATTTTTTAGCTGATCTAATTCTACTCTGGGATTTAAGAATACCAGTTTACATTTCTCACATTGGTCAAAGTTGAATAACTCTTTACTGGAATGCATTTGGGCACTGACCTTAATAAAAGAACCTATTGTGGCGGCGTTACAAATAGGACAATTGGTGAGTTGCTGCATAGGTCTAAGTAGATATTCGTCTTCTGGATGTTGTTAAATTGGTGTTAAAACCAGCTGCAATCCGTATAGTTTCGGATGTAGCTCCATCTTCCTATCCATAGAATCTGTAATTCTTTAAATGTAAGGGCAAAAAATCTTTCGTCTCAATAACTCGACTGTGCTGTTCGGGGTTTCAACTGTGTAAAATATGTAATCTCGAACCTTGATCTAAGGCTTTGCAATCCCTGACAAGATGCAAACAATGACTAAGCGTAATCCGTACAGCTTCGGATATAACAACTCCTTAATTTCCTTCATCAATCATCAATAGTTCAGCCTCCGCCAAGTCGGACAGGCACCTTAGGATTACCGTTTCCTATCATCAATTGCCAAAAGGATCACTTCGATAGTCCTCAGAATTACCATGGGCTACGCCGCGGCGCAAAGAGATATCCACGGTTTGAGTCTGCCTACCGGACAGGCAGGCACTTCGCAGTCTAGAAACTAGATAAAAAATCCACGATATCTATTAAATCGATGATCCTGATATGCCGTACAGCGCTGGCCGGGTCTCAAGCCTAATTTTTTATACCTTCTTGTTATTAAGAATTTGCAATTCAGCTGTCGATAAGAATGACTTTTTGATTTAGAATATTATACCTGGAGCTCAGATATTTCAGCTGATAGTCGAGAAGCGAAAATAAAAAACTAGCTGAGATCCATCTTTCTCTTTTCCTCAAAATTTTCAGTCAGCATTGTATAAATCGAATTAAAAGTCTTTCGGTTGAATCGGGAATCAACATGATGCCACTTACCGCTTTGAAGTTTCAGATTTATAGCCTTAGTTTTCCCAACCCACAGGCGATTAATTTCCTGTAATTTCCAGCTTTTAAGTTCTGTGTCCAGATTTATTTCTTTTTTGCGCAGGGGATACCGAATCACCAGATTTCTTCCGACCAACCGAATGTCTGAACTTCTTCTTGTAAAATATATCAACGGTAAAAAAGTAACAATCATAATAATTGCAGCGATGATAGCAGTTTCCATAACCTTTTGGTTTTTGTAGCAAATTGGTTCAAAACCGATACCAGACTAACCGATTGTCTAAAAATCAAGCCATTCGATTTAATTTGAAAAATTATGATCCCGTATTTTGCTGTTAAATGAGAATAGCTTGTGAAGACATTTGTAAGCTTCCCTCCTTTGCTAGATGAGTATTAGATTTCAGGAATATGCATTAAAATAATCTAATTTATGGAGCAAACTCTACCCAACTTGAGGATCTTAATTCTTGGTCTATGCACAGGATACTAGCTTTACCGTAATCCGTACAGCTATCGGACGCAAAACATTTTGATATTATTAGCTTGCTGCATTTGATTAGAAAGTAGAATAAGCCCTTTAACTCAGACACTACGAACAAGACCGAAAGAAGATCGTACTACAAAGCCTTCAAATTGATGGTTGTTGAACTATACAAAAGCGGAAAATCTTTCAGGCATATTAGCCATGATTTGGACACTCCTTCAGTGATGGTTTGATGCTGGAGCAGAGGGTTTTCAGTTTTGGCAGATTCCAGTTTTGCAGCTAAGGGACCGCCTATTATAAGACCTGATTAGAACGAAATTATAGACTTAAAGAAAGCCCTGAAAAATGCCCAGACCGAGCTGCGTATCCTGAAAAAGGCCGCAAGCATTTTCTCCAAGAGCGATAACAAATATTCGGGTTTGTAAAAGACCGCCAGAAAGAATTTGCTGTTGAGGAGATGTGTCAGGTTTTTGAAGTATCCGGAAATACCCATTACGACTGGCTAGACCGTAAACCTTCTAGATTAAGCCGTGAAAATGAAGGGCTAAAAGCAGAGATTAACGAGTTATACCAATTGAGTAACGGAAGACTGGGCAGCCCCAAGCTCACCATGGAACTGAGATATCGTGGTTTTCAAGTATCAAGGCCTCGGGTGGACAAGCTGATAAAACAACTTGGAGTCCAAAGTATCAGCTGCCACAAATTCAGAGTGATGACAACAGATTCCAACCATGCATGTATTCCATCGGATAACCTGTTAGACAGAGATTTCACAGCATCGGAACTTGGTAAAAAGTGGGTATCGGACCTTGCCTATGTTAGCACACTTCAAGGGTGGCTATACCTTATTATCATCATGAATTTGTTTGGTCAGAGAATCATCGGATGGGCTATTAGTGAGACAATGGAGGCCATCTTGCACGATAAATATCGCTTTCAAAATGACCATTGGAAACCGCTCTGTAAACCCATTTGAACTAACTTTCCACTCAGATAGTGGAATTCAGTACGTACGTAAAGAATTCAAGGAGCAGCTCAAAGCAAATAAAGTAGACCAGAGTATGAGCAGAAAAGGAAACTGCTGTGATAATGCAGTTGCGGAAAGCTTCTTCAAAATCATCAAGTCAGAAATAATTTATCATACGGGCTATGTGAATCTAGCCCAAGCCAGAGCTGAACTAGTTGAGCTTATAGCGATCTGATACACCGTGAAAAGGAATCATTCCTATCTCAATTACCTTACATCCGATCAATTCGGGAAAACAACAAAAACCAAGGCCGCTTAGAAAACTAGAACTCGGAATTGTCGCTTGGATTTTCCTCCAAAAATCAAACTGATAAGTTACGTGTCACGCGACAGGAGAGAAATGAAATCAATTTCAAACTGAGCTTAAAATATTGTCCAGTTTTTTGTAACAGATCCACCAAGCAGGAAATAATTTACTCGGATGACAGTAACTTCTAATTTATAAATATAGTTATCCGCAATGGCAACAGTAAAGCGATTATAGCGGTATAAAATTTGGTGAAACGTGATTTTAATTAAGAATTCAAAACCGCATCTTTAAGTGGCTCTGAAGGAGCTAATCCATTCATAACCCTGTATGCAGTCCAGGGAAGCAGATAAATACTACCCCACAGCTCTGTCCCGATTGCTATCGGGACAGAGGGTTCCGCCTCGGCGGATAAGTATAAATTGTTTCAATCCTTCAGATCTATTTTTGAGTGAACTAAAACTATACAGCTAGAATTCCTAAGAAAATTAGGCTACAGATGTAATTGCGGATGCACCTATTAAGAAATAAAACACTTCTTAAAATATTGCTTGATTATACGCAATTATGCCAATAACTATTTTCTTTGGCTAACTGTCAGTAAAGCCCTCCAAGTCAAGCACATTATGAGTAACCGGAGTGCTGGGAACACTAATTTGTACCATACACTATTTACTTTTATCTTCTACTGTTGCAATTGCGGACACATATTAATTAGTATCACTGAACACTGAATAGCACTTAAGTTTATAAAATCCAGGCTATCGGATTCATCAAGCAGGTCGTCCCTTCAGTCTAACATCAATTCTTTTTTTCTTGATGGTTAACCTCTTCATTGCATCCATTAAGGTTGCATCTTTTGTCTCCTTATAAATCTCATTAATTGCTAGTACAAGCCGTTTCGCTTCTCTTGAGGCTGTCACCCTATCACTGGTAGTCATGCTACTCATTTTAGCTTTTTCAAATACTTCTGCTTCTTTTAGAATATCCATAATTAGTATTGTTTTTTAAAATTCTTAATCCATTTTCTTAAGATATTGATACAATTCGCTATCTGTCGAAATGAAAATAGTTGTTTTTCCATCAAAAGTTTTCTCAAATGTATCCATCGATTTTAGAAAGCTATAAAGGCTTATCGATTGACTAGACCTATTATAAGCGTTTGCATAAATCGAGGCAGCAGTGGCATCTGCCTTACCTTTAATCATCTCAGCATCCCTAAATGCAATGGATTGTATATTTTTAAGTTCCCGTTCCTTCTCACCGTTAATACGTGAGGCTTCTCCCTGACCTTCTGAGCGGAATTTGTCAGCGATACGGAAACGTTCACTTTTCATTCGCTCATAAACCTGTTTCTGGACTTCCTCCACGTAATTGATGCGCTTAAATCGAAAATCCAAGAGCTTGATTCCAAGCTCAATCGTCTGCTTGTTGGCCGATACCAATATCATGTTTTGGATGCTATCCCTACCGACATAAATCTTAGACAAAGAATCACCACCAACTTCAGAATTGGATGATTCAGGAACTCTATTACTGGATCGGACGACTTCTTCAATGTCATTACTTGCTATGAAATCCCTAGTGTCCCCATCGAGAATATCATCTATCCGGGATTGCGCATTCCGTTCATTCGTTAAACGTTTAAAAAATAGAAGTGGATCTGTAATCTGCCA
>Ga0209390_10011370_pt1 | contig 10238 bp, 17 predicted proteins | sample BON01_FD_187212 | JGI IMG/M metagenome (GOLD analysis project Ga0209390, IMG submission 187212) | Freshwater microbial communities from Lake Bonney liftoff mats and glacier meltwater in Antarctica - BON-01 (SPAdes) (version 2) | ecosystem: Environmental > Aquatic > Freshwater > Ice > Glacier... | reverse complement strand
TTCAACCTCTTGCCCACGCAACAAGGCGAGCGTGTGCTTTAAGAAAAAAATGGAAAGACATACAATTGCTGCTGGGGGAGCTTCATGCATGCTCTATCTGTGGAGGAATTAGGAGAGCAGAGCCGGAGAAATAATGAGGAGAAGAGTAGGAATACTACGTGTACAAAAGAAAGAAGCAAGCATAACAAAGGAAAAAGAAAGAAGAGGATGGAATGAAAAGATAGTCGACTTTGGTCTTCGGCGCGGTATTCGCAGCGGGCTGGGTAATTGCTTCTCTTCTTTTTAATCTTCGTCGTTCTTCTGCCCCTTTGCAATGTTTTCTTTCCCAACTTCTTCATCTTCTTCTCTAACTTAGTTCTTTTCCTGCCGACTCTTTTTTCAGGAAAGGGCAAGTCGCACATACACACGAAAAGGGGACAAGGTACTGTGTTTTCTGATCTTCTTCTCTAACTAAGTTCTTTTCCTGCCGACTCTTTCCTCAGGAAAGGGCAAGTCGCACATACACACGAAAAGAAGACAAGGTACTGTGTTCTCTGATCTTTCACCTCTCGCTGTTATCATGCATCTCCTCTCTCTCCCCTTTTTGGTAATTCTCGAAAGTGAGACCCTCAAGCAAAAAAGTTTGTTGGGAAGAGGGCTGGTTTCTTAGGGTGGTGCTGATTTGCCTCTCGTTTCCCTAGTTCTACTTCCTCACTCACTCTTCCTCTTCTCTCGTTCTCCTCCTCTTCGTTTAGTTTCCCCTCTCCTCCTCTCCTCTTTTTCTTTCTTTTGCTTTCCTTTAAATGCAGTCACCAACGACCTATCCGATTTATCAAATATGAAATGACCAAAAGCCACGCGCTCTCCATTCTCTCTCTCTCTCTCTACTACTGTCTATCTACACACAGACCTCCCCTCCCTCCCTCCCTCCCTCCCTCCCTCCCCTTCCTTCTTAAGGCATCTGGTACTTGTGCGCCATATACTCACAAGCCACCCCCCCCTCAAAACATTAAACGTCACCTCCTCTTCATACAACCGGGCATTCCCCCTCCTGCCTCCCCACACACACCCTCCCCTCCAGGAAGAAGGGAGGGAGGGAGGGAGGGGTAAAAAGACATATTCCTCCTTACGGCATCTGGTACTTATGCGCCACATACTCACAAGCCAACCCCCCCCTCAACACATAGAAAGTCACCTCCACTTCATACAACCGAGCATTGCCCTCCTGCCTCCCCATACTCACAGTCCCCTCCAACGCATCGCCCGGATTCAACTCCAACCCCTCCACAAGATGAAACACCTGCTGCCCCCAGTGAGTGTAGCCCATATCAGGCGCCGTGCTCAAAGTAGTCGGACACGGCAAAGGCTTCTCTTCATCGTTCCCAAAAAAATCAGTCGTAAACCACCCCGCGAACCCACTCACACGCACGGGACCATCTGTCCTATCATCAGGGATGGTGAATTTAAAGGGTGTGGTGGGCACGCCTTTGATGTCTTCAAAAGTACAGGTTTTGAGGTCGAGTTTTAGGATCGCGGCGGGGGTGCCTACTACTTGCTCGGCGCGCAACTCCGCCCAAGCGCTGGAGAGAAGGTAGTACTGTTTTTGTTCTTCTTCGTATTGGGCCGAAAGGCCGGCCATATCTAGGGAGTAGAATTGCTTGGTTTCATAGGTGAAGGCATGCCAGTCCGTGATGGCCTGTTGAAACTCTTGTTCCTTCGCTTGGCGTTCTCGTTCGTCGTCGATCAACGACCAGAACATAGTGGCATGAGACGGAAACATGTGCCCTCCCTCCTTCTTCAGGTATTTCTCTCGGACACGTACAACGGTGTCGAGCATACTCTCTCTCAACAAAAAGTAACCCATCCACTCACTCACGATAATATCGACCGAACCAGGCTCCACCCCCTCCATCTCCTCCGCTGACCCTTGCTGCACCTCAACGATGTTGCTCACGCCGTTGCGCGCCACGATGACCTTGGCCATCTTGGCCATGTCTAGGGAGGGAGGGAGGGAGGGAGGGAGGGAGGGAGGGAGGGGTGAGTTTACAGCGTTGCTGGCGTGATTATCTAATTGCATTAAAAAGGAGAGAGCGAGACAAAATTTCGAATTTTGAAACGAAATAACCAGAATGCCAGCACTCATATTCGCCCTTCCCACCTCCCTCCTTCCCTCCCTTTCTCCCTCCCTCCCTCCCTCCCTCCCTTACCCGTAAACTCGACCGCGAGCACCCTCGCCGCCCCCGCCTTGGCACTCCACACAGCCAACACGCCCGTCCCCGTACCCACATCCACCACAGTCTTCCCCTTAAAAGCTAGCGCGTTCTTGCTGATCGCCTCGTGGTACGCAAACATCCGCCGGTGGTCCGTGAGCATTTGTTTCTGAGGGAGGGAGGGAGGGAGAAAGGGATGAGGATGGCGAGCACGCTCTCTAGGAGGAGGGAGGAAGGGGAGGAGGGAGGGAGGGGTGGAGGAGCAACTACATGCGTGCGCGCCTTACCTGATGGTACAAGTAGGCGTAGGAGCAGAAGTACTCGGCAAAGTCCTTGGCCTTGGCCCCGGCGTCTCCCTTCATGATGATAGAGTCGTCCTTCATGGTGCCTGCTGCTGCCTCCCCGCCTTCCTTCTGCTTCGCGGCCCCATTGCTGTCGCCGCTGCCGTGGCTGGCACCGTTGGTGGTGATGCCCTCCATGTTGTTTGCCTGTGCTTGTGTGTGGAGGGAGCGAGGGAGGGTAATAAGTCTAGGCGTGTGTGACGAACAATGTGTTAGCCTAGATATTGCTTGGCGAGCCCGCGCTTTTATGACAGCCACAAGCACGCATCCGCAGCCCAACCAAGCTCGACGAAAGATTTATGCTGTCGTCCTCCCCATGCGTAACACGCCAGCTTTGGCGGCTGGGCATCGAGGCAGACACTGCGGTTTGGAAAAGGGAGAGCGACGGGGCACCATTCGATTCGCTCTTGAAGGAAGCGTTGAGATGGGCCTGTGGTGTTCTGCACTGCATGGGAGCAGGAGCAGGACAAGACATCATTTACAGTGCATTGTTTCACTCTCGCAAACGAGCGAGGAGGAGAAGAGAGTAAGGTTGCGAGCTTGTGGCTCGGAATGGGACACAAATGGCTTGTGATCAAAGACACGCTTCCTGGGGTCGGGAGGGAGAAGGGAGGGAGGGAGGAGGTTAAAATACAAGGCCAATTCGAGCATTAGCGCCAGGGCCGCCGCAGTGGGGTCCGCGACTTGAACGGATCTTGCGGGGGTTATAACCCGCCAAGCCAAGGGTACGTGGGCTCTCTGGGAATGACTTTGATAGTGCCGAGGCGTATATGCTAGCACAGGACAAGTTAAAGGCGGCTTCCCTCCAAGAGAAAGCAGCGTATGAAGTATGGTTTAAGTGTGTGGGGAGGAACAAATATGCAATGTTTGACGAGATGGCACGTGAAGGGGGAGCATGGGACGACTTGTGTGTGGAACCCCAAGTGAGGGCGCTTGCTGGGAGGGGTTTCTGCAAGCCGTGTAACAAATTTTACGATGACAATTAAGGTCTGGAGGCCCATGAAAAACGACGCCACCCGAGGCCACCAGTACCAAGCGATGAGAGAGATGCGGACCGCGAAAGGGAGGCATAATTACGGTAGAAAAATATTCGAAATTGACAAAATGTGTGTAAATTAGAGAGAATAAAATTAGTTTAGAAGACGTAGTAGGAGAAATACGGGTCAGGGGGAGTGGCTTACCATACCCAATTTGAAGATCTTATTCAAAGGGAGAGTTTAGAAGTATAATTGGAAGCAGTATAATTGGGAAATGGGCAATTTCTAGAGAGATGGGACTGATAGAGAGATCGGAACGTATCATATTTTCTACAATTTTATGGTCGAGGACGGGCAATACATGTGTAAGAGCCGCTCAAAGCCCCGAGATGGTTCAAATGCATAAGACCTGAGCACCCTGCCCACGGGGGGGTGATGCTCTGCATGGTACAGTGTAGGCCTGCTTCGGCATGCGCCAGAAAAAGCCCTCCCAGAGGGTGCACTCTAAAGAAACAAGACAAGACAAGACAAGACAAGCAGAGATGGTTCAAGTGCATGAGACCTGAGCACCCTGCCCACGGAGGTGTGACGCTCTGCACGGTACAGTGTAGGCCTGCTTTGGCATGCGCCAGAAAAAGCCCTCGCAGAGGGTGCACTCTAAAGAAACAAGACAAGACAAGACAAGCACAACCCTGTGAGTTCATATCAAGAATGACGTTCAAGAGCTTTAGTTCTGCAACCAGTCATCAAAGACGTCTGTGCGCGGCACTTTGGAAGTGTGCCAAACGCCCTAAACCTAATGAAAATACTCCACATCCCAACTCCACGCAACAAAACTCAGTTACGAGCCTGCTGCTTCTAAAATGTCCACAGTTTGTTCTAATTCTTTCTTTTTCCAATCGTTGTCCTTGGCATTGCTTTTGTTGGTTAATCTAAGAAGCAAATATTTTCTAACTAGGCACCTGGGCCAAGTTTTATTCTGTCTTCCCCCCCCTCCCCGGTGTCGTTTTGACTACTCTACTACTACTGCTACTACTACTAATGTTGTTCTTTCCCCGTGCTGGCACGGCAAGGGACGCACACCCACGGCGACATGCTTTCCCCTCTTGCCCTCTTTCGAGACTCTTCACACAACACATTTCTCTTCTTTTTGATTCTCTATCCACACAAACAAGCTGAGCTACCTAAATCCTATTGCTAATCACTTTTGTTTTTATTCGCTCTCTCTCTTTTATTTTACCTAGTCATCGGCCGCGCCCTCCTCGTCGTCGTCGTCGCTGCCATAGCCGAGGAGGAAGAAGAGGAAGAAGGCGTCACATCATCAGGGAAAAAAAAGGAAGCCAAGCACGGCGACGAGGCCCCACCTTTCCACGACTCTGCTCGCATGTCCTCGTCCTCGTCCTCGTCATCCTCCTCCTCCTCCTCCTCCTCCTCCTCCCCCTCCCTCCCACCCTCCCGCCGTCTCTCCCCCCTCCCCATCCACCCCTCCACTTCAACCCCCTCCTCACCCTTCTCCTTCTCCTCCGATGAAATGAAGGAGAAAACCGAGTCCCGGGTCGTCTGTGGGTCAGTACTAGTAGCCGTGCTCCACCCAAGCTCATTCTCACCCCCCTCCCCTCCCAGCTCCTCAAGCCGCAAAGCCTGATCACAGCTATAATCCCCTCCCTCCCTCCCTCCCTCCTCCTCCTCCTCCTCCTCCTTACTAATCTTCCTCTTGTTTGTGTAGCCCCAGTCATCGTGTAGCTCCAAAGAATGCCCAAAGAAGTCCTCCTCGTTCACTTCCTCCTCCTCCTCCTGATCCTCCTCCTCCTCCTCGCCCTCCGTCCCTTCCTCCTCCTCGTCATCATCCTCATCCCCCGACAAATCCATCCCTTCCTCGCTCCCTTCCTCCTCTTCCTCCACCTCCTCCTCCTCCTCCTCATTCTCTTTCACCAGCAGATTCCCAGAAGACACAGAACGGTACCCCAAAAAGGAAGGCGGCGGGGGGAGCAACAGCGGAGGGGAGGGAAAGGGCGCCACCGCAACAGCAGCAGCAGTTGCAGTTGCAGCAGCAGCAGCGACAAACATACTACTACTGTTGCTGCTGCTGCTGCTGCTGCTGTTGCTGTTGCGCTGCAGGTTGGTGTCGTCGCCGTGGCCGGAGATAGCGGTAATGCGACCGAGGAGGTGAGGGAGGAGGTTCGCAGGGTGGTTTTGGAGGCTGTGTCTATCCCACATTGGTACCAGGGCCTGCGCTGCTTGTGTTTGGGGGGAGACTAGAGCAGTCAGAAATGCCTGGTGGTGGTGGTGCTGGTGGTGGTGGTGCTGCTGCTGCTGTTGCTGCTGTTGCTGGTCGTGAACGGGGACGAGGGCGTCGAAGAGACCGGCGGAGAGGAAGGTGAGATAGGCCTTGCAATGTTCAAGCGCGCGGTCTACGGGTGAATAGCCGGTGGCGATGGCGAGGGCGGGATGGAAGGCGGGGGGGAGGAGGAGGTAGAGCCCGGCGGCTGCTAGTATGGAGGGATAGAAATGGAGGGAGGTCACATCGAGCAGGGCTAGGTCCAACAACAGCTGTACCCGCTGGGCGACTCCGGAGGGGAGGCGTTGAAGGAGGATGAGATGCTGCTGCTGCTGGTGGCACGGCTGCTGTTGCTGTTGGCGTTTAAGCGCAGCGGCGGCGACGGGGAGGCCGCGTTCGAGGAAGGCGAGGAGGTACCATTCGGCCCAATCGTCTGAGGTGGGAGGGGATAGATTCCACGCGAGGGTAGTCATTAATTCAGTCTCAAATGTCGTGACATCTCGAGCGGTGAAGGTGCCGGCGGTGGCCTCGGCGAGTTCTTGGGCTTTGGGGGGGTAGACTTCTTCCATTTTGGCAGCGACGAAGAGGGAGGTGATTGCAAGGAGCTGCAACCTGTCCTTAGGGAAGATGAAGGCAACAGTCGAAAGAAAACGATCGCAGTAATTAACAGCTGCTTGGAAGGTCTGCCGGTGGACGAAGAAGTTAGCACCGACCTCCATGAGCCAGTCCAGGAGCTGGGCACGCATGTCGGGTCGGAGGTCAGTTTGCCGGTGTTCGTAGGTGGGGTCAGGGGCATAGATGTGTAGCTCGGCCTCCCTCATTTTGAGGTAATGGCGACGACCGTAATGCTTCATGTTGTGCAAGGTCGCGTCGGGCGGAGGGGCCAGGCCGATTTTCCAGTAAAAGGCGCTGCGGGAGGGTTGGTTGGTGCTTGCTCCTCCTCCTCCGTAACTGCTGCTGCTGCTGCGGGGGGTGGGGATGGTGCTGGTGGCAAAGGTTTCGAGCTCCTCCTCGTCCAGCGTCTCGTGGCAGGCAGCCGCCAGCATGCTGTCCTCGTACGACTCGTCATAGTCGTGCTGCTGGTGGTGTTGGTGGTGGGCATCACTGCTGCTGCTGCTGCTGCTGCTGTCCGCGGCCGAGTGAAAATGCCGTGCGCCGCGGTCGGTGCCCAGGCAGTCCATGCTTGGTAGCGCCTATAAAAGAGGAAAAGGACGCCACGGTGAGCTTGTGTATATTTACGCACTTTTAAACCGTGACTGACTTACCCGTGGGAGGTGCTTTGATGCTGGTGGTGCCCGTCGTCGTCGTCTAATCAGTGGTCTGCTCCTGCGGCGGTCCTTGATTGCATGACCCAGGTGCCTTGTCCAACGCTCCCAGAGCTCAAGTCCCGCCTGCCGCTTGGAAGAAGAATGAAAGAGGGACGTGAGCGTGTGGTCAGGTGGTTGGTTTCATGTGTGTGTGTCTCGTAATCGCACAGGCCCGGGCGGACCACCGCGCTTCTGTAGCACAGGCTCGCTTTCTTCTGTCCGCTCAGCAGAAGGAGCAACCACGTGGTCAACACCACCACCCAAAGGCCACCGCATGCCCAGACAGAATGAAAAGAATACTTCCAAATTAATGCCGTATTGGGATCCACGCGGGACGCACTGTGCGTTTCGTGGCAAGTGCGCCGAGGGAGGGTCGAAAGCAAGAAGGAGAGACCCGAGGAAGGCAAGGAAGCAAGAGTGCAACGACGGGCTTTCTGCGGTGGGAGAGCGCAGCGCAGAAATCAACAACCAGGCCATCCCTGCAATTTTGGCCCTAAGCAGGAATTGTTGTCTTGTTGTACGCCAGGTGGCTTGGCACTTTTTTGGTTTATTTGGGAAGGCGTGTGGTCGTGGTGGGTTGCGACTTTTTGCACGTTGTCTTGGTGGGTCAACGCTTCACTCTGATTTGGCGAGTGCAATGAAAGCGCTATCTGGCCATCGAATTTCGTCGTGCACGGTACCACCCCAGACATTTTGCCACTCACCCCACCTCCACCACTCCCTTACCTATAGGAAAAGCCAGGAAATTTCAGAAAAATAGTTCCTCAAAGCGAAAAAGTGCGTCCACTACACAGGGGTTTGGGGACGTGCAAGTAGAAGAAATGTGTGAGCGATGCCGTCGCTGCTGCTTCTCGCCTCGCACGACCGACCGCGCGCTTGCCCTTCTTCTTTTTCTGTGCGCTGTGGCATGCATTTGTGTGAGCTTAACTCCTCTCTCCACTCCATAAGCTACACAGGGACGACAAGCCAGGTCATATGCAGCTCCTCCTGCCCTTCTCTCCACAACCTGAGAGGCGCTGTGTGTGTGTGGTGTGCATGCCAGCCTTCCCTCCCTCCCTTCGCTAAAACGCCCTTCAATCATCATCACACACAACGACAAACCACGACGGCGTTCAACCCACTCCCCACTCATCTACACAGACACACAGGGCTATCTCCTTTTTCTTCCTGGAGAAATGGAGGACGAGCACGAGACGATGCCCATTGGTGGCGGCGGGGAGCAGGAAACCATGCCGATAGTAGACGAGGCGCTGGAGGGAGAGGAGGCCGAGGCCGCGAAGGAGCAGCAGGAGCAGCAGCAGGAGGAGGATGAGGGCGAGGATGGTATGGATGCGGAGGATGGAGAAGGAGGTGAGTAGAGAGAGGGGTGGAGAAAGGCGGGGGTGGGTGGGGTTGGGCGGAGTGCGAGAGAGTGGGACAGCCTCTTCGTTTTCTTCCACGCACTCTAGACGAGACACGCATACACAGACATTATTATTGTTGCTGCTGCTGCTTTCCAAGCACACATTACCATGCAATCCACCTGCTTCCACACACACTCCCTCTCTACCCACTGATACAGCTATTGCCACTTCCCCTGCTGCTGCTCCTGCTGTGGCTGACGAGGACGAGTCTAGCTAAACCTTCTCCTTCTCTTCCACGCTCACACACACACCCTATACACACATATATACACACAATACAGGTATTGCTACTACTGCTCCTGCGGCTGCTGCTGCTTCCGATGGAGACGACGACGAGGAGGTGGAAGCTTTCAACACCACCAGGCACGCTCTCACACACACCTTATACACACATATATTCACACACAGCCATTGCTACTGCCCCTGCTACTGCTGCTGCTGCTGCTGCTGACGACGACGACGACGAGGAGATGGAAGCGTTCAAGGCCAAGGTCAGGAAGACGAAGAAGAGGAATGACAACGAGGAGGAGGAGGAGGAGGAGGACGAGGAGGAGGAAGAGGGAGGCCAGGACCTATTACAAGAAGACACAGCGAACAGGTCTATGGCCACTTCGGCGAGCGAGGCAGAGGAGGAGGAAGGGAGGGAGGAAGGGAGGGAGAACGCGACGGAGGAAGAGGAGGAGGAGGAGGAGGAGGAGGAGGACCCTCAGGCAGTGGCGGACCGGTTGCTGTTGAGCCAGAAGTTAAGGCAGGCCAAGTCGGCGTGGATGCTGTATACGAGCGAAGCGAGGGAGGCGTTGAAGGTGAGGGGAGGAGGGAGGGAGGGGAGGGAAGGGAAGGACAGGTTGCTGTTGAGCCAGAAGTGAAGGCAGGCCAAGTCGGCGTGGATGCAGTATACGAGCGAAGCGAGAAAGGCGTTGAAGGTGAGGGAAGGAGGGAGGGAGGGAGGGAGGGAGGGAGGGAGGAGGGAAGGGAGGGGAAGGAAGGGAAGGACAGGTTGTTGTTGAGCCAGAAGTTAAGGCAGGCCAAGTCGGCGTGGATGCTGTATACGAGCGAAGCGAGGGAGGCGTTGAAGAAGGTGAGTGGAGGAGGGAGGGAGGGAGGGAGGGAGGGAGGGAAGGTTAGGAGTTGAGACAGGCCAAGTCGGCATGGATGCTGTATATGAGCGAGAAGAGGGAGGCGTTGAAGGTGAGTGGAGGGAGGGGAGGGAGGGGGGGAGGGGAGGGAGGGGAGCGTTGGCTTAAAGTTTTCCTTGGTTTATTCATTCATTTACTCATTTATTCATTTATTTATTTATTTATTTATTTATTTATTTATTTATTTATTTATTTATTCATTAATTTATTCATTTATTTATTTATTTGTTTATTCATTTATCTATTCATTTATTTATTTATTTGTTTATTTATGAAAATAAAAACAGGAGCGACCGTCTCTCAAAGTGACGGAGCAAGTCAAAATCATGTCCGAGCAATGGAAAGCCCTCTCAGACGACGCCCGCCAACCCTACCTCGATCGAGCAGCAGCAGACAAAACACGCTACCAGCACGACAAACAACAACACGCTGAAGCTCAAGCCCGCGAAAGCACGCGCCTGGCGAAGCAGAAGAAGAGGAATGGAGGGAAGGAAGGAGGGAGGGAGGGAGGGAGGGGTCCGAGGGAATTGAGCGAGGAGATGCTTTTCCCCCTGGCGAGGATTAGGAGGATTATGAAGCTCGACCCGGAAGTGAAGACCGTCTCGAA
>Ga0209390_10011368_pt1 | contig 10239 bp, 10 predicted proteins | sample BON01_FD_187212 | JGI IMG/M metagenome (GOLD analysis project Ga0209390, IMG submission 187212) | Freshwater microbial communities from Lake Bonney liftoff mats and glacier meltwater in Antarctica - BON-01 (SPAdes) (version 2) | ecosystem: Environmental > Aquatic > Freshwater > Ice > Glacier... | reverse complement strand
TATTTCGCAAAGTCATTCTTTCGAATTGGCTTCGATCAGATCCGAAAACTGCTCAAATCAGACCCAATTGCTGCAGTCTCTCCTTGGTTGCTAATTCCAACCAAAATCAAGAGAGTCGTGTAGTATGGCATCCACCATAGCCTGCGCTTCCGCCGCTTCAACGGCAGCGGCGGCTTCCTCCTCGGCAAGCGCCACAGCGGCTTCCGCCGCCGCAACAGCAGCCGCAGCCTCATCCATCGCCGCTTGGATTTTCGCGGCCTCTGCGATCAAATCCTCATTCAGCGGGTCGCACACAGCATCGGCCGCAGGCTCGCACAATACTGTGCCATCCGCCGCAATTACCGTACCCACATCCGTCAAGGTTTGCGCCATCAATGGCCAAGGATGGACGTTCATCAACGCAACCGACAGCGCCGCCGTAGAATTCAACAACCGTTTCATGCAGGATCCTTTCAAGATCAATGCGCCATTCTTGTGCAGTCGGGCTTATCCACTCTGGCGCCCAAGCTCCAAATCCAAGTTTGACATTCCCAACACACTCCACCAAACCGCCTTGTTATGCGATAGCAGACCGACGCCTTGCCCATGTGATCGCATATCATAAACACACTTGGCAGCCATCAGTTCCTTTAAACCCCAAAATCATCGCGCTATCGGCAAGCCGCCGCCTATTGCCGCCATGGCTTCAAACAGCGCAGGCGCCATCTTCCAATGCTGCAACGACTGCTATAACCCGCTCCGTTGGCATTTAGTATTGGAAGGAAAAAGCCGGGGGCAAACGATTGCCCTCGAAGGTATTTAGGCCAAGATGAAAGCGATCACTCGGTTTTGGGCCAACCATCAATGACGGCAATCGCCTCTTCGGCGGTTTCGACAAAATGGATCAGCTCAAGGTCTTCGGCGGCGATGGTGCCTGCATCGGCCAAGGCATCCCAGTTGATAATTTTTTCCCAGAACGCTTTGCCAAACAGCAAAAACGGTACGCGTTTCATGCGGCCAGTTTGGATCAGGGTCAGGCTTTCAAACATTTCATCCAGCGTGCCAAAGCCGCCCGGAAAGACGCAGATCGCGGCAGCGCGCATCAGGAAATGCATTTTGCGGATCGCGAAATAGTGGAAGTTGAAGCACAGATCAGGGGTGACATATTCATTTGGCGCTTGTTCATGCGGCAGCACGATGTTCAGCCCAATGCTTTGGCCGCCCGCCTCATGCGCGCCGCGATTGCCGGCTTCCATCACGCCGGGGCCGCCACCCGTGACGATTACGTTTTCACGCCCATAGCTGGCCATCGAGCGTTCGGTCATGATAAAGGCGAACTTCTGCGCCTCGGCGTAATAGATGCTTAGGTCTGCCAATGTTTTGGTGCGGGCCGTGTCTTTTTTGGCCGGGTCAGGAATGCGCGCACCGCCGAACAGGACAATCGTGCTTTCAATGCCCCGCTCATCCATCACCAGCTGCGGTTTCAGCAGTTCCAGTTGCAGGCGGACAGGGCGCAGTTCCTCGCGGCACATGAAATCATTGTCATTAAAGGCGAGGCGGTACGCAGGCGCGCGGGTTTGCGGCGTATCCGGAATATCGCGGGCCGCGCGCACGTCTTGCTGGCTGTCGCGAAAAGGGTGTTTGCGGGCGTCGTCTTTCATCATGTTTCCTTGGTCTGGCCTTGGTCTGCAATTGCGTGACTTGTCCTCTACGTCTATAGGCTTGGGGCAAGCGTGACCACTGTAAAGGAATAAACCATGAGCAATGCTGCCCTAGAGACCGCAATTGAAGCCGCATGGGAGGCCCGTGATAGCATCACGCCTGCCACAAAAGGCGAGGCCCGCGAGGCGATTGAAGCCACTTTAACCGCGCTGGATAGCGGGGCGTTGCGGGTGGCGGAAAAGCGTGGGGCGGATTGGCACGTGAATCAATGGGCCAAAAAAGCCGTGCTGTTGTCATTCCGGCTGACCGATATGTACGAGATTTCGGGGTCCAACGGTGGCAGCAATTGGTGGGACAAGGTGCCATCAAAGTTTCAAGGCTGGACTGAGGCTGATTGGCGCGTGGCTGGCTTTCGAGCCGTGCCGGGGTCGATTGTGCGGCGGTCGGCCTATATCGCGAAGGGCGTCGTTTTGATGCCGTCCTTTGTGAATATCGGCGCCTATGTGGATGAAGGGTCGATGGTGGACGGCTGGGCCACGGTCGGGTCTTGCGCCCAGATTGGCAAAAATGTGCATCTTTCGGGCGGGGTGGGGATTGGCGGCGTTTTGGAGCCGATGCAGGCCGGGCCGACGATTATTGAGGATAACTGCTTTATCGGCGCGCGGTCTGAGGTGGTTGAGGGCTGTATTATCCGCGAAGGATCGGTGCTGGGCATGGGTGTTTTCATCGGGCAATCGACCAAGATTGTGGACCGTGAAACCGGGGCCGTGATGTATGGTGAGGTGCCGGCCGGGTCGGTTGTGGTGGCGGGGTCGATGCCTTCGAAAAACGAGATCAACCTTTATTGCGCGGTGATTGTGAAAAAGGTGGACGCGAAAACGCGGTCGAAAACCTCGATCAATGAGCTGCTGCGCGATTGAATTTAGGCTGTCCGCGCGCGGGATGAATCGCGCGCGGACGTTTTTATAAGGTATTGGTTTCATTGTGTTTTCGTTTTTTTATTAACTAAATTTTAATGCGTATGCGCGGTGCATCACCAGAGCGAAGCCTTCAAATCAAGTTTGCTCAAATCCTACGAACCACACCTTCGGCAAGAACAGCGCAGGTAAGCCAAGACCCCAAAAATATGATGTCAGAGACGAGGCCCATCGGGGGTTGTCCTGTGACCAGGTAAATTGGGAAAAACACCATTGTCACGGCTGTGGCCCCCATCCCAATTGCATAGGCGCGGATCATCCAGTTGCGGTGGCGGGTAAAATCCCGCTTGTGGATGGCCTGCATTGCAAGGGCCAAAGCCACGCCCAACGCGATCCCGAACAGCAACCTCCCGCTGCTTAGGGCCGCCGAAGACGTGTCGGGAAAGTGCCAGAGCAGACTCAACGAACTCAGCGAGATCATTGCCCCAGCTGCCACAAACATGCGCCCGATGATGCGGTGTAAAAACCCGTATTTGCGCATCAGAACACGGCTGAATTGGATGGGGCCAAGGATACCAAACGTGGCACCGCCTAGCACATGCATGAAATGCCAGACGGGGACGACGCTTAGGCGTTGACCGTCTTCGGGCAGGGCGCCCAGAGGGATTTGCACGATTTGCACCAATGCCAAAATGATCGTGAGTAGGGTGCAAAAGTACAATGCCGCAGGCACGACAATGGGTCTCGTGAGAAGACGAGTCATCTTAGAAATCTTTCTTTACAGTGTCTTACGGCTCAAATTTGAATATTTCGTTCAGCGGCTTACCAAAAACCGCTGAGATCTGAAACGCTAGTTCAAGCGTGGGAGAGTACTTTGCATTCTCGATCGCAATGATCGTCTGTCGAGTCACCCCTACACGCTCGGCCAAGGCTTGTTGTGTCATTTCATCCGCGTCAAAACGGCAACGGCGGATCGTATTGGAAACCTTCATCTTGGCCAAGGGTTACAGCCCCAATCGGTAAACCATAACGCGGCACACCTCCGAACCAAAACCCGCAACCGCCATGCCAATCAGGATGGTGTTTAACGCTGCAAGCACGCTCCACCCCATTGCAAGCAGCCCTACAGCAATTACAAATCCGCTGCTGATAACAACCAAAGACACCATCGCACCGCGATAGCTGATCTTTGTATCGCGTTCGTCAGAGTTGAACTGCAGTTTGGGTTGCTTGGTTGCGATTGCATAGGCAATGTTAAAAAGGACCATGATGGCAAAAGCCAGAATGGCACCGCCGCCCATCAACCAAATCACATCCCACGCCCAAAGCGACGGCCCATCCACGCCATCATAGCCTCCCGTCACAGTCCCGTTCCAGATAGGACGACCCCACAAGAAAAAGGCGACAACGCCAGACAAAATTGCGCTCCACGCGCCGCGTTCTTCGAATGACATGGTTCTTGCTCCCCGAATTTTGATTTGTCCTCGGTAAAAATTAGGTATATTAAAGCTTACATCGTGTAAAGTATCTTTTACATTTCTGCGAAGCGTTGGACAGCGGATGACGGCCGCCTATTGTTGTCGAGTTCGAGATACTATGTCGAGAAGGACGCCCATTCTGGCGCACACCACCAAAGCTAGATACCGACTTTGAAGCCCCCGCTTTCTGGGCATAGCTGCCTTTGCACAAAGTACAAAATTGGCGTCAATATTGGCGCTTAGCCCTACCCCCGCCTTGATCATATTTGCCGCTTTTTCTGCGATCATCACTGTCGGGCTGGAGGTGTTCCCGATGTGATGCTGGGTATGACGGAGACATCGACCACGGCCATCGGGTCTGTGCCTATTTTGGCGGTGCCGATGGGGTTGGTCATCGGGTATTCAAGTAATTGGCGGCTATGGCGGGGGCCACTATGGGGAAATCTAGTCCAAAATGGGGAGACTTTGGGTAGCACGGCAACAAGGTAGGCTGAGTTCCCGGTTCAATCACTCTTTTTGTCAGGCGTCACTTTAGAGGCGCGCGGGTCGCGCTCCCATTGGGCGGTCATTTTGCGGTTCAGCCATGCAAGCCCCACCAAGGACAAGCCCAGACCCATGAAGGAGAACACCCGGATAAGACCCGACAGGCCCGACATATCGACCAAGAACACCTTGGCGACTGTTAGTGCCACGCCGGCCATCGCGACTTTGCGCAAAATGTCTGAGCGTTTGCCGAAAGCAAAGACCAAGAGTGCCACCGAGGCGGTGAGCATGGCGAGGGTGTAGGTGTAGAGTTCGGGGTCGGAAAAGCCCGGTACGGTTAGGTCGGGGCCACGCCACAAGCGGCGGATTTCCATGCCGGTATAAAGCGTGCCAAAGAAGGTCGCCGCGAGGATGAAACCGATGCGCACCCAGCGGCGGAAATGCGTGATCTTCCACGCGGCCACGGCGAACACGGCAGCAAGCGGCAGGAAGGCGATGGCTAGGCTGTCGAACACGGGCGGGCCTGTGACCAGCTCGTTGCGGGCGGTGAGGGGGTTTGAAAACAGCAAAAGCACTGAGAGTGTGCCAAGGGCGGTTAGGCCATAGAGGGCGGCTACGATGGCGCGCAGGGCGGTGATGAATTTGCCGCCCATCTGCATCCGGTAAAGCTGGTTCAGCGCAAGGGCTATCCAGATGGTTGACATTAGGCCCATGACCCAATGGCTGTCGCTGGCTGCGCGGGGGGCCATGCGTAGCAAGGTTACAGCAAGGAACACGCCAAGGATGGTCCAGCAGGCACTTTCCAAAACCAGTGCGGTTTTGGTGCGGCGGTCGCGCGACAACCACCACGCGGCGGCGAGCAAAGCAAGGGTTGCGAGAAAGGCGAAGGCAACCTCAAAGTACCCGATGTCATAAACCTCGGTGCCATAGTTCCAACCCAGCGCCCAATCAAAGCCCGGCCAGACCACCAGCCGGAAGGTGATGATGGCCACAGCGATTTGGATAAAATAGGTCAGTGGTGGCAAGGCGTGGCGGCGATCTAGGGCGGCGGTGCCAAGCACCATCACGGCCAGCGCCACGGTCAGCGCCGCCTTGGTGAGCACCAGGAATACCGCGAGGGTGATTAACGTGAGCGCGCCCACGGCTAGGAGGCCTGTGCGCACAGGCTTGCCTGCATCAGTGGCGGTCGCGGCGCGGGTGGCCAGCACGACCAGGAGGGCAGCCATAGCAATGGCGGCAAGCGCCCAATTATAGGGGCCAAGCACTGCACCCGGCGACCACAGAAACTCGAGGATCAGCAGGCTGGCTGGCGCAAAGACAGTGGCGCAAAAAGCCCAGAAGGTGGGGGCGATTTTGGGGCCGTTATCGCGCAAGGCCCAAGCCATGCGCAGATACATCAGCACGGTGCCAAGCGCGCCCAATGCGGCAAGCACCCAGACCGTTGCAGGGATTGGCACCGCGATGGGGGTTGTTTGATCAATGGCTATAGGTTTGGAGGCCTCCCAAAACTCACGGGCCAAGGGGCCGTAGTTTACCGCCTCAAGCGCTATGACAGCCAGTAGGGCCAAGCCGGGGATCAGGGCATGGTCGTATAGGCTTGGGGCGTCACGCGTCCATAGCGTGGTGGCCAACAGCAGCAGGGTTAGCGCGTGAAGCCCAAGCCAGACGGTATCGGGGGTGCCTGCATTCAAGGACACAGCAAGGGCTATGCCAGTGGCGATGAGCGTGGTGCCAAAGGTTAGACGGGTGGGAAATTCGGGCCGCAGCTTGCCACGGCTGAGCAGCGTATCAAGGAAAGACGCCCCCGATTGGCGCGGAATTAGCCCGCGTTCGGGGATGGCAAAGGCGGCGAAGGTGGTTAGCAGCACGCCACCAAGGAAATGCAGATCGGCACCTTTGGCCAACCACAAAACGGCGCTGCCGGCCAGCGTGGCGATCAGGCCAAGCGCGGAAATCCACGCCCAACGTTTGACCGTATCAATGCCCAAGGCGACCGCCGCGACCATGGCCAGATAGTAATGCACCATCCATGAAGAGTCAGAATCGCTGCCGGTGATAAAGGGTGCAAGCGACGCGCCCAAGATACCGACCGCCGCCAGAACCGGGCCGGAAAACCAACCCAACACGAGGGCAATTGCCGACACAGCCCCAAGGCCTGCAAAAGTGGTGGTAGGCCCGATTAAGCCATAAAGCGAGCGCGCACCAAAGACTGCGACATAAAGCACAACAATGCCAGCGCCAGACAGGACCGAAGGCAGCGATTGGGTGGCACCTGTGCTGTCACCATCGTGGGTATCATCGCCCGATTTTCGGCGGATATATTCGCCCCCCGCGATCAACGCGGTACCAAAGGCAAGCGCGCCCATGACACGCCAGAACGGGGTGAGCAGGCCGTTTTCAATGCCGTATTGCACCATGAACACGCCCGCCAGTGCCAATGACGCGGCGGCGATGGCCAGCACCCAGTTTTCGCGCAGCCAAGTGGTCAGCTTTTCGATCAGGTCTGGTTTGAACACAAAGGCTGTGGGGGTTTGGCTGTCTTGGGTTCCGGCAGATTGCGATGGGGCGCTGGGCCAAGGGCTGGGTACTGCGCCAGTTGATACGACCTGTGGGTCGCGTGGCGCGGTTTCGGGCTGGGCGGCAGGTGTTGCACTGGTTTGGGGGGTGGCGGTTGGGGTGGTAGTGGATGATGCCAAGCGCGCCAGATCGGATTGCAAACCTTTGACCAACTCTTCGAGATTTCGCGTCTTGGATTTCAGGCCAAGATGCGAAAAGAACAGGTAAGGCACAATCACGATGATCAGCAAAACCGCCAGACCGGCGAAGGTGATCATCATTTCAAGCTCATCCATCCCTTGCCACCATCCTTGCCGTTATTGCCGCAGGTTACGCGACAAAGGGCCAAAACGGCAATCCTATTCGCCGGCCTAGCGCGGGCCTAGCGCCGAGGCTTGCCTGTCCATGTTGCAAGCCACGCTTTTAGGCGCGCCCACAGGCCATCGGCGCGGTCGTCAATGTCATCAATCGTGTCGCCGATGCTTTCCAGCGTAGGGTCAATCGTGCGTTCGCGAAACTGCGCCCACATACGCCACAGCAACAGCAGAACCCCGGCCAAAACGATAAAGAAAAAGATGTTGAACCACGGGATGATGCGGACATCGGGGCTTTCGACTTGCGTCACCGCGATGGCATTGGGAAAGATGCTGAACAGTTCGTTGCGCCAGCCGTAATGGGTGATCGACACCCATGTTGGGTTGGTCTTGTCATTGGAAATAAGGGACTGCGACTCGGCCTGAAGGTTGGAACTGTCGAGCTTGAAGTACGGCGGCCAGCCCCAGCCCGTATCCTCATTCCGGTAGACGATGATCTTGCCGTTGGGCTTTTCGGCGTTGATAAAACGCACATCGCGGGTGGTTCCTGCCGCGGTACCGACGTCGGGCGAGGCCCAGAAGAAGGAATTTTCGCCAAAATCAATGCGGCGGTTTTCGGTGCCGACGACGCGCACGATATCATGCTGCGGCAACGTGTAATGAAAGAACGAAAACAGCAAAACTGCGATGATCGTGAAAAAGGTCCATTTTACATAGCGCATCGGTGTTTTCCTTCAGGCGAAATTCAACAGGTAGACGGCTGCTAACACGGCCACGGTTGGGATAACATAGACCAACCAGATCAGTTTTTTGCGCAGGCCTTTTTCATATTCGACCATGCCTGCGGCGATATAGGTATCGCGGTCGCCGGGGCCTTGGTCGGCATCCCACGCCTTTTCAAGTTCTTCGCGTTGGGTAGAGCGGGAATAGATGCTGACCAGAAAATACAGCACCGTTAGGCCCAGAAAGCCAAAGACGGCGAGGCGGATCAAACCAATCATCGGCGGGCCTTTCGCACAGAGCCCCAAGGGCCGACAAGGTCGGTCATTGAGGGGTTGGGTTTTGGCGCAGCGCCCGATTTGGGTTTGAATTCGGGTTCAGGACGTTCCAGCGCATCCATACCCGGTTCGGGCCCAAACAAAGCGGTTCGCGCGCCTGCCTTATCCACTTGATACTCTCGTTCCAAAAAATCAGCAACATAGCCGCGCTTGCGATCAGACCAGCGGGCATAGCTGGCGTAGAACAGTTCTTTGTGGGTGATGAACATCTGACGCACATCCAAGGGCGCGAGTTGGGCCAGCAGCATATTGACCAAATCACGGTCAGCATGGGGACGGGCGCGCAGGGTGTAGAAATAAGCCGGGTGTTCAGAGGTGATGCGCGGCCAATCGCCGCCGCCTTCGACCCAAGCCAGCAGACGGGCGAGGCCGAGGAATTCTTGCGGCAGATCAGCCCCCAAACGTTGCGCGATTTTGCGCAGATCATTGCGGGTGGCATTGCCCAGATCAAGGTTCAGCGCATCGGCCACGTCGACCAGAATAAAGTCCATCTTTTGGCGCAGGACGGCGGCGCAATCCATGCCGCGCGCCTTGACGATGGGTTCTACGAGGCCGTTTTTCTCCAGCCAATCGGCGATCATGTTGCGGTTGGTGATATCCATCACTTGGGCAATCGGCACCTCGCCCAAGGAGGCCGCAGGCAGAACCGAGATCACGGCAGGCACCTTGGCGCTGCGAAACACATAAAGGCCACCGAAATGCGAGGTCCAAAAATTGGCTTGTTCAAACGCCATTTTGGGCAAGGTGATTGGCACGCGCGTCACATCGCCGGTGCGTTTGGCCAGCCCGATCATATCAGCGATCAGCACATCATCGCGCCAACCGGTCGGCTCATTGCGGAAACGGTCGATCATCTGGCCCAGCTTGGCGGCATCGGCCACATGGCCGCCGATGGTATCGGCCTCAATCGTGATGCGGCGAATATCGAGGAGGCGGGCGGGGTTTGACACTTCATAAACGCTGTTGGCCAGTTCGCCTGCCACGGCATCGCGGGCGGTCAGGGCGAACAGCTGCGCCTCATTCGCATCGATGAATTGGCGCAGCACGCCGCGCGAGGTGGAGAAGGTGGCGTTGAGCAAGGGTGCCGTTTTTTGCGCCGTGGTCAGCAGGATAAACTGGCGGTTGCAGCCATTGGGGTTGAGGTAGCGGTCATCGCCCAGCTCATCCCCGATTTCGGGGGAGTAGCCGGAAATGTCGATGTGAAAATCGGTGAGGGTTGTGCGCTTGCCCGCCAAATGTTCCAGCGCGCGGTTATAGCGTTCGATCAGGGCGGGCGAGTTTACCTCAACCAAATTCCCGAACATCAGACCTTTTTCGATGAGGCGTTTCATGAGTGGTCCTTTGGGGTGGTGTCTTTGACGATTTTGGCACGGCGGGTGAAGGCGTAAAGATACCACGGCAGCCAGAATATGGCGGAGAAGCCGGCCAGACCCACCGACTCCCACGCCCTTTGTTTTAGGTTGGTGAGGGCGTCGGGGTTGAGGAGGAACATTACGATAATCGCCGTGATGGCGCAGATGAGGATGCCCATCATCCGCGCATGGGCGGGGCCTTTGTCAAACAGCATGGCGGGGCGGGTGACGAAGGGGACCACGGCGAAGGTGATGAAGGCGAAGGCGGCGAGGGAGAGGAGGAGGAGGGATAGGGTGGTCATGGCTATCTACCTGTCGCGTCCCGGATGATTGCGCGGTGATTTGACGAAGAGATGTGGGTGTGTTTTGTGCCAGTCTTTCATCGCCTGCATTGGCGTTCGGCTCCCCAAGGCTGATTGCGGCAACTGCGTGTTGTAGAG
>Ga0209390_10011367_pt1 | contig 10241 bp, 8 predicted proteins | sample BON01_FD_187212 | JGI IMG/M metagenome (GOLD analysis project Ga0209390, IMG submission 187212) | Freshwater microbial communities from Lake Bonney liftoff mats and glacier meltwater in Antarctica - BON-01 (SPAdes) (version 2) | ecosystem: Environmental > Aquatic > Freshwater > Ice > Glacier... | reverse complement strand
GCGCGCACGCCTGCAGGCACCGGAAGGCGGTCGAGGCGGCGTGCGCGAGCTCCTCGGGCGGGGCCTGCCCGCCGATGGCGGCGGAGACGGCGGCGAGGTAGGAGCGGTAGTGGCGCTCGTGCGCAGCATAGCCGGACGTCGACTCTGGCAGCCCGCCCGTGAGCCCGCTCCAGCTCAGCGCCTGAGAGCTGCCCGAGTTGCCGCTGTCGCTGTGGGTGCGCTGCGCCTCCAGCCAGAGGGTCAGCTGGGCGCGCTGCTGCTTGGGGTCGAAGGCGGCGCCTGCCTCGGTGTAGGCCACTCGGAGCAGGCCCGACAGCCGCTGCGCCAGGCTGTCGTCGGTCTCCGCGTCGGCGGACGATAACCTGGTCATGACAACTCGACAAGCTTACTTCACAGCTATTTTGATCGCCCCTGTTTCGTTCCCTCCCCAACGATATTACAAGCGTGTCGTCGGTCAGCAGCGCGCCAAGTAGCAGCCTGCGCAGTCGGCCACTGCTTTCTTGCTAGTCAAAAGTATGCCGCATGTCTCGTACCTTCGCAAGCATGGGAAGACCTCGCGCACCCCGCGTCTTCCCTTCAAAATATCGAGATGAAGCTCATCGGCGAGTTCGGCCTGAAGAACAAGCGCGAGGTCTGGCGCACCCAGCCATCGCGCTTGCGCGCATCCGCAAGGCGGCCCATGCTGCTCGCTCTCTACCAGTTCCCGCCGCTTCGAGGGCCCCCAGCTGAAGCAGAAGTACAGCAGAGATATCAATTCACGTGTGTGCTCGTGTCCCCTTTGTATTATAAACCGTCTGTGAAATACTCGCGCTTTCGCGCCAAGTCGCGGTCTCTCACGGTGCTTTGATCGCACTGTGTGGCGTGAGCGAACCCGAGGCGAGCAGCGAACGCTGTCGTGGTTGCTTTGCGCGAACGCCAGGACGGCGAGTTACAATTCATGTCGCAGACTCGCGAGGATCTCCTGATCCCCGAGGATCTGATCCGCCAGCACAACGCGAACCTGGCGTGGCTGAACACTAGAGAAGGCGGTGAGCACGTGGCGCTGAAGAAGTTTGCCGAGGCGCGGATTGACTACGGCAGGGCTCTAGGGCAGCCGATCGCCTCACAGCTCCTGTCGAACATCTCGGCGACGCTCTTCAACCAGCAAGACTTTGAGGGCGCGCTCACGTTCGCTGCCGCGGCGTCTGTGGCTGCTGCGGGGCGGGAGGGAGCTGCCGCGAAAAAAGGCCGCCACCGCGCCACCTCTGCGCTGAGGGCGCTCGGCGCGGCTCCGGAGGAGGTTGCGTGGTGGGCGGGCGAGGCGGGCGGCTCGGCCGAGCTTGCCGTGAGGGCAGCCGTTGCACGTGGCGGGCGGCCGCTGCCCTTGCCGGAGGGGAGCGCAGACGCTGACCCTGAAGCGCTCAAGGCGGCGGGGAACGAACTTTTCTCCAAGCAAGACTTGGAGGGCGCGCTTCGCCAGTACCTCCTGGGGCTACGCGCGCTTCCAATCGTGGCGGCGGCACTCCGCAACCGCTCTCTCTGCTCGTTCGAGGTGCGTTGGCCTTTACACGATATTGTTATTACCAATGTTGTATGGTGTGTGGCCTACAAAAGGGATGCCGAGGGGGGGTCGTATATTGCCCAATAGCCGTGCAATAGTATTGCAACAGTGTGGGCAATACAGGCGGGCCGGGAGAATGAAAGGACGATTGATTAGTGCACAAACGAGTAGAAGTAAAATAATATCTTGTAAAGGCTAAGGTGGAGGTGCGAGGGCTTCCCTGGGAAGACTCAACCCTAGGAACACCACAGGGACACTGGACGCACGAGGGTTGCACACCCTCTAACAGCACCCTCTCTTGTGTGAACAGGTGCAGGTGCTCACCACTTTCTAATGGATCCCCTCTCCCCTACGTGAGACAGCTCGGGCTCCAGCTGGGTGCCTGCCTCGGGTTCACCCGGAACCTCTGCTCGCTCGAGGGACGAGCACTTCAGACGTACTAGACGACCCTCGCACACCACAGACACAGGGACACGTGAAAACCGACACAACCACCACGTCCTCTCGCCTGAGCATCTCTCCTAGTGGTGTAACAGGTACGAGTACATTTCACTGATCAAATGGCCCTCCCTGATGACAGCTTGGGATGCACGCACAAGCTTGCCTCGAGGCGGTGGCGGCGTCGGTGGTGGACCCGACCAACGCAAAGACCTTGTTCCGCAAGGCTAAGGCTGCGCTCGCGCTCGGCTGGGCCGAGGAGGCCTCGGCCGCCTGCGCGGCTGGGCTCGCTCTCTCGCCGGGCGAGGCCGGGCTCTCTGGGCTCGCGGAGCGCGTCGAGGCGCTGCGTCTGGGCTGATATATATATATATATATATATATATATTTATATACATACATATGTGTGTGTGTTTATATATATATATATGTATGTATGTCGTATGTACGTATATGTATACCTATATGTATGTATGTATGTATATATAATATATAATATATATAATATATATGTATGTATGTATATTTGTGTATCTGTGTCTGTTTGTCTGTGTGCTCGTGTGCTGAGCGCCACCGTGTTGGTGTTGAGTGCCAGCGCATGGTGCGGAATTGCGAATGGGATTGCCCCACTCACACCCGGGCCAGCGAGCGGCGACTTTGAGCCGGCGCCGAGCGGAGTACTGTACGAAGACGAGTAGGTCGGGTGTGGGATGTGGCTTCTCTTGTGCTCGTGTGGCTCTTTGAGGATTCTGATTGATTGATTGATTGATTGGTCAGGTGTGCGCCGGACTGATTGTGCGTCGTGTCTGTCTGCGCGTTGTGTAAACACGCCGGGCGGGTGCCGGCTGGCTTCTGGCTTCTGTGGCGTTTGGTTGCGTGTTGTGTATATAAAATAGATGATGATAGGGATCTAAATGTATAGCGTATAGCTCTCTATGCCTCGAGGATGTAGGATGGTTTCCACGGTAGGCCCAAAGATGGGACAAGAACCTTCTCCCGGTATAGGGCCGAAACGGGGGTGTTGGATTTTGCCCAGATCCAAAAATATTCTCAAAAACCTGACTTCGACTTTCTTTCGACTTTTTTCTATGTAATCGTAATCGCCAAAAACATATTTTTTACACATGCATGTTACATTTTAAGAAGAAATCCATTTTGGAGTTGTGAATGCCCCCCGGGGAGCCAGACAACAAGGCCACCACCCAGAAGTGAGAACACGGCAAGCCCGCACACACCCCCCCCCCCAGGCCGTGTGCCGCCAGTATCACACTCAGCACGACTCCGCACGCGCCCCAGACACCAAAATGGCCGCCCGACGGCAACTGCAGCACTGTTCACAGTGCGGCGTATTGAAAAACGCCAGCACGAACGAGCACACCACTGCCCCCCCGGCCACAACTGGGGCACGCACCCGCGGGGTAGACCCCGCACATGGGCTAGATGGCGCGGGCCAGCCGCATCCCGGAGTCCCACGCGCCGCGCGCGAGCCCAGGCACCCCCGCAAACAGCTCCAATGCGGCCCGCTTGACGGCATCGGAGAGCTGAGCACGACCTGGCGCGGCATCGCATCGAGCCGGCCCTGCGAAGGGGGCGGCATGCGGTGGGGTTGGGTAAGCAGCAGGTGCGGTCCCAGCGCGCGAGGCCACGCGACCGCGCGTGCTGGTGTTGCTCACCTACCCGTCGGCGGCTGCGCGGCGTCGGAGAGCTGGTTAGGGTTGGGTTAGGGTTAACCAGCTCTGGGTTAGGGTTAGGGTTGAACCCGACCGCCACCGACGCGACGTACCTGGGCAGAAACCTGGCGTAAGCTCGAGAGCAGGAAGCGTAAACCCGCAACCCAACCTCCTGCTCACCCGACATGGCCACTTTGAAAGCACTTTGCGCGGAGCAGGGTCGGGTGAGCGCGCGCGCATCTCCACGGTCCGCGCTCCGAAGTCGGGTTCACCCGATCTCAGGGGGTCAAACAAGTCGCGTAGCCGTAGCCATCTACACCGAACGTGGCCAGCTCGCTCCCAAACAGCGTCGCGCCGTGGACCCCGTTGCCCGGCGCGCCCCTGCTGGCCGGACCCGCCGGGGCGCCGCCCTGCCTGTGGGTGCGCAGCCACCTGTGGAGCGGCGCGTGGGCGGCGAGCATCCTGCGCAGCGGGTCGTCGGGCGGCCCGTCGGAGCCAAACACGCTGCCGGCGGCGCGCGACGCCTCGGCCGCCGCGCCGCCTCGGCCGCTGAGCCAGAGGCGCGCGCGCTGGAGGCGCGCGCGCGCCTCCGCCGGCGCCGGCGCCGGCGCGGCCGACTCGGGCTCGGCGAGCGCGCACGCCTGCAGGCACCGGAAGGCGGTCGAGGCGGCGTGCGCGAGCTCCTCGGGCGGGGCCTGCCCGCCGATGGCGGCGGAGACGGCGGCGAGGTAGGAGCGGTAGTGGCGCTCGTGCGCAGCGTAGCCGGGCGTCGTCTCTGGCAGCCCGCCCGTGAGCCCGCTCCAGCTCAGCGCCTGAGAGCTGCCCGAGTTGCCGCTGTCGCTGTGGGTGCGCTGCGCCTCCAGCCAGAGGGCCAGCTGGGCGCGCTGCTGCTTGGGGTCGAAGGCGGCGCCTGCCTCGGTGTAGGCCACTCGGAGCAGGCCCGAAAGCCGCTGCGCCAGGCTGTCATCGGTCTCCGCGTCCGCGGACGATAACCTGACAGTCGGGAAGCAATTCACAGGCCAAATTTCACAGCTATTTTGAGGATCGCCCCTGTTTCGTTCCCTCCCCCACGATATTCCAGGCTACGCGGACTGCGAAGAAAGGCGTCTGTGTCAGAACTTCGCTGCGTGCCACTGCTTCTTGCTAGTCAAAAAGTATGCCGCATGTCTCGTACCTACGCAAGCATGGGAAGACCTCGCGCACCCCGCGTCGTCCCTTCGAGAAGCAGCGGCTCGATATCGAGATGAAGCTCATCGGCGAGTTCGGCCTGAAGAACAAGCGCGAGGTCTGGCGCACCCAGCTGACGCTGGCGCGCATCCGCAAGGCGGCCCGGGTGCTGCTCACCCTCGACGAGAAGGAGCCGCGCCGCCTGTTCGAGGGCAGCGCGCTGCTCCGCCGCCTCGTGCGCCTCGGCGTGCTGGACGAGAGCAAGATGTCGCTCGACTACGTGCTTGCGCTGAAGCCGGCGGTGCGCAGCAGCCCTCTGCCGGGACGAGCGTTGGCGGTGGGTGGGGGCGGCTGCGCTATTGCGCTCTGGTTTGCGGTTCAGGCGCCGCCGGGGGGAGCCTCGCTGCCGGCGTGCGTCTGTGGGACGTCTGCAGCGGTTTTTCTGACCCCCCCCCTTTCTCTGACCCTGCGCAGGACTTCCTCGAGCGCCGTCTGCAGACGCAGGTGTTCAAGCTGGGCCTGGCCAAGTCGATCCACCACGCGCGCGTGCTTATCCGCCAGCGCCACATCCGCGTCGGCAAGCAGATTGTCAACATCCCCTCCTTCATGGTGCGCACCGAGTCGCAGAAGCACATTGACTTCTCCATCACCTCGCCCTTCGGCGGCGGCCGGCCGGGCCGCAACAAGCGGAAGGCGATTGCGGCCAAGGGCGGCAAGGCTGACGACGACGAGGAGGACATGGAGTAGGCGGGCCGATAACCGCATACCGCCTTGCGGCGCGTGGGTGGCACTGGGGTCCTGCACGCGCTGATGGGCACGCGCGCTGTGTACACGTCGCCCCCGCGTTGATTGGAGGCTGTGTCCACTGGCCTCTCGCCGGGGCTGGTTGATGCGTGTTTGCTCTGTTGTTACTAGACTAGAACGCGATTCCCGAGCCCGTCTCAATTCGTGTGACTTGTCAAGACTTGTGCCGCGCTCCTCGGCCTGACTGCAAAGCAAAAGACAAACAAAAACACCAACAGGACCTTTAGATAGCGTGCCCGTCTCTCCCTTTAATTATAACCCCGCGCGAGAGAGGGGGGGTTGTTGTGCGGACAGGTGCAGATGTAGCTTGATCTAGTCTAGAGCTATACCGTACTAGCTACCTGCTACCTACCTGCCCCCTACAAACAATCTATTTTTAAGAATTTCGCCCTTCGGCGCCAGCCGAACTCGCGATATGTCGGACCAGGTGGCCGAGCTTGCTCGCCTGCAAGATCTGTGCGGCACCCTGCGCGCGCGACTCGGCGAGGCGGTACTTGCCAAAACGGCGGGCGGGCGCGGCGGCGGCGCCGCGGCAGTCCTGGCCGATGGCGCGCTGGCGTTCATCGACCTGAAAGAGGTGAACCGGTCTGTGTGGGAGCTGGTGAGCGGCTTCAAGGAGCGCACGCAGAGCGCCAACGCGGGCGTCGACACCGCCGAGCTCAAATTGCAGAACCTGCAGTACGAGAAGAACCACTTTCTCCGCGAGATTACGCACCTTCGCGACTTTGTCACCGATGCCGGTCCCAAAATTGAGCTGATCGACGAGGCGGCGTTCGCGCAGCAGGCGCCGCCCGAGCTGCTGCGCGTGACCAAGGCGGCGAACGCGCACCAGTTCCACCTCAACCGGCTCGAGCTCGAGCTGCAGCAGCGCAAGGCGCTCTGCGAGACGCGCGACAGCCGGCTGGCGGAGCGCGCGGCTGTGGCGGGGCGCAACGCCGAGAAGCAGGTCTTCCTCGACGGGCTGCAGGCGCAGCTCAACTCGCTCATCACGCTCTCGCTGCCGCTGCAGAAACTGCTCAATCAGCGCCACACGCAGCGCTGGAACGAGCGGCGGCGGCTGCACTTGCTGCCGCCGTCGCTGCAGGCGCTCTACGTGCGCGCCGTCGCCTACCGCGACACGGCGGCGCCAAACCTAGAGCTCACCATCGTGGGCGACATCGTCGCGGCGGAGGAGCTGCTCCTCGCCAAGGCGGGCGCGGCGGAGGGCCGGCTTCTGTCGTCGCGGCCGACGAAGCGGCGGCGCAAGGGGGGCAAAAAGGGCGGCGGGGGCGGGGGCGGCGCGGGCGGCGGCGAGGGAGGCGGCGGCGGCAAGGGGGGCGAGAAGGAGGAGGAGGACGACGAGGAGGAGGAGGAGGACGCGCTGCGACCGCACCCGTTGCGCGTGCGCGTCTCGTTTAAACCGGCTCGCGCGTTGGCGTCCTCCAACGGGGCTGGCGCGGAGGAGGCTGAGGAGGCTGAGGCGGACGACGGTGAGGTTTGCGAGGAGGGCGGGGGCGGCGCGGAGCTCCAACTGCAGTTCAGCTGCCTGCCGGGCGCGCGCCTGCTCGCGGCGGAGATGCTGAACAAGCCGCGCTCGCTGCTGGTGAACCTGTTCGAGGACGACGCCGGCGCCGAGCTGCCGCACCACTCGGCGCCTCCGCCCTGCAGCACCGCAACGGAGACTCTGGCCGCGCTGCTGCCGTCGGCGCCCTTCGACTGGGCGCAGCAGCTGGGATCGGAACTTCCGGCGGGGGCTATTTCGGGCCACGCGCTCCCGGCGCTCCAGCGGTTCGGCCAGGTGACGCCCCCCCCGCACAAGTACAAGCCTTTGTTGGCGCAGCGGCCTATGTGCCATGCGAACAATTTCGGGTTGTAACACACCCATACTATGCAGGGGACAAACAGGCACTGTGCCCCCCACCCATCCGTATCCCGTCTTGTGGATGAGTCCTACCCATACCATATGGCCGATTGGATCACATGGAGGTCCTCTGTTTCGAACGGGAGCCAGCTCTGAGCCCGAGCCCCGCCTCCCCCCTCCGGTATGCTGCTCCGATGTCTCACACCCTTGCCCCCTCCGGTATGCTGTTCCGGTGGCTTACACCCTGCCCCCCCTCCGGTATACGGCTCCAGTGTCTTACACACCTTGCCCCCCTCCGGTATTCGCACACTCGAGCTACTTGACTACGTCTTCTCTCCGTCTAGTGGCGTGTCGGTCACTTGCCCCCGCCCCCCCCCGGAATCAGGTGATCGACGCGATCGCCGCTCGCGTCGAGGCGCGCGCCGGGCTGGAGACGGAGCTAGAGCGCCTCGACCAGCGCCACACGCTGCCGCCGCAGCCCGCCGCGCCCGCACTGCCGCCCGCGCCCCTCGTGACGAAACTCACCTCGTGGCGCGAGGTGGTGGGCGCGAGCGATCTGGATCTGGCGGGAAGCGGCGGCGCCGAGCCGGTTTGGGCGGGAGCCGCGGCCGAGGCGCTGGCTGGCGGTGTTCCCGCCTGGCGCCGCGCCTCGGAGCGCGTCTTCGTGGCGACGCTAGAGCGCGCGCAGCCGGCCGAGAATACCGTGGTGGTGCTCGAGATGGTGGTGCAGGTCTTCGCGGACTATCCAGCAGCTGCGCCGCGTGTGCTTCTCCGCTGGGCGACGCCGCCCGCGCGCGTGGCCGCCGCAAAGACGCGCGAGCTTCCCGCCGCCATGGCCTCTTTCGCGGCGCCGGCGGCGCTACAACTGGCGCAGCGAGGTGCGGCGGACGCCGTCGACAGCCGGCTGCACCAGATGGAGGCGGAGCTCAACAGCCCGCTCGACGCGGTGGCGAAAGAAGGCGCGCCCTTCCACCTCCTCTGGACCATGCACCGCGCGCGGATGCTCCTCGACGTCTACCTGGAGACGGAGTCGAGCGGCGGCGGCGCCTCGGCGGCGGTCTGCGGCACGCTCTGCAACCGGCGCGTGCGCGGACGCGACCGCCGCAAGCCCTTCCACTACAGTAAGACCACCGGACAGTTCGACCAAGCCAATTGACTTCTCTCGACCTGCTCCGAGACGCGAGGGGCGATTCGGCTGCGGAGGAGCGTTTCGCGAATTTCCTGGTGTCTTTTGGTGTTGTGATGTTTGTGTGTGGGTGTGTGCTGGCGCTGCTGGTGGTGTGCCGACGGTGTCGCGTTTTGTTGACGCGGGGCGAGGTAGTGTGCGTCGCCGAGTTGGGGCGGCGTGTTCCGTTTGTGATGCTTGTGAGTGGTGCGCTGGTGCTGTTTGTGTGGGGGGGGGGGGTGCAGCAGTGCGGCGGGTGGGTGGGCCCGCGGCAGAAACAGACAGAAAAAATTATCTTTTTTTACACACATACTTTTTGTTTTTGTAAACTGTTACTGTTCGCTCAGTTCATATTATTATTATTAATTATTAATCATATTATTCGCGTTATTATTATATTATCATCATCCTTATATGCATACCCCTACTGCTTCTGCTTCTGCTTGTTGATTGTCCATCATGTTTGATAACTCTTTATATATCTGTGTCTGTGTAGTGTTTATGTTTGCGTGTTATATAATACACCCGCCATGGGCCACCATGGGCATGGGTTACACATGTTATATACACATACATATACGGTTTGTGTGTTTTTTGAGCTTACGTTTACGTTTACGTTTTGTGTATTATCGTCACAAATCGAAGACGGGTGAGTTCGGCGGGACCGGCCCCTTCAAACAAACTTCAAAGTCGAGCCCACACGAAACCTTGTGCTGGTGCTGCTGTACGTACCTGTACGTAACCTGTGCGTATGTGTGGTGCTGTGCTGTTGTGGGTGACCACTGGCCACTGGCCGCGGGTGGGTAAACCCATACATACACATACGACACACGTATACACATACTGCATACTGCATACTGCTTGATTGGCATACGCTTGCGCTTGATGTATGATGTATGTGTCTTTATTGTGTTATATGTATGTTACATGCTCAATGTCAATGTTACACGTTATCGTTATGATTTTTTTGAGTTCAATTATGTGTCACAAATCTAAGCCGGTGACGGCGGGAGAATTCGACACAGAGGACCGGGAACGGGATTCAAAGTTGAACCCGCACACACGACCTTGACCTTGTCCTCGTGCTGGGTGGCTGAAAAGCTGAAAGCATGGGTCACCCGAGCACCCTCTTCTATTCCTGTTCCTATTCCTATTACTATGATCTATTTTGCTTTGTGTTGCTATTATACATAAACTTATTATACATATACATCCTGGTGGCACCCTGCTTCAAAAATATTTTAAGATTAGAAGCTGGGTACCCAGCCCTCAGATGCCATAATTTAAACAATCAACAGGTCACACGCGGAGGAGGTGCACCTCACCCCCCAGCGACTTGAAAAAATACCGGCGAGGTTTGGTCTCGTCGGAATTATTATCCGAGTCCGAAAAAATTATGCTCGAGACAAGTAGCCAGCAACCAGCAAGCAGCTTCAGAGCGGCGCGCGGTCAAGGAGGACGAGCTGCCCGCGGAGCTCGAGCAGCAGGGTCAAGGGACGAGGCGCGGCGCCGGCTCAGCCACCTGCAGCAGCTGGCAGCTGGCGGACCAGCGGCGCGCGCAGCTCCAGCAGCGGTTCGCTGACCTGGCGGTGCACCTGGCACAGCGCCAGCTGAAGAACT
>Ga0209390_10011366_pt1 | contig 10241 bp, 6 predicted proteins | sample BON01_FD_187212 | JGI IMG/M metagenome (GOLD analysis project Ga0209390, IMG submission 187212) | Freshwater microbial communities from Lake Bonney liftoff mats and glacier meltwater in Antarctica - BON-01 (SPAdes) (version 2) | ecosystem: Environmental > Aquatic > Freshwater > Ice > Glacier... | reverse complement strand
AAGTGGTTTGAAATGGAGCTACGAAACCTCCAGAGGCAGCATCCACATGAATTCCAATTTGAAAGCCTCGGGTCTTGTTTATTTCTGAAACGATACGGTCTACTTCTTGCACTGGGTCATATTGCCCACCGTAGTGATTGCCCATAATACAGACAATTCCCATTGTTTTATCATCAACAGTATCGGCTATGGCTGAAGGATCAAGCTTGAACTGTTCCAGAGTTTGGCTGACAAATTTGTATTCTACATCCATGTATTTGAATAATTTCTCCCATGCTGCTTGAAACAAGTTCGACATTACCAGATTCGGTCTTATTCCCACAACTTCTGCCTCAGTTAGATTGTGTTTCTTTCTGTACCATGCTCTCCACCGAAATTTGAGCGCTAATCCCGCCAACAAACAGGCTTCAGTGCTGCCTACTGTTCCAGCACCTGGATAAATGACCTCTGCATCTGGTTCTCCTTTTGGAACTGGACAATTCCACAACTTGGCGACCATATTGACGCACCAATTATGCATCTTAAACGACTGAGGGTACACTGTTTGATCAGCTATGTTGACTCGAAGTCCCATTTTCTTAAATTCATTTATTTAGTAGCGACATCGAATTGAATTTCATACTTACGACAACTTCTAGCTCTTCCTTCTCGGACACTACATTCACGTATGAGCTGGTGTTTAAGAACTCACTAAAGTCCAGGTTGTGGTTGTCTTTGATCTCTCGGAGAACATGCTGGGCAGGATGACCGGTAGGAGGGATCACGTCCGGGCAGGCTTGAGTCAGTTGATTGCAAACATAGTATGGGAAACTTTCATCCACCGTCTCATTGACTTTCGCTCGTTTTGTCCCAGGCATCGCAGTAAACGAGTTTCGGTTTTGGTTCAAAGATTCATGTTTTTGCTGTTATCCTGTTTATTATTATTATTATTTTTTTTAATTAAGCGTTACTATAGGATCTTTACCAGTCGCATTGGATATTTTGATTACATATTTTAAATACTACACGAGTAGTGGATCGGCCATCAAACGCTAATTTCTTTTAATAATGAATTTAATTTAAATCCCTTCAAAATGAAAATGAAGGCCTGAAGCACGTTTTGACACATAGTCCCTACCTTAAACATAGACTTAAACCTATCTGGGGATGAGTCCTTCAGGAGATTTATAAGAACACTTCTTCAGCTGACCTTTATTTTTATTAATATTACAAGGGATCATAAAATACTGTTTTTATTTTCTTCCACGACACGCAAATATGACAATATAGAGTTGGCTTGATCAATTGCCTCAAGTATATCAGGATCATTTTTTATTTGTTTTGTTTTGATCATAAATTCTTCCGAAGGAGCTGTCGTTGAGGCCTGTCGTATTAAATTAGCACACTCTTCAATATCCTTCGTTTCCCTCAATTTAGCTTCTAAAGATGTTAGAATAGCAACGGATAGTCTAACGACAACAACCCAGCCGTCATGAAAGAAGGCATCCCAAATTGAAATAATAACTTCAAAAGGCATCGTGTATGAAAATAAAGTCAATATCCAAGCAAAGCAAAAGTGAAGACCGCCCAAGCCGCGGTGTTCGAGAATATCTAATAGGGTTTGATGATGGTTTCGTAGGTAAGTTTGGATAACTTGGACTAAAGCGTGAGCCACCGGAAAATCTGGTGCAAATATTCCAAATAAATTATATTTTGGATCCTCCATCAAAGATTTGAATAGTTGCAAGGACAGTATTTCATCTCCTTTACAATGAAACAGTAATTGAGCCATTACGTAATTCATTCCCTGGACATATCCGATTTCGGGATACTCTATGGAAACAGTTCGAAGTAGTTTCCCCAACGAGCTTGCTATATCACTTTGCTGAAAGTACGCAATATGTGGATAGGTTCTATGTAAATCCATTTCAATGTCTTCATTAACCAAGTCAGCAATATTCTGGGCGCTATGTATCATAATATCCATTGAGTCGGCAATAGATTCAAATTCATCTTGAACTTTTTCATCTTCTTCTATTTCACCAAGATTGCTTCCGGTTCGGTAAAGTATAGTAGTAAGATTAGTTCCTGTTTTAGGATTCCTAATCGAGTCGTCTAATTTTTTGTTTTGACTGATCTTCAGCCATCCGGGTCCTTGAGGAGAGAGCTTATTCATCCAGTTGTTTGCCACACGATTACATGGTGAGCGGTTCTTTTTATCGGAGGAGAATAAAGACATGAAGAATGACTTTTTGCTTATTGAACTTTCTTCCGTCGACGCCATAGAGTGGATTTCACAGTCATTCATGCTTATTTCTTTTTTTCGAGAGAAGAAGTCAAAAAACGATCGTTTACTGGGTTGGTGCGAGGATACTGAGTCTGAGTCGAGGTCCAAAAACAGATATCCATCATCGGAGTCTTCAATTTGTGAGCCTCCGGAAAGTAATTGACGAGTAGCTTTACCAGCTCCACAAAGGTCGATCATGATAATAGGTTCATCATCGTCCTCAAGCTTCACTGTGTAGAATTGCATAACGCGTTTGAGTTACTCACTTTAGAACACAGTTCTCTAAAATCGAAACTGAACCACCTGATTGGATCCCAATGGTTTCATCGTTATCTTATGGAAAATAACGGTACTCTGTCAAACTCAGTGGTACATAGCCGTTGCAATTTTACTTTGTGAGTTGTAGCCACTTTTTTTTGGTCTTGGAATACAGGATTCTAAATCTAGAAAGCGTACAGAAAAATTCAATTGATATTAGATTAACTATATCTTGAGCATCAGTTGCTCTGATTCAAGCATTTCTAAAACCTATTGATTTTCAAGAAAGAATTTAACCATTTTTAATTTACAAACTACCCCTTTCTGTTCCACGATCTTTCATTCATTAATAGTGAAGCTTAATAGAGAATTGATGGCGATGAAGATACGATGCAAGATAATTTAGCGAGTCTCAACTCGCTCACCAGAATGACTTACTCCCAACTTGATAAAATAATTTAATACCAAAAACCGATCGATTTCAAATTCAATGAAAATGTACCCGAAGAAGAAAAAAAACAATATATTATTTATGCCAACGATGAGTGACAAGTTCGCAGAAGAGATCATTTCTATCGCAATAGCTCAAATAGCAAATGACCCATCCTTTGGAGGCTTCAACAACATCGAAGGCCATGCTCTACACACCATGGTGTCCGTCGTGGGCAAGTACATTGAGTCTATTGGCAAACAAACAAGAAGCTGGGCAGAGCACGGGGGACGCACCGAAAGCAATGTGTCTGACATACTCCAAGCATTCGAAAGCATGCCTGGTAGTTCCATTGACTGGAAGGAACTGGAGAGAATGTGCAAAGAGTGTCAGGTGGTTCCACTAAGTGGAGTACCTGACTTCCCAGTCGAGCGGAGAAAAAAGAGGCGTGAGTATGGAAAGGAATCGACTGATACTATTGCGTTACCTGGTTACATTCCAGGTCATTTACCAAGTTTTCCTGATGCTCATTGCTATTTGAATACATGTATCCCCGCTATCTCTAGGGAGAAAAACCCACAAATAATTGTTGACAAACATTTAGAGGATGTTAGACAAACCAAAGAAGCTCTGGCTAAAATTAATTCTTCTACTGGAGTGCTTTCTACAAAACCATTTGGAGAACATGTTGATCAATCTAAATCTACTGTACAAAAAACCGCTTCTGTGCCATCTGCTTTCTTATAAGCATCTCAAGTAATCAAAGGCCTATCGTTAATGCTTTTTTATTGTTTCATATCGTTTATAAGAAAGAGAAATAAGTCAACTAAATTGAGAGGAGTTTTGAATCGCAACCATGGAACTGTTTTGATCCCTCTCAGTACTAAGTGATAATCCAGGTATACTATCCATTTTCGACCTACATTCACTGGGTGGGAGTTCGAATGTTTTCAGCAAATGTTTTGAATATTCTGAAAAAGACAAGCGTGCCTGCCGCCCATGATACGGGAATAAAAGCATCAAAATATAAAACTGCTCCGGGATAGAAAGCGAACAGCAAATAGAGAACAGCTTGTGCAATTCCTTGAAGCAACGTTTCCACCTCCAGTTTCCGAATTCTGGTTAGAATTTGTTTTCCTTGATCAGACTCCAAAGCAGGAGCTAAGAACACAATCTTTCTAGTTTGTATGATCCCTATTAAAGAAAATAGAGAAGGGATTAAAAGCCCAAGAGCGAAAGTTATCATGTGGACTTGAAAAACCAAATAGTTGTTGCCGTTATCTAAGTCAGTATCAAGTAGTGAATATGCAAAAGGAATCATTACTGAAAGAACGCTAAGCAAAAACCCCAAAATGCTTAAAACAGCAAAAAATCTCGTCCATTTGAAATTGCTTGCTTGAACCAGCGAATTTAAAAAAGAATTTTGGAATAGGTTGAGGGCTGAAAAGTAGCCAAGTAAAGTAGCGAGGTATGCAGCAGAAAGAGGAGTTGAAAACCCTAGCTTGGCATCAGTATCCAATATACTGATCATGTAATAGGTGGTGCTGCTAGGAATGACTACGGCGCAATAAATGAATATCACAATGAGGAAATGTCTTTCGAGTTTTGAAATTCGAAGACCTTTAGCATATTTAACAAATATGGCCCTTGTATTGGAGTAACCCCCAGGAATAAAATAGATCCATAATAGCGATACACATACAAATGATGTCACGTTGAGTATGACAAGTAAAGTTGTATTCGTGTGACAACTAATGCCTTCGTTGTAAACAAACGAGTTAAATCCAGTAAATCCTTCATGGCATGTACACAGGGATCCATTAACGGAGCAAGCTCCGTGCTCGCTGCACATGTCAATATCACAGCGCATCCTCCAATCGTATTTCCGAACTATTTTGAACTAAAACAAGTAAAAGTAGAAACGCCAGAAAGCAGAAAACCACGCACAACATCCAAAAATAATAATTATGTAAATAAAACTTACATATAATTCTTAACCATCAATTGAGGAGTGAAAAAAATCTTTTCATCACTTGTTGAGTAGACAACTTAGTAGCAGAGGTAAGTAAGATGATGGTATGCTATGCGATCATGTTGACGTCGTTTTCAGAGTTAATATGGCTGAAGAAAACCCTGATATCGTTGCCGCCCGGGAGAGGATGAAGGCGAAGTTTGGAGGAGCGGCTCCAGAAAGAATGGGAGGCAAGGGGTCGGCTAGAAGAAAGAAGAAAGTGGTTCACAAGACCACCGGAGGAGATGATAAGAAAGTCCAATCAGCATTGAAACGATTGGGAGTTAATCCAATACCTGGTATTGAAGAGGTCAACATGTTTATGGAAGATTCTTCCGTGGTTCATTTCCGAACCCCTAAAGTGGCTGCTTCTCTTAACTCCAACACTTATGTAATCAGCGGAACTCACGAACGAAAACCACTTGAGGAAATGTTGACTCCTGAAATGCTATCTCAGATTGGACCACAAGGTCTTCAACAACTTCAACAGCAATTCCAACAAATGCAAAGCAAAGGAGCTGCTGCAGAAGGAGACGACGATGACATCCCAGACTTGGTAGATAATTTTGAGGAAGTAAGTGAGAAGTAAATTCTCCTATATATTCGTTTTTATAATAAGCCTTTCTATAAATGAATTCGATATTTTTATTAAAATGTTGTGTTATTGTTTAATGCAATCCTGCTTGCTGTTTCAAGTTCTTTCGTTTCCACGCTGGAAGGTTTTCAAAAGCTGCTCTGTTCATTCCAAATGCATTTTTGAATTCGGAGTCTGCTAGATATTCTTCGAGGCGGGACGCATCGAGTCCGGCATACCCACGTGATTTTTCTTGCATCAGTTGACTGTACGACATTGAACCAGCACCATTCAAACTAGTTTGTCCTTCCCCGTTGAATTCATCAGGAGGGTCCCATGTACTTTCTCCGGATTCTTCATTGTAATAATATGTATCACCACTATCATCATCCGTATAAGCTTTCCAAGGTGATTTCTTCTGAAGTACCTTTTTGACAGCCGGAGCTTTTGCTTTATGAACAACAGCTGCAGCAGCAGGTGATCCTCCTCCTCTGGCGGTAACCCATGCTGGTGTAGTAGCAGTGATACCGCTACCCCCACCATGACGGTTGGCAGTACTGGAACTGCCGTTCATCCTGGCAACGAATGAAGCCCCGTTCTTCGCTGCGAAATTCGTTGTACCATGTTCCTTATCCCGTTTTGTTTTTTCTTCCGCTCGTCGCTCTTTCTTCATGGCAAGCTTTTTCTCTCTGTCTGCTTTGCGTTGAGTTTCACGTTGAATTGCATTCTCCTGACGAAGGGCCATCAACTCTTGACGTTCCATCTCTCTTTTGGCGCGTCTCGCTTCTTGGTTTGCTTGAATCTCACGAAGTTTTTGTCCTGCAACACCAGGCGGTACCATGACAACAAACCCAGCACTAGATTTCTGGCACATCATATCGCGTATATCACCGGTTCTTCGGAAAAGCAGAGGAGCTTTCATGGTATTGGATAAACAAAACGCTGGGCGCAATTTCCACGTATTGCTAAACGTAATATTTACCATGTATCTGCGCGGATTCGCACGCTTTGGCTTAGACGCCGGTTGGGCTAACTTTTGCGTGTAAGCAGCCGGAAAGACCCCTGTACGCCCCCCCAATTGGCCCATCCACCAGTCAGGATTTGACGAATCGATCAAGATGATTTTATCACCGGAAGTAATGGTCAGCTCATCATCCTGGGTTGCATCGTAATCGTAGATGGCTTCACACATAGGTTTCGCTACGGGAGTGACTTGATGAAGGACGGTTTTATCAAGTTTGTTATTCAATTGCCCACCACCCTTTATGCGAGTCACTAAATCACGCAACTTAGCAACCACCTCCGCTTTCTTATCTGTCCACAGAACAATATCTTCGCGCATTTCAACAGATACAGTTCCGGGAACGGAGTGGTGAACTGAAACAGGCGTATAATACCCTAGGTCTGGTAATGGCATCTTTGTTGAGACCATTTCTTTGGTGTATACATTTCCAGTATAATGACATTGATGTTTGCTTTTACCAAAGAAGGAAAAAGGCTCCTGTGTTTCCATACATCTCTTGATAGACTTTTTATCCGGCCAATTTGCAGTGTTTGGCTTGGATATTTTCTCAGGAGGTATCATCTGAATCCCAACCAAGTCATCGGCTTCCAGACTAAGCAACAGACCTTCAACGAACATTAGAGGGTTTCGTCTCTTGAGCAAAAGTTTCTCTTCAACTTTGATTCCATTTGAAGTGTTGATCTCCTTTTTGTGCCACTTGGCAATATAGAAAGCAGCATTCGTGATGATCAGCAATACTTCTTCCCATTCACCCTTTGCATTGAGTCGTTTGACAAAATCCGTGTATTCCAGTTGTTCTTTCTTGATTTCGTTGCTTTGAAACCATTCCAACAGTTCAGTTATCGCATCTGTTTTCTTTTTGTCCTTGATGTAGAATCCGTGATAAGGTCGAAGTAAATCAGCAGCCGTAGCTTCCTTCTTTTGTTCGTTCCAAATATCCGTCATCTCAGTACGCATATCCACCAAATCCTTTCTGTTGGCAAATCGACGCCACACATTTTGAATTTTAATGGCTTGCAATCCAACTAGTTCTTTTCTCAGCTCTTGCAATGCAAAAAACGTTTCTGGCGTTTTAATAAAAACTTTGGATTTACCAAGCTGAGCTTCTCCGGGTGCTTGCAAGGCACTTACTGCATGAGCTGCACAATCTAAAATAGCATATGCGATATCATAGTCAGTTCCTCTAGCGAATATCTGAGGATCAATATTTCCAGCACCCAATACTTTAAATCGGTGAATGAAGCGATCGAACTCCATTCGAGTCGCGAATCCAGCTCGAGTGACTTTCAAACTCTCCAACATACCAAGGTATCGTACTTGATGTAAAATTCTGTCGTTGTCGAATATCCCGGCTTTCTTCCTATCGTTACTCTTTATGCAACGGACATAATGAGGATTACAATCCATCAAGGTATAAATCAAATCACCGGCTTGCTGTTTGATCTTGTATCCTGCAGTAGTTGGTTGACGACGTTGGTCTAGATCCACTTCTTCTGGATACAACGATTGTAAAAATCCGTTAGTGCTGCTCTTAGCCAACAATTGCAAGTCTTGACTAAGCACATCTTTGTTGGATTCAATAAATCCATCTCCAGAGTAATTTACAATACCGGCATAATGCTTGATTGAAAAACCTCCTCTAAATTTCGAATAATGGGCGTGGGAGGACTGGCAACTATTCAGTTTTTCAAGGAATTTCTCATCAGCATTACCAATCGCGTGAGCAGTTTTGCATGTATCATCCAGAATAGCAAAGATGCCTGGAGGTTTTTTGCCTTCAATAAGGTCACAAACCACCTTGTTGTCAAAGAAAGGGATAGCTGTCCATTGAATTCCTTCGTTGGCGTAATCTTGCTGCAAGCCTTTGATTGTAAGTTCAATGAACAATTGCTGGAGTTTCTCATTGCAAAAGTTGATACAGAATTGTTCAAACGCATTCTTTTCAAATATTTCAAATCCGAAAATGTCAAGAACTCCAATACTTAGACCATCGTCATCATTGACTTGACGAATATCTCTGCGCATGCTGACTCTGGTGTTGTTTCCACAATTAACTAAGGCTTCGTTGACCTTGGAAACCAAACGATCAAAAAGTCGCGAGTATAGATCTTTCGATAAAGCATCTCGAGCGGCAGAGGCTTGAATTGGATTCAATGGAACCATGTAGCTATCGACCTTTCCGCCAGGAGCCATCGTAGTGAGCGTACGATAGGTCAGTGCATAGGCCAACGATCCCGGATCCACTCCAAGCAAACCTGCAGCTTGAACTACAGCATTTTCATTTTGGATTTGAGATCCTTCAGCACCATCTACTTGAGCAGCGTAAAAAGAAATGTTGGACATATGCAAGCAAATTGCAACGACAAGAAAAAAGTCAGCTTGGTCTTCTGGAAATATACCTATGGTCTGCATCGACTGAATCGTTTCTTCAAACTCTTTGGAGTCGTTGACCTTTCCACCTTCATTGTTAATCTCACTAACTCCTGATTCCGTTAACATTCGAAATTGATTCACATCCTGCAAACCTAAACGGTTACAAAGGGATTTCGGTCCACCACGAATCAGTTGGTAAAAAATATGATACCCCCTTTCTCCATTTCCTGGCTTAACAATTCTACTTTTTTCCAAAAGATAATTGGTAATGAAACCTCCTCTTGGCGTTCCTCCATTTGCAAGATCAAACTTGAGTTCAAAGTATTTACCGAAACGTGAAGAGTTGTTATTTCGCAAGGTCATTGCATTACCGAAAGCTTCCAATGCTGGGTTGGAATCAAGCACGATGTTTTTCTTTAAAACAATTAAGTATAAAGCACCAATATTGAACTACAACTACTTACCACTTCAGTGACGGCCCTATCATTTCCTCCTGATCCCGACACAGCAGCTATGTACGACATTATCTGCTTGGCCGCCTCAGTCTTCCCTGCACCACTCTCACCAGAGATAATAACACATTGTTTTTCCTCCTCAGACAACATCGTCCTGAACGCGCTCTCTGCAACTGCATAGATGTGAGGAGCCAGATCAGACTTATTGGCGCGCTCATGCATCTTGACGTAGTGACTCTCGTACAGACGAATCCACTGGAAAGGGTTACATGCCACCAGTACATCTCCTACATAAGTGTATATCTCATTTTGGGCAAATCGACTCTGTAAATTACCAACAATAGCTTCGTTGGAGATTTGTCCAAGCATGATCATATCTTCACATCCAACAACCTTACGCTCAGAAACCTCAAAATCATTGAACCCTTTGTTACCACCACTTGTAAACTTCTTCTTCAAACTCTTGCGCATCCTGTGTCACTAAAGTAGTTAAGCCAGACAGTGTATTAATTAAGAGCAGCACGAAGGTGTTTTATTCAAAATAGTGTGCGAAGTTACTACTATTGTTTTCAATAGTAGGGTCTATTAGCCGATTTCTTTTTATCAGTATAACCTCTTCCAGTTTTTTATTATTATTATTATTATTTTTTTTTTAATGGATCAACCTACAACAACTATTAAACTTTTGAAATTCGAAATATGGCGACAAAATATCTCTGAAATGATCTTCGAACATTGAAGATGAGGAACTCTTAAAATTTGTTTTGAGAAGCGAGACCACATCAAACCTGAAAGACAAACTATTGTCAAAAGATGGTACAACGACCATAAACGACCTTCAAAAACTATA
>Ga0209390_10011361_pt1 | contig 10245 bp, 17 predicted proteins | sample BON01_FD_187212 | JGI IMG/M metagenome (GOLD analysis project Ga0209390, IMG submission 187212) | Freshwater microbial communities from Lake Bonney liftoff mats and glacier meltwater in Antarctica - BON-01 (SPAdes) (version 2) | ecosystem: Environmental > Aquatic > Freshwater > Ice > Glacier... | reverse complement strand
CCCAGCCTGGCCGAGAAAACCCATCTCACCCTCCCCCCCTCCCTCCCTCCCTCCCCCAGAACTGCATCTACGATCCTTTTGAGCTGAAGATGAAGAAGAGCGCCAAGCCCGGCCTGGCCGAGAAATACCAGCTTGGTATTGTGGGCGACTACCCTACTACGATTCGACCGATGCAGGTCATGAAATTGACGTTCGATGTCGTCTCTGAGGTACGCATGTTCTCCCTCCCTCCCTCCCTCCCTCCCTCCCCTCCCTGCTTGTCTGGTCTTGTTGAGAAGTATCAGCTGGGCATTGTGGGCGACTATCCTACTACCATTCGGCCGATGCAAGTCATGAAGTTGACGTTTGATATGTCGTCTCTGAGGTAAGGGGAGGAAGGGAGGGAGGGAGGGAGGGAGGGTGGGAAGGAGGGGTTCAAGTAGAAGCACGCATCCCACATTTCTTATTTCTGACACCCCTCCTTCCCTCCCTCCCTCCCTCTTTTTCTAGGTGGCGACAACGCTGATGGTGAATGTGCTGGCAAAGGAGGACTTCACGTGGGCCGGGGGGAAGGTCGTGCTTGGTATGTAGGAGGGAGGGAGGGAGGGAGGGAGGGAAGAAGGAAGAAGTTTTGTGCCCCCATTTCTTCGTGTTTTTAGATCTCATTTGCATCTTCTATTTCCTTGAATCTTCTTTCATCAAATACTCACCTATCCCTCCCTCCCTCCCTCCCTCCCTCCCTCCAGTCCCCGCCGCCGCCAACGGGCTCATGACCGTGCTCTTCAACATCGAGGGCGAGATTGGGAACAAGAAAGAGTACTACGTGGACGCCCTCCTCCTCAAGGACGCCAAGGACTACAAATCGTAAGTCTCTTCCCCGCCCTCCCTCCCTCCCTCCCTCCCTCCCTCCCTCCATCCTTCCTAACCCTTTCTCCATTCTATTCTCTCCCAATCAATCAAATCCTTACCATTCCACCCCCCTCCCTCCCTCCCCCCATCCAGTTCCTTGGTGGGCGACTCCGTCAGCAAAATCTTCGGCGTCGTCAAGCCCCTCCCCCTCCCTCCCGCCACCCCTCCCGCTGCCGACGCCGCCGTGCCTGTAGCACCTGTCGCACCCGCGATACCTGCTGTCCCCGCTGCTCCTGCTGCTGCTGCTGCTCCCGCTGTTCCCCCAGCTGCAGCGGTGCCAGCAGCAGTAACACCAGCGGCAGCAGCAGCAGCAGCAGCAGCAGCATTACCTGCCGAGCCGGCTGCCCCCGTGGCGGTCGAAAAGATGCTGGACCCTGCTACTGGTGAAGTGGTAAACTAAGGAGGGAGGGAGGGAGGGAGGGAAGGAGGTGTGTGACGGGTTGTTGCCTGACGGCAGGGGTCCTTGCCACGGTACCGGCTGAGGAAGAAGGGAGGGAGGGAGGGAGGGACTAGTCTGTGCTTTGGGAATGGGGTCTGTGGCGGTGCAAATAACGTGGTTGAGTCCCCGCATGGGCGAGGTACTGAATAAGGGAGGGAGCGAGGGAAGGTGTGGTTGTGTGTAAGAGGCCCTTTTTGGCTGGAGGAGGGAGGGAGGGAGGGAGGGAGGGATGGTTTTGTTTAATAGTGGGTCGGAGGAGGACTATGTATGTGTATGTGTAGCGGCCAGCCAAAGAACGAATGCAGGCAAGCAACAGCAGAAAGAGCAGCAGCAGCAGCAGCAGCAGCAGCAGCAGCAACAAAAGCAGAAAACAAGAGAGAGGAAAAACATGAGGGAGGGATGGGAGAATTGAAGAAAGGAAAATGAAAGGGAGGGAGGGAGGGAGGGAGGGAGGGAGGGAGGGAGGAAGGGTTTAGGCAATTTTTACTACTACAGATTAAAAAGGGTAAAAGGGGACGAAAGAAGAGAGGCGAGAAAATCGCAGGCAATAGGGGTAATGTATGGACAGCGAGGACATCGCAAATACAACTGAGACTGAGACAGAGAGAATATGTGAGAGCAGGGACAAGGGAGAATGAATGGGGTTAGGAAAAGAAGGAGGAGGAGGGTTAGGAAGGGCACGACGTCTCTTGCTGCTGCCTTCTGCTTCCTTTTCTAACCCCGCAGTATATTGTATGCCCCCTCCTTTCCAGCAGCCGGCAAGTCAGCAGCAGCGCGCAAAAGGTAGGCGTGAGAGAGAGGGAACACAAAAAGCAAGGAAGGAACTGAAAGGGATAACTTATCGTTTCATTTTCTTGTTGTCACTTTGCCGTTCCTCCACCCTTTTGACTTGCCTTTCTGTCACCCGTGTTCGAGAGTCTGCCGTGTGCAAACGACGAACACGTCTGGTTGAAGAAGCCCCCCAAAAAAACGGTCGCACACCCGGATCCGGCGTCCTCCTTGTGACGGCAAGCAACGCTATTGGTCGTGACTGCGTCAGCTTTAGGAAGGAAAGGATTTTTTATTTTTTTTCAACAGCCACGGTGCGTGGCGCCTGGTGCAGACTTCGGGGTCAATGTGAGGAACGCAAAATCCGACGTCGCATTTTTTGAATAATCGCGGGATTTCAACGAGTTCGTCGTGTGCAAGTTCTACCTGGTCCTTGGAGGGTACCTGTACCTAGCTAGCTACATTCACAGGCCTTGGCAGACGTGCTACAAGGCGGCAAAAATAACATTGCCTTTGTAGGCTGCTTTGATTCCATTGTTGCCTGCAGGGAAGGGCTTTATTGCGGCGTGCGGGGTGATTGGCCATGCCATTGCAGCCATCGCTCATCATTTCCTCCCCTCATGTCCTATTCTGATTCAAAGCCCTTCCCCACACCACCACACCACGCACACGCACACAATACACAGTTGCCACGACGGCCGGGACATGGTGGACGACGATGCAACCGCCAACGTCACAGACGGAGAGGGGTCTACCCGCGAGACCTCTCAAGTCATTGACATCAACTCTCCTTCCTCCCCTCTGCGCCCTGGGGGAGGAGCAGGGGTGGGAAGGTTGCGGCGAGACCCAAGCATGAGCGTGGGACCTCGCGTGCATTCCAAGAATATTTTGTCTCCCCCCATGCCGCCCAGTCTGTTGCTTGCGGCGGGAACGCCGAGCTACTACTCCAATCACTACAATCGGCGGTGGGACGCCTGGAAGGACGCTAGATTCAAAACCTGGAAGGAGGTTAGTGAGCTGTAAGGGAGGGAGAGAGGGAGAGAGGGAGGGAGAGAAAGAATGGAAAGGTGATCTCTGCCTGATTTGGTCCGTGCTTTGGCTGATCGTTTGACGCGGTCGACGACACGATGGGAAGGAGGAGAGGGGCATCGAGGAAGGGAGGGAAAGAGGACAGAATCTCACGCCTCTTCCTTCCTTTCCCATACAAATATAATCCCTCAACAGATAACGTGGCAGGCGAAGTTGGAGTACGCCTTGCTGAAGCAGGAGTGGAGGTGGATTGCGGTACGTCTCTCTCTGTCTTTCTCTCTCCTGGGGGAGGCAAGCTCGCTCGTCGTTCGAGCTTCGTCCCCGGCATAATATACAAAAGTGGCTCTGAGACTTGCATATCTTTCCCATTCTTTTGTCTGACCCACTCACTCACTATGCTCCCCCTCCCTCCCTCCCTTCCTCCCTCCCTCCCCTGCAGGTCATCCTCCTCGCCGAGTACTTCAACCTCGTAATGCACAACTTCATCTACTACCTGGAGGGAGTAATCTGGGGGGAGGCCGGTCCCCCTCCTCCACTGAAGGATCTTGGGGTCATGCTGTTTGAAGGTGTCTTCCCTCCTTCGGGCCAGTGGATCGTGGGCCTCTTCCTCTACTTTCTGATTGCCATGATGCTCACCCTGTGTTTGGGTCGGTTGCTGCTGAATAATGTCCCGTGGGGCGGGCCACAGACGGTGCTGATCAAGGAGAGGGAGGATGGGATGGATGTTACCACTTGCTCTATCCCCGTCCCCTTTGTCTATGTGTGTAAACGCGCCTGTCAAGTCCTTTCCATCGCGATGATGTGTCGAGTCATGTCCTACACACTAACCCTAGAACCAAATCCAGCCGCGTATTGCCATCCTCCTTATTGGAACCCGCCTAATACCGTCAGGGAGATCATGGGCCGGGTGGAAGTGACGGGGAGCTGTGGAGATTTGCTTTTTTCTAGTCATACTTTGCATACTATGGTCATGATGCTGACGGTCCTGAGGCACGCCCCTTATTTGTATGTCGTATGTGGGATTTCGGTGTGTTCGATGGCCATGCTCATTATGACCTTGTTGGCGTACAAGAACCACTACTCCCACGATATCGTCACAGGTAAGCCAGTGCCCTCCCTTCCCTCCCTTCCTCCCCCGCTCCCTCCCTCCCTCCTTTATCGTGTTTTTCCTTTTCTCCATCCAAGTATGAGAGCCTTGCGGGGCGCCAGTCCCTGTGATATACCTAATTTGGGTAGGGTCATTTATTAACTGCTCATTAGATCAAATCATTATTTTGTACTACTCTGACTAAGTAGGGAGGGAGGGAGGGAGGAGCAACGATAAGGCACTGTAGGACGATGACACCTAGGAAGGGGAGAAGATATATTTCATTCATCCATCACTCACATACTGCTCTCTCCTTTCCTTCCTCCCTCCCTGCCTCCCTTCATTGTCCGTCCCTCCCTCCCCATCTTAGCCATCTACACCACCATGATGCTGTGGATGCTGACACCCGAGCCAACCGTGGCAGATTGTGATCAGTTGAAGATCGACCTACCACCTGGAGAGCTGTGGGGAGGGGGGACATAAATAGTATTAAGGTAGGGGAAGGGGAAAAGGAGGGGTGCATCGAATGCTGCACATTGCTTATAGACCCCAAAAATGCTTGCGTATGTTTTGTAAATAGAAAACTGGACTGGGTCCATCCCTACTGCTGAAAGCCCTTCTTTGCGTGAAGTTGAAGTGAGATTAGAAAGACCAAGAAACGAACTGTAATTCTAGTGCACCCAATCATCCTTTTGTTGTTTCTGTTTTCCCTTGTTTTCTTGCTGTCTTTCGTGCTCAATATTTCAGATACATGTGCCGCTTTTAGTCGTGTGCAGTCTCCATTTCCTGACCAACATCTTCTTTCGTTTCTTTCGCCTGCTGCTTATTTTTCTCTTATAATTTTTGACTTGATTCATGCCTCGCCGGTCTGCCTCTCTCACACCCCACCCTTTCCCTTAACATTTCTTATCACTCTAACTGACAAGTGCTCCCTCAGACAGCAATGCCTCCACCTCCTGCACATGCTTCTGGCTCATTCCGTGCAAATCCACGATCCGCAACGTCTTGGCACAAGGCGCCCCACCCTTCAGTGCGTCAATCAGAAGCTGGCAAGTTTCTCGTCCAAATGAGTCAAGTCTTGATTCTGCGATGCCGAGATCCAAGCATTGAGGAGACGGGAAAGCGCCATCTTTCAAGCCATCGACGACGATTTTAATGGCCTGGTACGCCTGCTATCGCGATAATCTTCGCACTCCACCATTATTGGTGCGTAGCTCCGTGCACTTGCGTCGTAGGTGATTTCCAGCGTGACCCGCAACTTCTCCACGGATGCACCTTTGTGCTCGCTCTGCACCACCGCATGCATGCAGAACCTGAAATGCTCATTCTCAAGGCTATCCCACTCGTGGCTTGAAATATCAATGTCACCACGGGCATCTGTCACCACCACGAGTCGCTCCACCCAAACTTGTCGTGGCAGGGGCGGGCAGAGGGACCTGGACTCCCGCGGCCGCTGCCGCCGCCGCGGCCCGCTCGTGCCGCTTCTTTTAACGGCGCGGACAGCGGACGTCGAAGCTTGTCCGCAGAGCGTGGATTATGGTCAAATTCTCAACTTTGAGGTCGTTGACTTTGAAACTCCTAGCAAGTGGTAATCCTTGACGTCACCGCAACAGCGACCAGCCCATGCTTTCTGTAGAGCTTTTTACATTTGTCTGTATAGGTTGGCAATGCCTTCTCCAAGCCATACCTTGAAGGGGAAAAAGGAGACAGAAAGGATAAGGGCAACAACAACGACAAACGCAAAAGGCATTTACATAGCTCAATTTATTATGTCCTCTTCTTTTCTTTCTTTTTTCTCTTTCCCTCTCCCGCTCTCACTAGTCTCTCATGGTGGCACCCAGGGTGGGCCTTCATACCCGTCCCTTCCTCGTCTCACCCTCGTCCCCTGCTGCCGCACAGGCGAAGTGGGAAAAGTTGCCAAACTCGAGAGCTTCTGGAGCACCTGCTGCTTCCGGTGAGGGAGGAGAGGAGGAAAAGGAGGAGGAGGGGAGGGTGCAGGAGGCCGCGGGCGGTGACGATGACGACGTTGCAAGAAGAGCTTGCTCATCTCTTCTTCCAAGCCTCGTAGGAGGGCCTGGCTGTCCTCGTCCTCTCCTCCTTCGGGGCGCCAGCGTGCTGGTGGTGGTGACGATGGCGGCACAGGGAGAGGTAGAGGAGAAGGTGCGGAACGATAGATAGCGAATAAGTTAAAATTGCTAGGATAATCCAAGAAAGGGTTTCCCGCATATCTGCTTTGCATGCCCTCCTCCTCTTCCTCCTTCCCCTCTTCCTCCTCCTCCTCCTCTTCTCTCTCCTTCTTCTGCCACTTCCATGACGCTGCCGAAGGATGCCGCCGGGACTGTTCCTCCATCTCCTTCTTTCGTTGGCGCTGTCGTTCCTTTGCTTGACACGCCGCGAGAAAGGCCGCGATGCTCTTCTCCTTCTCCTTCTCCTTCCTCTTTCTAATCTCTTCCTTGTCGTGCTGGTGGCGGCGATGACAATGACGGTGCTTCGATGCGTGGTGTTGCTGATTGTGACCGTGGCACAGACATGGCGTATATTTGGAACTTGAAGGCGCTGGAGGTGGAGGTGAAGGTGATGTTGACGGCGAGCAGGGCAGACAGCAAGACGACGAAGTAGGCAAGAGGTGGGTGTAGAGCGATTGCAACCGAGGGTAGTGAGCCCCCACGGCCAGCACCGGGATTTTGCGTTCGGGAGGAGCTGGTAACTGGTAGTGCCGGTGGTAGTGATACTCATGGTGGCGGCGACATTGCTGGTGCTTTCGGTGGTCGTGATAGCTATTTATTTGAGAGGAAGTGGGTTGATTTGAGAGGATGGGCCAAGGGAGGGGAGGCTTTTTGGGAGGCAGGCTTACCGCAATAACAAGAGCAGGTCGTCGTCGTCGCTCTCGTCGCTGTCTAGGCAAAGGTAACTACTGCTGGTGGAAGACGTGGAGGAACTGCACGAGGGCATGCTTTCGGGGCCGTGTTTGAGGGTGAAAAATGTGGGAGTGGGAGGGTAAACGTTGCAAGCGTCGCCAAAAACGCACGGGAAAACGTGCCTGCCGTCATGGATGAGGGGCTACAGACACATCAGGGCGAGGTCGGGCACAAAATTGTGAGTAAGTAAACACGGTGTTTTTGTCCTCTGCAGAGCCCCCAAAAAAGGAAAGGAAAGAAAGGACGCCCATGCCTGCTCTCTCTGTAGAGGACAAAAGGAAAGGAAAAAAACGACGCCCATGCATCACGCCTCCCTCTTTCCGTACACACATCTCACCACCACTACACCCACACCCACGCTCCATCCTTCATCCCGCACAGAAGCACAAGCATGCCCCGCCTCAAGAGCCACAGCGATAGCGGTGGCCTCCTCCTCTCCCACGGCAGCGGCAGCAGCAGGAGCAGTCTCGCCCTCAAGCTTCTTTTGCTGGGCATGGGCGGGTGTGCCTTGCTCGCGGCCGTGTACCTTCCCGGGCGTGAGACTGTGGACGCGAGCGGCAGCGGGGGTGTGGGCGACATGCGGGCGTCGATGGGGGTGAGTGCTTTGGTCGCTGGTGGGGTGTGTCCGGAGGAGAGGGAGGGGAGGGTGATCATGAGGAGCAAGCATGCTTGTTCTGAACACGGCAGGGTCATCCTTGTTCCCTTGCTTGTCCTCGTGTGCTTCGGCGTCGACCACTTGTTGTGTCGAGGAAGTAATGTAAGGGGGAGAGGAAGGAAGCGTCCCCAATCACGACAGCACCCACTCACTCTCCACTCTCCTTCTCCCCTCCCCTCATCCTTCACACCACAGGACATCCATTCCTTCGCCGCCGCCTCCGCCGAATCCGCCCTTCCCGGCGCTTCCGCTGCTGCCGACGTTATCCTTCCCCCGGACTCCAGCCCCACCACCACTACCACCACCAACAGCAGCAGAAACAGCAGCACTGTTACCCCTCCCACCCCTCCCGCCCCTGGCGCCGTGCTCCTCTTCCCGGCCGATGCTCAGTTGCAAGACTTGACGGGCAGGCTTGTGAATGCTAATAAGATGTTGGAAGGAAAGTCTGTCGGGTTATATTTTGGGGCTGGGTGGTGTAGCATGACAAGGGCCGCTAACCCTGGTGTCTCTGCTTGGGTAAAGGCGAGGGAGGCAGAGGGAGTAACTCTCGGTAGGTGAATGAGGGAGGGAGGGAGGGAGGGAGGGAGTGAGCGAGTGAGTGAGTGAGGGCGAGCAGTAGAGGAGGAAGACGAGTTGGAAAGCGAGGAGCGTCAGACTGACAAAATGCGGCGAATATCTTTGACTCTAAACATCTTTTAAACCTCCCTCCTAACCCTCCCTCCCCTCCCCTCCCTCCCTCCCTTCCTCCCTTCTCAGTGTACGTCTCCTCCGACACTGACACCGCTGGTCTCGCGCAGCAGCAAACCAGCAACGGCTGGCCTTTTGCCGTTCCCTACGACAGCCCTCTCCGGACAAGCTTGAAGCAAAAATATAAAGTGTAAGTTCATACAAAACAAAACTATGTGTGAGGGAACGGAAGAGGAGAATGAGAGGGGAAAGTCGTGCGCTGACCCCCCCTCCCTTCCCTCCTCCCTCCCTCCCTCCCTCCCTCCCTCCCTCCCTCTTTCACTAACACAGATGGTCCATGCACGAAAACGACGACATCGAAGGGGAGCGAGAATCGGGGATTCCGACCGTGATGGTGGTGGGGAAGGACGGGGAGGAACTGGCTCATTTAGATGTGGGCATGAAGGGAATCAAGGAGCTCGATAAATGGAACTACGCTGAGTGGAAATGGACGTGAGGGAGGAAGAGGAGAAGGAAGGAGAGGAAATATGTAAAGAAGGATTAATCAAGTATGAGACTGATGTGCCTGCTTCTTTTTATTGGTTTGTTTACTAATGTTCGGGAGAGGAAGAACTCAAAAAGTATGTTCCCATGCCCTTTCCTCTCGCCTGCCAAACGAGAAACTTCCGGTCAAATACTTTGCCACTCCTTTTGCAAAAGCTCATACTCTGTCTCTTAAGCCTGAACATACCCGCATCCAGCTCTGAGCCTAGGCAGCTAATGGATAAAAAGCCCATCACGCGCTTCCTCCTTTTCAACCTCCCCACCCCAAGAGCAGTCCAAATCCAAAATACCTGTCTCAAGTCGCAATACCTGCCTCTAGAGTGGGCTCAAGAGTTGTCTCAATGGCCTTTGCTAGACTATTTGCTATTGCAATAGAAATTTTGCTGCACATTTTGCTGTACTTTTTGCTGGAGTGGAAAGAAGTCTTGGTAAAATCGACACGAGACATTCATGATTATTGCCTGCATACCCCTTCTCTTGTTCTTGCGTCCTCCTTCTTTGGCAACTGGCCACACACGCTAACCACAACGCCCACACATGCACACAACCCATGCACAGGCATGCTGTCCACGTCTGCCCGGCCTCCCACCGTGCAACGCGCTCGCTAACTCAGCTTCATGCCTCGTCGACAGCGACCCGGCAACGGGCCTCTTCGCCTCCTCCTCATCGTCCTCCTCGTCCTCCTCACCCTCAACACCACCACCGTCGCAGCAACGGAGCTCATGGAGCTCGACAAGCTGGACTTGGGACCAGTCAGGGGGCTGGTGCGGGAGTATGGGTCGAAGCAGGAGAAGGAGGAGTTTGCCATGTTCGAGGACAAGGTGCGTTTGAATGGAAGGACGGGGGGGAGGAAGGGGAAGGAGGGAGGAGAGGGAGGGGTAGGAAGGGAAGACGTGACCGGCTTACAATGGCATTCACGGAGATGTCAAATGTCATTCCCTAACCGGAATCGTTCATCTCACCCCCTCCCTTCCTTCCTTCCCTCCCTCCCTCCCCTACACCCACAGGTCGCTGTCCTCCCACCCGATGCCGGCGGCCTGACTCACTTCGGGAACATGGCCCTCCGCGTCCTCCAAAGGCACATGCACACATTAAGCCGCAAACCCCAAGCTAACAGCAAGCAAGACGAGGGAGGGAGGGAGGACGAGGTCTTGCCGGCACTAGGGGTGGCGGTGACGTTGTTTGATCATGCGATTGGCTTAAGTCGTCATAGTGGGGCCTTATCTTCTAA
>Ga0209390_10011360_pt1 | contig 10245 bp, 10 predicted proteins | sample BON01_FD_187212 | JGI IMG/M metagenome (GOLD analysis project Ga0209390, IMG submission 187212) | Freshwater microbial communities from Lake Bonney liftoff mats and glacier meltwater in Antarctica - BON-01 (SPAdes) (version 2) | ecosystem: Environmental > Aquatic > Freshwater > Ice > Glacier... | reverse complement strand
TATATATATATTCATATATGTATATACACATAAATCAATGTATGCACATGTTTATGTATATATATGTATGTATAAGCACACACTCAATTGCTTACATACTGGCATACATACGTTCATACACACATACATAAATATATACAGAACTTTTACGCTTGATACTGATCATGCATACTTATCTATATATGCTAATGTGCACATGCCTGAATTGCACGAATTTCGATGATATCAGGTTGAGTTCCTGCATCTCCCCCTTTCCCTTGTTTCGTTGTGACATAATTCATGACAATATTCTTGAGTCGCCACTTTTGCACCTGCATACCACCTAGCTTCTCGTCTTCCACTTGACACACCCAGTGATATTTCGAGGGGATGAGACCTAAGGAGATAGCAATTCTGCCACTCATCTGAAGCTTCAGTGTCGGCATAATCTTCAAATGAGCATATTGCTTTCGAAAGAGCAGAGCCGCCGCCTTATAAACAGGGTTGTCTGGCACAGATTCATAGGTGGCAATAATATTCTGTACGGCCCTTTCTTCTACTGTGACAAGCATTTCCTTTCGCGCTATTTGAAGGCAATGTCTGTGATGTACAAGGGCTTTATCGAACTGTCCGAGACAGCAAAGAGAAAAGCCCAGATTGCACGAAACTCTGGCCTCCTCTGCCATGTCACCAGTCAAACGTGCTGCTTCTAGACTCGTCTCATGATGCACAACAGCCTTGTCAAACTGCTTGAGAAGTGAATACGTGACTCCGAGGTTGCCGAACAATTTTCCCTGCAAGCCAAGATGAAATACATCAGACGTGTTGTCGAACATGTTGGCACTGTTTTGCAACACCTGTAGACTCTCTTTGTACTTTTCAACAGCTTTATTCAACTGATTTGCAGATTCATATGTCGATGCAAGCTCAGCCAAAATTCGTATTTCCTCCGTAGGGTCATTTATCGCCCGTGTAATTGTAAGTGCTTGCTCGTATAGGGTGACGATGCGATCAAACTTGCCACGGGTGACGGCGTCCCAATTTGTGTCAGCAAGGCTAGATGCCAAATTGCATAACACTTTCCCCTCTTCCATTCGAAGATTCAACTCGCACGACAGCCTCCACGACATTTCGTGATAATGGACTGCTTTCTCAAACTGATTTAACGCGTGGTACCGCATTCCTAAGGCCCCGCACAACAGAACCTCTTGCCGTTGATATCCAGCAGATCGCACTCTCTCGAGACTCAGCAACATCGAGTCGACCTCATTTTGCAGTTTTGCCTTGTCATATTCGACAATCAGAGGCCCAGGCAGACCCTGCAGTACTTGCGCAAGATCTTCCATATTCTCTCCGTACTTCTGGCACACCCAATCTCCCTCCCCGATCACATCCTGAATATCCGGGGCAGAGGCATTTCTTTGCGACTGCACCATCTGAGACAACACGGTCAGAGTCACCGGCGCGCCTGACCCTCCATCCGATAGCAAAGATAATGCAAATTGGAGAAGATGTGAGCGCGCCTCGTCAGTGTCTTGGCCGCTTGAAGAACCCAAGCAAGCATCCGTAACGGCAATACCATTTACGGCCATGAGAATGTCGCATCTCGAACGAAGTCTGCGCGTGTCTGCGTCTAGGAGCAAATGATTTGCACCCACAGTGTCGTTGTCGACAGCCTCAAAAATGATGCAATTGCCTTCAGAGGCATCATGGAACAACTTGCTGCAATTATCACACCAAGTGCAGTCAGAATCTCAACAATAAATTATTATTCCATAAATTATACTGATTTGGGCGTGTGTTTAATTACCTACTCTATTTCAGCACCACGAACTCGGGACAGGACAAGGGCTCGGAACGCAGTAATCGATTTCACATCTAGGTGGGGCCGTGGAATGTATACCCTAACACTTCTCCACGCACATTTACACGCACGCATCGTCTACACATAGATGACGTGGGCCTCCTTGGCGCTACAAACAGCGGTTGACCCAAACATACCTCTTTTGACATAAAATATACAATGATTGACAGCGCTGCATAGCACACACCTGCATTGCACCCTCTCATGATCATTTGGCATTTCACAAAAGATCGACTCGAAATTCCGTCTGCCCGACTGAAGACGCAGGCACGTGGTTCCCTGTAAAAGGGTGGGACCCTGTTTCGCCAAGGTATTGCATGTCAGGATTATATGCGTAAAGGGCAGAGCGCAAGCATCAATTGATGGCTGTGCAGAGCGCTAAAGGCAAACGCGACTCCTGCTTCGTACCTCGGGTGGGTCCAATGGGATCTGCGCATTGAGTGGCAGCGCACTGTCGGGGGGTCCTACTGCCACAGTGCTGAATTTGGGAGTGGCTCGGCTCTGCGTGGGGGCTCCGTCACCACTGCCTGGTTGTTGTGGCTGTTCCTGCTGACGGCTCGAGCGGGGGGGGTCCCCCCGTCGTTGATGTTCATCACCCACTCCGCTTGCAGCCGGCCGGGCATGCAAGGCAAGGCGGCTGCGCTCCAGATCCTGCATCTGCATCATGGAAGCAAATGTCAAGCGAGAAACACTACATCCATATCTTTGGGCCCCAGCGGACAGCGCAAAGCTGTGCAGAGGGGGTGAAAGACAAGGGGGGATGCTAGAGGCCAGCACCTGTCTACTGGTCTGTGGGGCAGCCCTAGTTGAGCGATCAGCCTGCCGCACCGCCTGGCTGGAGAGGGTTTGATGCGCGTGTGCTGTTACATCAGACGACGCTCCACACCCCATCTTCGGCTCTTTTTGCGGGTCAAGAAAATCATGTTTTCACGTACGTGACATTGTTTGGAAACGAGGTCCAAGGTCAGTGTGTGGAAACGAGGTCCAAGGTCAGTGTTCTAGTCGTGTAGTAATGTCATTTTTTCTTTCTTTCTCGTTCGTTCCACGAAGATTAGTTTTTTTCTTTTGAAATTTTTTGGCGGCCACAATGAGCTGGTTGGAGTGCAACTCCTGCGGAACAGATACGTGCCGCAGTGGTCGGGGTTTACCGTGAGTGACCTGTAACGGGCTTTGGAGCTTGAGTCGCGAGCGGTGGTTTTCTTCCCGTGCATCTAGTGACTCCCAATGACCGTTTTGTGTGCGCGCACACCCTCTCTCTCTTTTTCTTTCTGTCTTTCTTCCTCGCCCGTTCTCTCTCTTTTTTTATCTTTCGCTTTCTCAGGCAGGGTGGTCTGTCCAGTCTTTGGGACAAACCCGTGCGAAATTTTCCGCCTCCGGTACTTCTCTCATTCTTCTCTGTCTGCTCAACGATGTGTCCCGATGTTTGCTTGAGGGCATTTTGACGTGATTGGGGGGGCAGGAATACAGGAGGCCCAGTCCACTTAAGCAAAGACGAGGGACATATTCTACGAGAACTGCATCGAAAAACCATGAGCGCCCAGGCACATTCGAGTGGGGCGCGACTGAGATTACCATCCATGGAAACAAGTACGTCTCGATCTATGTACTAGCATACGCGCACGCACACGTATACAAATATACAAACACACAAACACATAAACACACAAACACACACATTCAAACCCACACACGGACACGCACACACACACACACACACGAAGATGCACACACACACACGCATTGACACACACACGCACACACACATGCACATGCACATGCACATGCACATGCACATGCACATGCACACACACACACTTACACACACAGACACACACTCACACACAGACACACACACACACACACACACACACACAAATACAAACACACATACACACGCACACACACACACAAACGCACGCATGCACACTCACACACACACATGTGCGCATACATACATGCACACATATGCTCACACTGCACATGCATGCACACACAAACACACACATGAACACACACGTATTTACATACACACACGCAATCACACTTACATTCACGTACAAACACACATGTTCGCACCCTGAAGACTTGCTGGTGAAAGTGCGTCCCCCACCCAGGATTGTTTTTGCGTATATCTGCACTGGAAATGCTTCAATACGAATCTAATATTCTTCTAATCAGGACTGCCATGCTCATTATCAAGGTAAACGGCGAAATTTTGAAGACAAGCCAACACTTTGACAAGGTGTTACATATCTCTGCTGTGTTGCTTCTCTTTCTACTGATACTTGTGAAGAGGGAAACGAACCACCTGTCGCCTCCTGATGTAAGCATTTGCAGGTATTTGGAAAAAAATTAAGTCCTGGAATCAATTTCTGGAAGGCCGTTCTGGATGAGAAAGGAGGCACAGACAAGCTTGTTTGGACCGACTTTCAGAACCAAATAAGCCTGCTGCACAAACATCGGGTACATGTTCTTTATATGTACATATATATATACATATACATGTAGAGAGGTGATAACTCATCAACTTCTTGCGCTTTCCATGTATTGACCTGCATGCATGCATGCATGTGCACGTACAAGCATGCATTCATGTATTCAATTTTGGCTGAGGCGCTTTCGCGATATATGAATATATGCATGTATATGCTCGATTTTGGGCAAGGCTCTTTCGCCGCCTCGCCGGCGGCGAGCACTTGTACCCGTTCCGAGACTAAGTGTCGAAACGGATAAAACATAGAGGAGGGAATTAGAAAACAGGAAAACTGATGGATTCAAAACTACCATTTTGAACGCCAAAAGATAGGGGGCACGTGATGGAAATCAGACCCTCAGGTTGTGAGTTGCGGTGTCGGTGCGAAGTGCCTCGCCGCCGCGCGCCCTTTTGTTATTCGTGCGCAGATATTTTCTAGGATCAATCAGAGCAGGGTGATGGAGACTAGAAAGTTCAAGATTCCTCTGTGTTCGTCCTCTGCCCTTTCTGTCCTTGCTGAATATGTGTATTGTTTCCGGTGTGTGATAATTTGTGCAGACATCTCGAATTTTACTGGGAGGAGCGTTCCCGAAGCTGGCAGAATTCATTTCGGCATTGCCTCTAGAAGACCACGATAACGTATGCTCCAGGTTCCTCATCACCGTTCAGTTCGAAAAGGATTCAGCTGGCAACGAAGGCTTGGAGGCTGGCTCCGAAGTTGTTTGGTGGATGAGGTATTTGTGCCCTCGTTCTTTTAATGTGAAACGGCCGATTTCTGCCTACCATAATCACCAACAGACAAAATGCTCATGTACTGAGCAAGCGCTGGGGTATCTGTGCATTACAGACAAAAGAATCAATTCTCAAAGCTCGACTTGCGGGCCTCATCTATTATAGGCGCTGATAGGGCTGGCATCGAATTCCGAAATCAATCGCGGATTCTCAATGTCGTCAAATGTAACATTACCGCCGCCCCACCCATGCACAAGCCTTGCCTGTTTGCCATATTGCCCGGGAGTCGGGCCCTGCAAGATGCACTTGCTATCCTCGTTCCCTTTTTGCCATCCTCCTGTCCTGTATTGATATGTTTTTGCCTTTTTTTTCAAAGTGACACAGTGTCATTGATTGTGCCATTGACAGTAATGACCGAGTGTGGCAAACAGGGAATGAGGACTTGAATGCCAAGCACGCGAAGGCGCTCTGGGAAAACCCTGCCCAGGTTGTTTTCAATCTAAGTTCTCAGTGCTGCTCATTCTTACGCCATCGCAGCTTTTGTCACAGTGTGTGCGTGTGTGTGTGTATGTGTGCGTGTATGTGTGTGTGTGTGTGTATGCATATGTGTATGTGTGGGTGTATTGGTGCATGTCACTATTGCAGCACAGACACACAATTGGAGCCCAACTCCCTTTAGTATTGCCTGCGATCGTCTTGTTGTACTAAACTGCACATTTTAAAACAATGCATTTTGGCAGTGCGTGACGTCTAAGCACGGGACGCATCTCGAGAAGAGCATAAATCGTAGCGATTTGAAAATCAGCGCGGCCAAACAGAGGAACTCTGGCATTGATGCCTACGGCTGCCCCAAATTCACGGTAATTTCCACGACAGTACGTATCTAGCCAAGTCTAGACGCACTTTTTTTGGTTTCTGGTTATACTATCCAGTGACTAGAGACTCGATCTGTGGATCGAGCGCACGAGAAGAGCGCACGAGAAGAAGAGATACGATTTATCTGTGATTTATGAAAAGCATTTTTAGAAAATGGACTCATAATTTAGCGAAAATAATTTGTAGAAAATAGACTCATAAATCACAGATAAATTGTAGCACCAGGGTAAAGTGTATTTGTCTGGGTCTTGTTGCCGCCTCTTGTGCGTGTTTTCATATGCTGGGGTTGATGTGTTGTCATCTCGATCCCTCCCGACTCAGTGGGTCTATCGCATATGTTTTTGTGTTGTGACGTGCTGAGGAGGCAACTCAAGACCTTGCCAAAATCAATCATCGCGACAGACCAAATAAATCTCTTCTATGCCACACGCACACTCTCTCTCTGTCTCTGTGTCTCTCACACACGCACATGCACACACACACACACACACACGCACACACACACACAAACACAAGCACTCGCGCACGCACACATGCGCATACGCACCCGCACACTCTTTCTCTGTCTCTCGCTGTCTCGCTTTCACACACACACACACACAGGCAACTCGAGACCTTGCCACCCCATCAGATCCTACGAACATCGAGCCTGGAATGGCAAAGGTTTTTCTTTAAGACACTCAACAAAAATTCATCTGTTCAGATGTAGCGCGCATGCCCATAGATGGACCCATGGTACAATAGATTGAATATATGTACATACAAAAGGTACAGCATGAATAAGACCCATATATGATACAATACAACAGAAAAATCATACACATAGAATACATTAGCCCACGACACAAACAATCCCGCGCTTTTCGCGATCACGCAGGTACGTTACAGTTGCCACATATACATGACATGATTTATTCGTGTGTGTGTGTGTGTGTGTATAGCTGTATACGACATACCGGAACACAAGCTGTGCCTCACGGCATATTTTGGTAACTTCCGGGAAGAATTTCCCTGGGAAATGCAAGACTTTTCATCCTTGACTGGAAATTGCGTGCTCCTCAATTGCGCTTTCACATGCCAGCGGCCAGAAGTGTGTGCCTTTGCAATGCAGGGTGTGCGTGCAGCCCTCTACCTCAGTGTGATGTCCTTTTGATTGACGCCTTGTGGGAATGGCAGGTATCTCAGAAGAGGCGTTCTACGCTCGCTCACGAAGTGGAATTGTCCATTTTCGGCAATCATCCTGACCCAAAGACAATGAGTGACCTCGAAAAGGTGAGAGAGGATATCCACAACAAGCTTACGGATCCAAATCTATCGTGAAGGGCCAGCGCGCATGTACGTTTGTTCGCACGCATCATTCCAATTTAGGGGGCAGCCATTCCTCCATTGTTCCATTGACAGTATTTCATAGCAGAACTGATGCAATTCATGTGTAATCATCAGTTTCTATTACAACCAGTCTCTATTCATAAAACATGCGCTCACTTGCGAAAACGATTTTTTTTTGGCCTACCTCATGCACTGCATGTGTGTGTGTGCCAGTGTTTTGCTGGAGTCCAAGTGGTGCGCCTGGGCAATCGTATCTGCTAAACTACATTCCAGAACTAGAGTAGTCGGTGTTGCAGTGCGTGCTGCAGTACCTGTTGCAGTGTGTGATGCAGTGCGTGCTGCAGTGCGTGCTGCAGTGCGTGCTGCAGTGTGTATTGCAGACACAGTCTAGAACTAGTCGACCCGGACTGTGACCATATCTCTCCACTCACGTCACGTTTCTTGCTCACCTCCAACAATACTTGAGATTTGTGGTATGGAAACCTCGGAAACGCCGGGAGGGGGCGAAGGAAAATGGTACCTAAGCAGCATTTGCTAGTGTAATTGATTTTTCCTTCAAAACATTTTGAAAGAAATGCGTGCTGGCTTCGATAGGATTGATAACAATCTTTTGATAAGCGCCTCCCAGCACACCCCACAGAGATGAAGAAGCACGCGCCACTATCTCGCTGCAGAGAATGGTCGTCGAGTAGTGTGTGTTGCAGTGTGTGTTGCAGTTTTGCAGTATAGTTTGCTGTGTGTGTTGCTGTGTGAGTTGTTGGTGCATGAGTGTTGCAGCAGGGGGAGTTGTGTTGTGTGTTGCAGTGTGTGTTGCAGTTTGTGTTGCAGTGTGAGATGCAATGTGAGTTGCAGTGTGTGTTGCCGTGTGTGTTGTTGTCTCACAACGAAGAATGGTTGTGGATAGTCGGCAAGGAGAACTAAGAGTCGGCAAGGAGAACTAAGAGTTAGCTGGCTGGCCTAAACCCCAAAACCAGCTAGATAATTGCTGTTGAAGACGCATAATTTGCCTTCATCAACAACTTTACAAACGCGCGAGAATATACTTATACATATATAAATATACATATATGTATGTATGTAAATATACATCTATAAATGTAAGTATATATACACACATGTATATACATATGTGTACATATCAGTATATATATGCATATATGTATATATATATCAATGTGTGTATGTATATGTACATATGAATATATACATATGTGTAACAAAATATTCACATACATATGTGTGTGTATATATATGTATATTTATATATGAATGTATATACATATATATATATATATATATATATATATATATATATATATATATACATATATATTTATATATATATATCAATATATATATATATATATATATGTATATGTATATATATGTATATACATATAAATATATATATGTACATGTTTATGTACATATATATATATGTATAAGCACACACGTAATTGCTTACATACTGGCATACATACGTTCATACACACGTACATAAACACATATACAGAACTCCTACGCTTCATACTGATCATGCATACTTATGTATATATGCTAATGTGCACATGCCTGAATTGCACGAATTTCGATGATATCAGGTTGAGTCCCTGCATCTCCCCCTTTCCCTTGATGTATTGTGACACAATTCATGACAACATTCTTGAGTCGCCACTTGTGCACCTGCATACCACCTAGCTTCTCGTCTGCCACATGGCACACCCAGTGATATTTCGAGGGGATGAGACCTAAGGAGATATGAATTCTGCCACCCATCTGAAGCTCCAGTGTCGACATAATCTTCAAATGAGAATATTGCTTCCGAAAGAGCAGAGCCGCCGCCTTATAACTAGGGTTGTCTGTCACAGATTCATAGGTGCCAATAATATTATGTACGGCCCTTGCTTCTATTGTCACAAGCTTTTCCTTTCGCGCTATTTGAAGGCAGCGTTTGTGATGTACAAGGGCTTTATCAAACTGTCCGAGACAGCAAAGAGAAGAGCCCAGATTGCACGAAACTCTGGCCTCCTCTGCCATGTCACCAGTCAAACGTGCTGCATCTAGACTCGCCTCGTGATGCACAACAGCCTTGTCAAACTGCTTGAGAAGTGAATACGTGACTCCGAGGTTACCGTACAATTTTCCCTGCAAGCCAAGATGAAATACTTCAGACGTGTTGTCGAATATGTCGGCACTGTTCTTCAACACCTGTAGACTCTCTTTGTACTTTTCAACAGCTTTTTCCAATTGATTTGCAGATTCATATGTCGCTGCGAGCTCAGCCAAAATTCGTATTTCCTCTGTGGGGTCATTTATCGCCCGTGTAATAGTAAGTGCTTGCTCGTATAGAGTGACGATGTGATCAAACTTGCCACGGGTGACGGCGTCCCGATTTGTGTCAGCAAGACTAGATGCCAAATTGCATAACACTTTCCCCTCTTCCACTCGAAGATTCAACTCGCACGACAGCCTCCACGACATTTCGTGATAATGGACTGCTTCCTCAAACTGATTTAACACGTGGTACCGCATTCCTAAGGCCCCGCACAACAGAACCTCTTGCCGTTGATATCCAACAGATCGCACTCTCTCGAGACTCATTAACATCGAGTCGACCTCATTTTGCAGTTTTGCCTTGTCAAGTTCGACACTCATTGGCCAAGGCAGACCCTGTAGTACTTGCGCAAGATCTTCCATATTCTCTCCGTACTTCTGGCACACCCAATCTCCCTCCTCGATCACACCATCAATATCCGGGGCAGAGGCATTTCTTTGCGACTGCACTGTCTGAGACAACACGGTCAGAGTCACCGGTGCGCCTGATTCTCCATCCGATAGCAAAGATATTGCAAATTGGAGAAGATGTGAGCGCGCCTCGTCAGTGTCTTGGCCGCATGAAGAACCCAAGCAAGCATCGGTAACGGCAATACCATTTACGGCCACGAGAATGTCGCATCTCAAATGAAGTCTGCGCGTGTCTGCGTCTAGGAGC
>Ga0209390_10011357_pt1 | contig 10246 bp, 11 predicted proteins | sample BON01_FD_187212 | JGI IMG/M metagenome (GOLD analysis project Ga0209390, IMG submission 187212) | Freshwater microbial communities from Lake Bonney liftoff mats and glacier meltwater in Antarctica - BON-01 (SPAdes) (version 2) | ecosystem: Environmental > Aquatic > Freshwater > Ice > Glacier... | reverse complement strand
TGGTGCATGATATCTGGTGCATGCCCAGGCCTTGAGGGATATACCGCACATGTCTTTAGAGGTATACCGCACATGTCTTTAGAGATGTACCGCACATGTCTTTAGAGATGTGTATGCAAGTCCATGCACGCGCACACACATGTCATGACTTCTTTTTTGCTTATATAGAGGCACTTGTACACCTTCTGGGGGGACATTCTGTATGAGAAGGAAGGCATCCGAATGCGCGCGTGCCGTGCGGCCGGATCACGTGATCGATACCGAGTGACAGTCGAGTGATCAAGAACTCTAGGCATATCTAGTTGACTCAAGTTATAGACACTTGACTCTCTCGAGATGTGCATGGCTTCATGACTCAACACTTGACTCTCTCCAGATATGCATCACTTGATCACTCGGCTGTCTAGAGATATCGATCACGTCATCCGGCCGCACGGCACGCACGCATTCGGTTACGTTGGGTCTGATACAGAATGTGCAAGTGATGATGACGATAGGCATACCTATGTGCTTGTATGTACTCATCGCTTAGACAGGTCTCGCATCCGCCCCTCTCGCCAACGCTGTGCGTTTGCCTGAGGCAATCAACCCTGTCTTTCTATGACTGAAAGAGATGTTTGTGTGACTGAATGAGATATCTTGCGCGATACTGCCACGTCGCTATCCCACCACCCTTTCGCCTTGTCCTCGCCTATACTGTGTGTGACACCTGTCATGTGTTGTGGCGGTGGAAGCAGAAGCGGGGGCTAACAGAGACGTGGCGCAACGTATGCGCATCCAACAACCACCCGCACCTCATAAGAAGCTCGTCTTTGGTGCCTGCAGCTGCGGCGCGCGGCGAGGGTGTGTCGCATGCTACTAGACCGTCAGGACAGAGGAGCGCGACACCTCTTCCGCTGGCTGTGCACGTGAGTCTCAATGCGCCCTATGCACAAGCGTCCTTGTTGCCTGCGCTACTGCCTTGGGCGCGCGGCACGCACACATTCGGTTGCCTTCACATTCATACGGAATTTCGCCCTTCATGCACATACGGAATTTCGGAGAAATGTTCGAAATTCTGTATGGGCGTGAAGGTTTTTTTTTGGTGAAAATCCTCTTCAATCCTGCTCGAAGCCTGTTTAATTTGGATGCTAGTGCTAGATGTCACTGTTTCTTGATGTTTGTGGTGTTGTGGTGTGTGTAAAGAGGTGTTGGACTCTTTGGAGCGGCCTATGTGATGGGTATTGTGTGATGGGTATTGTCGACTCGCTGCACCGAGGGGTCATGACACCAAAGGCATGCGGGTGTGGCATAGACAGTAGATGTCATATCTCATATTGCTATGCCTATCAACGTATCGGTTGGAGCAGGAGGTGGAGTTGGACGGAGTGCAGTTGGCAGATGGCCTGTTGACGCTTGGACCTGATGGTGGATACACGGCGTGCAACGGCTTCACCGAGCCGCTGCGTGCTCGCCTACGCGCTGGTGCGCTGCTGTGGGTTGGAGGTGGTGCGGTTCTGTGTGAAATGGGAGCAGCCCAGTCGCGCCATGGCCTAGCTGCTGTTCTGGGAGGCTGGGGTGACGTGGCTGCAGGGCGCGTGCTAGTTGCGGGGGATGATGTGGCGCTGCTTCCTCTCAGCGAAGTGCGACGACAGATTGTTGTGGTACCACGGCAGGCATTGGTGGTGTCAGGCACTGTGCGGCACAACCTCGATCTACTCGGCAAGGCCCAGGGCGACTGGGAGATCTGGGCCGCTCTCGAACAGACTTTGTTTGCTGATACTGTCCGCTCTTGGCCCGGTCTTGCTCGCCCTCCCCCCCTTCCCCTTTTCCGCCAGTCCTAGAGGGCGCGCGGCGGCGACATAGTTAGACATAGATAAAGAGGGTTAGTGAGAGTTAGACAGAGTTACTGATGGCTACAGATAGTGAGACAGAGGTGGACATAGTTAGAGAGAGTTACACCGACTTACACAGCATTACACCGCGGTAAAGACAGCTAAAGAAAGTTACAGAGAATTTGGCCTAGTTAGACATGGTAAGAGAGATTTATACCGAGTTGACTGAGTTAGACCCAGACAGACAGAGTCAGACATAGTTGGAGATAGTGAGAGAGAGTCCGACAGAGTTGTATCTAGTTACAGACAGTTATCGACAGTTATAGAGAGTGCGATACATCATGCCTCGCTGCTTAGAGATAGCGAGGCATAGTGAGACGTAGTTGGACATAGTCAAAGAGGTCAGACAGAGTTGGAGATAGTTGCGCGGCACTCGGGATACCTCACTCGGGATACCTCAGAGGCCATCACTGACATATGTTTGCATCAGCAACATGTGTCGCTTGCTGTTTTTCTTTTGGGCAACAATGTGCGCCGACAAGAAATCCGAGAAATATGACATGACTGGTTGTTATGGTATGACGTGACTGTTTGAGACGCATGAGCTTTGCTTGTAATCATCTGTATATCTTGCGTCTGCTTTGCCTTTGGCCCTGGTAAAAAGACAAAAGGGGGAAACAAGAACAAAAAAAAGGAAACAGGGACATGACTCATTGTTATGATGTGACGTGACTCGTTGAATACAATGAGTCACATATGTGTGACTCATGACATATGTGTGACTCATGACATATGTGTGACTCATGACATATGTGTGACTCATGACATATGTGTGACTCATGACATATGTGTGCCTCATGACATATGTGTGACTCATGACATATGTGTGACTCATGACATATCATGTGACGTGACTCGTTGAATACAAAGGATGGCACAGATGTCATGAGTCACATGCGGCGCATGTCATGAGTACCACCCATGCACACCCATGCACATAAGCCGCATACCCACACCTGCATGCAACAACTACTCTCGCACTAGTGCACGCGCTCTGCTGTGCCGCTTGCACTACGTGCCACACACACTGCATCCATCTGCCACACACACTGCATCCAGTCGTGACTTGCCGCACATGCAGCGTGTAGACGTCTTGGTCCACACCGCCAATCTCACAGTGGATAATCTATAGAGACAGTCATACTCATTCTCATACTCATACTCATACTCATACTCATACTCATGCTCATACTCAGACTCATACTCAGACTCAGACTCAGACTCATACTCATTCTCAGTCCGCCTTTTTTGTGTCCGGGGTTTTCTCGGGTTTCAATAGCATCTGTATAGGACATCGAATATAAGAATGGTCGTGGCTGGGCGCGTGGAGTTGCAGACGACGCTATTACAGGCGATGCATCTGTGGGTCACATGCCATCGTGACATCACATCTTGTCGTCACCTGCCATCATCGTGTGGTGACATGCCATGATCTTGTGCAGGCAAGCTCGACTGTGTGGTGGAGGCGGGACACTGTGGCAATGTCTTGTGTGGTGCCATGAACGCCCAAACACCAGCCACCTGTTGCTGTCATGACGAGCTCCATGCGCTGCCTTCCTTACCTAATGCCGACCAAACACACGCACCTGCGGCTGCAGGCACCACAGCGGCAGGCAGGAGGGGGGACGTGCACAGTATGTCACAGCATCAACGGCAGCTTCTTGGATTGACGCGAGCTATACTGACGTGTGCGCTCAATGGCTCTCGTGTCTTGGTTGTCGAGGTCTTGCTCTCTTCTGCCTTGAATGTCTTGAATGTCTTGCCTGTCGGGGTGTTGCGACGTCTTGAATGTCTTGCCTGTCGGGGTGTTGCGACGTCTTGAATGTCTTGCCTGTCTTGAATGTCTTGCTTGTCGAGGTCTTGCGACGCACGCCTTGCTCCTGCTCTTCTACCTCTCATCCCTCTCCTGCCTCCCCTGTCTCCTCCATCACCGCCATCTCCTCCAACCCCCCTTCTCCTCTGTATGCTCCATTTCATCCCTCTGTTTCCTGATGTGGTACCTTTCCTCTGCGATGGGTCGCAGGCACAGCGAGGATATAGGGTGATAGGCATCACTCTGCGCATGTGGGCGAGATTGAGTATCATGACACTCCAACCTCAGTCATCAGTGACTATGACCTTGTAGAGACCCTGTAGAGATTGGAGTATCATGTGTCATGAACCATCCGCATCATGTGTCATGAACTATCCTTCCGTATCAGTGCCAATCTAACCCAATGGCGCAAGCGCCCGAGGTTGTTGTGCAAAGGTAGTGGTTGTTTGAAGGAGCAAAGGACTCATATTTGCAGCGTGTTTTGTTTGGGTGGATGGCAGGGGTTGGACGAGCTGGTGGACAAGCAGACACAGCAAATGCTGATGGATCGACAGCTTGCACTAGGCATGACGACAGTCCTCATCAGCCGCCATCACCTGCCGCACCAGGCCCCGCCAGTCCTGCACATACCTGGCGCTTTGGCTATTCTTGTGAATCCTGACGGTACCACTCGACACTGGGTGGGGCGCGCACCAAGCACCGCTGCTGCTGGGAATGCTTCGTCGGGGCAGTCGGAGACTCTCGTCTCATTATCATGTGATAATGATCATTACGAGCCGTATCGCACCGACGACGTGACCAGCGACAGCAACTGCGACAGTGATGCCAAGCCAAATGTGAGCCCGCTGAAGAAAAAGCGGTCGGTGGCTGGGCATGCAGGCAAAGTACTCAAGGATGGTTTCAAGGGCATTGGCAAAGCTGGCCGTTTGTTTGGCCGCACTGTCGCCTACGCTCCCTCCCTGCTCCCCTCAGTTTCGTCGTTCTCCTCCTAGTTCTGAAATTACCCATCACACCACGATGGGTGCACATAGGCACATGACATAGGCACATGACATAGGCATATCACATAGGCACCAGCTCTTTTGAGGTGCGTCTTGCCGAGAGGGTGGTCAGGCCCTGGGTTCGTCTGGCCAGTCTTCCTTGTCTAGACCCTGTACATATCTGATAACATGTAGTAAAGTATTCAATTGAATTGCACACCGCATCTCTATTGCGAAAAACCACCTTTTTGCCATTTGCTCTCGTGGTGCTTGTCTCACTCGCTAACTAAGTGCATCTCACATTTCACATGATGCACACTCGCAGCTGTCACATGATGCAACACAAGATATACGTGCTGTAAACTTTCATTTGCTGATTTTACTGTTGCCGTGGCGTCTGACCGTGACGATAAAAGATCGAGTTTTGAAGCCGTTCTCGAATTTTGAAGCCGGCGGGCTCCTAGGCTTGGCCTAGCCTAGGAGACAGCTGACAGGCCAAGCAATGACAGAATCAGTCTTTGAGGTAGATAAGCCGGAAGACGTCGTCTTCCAATTCTCAAGCCAAAATATCGTGCGTGAAAGTCTAGTCGTCAATTCCCATGTTGTCACTGCCACTTTCTTCTTCTTCGTGTGCTCTTATCTTGTGGGCAACGCAGGCCGCGGCTACACTGTGTGATGCAGCATGACACAAGATGCAACATGTGATGCAGCATGACACAAGATGCAACATGACATAAGATGCAACTCGACATAAGCATAAGATAGTTGTATTCAAATGACTAGACTCGAGATCCGCTCAAGAATGCAGAAATCGCACTGTGGTCGAACATCATGATGTAGTAAAATATAAATATCATGTTTTACAAAAACAAAATGGGTTTAATTCCAAGAGCCAGTGGTACAATATTTTACCTATTGTCAATACGGGCGCGCGGCAAGCGGAGGCCCCGGATCCGCCACAGATTATAGGCAGCCTCCTTTTCCACTTTTCCCCACTTTTTCCCCACTTTTTGCTGAGAGCGGACATGTCCTCATTCTAAGATCGGACATTCAATGTCCAATTGAAGTCAGACATTCAATGTCCAATTGAAGTCAGACATTCAATGTCCAATTGAAGTCCGATCTCAGAATGAGGACATGTCCGATCTCAGGAAAATGTGGAAAATGGTGGACGATCATTACATGAAAGTGAAACGTCAAGTCCGATCTCAGCACAAAGTGTCAAACGGTGTCTGATCTCAGAAAAAAGTGGAGAGTGATGTCCGATGACTACATGAAAGTGAAATGTGCAATCCCATCTGAGGAAAAAACGAAATAAAATTGAAGTTCGATCTCAATAGAAAAATGCAAAAAATTCAAGTCCGATTTCATCAAAAAGTGACTCAGAACAATGATGTCCGAAGTCAGGAAAGTGGAAAATGATGTCCGATCTCAACTCGAAATTGGTCGGTGCTCACATGTTTTTCTCTTGTGGAGCGTGCATGACGGAGTTCTCTTGCTTGTCGCATGCCTCCATGCTCGCTCATGGAATTTCTCGACCTTTTGCCTTGCACGATGTGGTCTTCTGACACACATTTCTCCAGACTACAGGGTCATCCCGGGAAGTAGAAACTGGCAAGTAGAAACTGCAGACTGGATTTGGCCAGTTTTTTCCAGTGTACTTTAGAAACCTGCTGGCAGGCATTTGCCAGTGGGTCAGATTCTTAAGATTTATAGAAACTGGGTTTAGAAACTGGCTGGCTGCCTTTCTAGGATTTTTCTGTGATTTTTCTATGATGTCATGATTTTTCTATGATTTTTCAGGATTTTTTTATGATTTTTCTATGATTTCTATTTGATTTTGTAGAAATCATAAAAAATTTCTGAAATATCATAGATTGGAAAAATCATAGAAAAATCACAAAAAAAATCATAAGGGAAAGTCATATGATTTTTCTGATTTTATGATTTTCTTTGGTTTCTAGGGGGTTTGTAGAAACTCGCTAGCTGGGGTGGCAGTTTCTTAATGGTTTATAGAAACAACACTGGCAGGCTGGGTTGCTGACTTCATCAGTGTGTGCTTAGAAACACCCTGGCTGGGTCAAAAACCGTGGTTTCTACTTCCCGGGATGACCCTGTATTGCCAGGTAGTGAATGGTCATTTACTATGGAATCGCTCCGTTCGTGGACGACTAGAGTGCGATTTCTCGCATCTTGGGCGGCTTGTGATGCACCCCCGATGCACCGCCTCACGTCACTGCACCCTGCGACAAGCAAATTCCTGGAATGTTCTGATGTTATGACTAGACATTGAGGCAAGCGAGTAGTTAAGGGATGAGACGTAAGACGTCACAGACACATGCCACGTCTGTGTCAATCATGTGTGAGACGTGAGACGTAATCACTCACAGACACATGAGACGTAACATGTCACAGGTGCCATCAAGTCGAAGCTCCAAATGGATAGGCATAAGGATATGATATCGCTCTTGCAAGTACATGTAGGGCGCTTCAGGGGATATCATATCGCCCACACATGGTTGATGCATCACATGTGCTTGCAAGTAGGGCACTGGAGGGGATATCATATCGGTGAGCGGCTGATATGATATGAGAATGCCATGCGTATGCCTATCGACTTGGAGCTTCCGCTGAGCGGCTGATACATGATGGATGCATCATTCATGCATACATGATTGATGCATCACCTGTATCAAGTCAACGTATCCATTCTCGGCTGTAATGAATGAATCACTGACGGCAATGAATCACTGCCGTCAGTCTCACGGTAGTCTAGTGAGAGGCTTACCAAGTAGTCGCTCTTTTCTGTGCACACCAGTGACGGTGCGCAAGGACAACTACTTGGCGCAAAGACAACTACTTATATTGTCACCAAGCCATTTCCTGTCAAATCGACTTATAATCAGAGGCTGGGAAGGTAGTGTGGCATGCGGGAGTACTGTGAGGTAGTTTAGGTAGAAGCATATATCAAACTTAACGTTAACACAGTTCCTATTTTTGACATGCGAACTGGGCAGGTTTCCATAGGCGGTGCGACTAATCGCTGACAGTGACGAACTTAATCTTGAGAGCATACCAATCCTTCAACCTCTCCTCGGAGCCTTGTGCACCAACCTCACAATCATTAGATTCCACGTCACACTCCAACAACTCACTTGCGATGCCTCCTTTTCCTTGAATCAGTCAATTTTGATGTCGTCAATCTCAGGCAGATTGTCAATGATACGCTACTCACGAACTTGAATTCTGCGAATCATAAAGCCAGGACTCGGATAACGTGACAATAATGACGTGGAATTCAAAACATCTGAAACAAACACAGTGCCCTGTACCATGATGGATTTTGGGAAATCCATCGTGGTGTGGCACAATGCAATCTCATGGTGGTACGCCCAACGCGTAGCTAGGTACAGCTGTTGGATATGAGTTCCGTGGAGGGGGTAAAGCTGTTAAATATGAGTTCCGTGGAGGGTTTGAGAAAACAGGCTAGGCTGGCAAGACTCAAGTCACGGTCACATTCACTTTTGAGGAGACAAGGAGAAATGGGTGGTCCTAAAGTCAAGTCCAAGGGAGGACTAGTGGACTTTCAAGATAAATGAGAAGCACTTCTCTACGCACCCTCTTTCACACGACACCTCCTGTATTATGCCTCATGGCCCGGTGCGCAATCTCACACGGAGGAAATTGTGGTTGACAGTGCATATGCCCGAATTGTTCGGGAGTGCAGCGTGACATTCAAATATATGAACTCGTTGAATTGCTAGAAACTCTGGGAGTGGCGCCTCGATTGTAGTGGTAGAGCATCGTTGGTCGTGCGTTTTATTGGACAAGAATCTCTTTTGACATTCGCACAGTGAAAGAATGATCATTTTCTCTGCTGAATCTAAGACACAGTTTAATTCGGAGCTCATAGCACAAATCATCTAGCAGTAGACTCCATTAACCAGCGATTCTTCTCAACGTTTAGCATGAATGGGCACGTCAGAAGAGATGGGACAAGCCAGAGACACAAGAGTACATATTATATTGAATGCTGTACACTCGACAAACTCACCAAGCTCCTCGGCAGCCTCTAATCCTAGTCCACGGAACGCGAGGGAGGAAAAAAATCCTTCAAATGTTCGGTTGGGATCTAAACTTCGAAACTCAACTTTCTCATTCGTGACAAGATCTCGTTCGTAGGCGCTCCGGCTAAGGTCACACCAGTGGCGCACGGCGGCAGATGTTGTTCATAGGTGCTTTATTGCTCGTAGCTCATAGCACAAAAGACCTGTACCGGGTTCGAAAACTCACTACAGTCAAGCTTCAGTCAAGCCTCTAGTGCCAAAAGAGTCTCTCTGTGCAGAAAGTGTCTTGGTCACGATAGTCTCTTGCCCGTTGTCCCTTGCCCGTCGTCCCTTGCCCGTTGTCTCCCACTCCCATTTAGCATCTCACAATATGAAAAACATCTTGGTGTATGTATATATATGAATATGCATGTAAACTGCAATAATTAGATGTTATGAATCAATGGGTTATCAAGAGATGAATGATAATATATGAATATACATGTACATTTATATGTATCAGTGTGTGTGTGTTTGTGTGTGTGTATGTGTGCGTGTGAGTGTGTGTGTGCGCGCGCGCGTATGTGTGTGTAGTCGTTTGTGTGTGTGCGTCGCGCGTGCAGTGAGAATCCCACTATCAGTCACGGTACTTTGCTCGCTCAGGCTCAATCTTTTGCAATCAAGATTCAACCTTGGAGTTTTTCTTGTGCGTCTTATTATGTTGATGTGTGTCAAGGACTCAAAGCGCCTTACTTGCAAACACACTGTGCAAACGAAGACCGTTCCGTGCTAACACTGAGTGCAACCCAAAATATTATGTTCAAAATACAGGAAAATAAATAAGACTTGCATACGCATTGTGCATACGTATACCATATTCTAATGTAAGAATTACAGAGATTACATAGATGTACTAGACGTTATATCAGGCGACCTTCTATCAGCCATGCATCACACGTTATATCAGCCATGCATCAGACGTTATATCAGCCATGCATCACGAGCCGAGACACACGCATGTATTCATGCATGCCCCCGCTACTGGAGGACTAAAGATAGAGATACTCATACACTTACCTCAAAAATGACTTGTTTTGACGAGCATGACGCATGGAGACACTATTCGTCCATGACTCGTCGTAGATAGAGGTAGAGAGAGACGTGACAGAGAGATATAGATGGGTACATGGCGAACAACTTCTCTTACACCGCCTTACGAATGGAGACACTCGGCATCCATGACTCGACCAGTGCACGACTAGAGGAGTTGAGTGCACGACTAGAGGAGTGCACGACTAGAGGAGTTGAGTGCAGAGGATACAGCAGCAATGTGCAGATAGACTTGACAAGAGCACATGACAGATAGACATGATATAGATATCACAGATAGACATGACATAGATATGACAAGAGCGCATAACAAGAGCAATATACCACATACACTTGACAAGAGCACAACACCACAGCAATATACCACATACACTTGACAAGAGCACAACACCACAGCAATATACCACATACACTTGACAAGAG
>Ga0209390_10011353_pt1 | contig 10247 bp, 14 predicted proteins | sample BON01_FD_187212 | JGI IMG/M metagenome (GOLD analysis project Ga0209390, IMG submission 187212) | Freshwater microbial communities from Lake Bonney liftoff mats and glacier meltwater in Antarctica - BON-01 (SPAdes) (version 2) | ecosystem: Environmental > Aquatic > Freshwater > Ice > Glacier... | reverse complement strand
GTTGGGCGGCATTTTACGTCGAACGTGAGCGCGAATTCAGAGTTTTGTTTTCAACTCGAGCTGCTCAAATCGAGTTTTTTTATAGCACGCTGTTTTGGACCCCTTTCAGTGGTGAGCGACCGGCCTACTTGTTTCAAGGCGCAGACCTCGGCCGTGTCGCCCTCCTGCCGGTGGTGCGGATTTGTTCAGTCCTCCGCCCACTGCGAGTACCGTTGCGCATGGACGAGCGCGTCGGCCAACGTCCGCTTTCCCTGGAGGTAGATCGCCAGCGCGCTGCGCTTGGCTCTGGCAACTTCCACGGCGAGGTCGGCAACGAGTCCAGCATCCGCGCCACCAAGCTCCCGGCGGAAATTCTCCCTTGCGGTCGCGTCCTCGGACTCACCCTCGACGAACTTGAGCATAGAAAACACGATGTTCTTGGTCTTTGGGTGAATCTTGCCCAGAAGTTGCACCTGGGCGGCCGCAAACACCTGGCGCAGGTACGGGTACGTCCGCTTGAACAAGAAGCCACCGCCACCGGTCTTGCCCTCGAGATGCAACACCGCCGCGCGCCGCATCTCGTCCGCAGCAGTTTGGCGCAGATCGAATGGCGGCGGCTTTGGCAAGCGCAACTTCGCCTCGAATGTCATGTCGTGGCTGAGCGCAATGCCGTACTGTTTGAAAAAGGCGACGACGCCGGCAATGTGCGGGTTCGTTGACCGCACATTTGCCGAGAACGCCGAAAAGATCTGGTCGTTAAAGGTCTTCGGGTTAAGGGTTAACCCGGACCCTAACCCTTAACCCGACGCCTTGGACACCAGGTTGATCGCAATGGACTCTCCCGCGGCGAGCTGCAAGAGGATATAGAAGTTGGCGTAGAGCCCTACCAGCAACGTGCAGATGCCAAACAAGTCGCCCAGCTTCTTCAAGAATGGCATGAAGCACTGTGCCGACTCGAGTAGCCCCTCGCGCGCTCCGCATATCACAGTCGATGTCACACGGCGACCGGCGCCCCTGGTGATGGGGTCCACAATGGGGTCCCCGGTGAGCTTTCGCTTTGTCGCACTCGAGTTCCTCGGCATCCCTGCCCCCCCCCCCCCCCCCTTGTGGGGGCGGCCCAGTTGCCTCTGCTTTGCTACGAGGCCCGTCTGGTAATCTGACCCGGTCGACCCTGGTCACGCAGCGTACAGCACCCCCGTAGCGTACAGCACCCCCCCAGCGTACAGCACCCCCCCTTGGGTGGGTGCGAGTTTGGTATTGTAAACTGACCCCCCCCGTGGCATAAGCGCGCTCAAATACACCCGCCGCAGTCCACTTAGTGAACGTTTGGAAGACAGTGGTGTACCCAGCACCCAGTGTGCGCCAAGGGCCACCGCTCCAGAGCAACAGTGCCATGCGGTCGAGTATAGCCGATGGGTCAGCGCTCGGGCGACCCGTATGTGCAACGGGCAACAGGGTATTCACCGCGCACAGGATTGCCGTTCGCACCCTCACGTCGATGCGACTCATGACAATTTCTGATTCTGTGATACAAAAAAGTGTACGGATCAAAAAAAGTTTACGGACAGACCCTAACCTCGCGGACGAGGCAATCAAATGATCCGCGGGATATCAGAAATTTCGGAGCCAAGGGGGAGCGCGATGTCATTGTTAACCCTGACCCCGACTGCGAATCGCTTGCTAGTGCCACTGGCATTACAGGTGTTGTCAACGGTCCTCTTGCTCGGTGCCATGGCGTCTTTTATTGGCCACGCGGCTGCGAGGCAAACCAGATAGTCACAGTCGTACGCTCGGGGCAAATGGGGTTAACCCTGGACAGCACGGGAGGCACACACAAGATATCGACACGCCTCAATCTGAGAAACGTTGCCACCGCAAATGGGGCAACCCCCTCGCGACCCCCACCGGGGCGATCCCGCAAAACTCGAAGCACACAGCCCCCCCCCTCTCACGCACACAACCCCCGGGTATCCGGCAGGGGAGCATTTTATTTGTCGGGGTATATACAATGGAACCCGTACCACTGTATTCATTGGTCGTCCCCATGATGACACCCTCCACGGACGGAATTGCGCGTAGGGGGGCAACCCCGCAACGAGAATAGCAACGCAAACGCCTCCTTGAACTCGCGCCCAATGAGATGCCCAGCCCCAACGCATCCGAAGATGAGGCACCGGTCAATTACCCCCTGTCCCCACATAGTCTATTCCCCTCTGCACCGTTTAGCGAGGCTCCTCTCCTACATGCAGACTACCCATCCCCTGAACATTCCCTCCACAGCGAGGCACTTGCGATCATTCTGCACGAGGTTGACCGTGCGATAAACGCTATGCCCGAGCCCGTGTATGGAGCACGTTCTCTCTTAAATTATTACAACAAACGCAACGGGGCCAGTCGCGCGGATATAACGGAGGCAGGGGTAGAGTACATGAGACGAAACCCTTCAGCCCATCCGGTAGGGCGAACTGTTACTGCACGCACTGTCGACGTGAATGTGACCGCTGCAGGCGCGAACAACGTAACGGATCAAGTCGCTCCTTTCGCCCAACGCATCCCTGTCAATGAAAGCGCAAATATGACGGGCGCCCAACTCGTTACCCCCCGGAAAAGCAAGAGTAAACCGTTGAACGGTAAAGCGTACGCCCAAAGACAAAACAATATAGACCGGCAGGTATGGCGAGCTGTTCATATAGGCATGAGCAACGTAGCGGAGGCCGTAATTCCAATCATCCATAGCGCTGCCAATCTCGTGAAGCAAACAAGTTCAACGATTGCAACGCTGACAACTGGCGTCCTTGCAGCCACACCGGGAGCGATGGATACGACTACAACTGCTTTGCACGCGGTTGAGCACGGGGTGAATTGGCTACCGTCGTATTCTCTGGGGGTGGGTGGCATTGTTGCTTTGTCCTTACTCGCGATCCTAGCGCGGTATCACACCGTACTGACTGCACAACCCGCATTTTACGTGGGGTGGACCACCCTCCTGGACCGGAAGCGTCTCATGTTTACCACCGCGAGCACGGCAGGCACGGTTAGGTGGATGGAGTCGAGGTACCGGGGTGTATGTGCGTACATACTGCACCCCCGCACGGAGTCTCCCCAAGCACCTTCCAAAATGGAAAGCTTGGATGCGCTCCTGCGCGCATCTATGATTGCCAGATTGCATGGCAATGTTATGTTCATGAAATTCATTAACAACGTTTGGGAATTCGAAAGGGGCACGCTTACCGGAACTGCAATGAAAGTATTCAAATCGAAAGATATGATTGGTCTTGTCCCCAATACCTATTACCAAATTCACGTGCATTACACCGCCACGGGACTGTCTCTGAACATGCATCAGGGGGTGAAACCCAAAGTGGGTTTACCCCAGCTGGTTTTGAGTAAAACGTACACATATGCACAGATGCCCAACGACATGGTGCAAGAATGGAACCAAGACGCAATTCAACGAGTAAAGTTGCTGCTGACGGCGCATTCAACACTGGGCAAACTCTCCAGTACGCTTGCAAAGTTCTCGGCTCCACAGTCCACGGCACCTTCTCCGCGCCTCGACTACGAGATTGCATGCCTGGCGGTGACGAGCGTACTGCACACTCTAACGTTGGCCACCTACGATGTAAAGTTGAATGCCATCCGCAAAGCGATGAATCCGTTTCCGACGAGCGAGGATGACTCAATGGGTAGTACGTCCTCGATTACAGACCCCCCTGCCGCGTTGATTAAGAACTCAGAAACTGGCCCGTCTGCGGAAAACTCACCGATCAAGACTCCCGGGTCCAAAAATGCTCGGTTCCGGGGGGGGCTCTTGCCCGGGCGCATGATGTTCAATGGCTGTATGCGCCGTGCCGATGTCAATTACGCGCATCTACTCGACGGTGTAGTCGACCGGGCTAGTGCAATCAAACGCCTTTGTGCGTATGACCAATACGCATTCGGGCTGGCAATATCGCTATGTGTCAGGGCACCCCTAGCGCTTGCAGGCGAGGCGGCCTTCCACACACTTTTCCCCGGGGTCTACGATGTCATTTGACTCACCCAGGTCCTGCCGTACCAAGACATGGCGGATTTCACAGCGTTCGCAGGAGATTCCACCCGGGGACAATTTGGGATGAATTAGTGAAAATTATCGGTGTCAATTTGAGGTATGCAACCGTGGGGTACGGAGTGTATGCCATTGCCGCACGGGTTCGCACCAGTGCACTGGGGAGGTTGATACTCAAGCTTCTCAGGCTCGTCGCTTCTCCCGTGTCCGGCACTGTGTACTACACCGACCCGGTACACATCGCGTATATATTACACAATTATTTCAGCGAGGACGTGGACAAACTCACGGCGGTCATACAGTCGCGGGAGGCGAGGGGGGCACGTCGGTGGACGCCGCACCTTCGGGGGAATGGTATGCTTCCGTCGTGCTACCCCTCCGGGTATTGGAAAAACTCTCAGTTTCGGTACTCAACTACAAGGCCCGCGCCCGGTTGGGACAGGGGGTCCCAGTTCCCGTCGCGCGGGCCGATCTATTGGCGCTGCTATCCGCGCCGGAATCGCATCGCGCGGACCGTGCTCACGGGGGGCCGCCACCAGCGTCCGATGCCCCGGCACCAAACCGCACCAATGCCGAGTTTGAAGAGCGCATCGACCGGCCGTCCGTTGCCAAACCGCGCAAGAAACCCTCATCGTTTACGTCTCAGCCCAAGCCCGAGCAGCATCTCCCACCTGCGCGGTTGCCGATGCCCCCCCACGCGCGCAACCTACCGCTTGATCGGTTCACGAACACCACGTTGAAGCACATACTGCGGACTGGGGGGCGGACGTGCCAAATGTCAATAAGCGTCGGCTCGTCGAGCTCGTGCGGGAAGCCGCCGGCCAACAGCCGGTCCAATTCTGCTCCATCAGCACCGATTTGCTGGCTTCGCTCAACGCAGCACAGCTCCGCGTCATAGCGGCCTATTTCGCGCTGGCGGCCGATAGCGCCGCCCTCAAAACGGACGTCGTGAAACGCATCAGGGCGGCCGTCTTGCAGCGCTCCGCCCGGGCGTGAGCAGGCCCGGTACACGTTCAACGGTCTACACTCCCTCGCACACACTCCCTCGCACGCCACTCTCTCGCACACCATTTAACCCACGCCGGTTCAACCAAATCACACAATTCACATTCGGCGCCTTCGCACTCCCAGCGCCACTAGTAGCGCGTGGCCTCCGTCACTACCGCCTCCCCGCCACCTTGCACACGCGCCACATCCACACGCGTCGCTGAGGGCAACTGCAAACAGCGCCGCCCCCACTGCCCCCGCAGAGGGGGGGGGGGGGCACCGTCTTCCGGGGATGATTCGAGTCAATTGGCCACCGCCTGGGCGGCCGTCTCGACCACCTCTGAGGTGGCCTCCACTTGGGCGGCCACCCCCGCAGCGGCCTCGGCCGCGACCACCCTCGCCAGGGCGACGGCCAGGGCCGCTTGCGCCGCCGCAGCGGCCCCCTGCGCCTTGGTGAGAGCGGAGGTGAGTTCCGCAATGACAGCCATTGCCATCTAGAAATGTTTGAACGGGTCATCTTGTTCGCCGAACTGCTCATCGTTCTGACTGATGAGGCGATTGAAGCTCACCTTGTCATCGTCACACAAGCCTTCGGCGTCGTGAGAATGGTGGGCCATCAGTCCGTGGTAGTCCACCGAGTCTTCTTTTGAAGGGTTCAACATGAAGCTGCACAGCTTGTTGCACGTGATGCGATTATTGTCGCCCGTCGTATCGCCCGCAGCGGCCGTCAGTGTGCGTTGCGCTTCCAGTATGATTCGCACGCACGTCCTGTTGGTGTTGTCCATCCTGTAACAGCGCTTGCCAGAGCCGGACATGATTCTGCGCAACGGGAAACCGTGGAGTTTCAGTGCGGGCGCCTGTGGCCCAGTCGGGTTGACACAGCGCCCCAGCGCCCCAGCGCCCAGCGCCCCAGTGCCCAGCGCCCAGTGCCCCGCGCTCCGCGAACCCAGCGCCGCAGTGCCCCATCGCCGCCGCGCCCAGAGGGCACAAGGGGAACAGCGAGGACCTGGACAGGCTTTGAAGTGTCTACGCGTCTTCGGTGGACCTATGGATTGACCCGTTTAATTTAACCCTTACCCCGAAATGAATAGGCTAATTTGCACTGTCGGTACAAGTTGACCAATGGGTTGACCGCTATTATTACAACCAGTTCATGGAAATGAAAAGGCTATTTGCACTGTTGGTACAAGTTGACCAATGGGTTGACCGCTATTATTACAACCAGTTCATGGAAATGAAAAGGCTATTTGCACTGTCGGTAGAATGCCAATTAGACTGGACATTTGTCCGCACAGTGCCAATTAGACTTAACATTTGTCTGCACAGTGCCAACTAGACTGTAACCGGAATCTCTGATCAAATTGTGTACCGCGCATCGCAGGAAGACAGCCTTTCGGGTTTGCCGCACGCGGTGTGGTTGATGCACGCTGCGTGGTTGATGCACGCTGCGTGGTTGATGCACGCTGCGTGGTTGATGCACGCTGCGTGATAGGACAGATATCGCCCCCCAACTGCAGTCGGCAGGACGTGACACACCTCCCAATTGATACGTTCTCAGAAACAGCGCACACTTTCCACGTTTCTCAGCCATACCTCCCAGTTGATACGTTATCAGAAACAGCGCAAATTTTCTACCTGACGTGACATACCTCCGACAACCACGCGCCCTCGACCCTCGTCGCGCAACCCTCTGACACCCCTCGACACGGACATGATGACAGGGCGTGACACAACTCCCAATTTGATACGTTCTCTGAAACAGCGCATATGGCGTGACACATCTCCCCATGGATACGTTCTCTGAAACAGCGCACATGACGTGACACACCTCCCGATTGATACATTCTCTGAAACAGCGCAAATGACGTGACACACCTCCCAATTGATACGTCCTCTGAAATAGCGCACATGGCTTGACACACCTCCGACCACCGCGCGCCCTAGACCCTCGTCGCACAACCCCCTGGCACCTCTCGACCCGCAGCCCCCTGACATCCCTCGACCCTGGCACCCCTCAATCCTGACCCGCCCTCGACCCTCGTCGATCGCATCGTCCGAGTCGACGGCGAGTTTGGGCTCGATCACCAATGGATCCGGGCAGTCGCGCCGTCCGCCTTGGGCGGCTTGGCCAGCAGGCGCAGGTCGTTCATTACAAGCAGCTCGGTCAAAACTCCAAGGTGTGCATTGAGAGCGGCAGAGCTTGCAATGGGATCGTCGACCAGATTCAGCAGGGGCGAAGCGCAATTAGTGAGAGAATGACCTGCACCAAAGCAGTTGGGGCATAAGCCATCAAAACTGCGAATCGTTAAATGCGCCGCGGTGCCGATGGTGGAGGCAGCGGCAACGGGGGCCATGGCGACGGCGACGGCAGCGGCGAGGGGCGCGACCGGGCCGAGCGGTGGCAACCCGAGATCATCATCGATCTGCATCGAGTCGACCGTGGGATCGATCAGCCTCCTACAGACAGTGCACATCGGCCGTCAAAAGCAGGCGCATGCAGCGACGCATCACTAGCGGCGACGCCGCGCCGGTGGCGACACCATGCGCTTATGTGACGCGTGGTGCGCAGCGCGCGGCGCGCTGCACGCTGGCACGCTGACACGCTGGCACGCAGTGACGCCGCCCAAAGCGGCGACGCCGCCAATCCGCCAAACGGCGACAATGCCATGTGCACTTTCCATGCGCGCACGCGGCTCGCGTCCGGCGCGCAGGCACGTTGACAGGCTGGCATGCTGGCGCGCTGATCATGCGGGTCGCGCGGGGCATGCGGGTCAAGCGGGTGATGCGGGGCAGCTCACCTAGCAACTCGAGTTTCCAGAACTTATGGACCGGGTCGACCGCTCTGGGTCAACCAATGGGTTGACCGCTAGCGGTGTTGATCGCTATCTGATATAACCAATGGGTTGACCTATGTTTGATATATGGGTTGACCTATGTTTGATCTATAGGTTGACCTATGGGTTCGACCTATGGGTTGACCCGTTTTTTTAACCCTTAACCCGACAGGAATAGGCTAATTTGCACTGTCGGTACAAATTGACCAATGGGTTCTACCTGAATAGTAATGGTAATTTCCGATCAAATTGTGTATCGCGCATCGCAGATAGACAGCCTGCCAGGCCAGCGTGCCAGCACGCCGCGCGCCCTGTGCGCCGTCGCTGCTGACCGGCCCTTGCAGGTGGATGTCCGAGTGTTTCAAGGTCGGCGCCCAGCCCGACTTTACCAGTTTGGGTGGGACAAAACAAAGCATTTTTGTGGCGAGGAAGACTAGCTATACAGTTGGGGGGGGGGTGTTTGTTTTACTATCCTTTGATCACATGGCGAGGTGGTGAATACTAGCTTTACAATTTGAGGTGGGCCCACACGCATCGCACTAGCCCACAACACACCGCACATGCACAAAAAATTACCCATCCCATAAACCTTATGGGATGGGTTGGTATCACTATCCGCTACCGGCCACCGCTGCGGTGCAGAGCATTAGATTGCCCTGGCTTGGCAGCGGGCGTCGAGCGTGGAGCCGAGCATGCGAGAGTTCTCATGGCAGATGACAGCCGAGACGTGGCGCTCGTAGCAGAGCCGGTCGTTGATGACGCCCCAGCCGGCAGGGCATGACACACCTCCCAATTTGATACTTTCTCCGAAACAGCGCACATGGCGTGACACACCTCCCCATGGATACGTTCTCTGAACACAGCGCACGTGACATGACACACCTCCCGATTGATACGTTCTCTGAAACAGCGCAAATGACGGGACACACCTCCCAATTGATCCTTCCTCTGAAATAGCGCACATGACGTGACACACCTCCGACCACCTCGCGCCCTAGACCCCCGTCGCGCAACCCCCTGGCACCCCTCGACCCTGACGCGCCCTCGACCCTCGTCGCGCACCCCCCTGACATTCCTCGACCCTGACACCCCTCGACCCTGACGCGCCCTCGACCTTCGTCGCGCAAACCCCTTACACCCCTCGACCCTGACGCGCCCTCGACCATCGTCGCGCAAACCAGGTCAAATAGCAATATTGCCCCACGTTTGAATTAGAGTGCGCTTCTGCGCAGCTTTCTTTTTGATTGCATTGGACAAGCGGTCGAGGGACACTGTGATGATCCCGGGTGTTGACAGGAAATACGTGATGCATTCCGGGGACAGATCCGCATATACCCCTTCAAGGATCAATGCGATCTCATCCGGGGTCCAGGTGGGTGTAGGCCCATTGCCACGCTCGGGGGTGAATGGGGTGTCGGTTGTGAATGGTTTCTTGAGTGAGCCTCGTGTTGACCACTGCGCAGGGAGAGTGACGCCTTCCAAGGTGTGTTGTGTTGCAGTGCTGCCTTCTATGTGCCAGAAACCGGTATTGCCATTGCACGTACGCTTTGCACGTTTCGGAGGCGGCGTGTCACAATCGCGTGGGGCGACGAATAACGGAGTGCCGATGAACAAATTGGTGGCGGCGGTGGTGGGGGGGTCAAAGACGAAGGGGAAGGGGATGGCAGGTTGTACGACGGTGGGCAGTTCCTCGTGAATCCACTTAATAAGCTCGTCCATTGTATCATCCCGTGCATTGGTGCACGGGGCGATGGGGGTGGGGAAGGAGGTGGCGAAGGAGGTGGCGGCGGGGGCGGCGGCGGTGGGGGGTTCGGCTACGACGAATTCAATCCTCTCAAAAAGCTCGTCCACATTCATTTCGGTGCACGGGGCGATGGGGGTGGGGGCGATGGAGGTGGTGTCAGGAAAGGAGGTCGCGAAGGAGGTGGCGGCGGGGGCGGCGGGGGCGACGGGGGTGGTGGCGGGGAGGAGGGCGACGGGGGTGGCAGTGGCGACGGAGGTTGCGTAGGAGGTGGTGGCGACGGAGGTGTTGTCGACGAGGGCGGCGACGAGGGCGGCGACGGGGGCGGCGACGGGGGCGGCGACAGGGGTGGTGACGGGGGCGGCGACGGGGGCGGCGACGGGGGCGGCGGCCACCACATGCGCGCCGTTCAACTCGGCCTCCTCGCCGTCGATCGCATCGTCCGACTCGACGGCGAGATCGGGCTCGATCGCGGAGGGATCCGGGCAGTAGCCTTGTCCGCCTTGGGCGGCATGGCCAACGGGGGGGACGGGGGCGGCGACGGGGGCGGCGACGGGGGCGTCAACGGGGGCAGTGGCGACGGAGGTGTCGTCGACAAGGGCGGCGACGGCGGCGACGGGGGCGGCGACGGGGGCAGCGACGGGGGCGGCGACGGGGG
>Ga0209390_10011352_pt1 | contig 10247 bp, 7 predicted proteins | sample BON01_FD_187212 | JGI IMG/M metagenome (GOLD analysis project Ga0209390, IMG submission 187212) | Freshwater microbial communities from Lake Bonney liftoff mats and glacier meltwater in Antarctica - BON-01 (SPAdes) (version 2) | ecosystem: Environmental > Aquatic > Freshwater > Ice > Glacier... | reverse complement strand
GAATAGGCCTCGATGGTTTTGGGTTCCAGTCCTGCAAGCTGGACAAAGCGGAGGTAGTTCTGATACCAATCTTCTGAAGCGAAGCCGTCATCTTGTCTGTTTTTTTGACATAGCGCAGAGAAGCATGACGAGTTCACTTCAATCTTTCAACCCCGTAAACGCGACCTCGCCGCGATAGCGGCTCTGTTCAACAAGTCATGATTGTTCCAATCGCTGTCACTAAAGGCTTCAAAATTGTGATCGCCCTTGCTTTTTTCATTGCCATGACAACTGACACAGTAAGTTGTTAAGAAGGTTTTATTGAGGTCGAAATCGGTTTTGCTTTCAACACCATTCGCAACGGGGGCCAAAGCCCACGCCATCAACGCCAGAGATAAGAGCCTCATTGAACTTGCCTTAGATTTCGGCGCATCCACTGCTGGTGGCAAACCGTTCGATTTCGAGACCCAGATGCTGCAAAGCTGCGAGGTAGACGTTGTTCCGGTTATCTGTCCCATTAAACTTAATATGTTTACCATGCTCAAATCCACCGCCAGCAACAACCACGGGGTTATTCTTACTACCGTGAGGGCCTTCTTCTTTGCTAATACTCAGGGAACTGGTGATCAAACAAACCGTCTGATCCAGTAAGCTCCCACCAGCTTTGGTCTTAGTCGATTTGAGTTTTTCCAGGAAACGAGCCGTCTGCATCATGTAGGCTTGGTCCGCCTCGATGTTTTTAAGCAAGCCATCTTCAAATACAATCCGATGGGAATCGGTATGATGACCAAGCCAATTCCACTCGGCATACACATTGGCCACTCGCGTGACGTCATATTTGAATGCCAGAAAAAGTAAGTCCAAATAGGCTGAACGTTTATTGAAATGCGGGCACACTAGAATCTTTTTTGAATACTCACTGAGGCCGTCTGTCTTGAACTTCACATTCTCAGGGTATGGCACGTCTACGTGTTTTTGATTCAACCAGCGCTCGGAGCGCTGAATGGACTTTTCAGATTCACGCAAACTGGAAAAATACTCATCCAATTTGGCGCGATCCTCCTGAGAAACTTTATTCATCATGCTCTTGGCTTCATCTCTACTGGCATCCAGCATCGATTTTTTGAGCGCCAGCAATTCGGCCCGTTTTGTCTTGTCGACTTTGCCGAAGATGGTTTGGAACAAAATCTGCTCGTCCGAGATTGGGGAAACGGGCAATCCCCCCTTCCAGGAAATTCCATAGGAATTCTTCTGTTCAAGGACCAGATTTCTAATGCGCGTGTCATTACCAATGTCAGCCGCCGCGACCTCGTCAACCGAATCTTTAATCAACTGGGGATTTGTGTGGTCCGCATATTCCGCAAAAGCGTACATCGTGCTTTCGTGATTCCCGTAGTTCCTTAAATTCGTACAGAGAGTAAAATCATCCTTTAAGTTTTCCAGCGGCTTGAATGTCGAAGAGCTCTGATAGTTCTTGCCCGTCGACGTCGGAAAGTTGTCAGAGCACATGCCATTACCGATGTTCATGCAAAACAATCGATTCGCTTTCCCAGCATCATCGCCCGCGGCCTCTTGCCCAAAGCTTTCCAAAGCAGGCAACATAAGGGTACAACCGGCGGATCTTAAAAAGTTTCTTCTCAACATTTGTTGCTAGGTGTTTGGTTTTGAGGTGAGGGGCTTGAGGGGGGCGGCAAAGGGCAAGTAGTTGATCTGGAAACCGCTTGACGCATCCTATACGGGTCCCATTAAAGCGGACCTTTCCTGACCAGTCTGTAGCGCATCGGACAAATTTTATGCTGTTTCGGACAGAAATGCGGTCTGGCCACCTGTGCGCTCACCGCCCCCGATACGGCGTCCTCAATTGTAGAACGACAATTAAAACTGACCCCCAACGACAATTGTGGAACATCCTCACCCAGAGTCATTCTTTCCCAACACAACCGCAGGGAAGGCCCATAACGGCTGTGTTGGGAAAGAATGACTCCCTCCAGCTGTGAGCGTGGAACAATCCGATTTGTAATTGTCGTCAGGCTCAATTATAATTGTCGTCGGACATCAATGGCCGCTCATACGGCCTCCCAATCTGCCGGGGATAAACCTGACAAAACGCACTTTCCCAGCTTGAATGGCCGCCTCTCCGCAATAAGAGACCCGACCCCATGCGCTCCCTCGCCCTATTCCTGATCTGCTCTTCGCTCTCAGCCGCCCCGGAGTGGTCCCACTGGCGCGGCCCTCAGGGATAGATGATGGCCGGTTTATCTTCTTTGGTCAGGAATGCCGTGTCACGAAACATACCATGAGGTGGCCCAGACAATGCTCACGGTGAATTGCGCAAAACACAAATCACGGATATTGCCCTGGCACCTTGATCTCACAATTCGGTAGCGCCTTTCGAAAGGCTTCGACGCCTGCCTTGGTAACCTTGGTATCACGAACGTTAAGGCGTTCTAAGATCTTTAGCGGCTTCAAATGTTCCAGGTCTGTGTCGGTCAGGGGGTTTTTTCCGATTTGCAGCTCCGTCAGCTTCGTGAGTTTCCCAATCTCGGGCGGAAGCGTGGTGAGTTGGTTCCCTTCGAGATACAACCACGTCAGGTCCGCGAGCTGTCCAATCTCAGGCGGGAGCGTGGTCAATTGGTTTTCTCCGAGCCCCAGATAAACCAGCTTCGTGAGTTTCCCAATCTCGGACGGGAGCGTGGCAAATTGGATGCCATGGAGGGTCAAGCCCGTCAGGTTCGTGAGCTGTCCAATCTCGGGTGGGAGCGTGGTGAGTTGGTTTCCTTCGAGATACAACCACGTCAGGTTCGTGAGCTGTCCAATCTCAGGCGGGAGCGTGGTGAATTGGTTTTCTCCGAGCCCCAGATGCGTCAGCTTCGTGAGTTTCCCAATCACGGGTGGAAGCGTGGTGAATTGGTTGCCATGGAGGGACAACCCCGTCAGGTTCGTCAGCTGTGCAATCTCGGGCGGGAGCGTCGGAAGTTGGTTGTCCCAAAGACTCAAATCCTTCAGTTTCGTGAGCTGTCCGATCTCGGGGGGAAGCGTCGAGAGTTGGTTGTCCCAGAGCCTCAAATGCGTCAGGTTCGTGAGTTGTCCGATCTCGGGCGGGAGCTTCGAGAGATCGTTCCCATTGACGCTCAAATGCTGTAGCATTGTGAGTTGCCCAATCTCGGGCGGGATCGTGGTGAGTTGGTTTATTCCGAGGTCCAGATGCTTCAGCTTCGTGAGCTTCGTAATCTCGGGCGGGAACATGGTGAATTGGTTACGCTTGAGTCCCAGATGCGTCAGATCCGTGAGCTGACAAATCTCGGGCGGCAGCGTGCTGAATTGGTTGTCATGGAGGGTCAACCCGGTCAGGTTTGTGAGCTGTCCAATCTCAGGCGGGAGCGTTCGAAGGCCACTGAGGGTCAGTAATTTATTGCCACGCTCAGCGCAATCGCTCATCTTTTTTAGAGCACCTTTGACTGCGGGATCGTCGGCTTTTGCAGCCGCCTCATCGAGTTTCGCGAGAACCGCTGTTCGGTCAAATTCAACGGGGTCATCCTCGGCCTTGCTGAACCCGCAAACCAAAGTTACGAGCATAAGAGCAAGCCGCACGGAGTAAGACATTCGAGACATGATTTTTTTTCTGTAAAAGATACGACACCTCCGAGGCCTTTTCCTAAGGACAGCCGAAAACGGTTTCAATCTCGGGATACGCGGGTGAGTCATGACTGGTTCCTTTGCGGTGGATGATGCGGGACTCAAATTATCGTTTTGTGAATGATTCGTCGGCAATGATACTAACAATCAAATCACGCAATTTGTAATCGTTATTCTTTGACCCTTCCAAAAGGCGCTGAATCATCTCAGAATCAGCATAATTCATCTCTCTCCCCATGGCATATTCAGAAAGCTTCGTGAGCAAATTCTTGGCAATTTTATCTCGGTCCTCCAGCATCAGTTTCTTTAAGCCTTCTATCCCAGCGATAGCCCGCCCGTCTCGGTGGGCGGTAGAGGCGTCCACCGGAGTAGTGGGTTCAAACTTTCGCGCCGTGTTCTCGGTTTTCTTCGTCTTTCCTTCGACGGTTACTTCGACCGTCGTCTTGGTCACAACCAATTTCGAATACTTGTCACGCCATCGGCCAAAAACATCAAAGTTTTCCAAGGCCAGGCCAAAGGGATCCATCCTGCTGTGACAGGAAGCACAGTTCGGATCTTTCCGGTGCTCATTAATACTGTCTTTAATCGTGAATGTTTCCGTTGGCGCAGTGAGGGTTCCAACTTCCAGATTGGCAGGGATGGCCAATTCGTGTCCATAGATGCTTTGAGCCACCCAGGCACCCCGATAGAAAGGGTTGGTGAATTCGCCATTGGTGTTCATCATCAAAATACCCGCCTGTGTGAGAAGACCACCACGCAGCGACTCTTTATCAAGCATGACTTTTCGGAAGGCCCTTTCACGCCGCAACTTTCTGTCACGCTCTTTTTGGTCAGATCCTGTTGCCAATTTCTCTTCTTCAGGGAGATCCAATTTATAAATCTGATTCAAGGGTTGATTGATCACCACAAAATCAGAATCAATGAAATTTATAAGGCTTAGATTCTCATTCAAAATCACCTTAAAAAACTCAAGACTTTCCTGCCCCATGAAGGGTCTAGTATCTGTAAATTTTTTGAATGTAATTTTGAGGAGATCATTTTGCGGATTGAAGCCATCGATTTTATGAAGCTCGAGCCACTGCTCGGTGAAATCAGTAACAAAACGCTGGGATTTAGGGTCTTCCAGCATCCTTAAGGCTTCCGCAGAACGAACGCTTGGATCTTTCAACTTCCCTTCGGAAGCCAACTTGATCAAACGGTCGTCGGGCAGCGTATTCCACAAAAAGTAAGACAACCTGGAGGCAATCGCATACTCGTCGAGATTGAGGGAATCACCTTCGTATTTATACAAAAACTTGGGTGAGCAGAGCATCATCGTCACGGCCGACTGCACGGCATCGAAGACATTGTCGTTCGTTTCATATCTCTTTTTTGCGGCATCGAAAAATCGCGTCAACTCGCTGTCACTCACCGGTCGGCGGAAGAGTTTAATGGCCAGCTTTCGAATGAATTGTTGATATTGCTTATGGGGGTCGTGATCCTTCAGGTCTTCATAGTAGGTGTTGTAAAACTCGTTTTTTGGAGGCCAACTGTCATAATAGGGACCGGTCACATCAGCCGAAATGAAGTGCAATAACGCTTTTGACAGTCCGGATAGACTCTTATGTACCGGCTGCGGGGGTATCGGCTTGAGTTCACTGAGATCCTTGGGCAATGGATAAAAATAACTGTAACTATAAAGAACAGCATTCTGTCCTGGCTCCAAATAGATCCGCACTTTGTCGCTCAATAAAAAATCCTGAGTGCTGAGTGCTTTCTTACTGATCTTAGGGTCTATATTGGTTGTGATTCTCAACCATTCATTTTCTTTGCCGACGTTAGCCTTGAAATATAAATCACGCTCCTTAAGTGGAAGGGATTGATCATAAAACGTGTAATGTCCATTGACCTTCACATCGTAATAGCCTGGTACTGTATCACCATATTTGAATCCAAGCCCACGGGATACATCATCGTAACGATACCCTTCGGTCGTCATCCCGTCATTGGTATTTTCATAGGACGCCACTCCATCGCTACCTAATCTGCGCCCCAGACCATTATCATAACTATGATGGGTTGTTGAAGCCTCGGGCATGCCTCCCACGACCTTTTCCGCTATTTCAGAGCCAACTTGGAAATAGCTATCCATGGCATAGGGTGACATGACAAGCTTATCGCCTTCATTGTCAAAGCCGTGCCTGGTGTTGTCTACCGGCAAGTAGTTTCTGACTTCCAACTCCGTGAAAAAAACATCATTGATCGTGTTCTCATATTCCGCGCGATTCAAACGCGTGAGAACGCCGGGCAACTTTGATTTGCTTGCCAGATACTGTTTGGCCAGGAGCTTTTCATAAACCGCCCTCTCATCCGTTGACGGTTTCTTCTTGGCTTTTTTGGGTGGCATTTCATTTTCTGATACCACCCATAACAGTTCATCTAATAAATCATGATCGTTCCAATCGCTGTCACTAAAGTTTTCAAAATTATGATCACCCTTGCTTTTTTCATTACCATGACAACTGACACAGTAAGTGGCTAAGAAGGTTTTATTGAGTTCGAACTCGGTATTGTTTTCAACACCATTCGCAACGGGAGCCAAAGCCCACGCGATCAACGCTAGAGATAAGAGTCTCATTGAACTTGTCCTAAATCTTGGCGCTTTCACTGCTGGTGGCGAAACTTTCGATTTCGAGACCCAGATGCTGCAAGGCTGCGAGGTAGACGTTGTTCCGGTTATCTGTCCCATTAAACTTAATGTGTTTACCATGTTCAAATCCACCGCCAGCGACAATCACGGGGTTATTCTTCATACCGTGAGGGCCTTCTTCTTTGCTAATACTCAGGGAACTGGTGATCAAACAAACCGTCTGATCCAATAAGGTTCCGCCCGCTTTTGTCTTAGTCGATTTAAGCTTCTCCAGAAAACGAGCCGTCTGCATCATGTAGCCTTGGTCCGCCTCGATGTTCTTCGTGTACCCTTCTTCGGTGCCAACCGCGTGGGAATCCGTATGATGACCAAGCCAATTCCATTCCGAATACACATTGGCCACTCGGGTGACATCAAATTTGTATGCCAGAAAGAGCAAATCCAAATAGGTTGAACGTTGATTGAAATGCGGGCACACTAAAATCTTTTGCGTATACTCACTGAGGCCGTCTGTTTTGAACTTCACGTTTCCAGGGAATGGCACCTCGACGTGCTCTTGATTCAACCAGCGCTCCGATCTTTGGATCGACTTTTCAGATTCACGCAAACTGGAAAAATACTCATCCAATTTGGCGCGGTCTTCCATAGAAACTTTATTCATCATGCTCTTAGCTTCCTCTCTACTGGCATCCAGCATCGATTTTTTGAGCGTCAGCAATTCGGCCCGTTTGGTCTTATCGACTTTGCCGAAGATGGTTTGGAACAAAATCTGCACGTCCGAGATTGGGGAAACGGGCAACCCGCCCTTCCAGGAAATTCCATAGGAATTCCTCTGTTCAACGACCAGATTTCTAATGCGCGTGTCATTACCAATGTGAGCCGCCGCGACCTCGTCAACCGAATCTTTAATCGACTGGGGATTTGTGTGGTCCGCATATTCCGCAAAAGCAAACATCGTGCTTTCGTGATTCCCGTAGTTCCTTAAATTCGTGCAGAGCGTGAAATCATCCTTTAAGTTTTCCAGTGGCTTGAAGGTCGAAGAGCTCTGGTAGTCCTTGCCCATCGATGTCGGGAAGTTGTCAGAGCACATGCCGTTGCCGATGTTCATACAAAACAGGCGGTTCGCCTTCACAGCATCATCGCCCTTGGCCTCTTGACCGAAGCTTTCCAAAGTAGGCAACATCAAAAAGCAACCCGCTGACTTTAGCATTTTTCGCCTGTTCATAAGGGCACCCGTCGGTTTTTGAATTGATCTCATCACCTGTAATACTCCCTCAATCGGGCACTTTGGTCAAATAATTTGCAAAAAAACAGAGCCTTCGATTCCTGCCGACTCAATCAACCCGATCCTCAGCCACGGGCACGGGCACGGGCACGGCCACCCATGCGGCTTTCTGCAAGGACAGACCCTGGACGCGTAACACAGTGTCGCCGGACTTCTCCCATTCCGGAACATGGAGGCCTGCCGGCGACTCTCCATAGATGGCTGCGAACACCGTGTAGGCGTTTCATCGTTTTCCCCATCCGACATATTTCTAGCCCGAATATTGTCGAACTGCACTTTGGAATAGAATGCCTTTCCAGATCCGCAACAAGCGGGAGTGACGTTACAGATCGACCTCCTTGACCTTTGCGCCCGGCGGCGCTAGCGCTGTGATTTTTCCTTGCGTTCCTTTTCCTTCTCGGCTCTCTCGGCTTCGATTCGATGGTAGGCCTTGATTACCGCAGGCGGCCAGCGGAACTCAGGCGCGTCGGCCGGATCGAAGCCGATCAAGTGTGGTTCATCCAGCCGTTCCGCCACGGGCACATAGACCCATTTGTTTTGTCGAAACGTATTGTCGAGCAGTTTGGCGAATTCCGGACAATGCGTTCTCAACTGCTTGCGGGTGGTCAGATGACTGACGATCTCTCCTCCGGGTCCGATCACGGTGAAAGAGTCCGACCCTCTGCCAGTCTTCGGCTTCTTGCGGTCGTTGCACTCGAACCATGTCTGAACGCCTTCGGCCCAGAACTCCGCGATGCCACCGTCGATCGCGTATCCACCGAAGCGGCCACTTTGCTTCGCTTGGTCGTATAGCACCCTCAGTCGCGCGTTGAACTCCTTGCCAAGGACACTGTGAATCCCGTGGGCGAATTCGTGAATGAAGATGTTTTCACCCTTGTAAGGATCTCCCTTGAGGTTCAGCAAATTTTCTTCGCCACAACTGACCGGCCTGGACCCCAGGCCTCGAGCGCGATAGGCCCACCAAAGCGACATGTTTCGGCAGTCGGGCAGGTCGGTCTGCAGTTCGCAGTAAGCCATCACGGCCACGAACATCTTGCGTTTTTCGCAAAGATCTTTCATCACGTCAGGCCGGTTGGCGAGCATCTTCTCTACCAGGTAGCCCGCTTCTCCCAGAGCGTGTAAGGAGACTTTCTCCGAACCCGCGACCACGAGGCCATCGGCGACGATGTGCTGTTTGTAAAACGGGTCGAGCGTTTTTCGTAGTGCCTCGGGGCTATACGGATTCAATATTTTCTGCCAGAGCGCGAAGCGCTTGGGCGAGAGTTTCTTCAACTCCGCCAGATGTTCGGGGCCCGCGTCCAGGCAGACGGCATACACCATGGCGAATTCTGCGAGATCTTCATGGCGTACCGTGTCGCCATAGTCGGAGACCGAGATCTTATCCGCATTGATGGCCTCTTCCCACTTGTCGAGTGTCTTGGGATCTGACTCCATGGCGACCTGCTCCAGCGTGTGGCCGGCTTCATGGGCGATCACCAATGCGTCGGCATGAGGAACCAGATTGATATATCCTTTTCCGCCATGCGCTCTTGCTCCACCGAGGTCCGCATAGATCGCGATCCCGTCTTCTCCCTTGTCAGACACAGCCACGCACGCGCTCAAGTAGGAGTTGGGAAGCTTCTCAAGGCGCCCGACCAGTTGCTCGAGCTTGGCGCCGGTCGCCTCTTCAATGGTCAGCTTGAACCGATACTCGCCGGAGGTCGCGATCCACTGCTTGCCGGCGACGCGACCTCTTCTCATCTGAACGGCCTCGGGCCCGGACACCACCTTTATTTTTGTTGTACTGTGCTGCCCAAATTTTTCAAAGATCGGTTTGAAATGCGATTTCAACTTGTCTTTTGCGCTAGCGCCGCCGGGGTCTCCCGCTTGGCCGAACGCGACCGGCACAAAAGCCAGCAGCGCAACCGTCAGCATGGTGGCAGTCAGCAGGAAAGACGAAATCGATTTCGGCTGGGATCGACTCGTGAAAGTCATTCCAGGGTTGCTTTGCGTTGGGTGATCATACATCTGTAATAAAACTCCCGAGGTGGAGAATCTGGACAGATTATTTTCATTCTTGCTCGTTTGGCCATTAAATTACCCGTGCTACTTCAGAAGTTCGTCCTTCCTTGCTTCGGCGCCTTTGCGCAAGAGTCCGCCAAGATCAGTTCCTTCTGCTTTTGCAACGGTACTGAGTACTTCAGTCGCATCAATAGAAAGTTTGATGTCACCGAGTCGAACACGATGAGAGGAAACGCCGCGCCATGCCTTCTCTGATTCATCGAGCTGGACGTCCGTAACACCAAGAGCTTTCGCAACCCCGCGTCCCATCATGATGTTGCCGTAAGGATTCATGTGCACGCCATCACTGGTGAGCTTCGCTCCGTCGGGCCGGTGAGGTGGAGGGGTTTTCAATGCAAGCTGCATGTCCGCATTCACGTCTGCCAAGAGGCATCCTTTATCCTTCGCGAGTTGACCGATAAAGTCATTGTAGGCAACCAGCTTCTGATTGAGCTCATTAGCCTGGTCTTCCCTGATCATGGTTGAAGTCAGCAGGAGGACTTTCACTCCGGCCGCCTGGGCCCGGTCGACGATCTCAGTAATGTTCTTTCGTAACTGATTAGCGGCTTGAGGGTGGTGAGGTCATGGGCGCGCCGCGCAGGAGAGCCGCCAGGCCTTGGGCCACATCTTGCCCTCGCAGCTTGAGGGTCGCGGTGATGCTTTTGAGCGTTTCAAATT
>Ga0209390_10011351_pt1 | contig 10250 bp, 16 predicted proteins | sample BON01_FD_187212 | JGI IMG/M metagenome (GOLD analysis project Ga0209390, IMG submission 187212) | Freshwater microbial communities from Lake Bonney liftoff mats and glacier meltwater in Antarctica - BON-01 (SPAdes) (version 2) | ecosystem: Environmental > Aquatic > Freshwater > Ice > Glacier... | reverse complement strand
TACCTGCGCAACAGCAACAGTCGCCTCAATGGCAGCAAGCCGCACGATGTCCTGGTCGTCTCCGGCGAACTTGGTCCAGAGAGGAACGAGCCACTCGCAGAGGAGGTTGAGGGGGAGGGCCTTAGGGAGGGAGGGAGGGAGGGAGGGAAGAAATAGCAGGAGACCGGTCAGTACATAATTGGTGGAACGAAGGGAGGGAGGGAGGAAGGGAGGGAGGGAGAGTCACTTTCGCTTACCTTGATCGTCTCCGGCAACGCCGCAGCCGCCGCCCGTCGAACCATGGGCGAGTCATCATTCACCAAGGCCGACTCAAACAGCGCCCTCAACTGCTCCCTGCCCTCCCCTCCCTCCCTCCCTCCCTCAGTCGGTCCTTCGATTTTGGCGTAAAGAGTGGGGAAGAGTGCGGCGGCTGACACCTTGTGGCAGAACATTTCTCCCTGCGCGAGAGATTTGAAGGTGGAGAGGCCTTCGGGGACGGGGGCGGGGAGGGAGGAGAGGACGCTGGAAAGAAGGGAGGGAGGGAGGGAGGGAGGGAGGGAGGGAGGGGTAGGTGAGTTATACGGAAAGATGCACGTATATTGCTGGACAAGGGCAAGAAAAGAATAGAAAGAGACCGACCTTCCATCCCCTCTTCCCTTCGTCCCTTCTTCCCTCCCTCCCTCCTTCCCTCCCTCCCTCCTTCCTTACCTCAGCAACGACGCCACCGCCGCTTCTCTCACGACCGTCTCCTCCGTTCCCGCCAAATCAGTGAGAGTGGGAAGGAGGGCAGCTGGAGAGTGGACGAGGGGGAGGAAGGCTGCCTGGCCGAGCTCTTGGGCGAGAATGAGAAGGACCTCGTCGTCTTTAAGGGTGCTGGCTTTTTCTGGGGAGGTAGGGAGGAAGGAAGGGAGCGAGGGAGGGAGGGAGGGAAGAGGTAAGAATCTCTTCTGCTTTGTCGAAACGAATCCTCTCTCCACCTCTCTCCCTCCCTCCTTCATTCCTTACCTTGCAAGAAAGGCAACAAAACCCTCTCCGTCTGCTCGGGTCCCAAGGCCTGCGCAATGACTCTTATCCTTCTATAAGCATGCAACCGCAAATACACATCATCCTCGCTCTCCACCTCCTCCACGAAAAACTCGAACGGCGACATCCCACCCAGCTCTTTCAAACCCACTGCTGCTGCTGCTGCTGATGCTGCTGCTCCTCCTCCTCCTCCTCCAGTAGCAGAAGCGGACGGCGGTGGTGGTGGTGGTGGTGGTTGAGACTTGTCATTGCTGCTGCTGCTGCTGCCACTCCCGCTTCCGCTTTTGCTGTCTACCAGGGACAGGCTGGCCATGCCCGTGAGGGCTTGTTCTGTGCGTGTGCGTGGTAGGTGTACGAATGGTGGGTGTAAGTCAAGTGGTTGGCGTAGAAAGAGAAAGGAGGGAGGGAAGGAGAGCAGTTGTGCCCGTGCCCACGCCGCAGGCTGCCTAACGATCAAAGTAGTTGGCCCCCACTTACCCCTCCACCATCCCTCAAATGCCCTCCAAAGAAATCTCGTGCTCTCCTTTATACAAACAATATACACGTACCTGCAACGTCCATGGTGCTCCGTTCGTCGGCGTCGATGCTGCTGCTCTAGCTAGCCCTCACTGGCCCCGCCGCCTCCCCTCCGTTCCCCTTGCCCAGCGCCCGCGGCTCCTGCTCCTGCTCCTGCTCCTCGCTGACAGGCAACACGTGACGGACGTGGTGTCGGGCGGGCCCTGTGCAAAGTGGGTGGGAGGGAGGGACCGGTGAGTTGGTTTGCTTCATTCATCATCATCATCACTCCGCGCGAGCAACGAAGAAAGCACAACTCTCTGGCGGTGGGTGGCCGCCGCTTCTCGTCCTTGGTCATGCCCACCCACCCCCCGCACATACGACAGCGCGTGTCTCCCTAATTTTGCCCGCTGTTCTGGGGTTGTTAGCAACAGCAAGAGGGGTAGGTTTTGGTACTTGGTTGCTTGAGGAGAGTGAGGGCGAAGAAACGACTCACGAAGGGCGAGCGAGATTGGAGAGGGGGTGCGTGGCTTGAGGTTCGCATTGCCATCGTGCGCGCGGGCCCATTCAGTTGTTCGTCGTTCGTGGTGGTGGTGTGGTGTTGTATTTTCTGTTGGTTTAACTTACGCACGGGCACGTGCAGTCTACCACGATACGACGGCACAATGACGGCAGACTGGCTGGTCAAGACGTGCTCCCATTGCTTAAGGGAGGGGCAGAACTTGATGGGGAGGGAGGCTGTGGGCCAAGTGGAGGGAGGGACAGAAAGCGGCAAGAGGACAAGATGTGGGACAAGCCGCCTGGAGAGAAGTGAGAAGGGCGGGGGGTGGCGGAAGGAGCCAAAAAGGTGGACGAGAAAGGTGGAGGGAGCGAGAGAGCTGAAATGGAGGACGTAGGGGACGGAGTGTTTGCACGTGAGTGTATTGTGCAAAAGAGAAAACAAAGCAAGAGTAGCGGGAAGAATAGGAGCAGCAGCCCAAGAAAGATTGGAGCCAATGGGTAGGCGAAGAAATAAGAGAAAAGGAGGAGAAGGAGAGGACCAGGACATGCAAAGTAAAAGAAGAGTGAGAAGATGAAAGCACAAACGGAGGCGACTGATTCTCGTGTAACTTTCGATAAATATACGTTATTCAAAGGGGTGCGTTGTTAGGCGGCGCGTTTTTCTTTTTCTGGGGGGTCCTCTGAGTGCAGCTGTGATCGAGTAGCAGTGGTAAACACGATTGCTCTTTATGTAGACTGAAGAGTGACGTTGGGCATAGCAAAATTCAACACCACCACCACAAGAAGTTATCGCATCGCCAGACACATCAGACGTGGCCTGTCGTGGCCAGTGTCGTACCAGCGTCCGGACTGCACTTATGTTTCTCTCGGAAGTGGTGTGGGCCCTATTGAAACACGTTAAACAGCCAGTGGAGCATCATCGTTAGAAGACTAGAGTCGAATAAGTGAACGGAAAGAAACACGATGGGCAGGTAGGCTTTTGTGATTTTTCCCTGTCGCAAGACCATAGAGGGGAAAGCAGTACAGAACAAAAAAATCGCCTGTAGGTGCAGGTTTCCCCCCCGCTCACTATTATTCTTTTACGTCGCTACTAGTCGTACCGTTCTGCTTACACTCCTCTTCGTTCATTGATTCCTTCGCTCCTCGGGCAACGAACCAACGCAAGAAAAAAACTGTTCGGCCTCCTCCATCCGTCATTATAAACGTTCTTGTTCATTCTTTGTGACTATCGCTCTTCAAGAGCTCCTTCACACACACGGCATGGTGTGTGAGGCGTGTGGGCACTACCACTTTTCTTCCTTCCCTCCCTCCCTCCCTCCCTCCTTCCCCTCCCTCTTTTCTATCACTTCTTTACTCGTAAATCCAGTCCTGGCTGTGGCTGGCCCAGTCAATGGTCCCCTCCCCAAACCACAACTTGATCTCTCGCTCCGCGTTCTCGACCGTGTCAGACCCATGACAGATGTTGCGGCCGACCTGGAGGGAAGGAGGGAGGGAGGGAGAGATGTGTAAGTGTTGGGCGTGTGATTGTATGTATGTGTGAGAAAGAGACGTCGTCCTCGAAGGCTACCCTACTACTCGAGTTGAGTACTCTGGTCCACATCCTGTCCGTCTATGACATTCCAATTCCACCCCTCCATGCGAATGGATCCTCTTCCTCCTTCCCTCCCTCCCTCCCTCCCTCCCTCCCTCCCTCCCTACCTCAATCGAGAAATCCCCACGAATCGTGCCCGGCGCGCTTTCCAAAGGGTTGGTCGCCCCCAACATCGTTCGTCCGGTGGCCACGACGTTCTTACCCTCCCACACCATCGCCACCACGGGCCCGCTCGTCATGTACTCCATCAACTTGGGGAAGAAGGGCTTGTCCTGAGGGAGGAGTGGGATGGGAGGGGAGGGAGGGAGGGAGGGAAAGGGTGGAATGTGAGAATTGTTGCTCTCTGTTCAATCATAGACATTCTTATCATAGGCATGCTCATCTTACTCCCTTGCCAATACCGTTCGTTTATAATCATTTCCTCGAGCTATCTCGCCCTCCCTCCCTCCCTCCCTCCCTCCCTCCCTCTTACCTTCAACGACTCATAGTGCTCCTCCAACAGGGAGCGGGGGGGCTTCACCAACTTAAGGGCCACGAGCTTGTAGCCCTTCTTCTCGAACCGTCCCACAATGTCGGAGACGATGCCACGCTGCACGGCGTCGGGCTTGGCCATGATGTAGGTGCGTTCCATGGCCATGCACAGGCCGCGGCCTGGGAGGGAGGGGAGGGAGGGAGGGAGGGAGGGGAGGGTGGAGAGGAGGTGAATGTGTGAATATGGAAATGGATTTCGAGCAGCAACCGCAGAACGGCAATGATAGTATTTACCATTCTCTGATCTTCACCTTTGTTCTTATAGCAGTCAGGGGCGGCAAGGAAGCATTTAGGGAGGAGGGAGGAGGAGATGCACGTGATGACGCACGCGTCAACAGCATCAGCACCAGTCCAAGCCCGGCAGGAATGCAGCCCACGCCTACACCAAAGACCTAGCTAGCACACTGAGACACACACATGCAAAGCACCATACACCCTCCCCGAGTGCAACGTACCTGCAGCCAAGGTCCCGACTTGGCTAGTGCGGCCCCGGGAGCCCCAGGCCGTGAACATAGGGCGGGTGGTGGCAGCCGCGGTGTGGCGGGAGGGAGGACCCATGGCCACGAAGGACAAGGCAGTGGAGACGATGGCGCAGAGCGTGAGCAAACGGAGGGTCGCCATGGTTAGGTGTGGGGATGCCTGTTCGGGGAGATGAGGGTGAAGGGAAAAGGAAGGAATCAGCAATCGTGCGCGAGTCATCGTGTCGAGTTGCAGTTTGTAGGAAAGGCACAAAGGTCTCGACAAAAGGACGCAGGGGGGCAGCCACGTAGCCCCCTGACGATGAGAGCACACCAATCCACCTCTCTGTACAGTGAGCGCGTAGGCATTGCGTAGCTGTGTGTCTGAAACGGGATAGATACATGCATTAGGATGATGATGTCGTGTGTGTGGCTCGCCGAGATGAGTTCCGGACAGCAGCGGGAAAATAACAGATCGATGTCCTTTGTGACAAGAGAAGTGTGGAGAGTGTGTAGTTTGCATGCACGCACGTGTAGACGTGGTGGACGCCTTGCTTGTTTCTGCCGAGCGTGCAATGTGGCTGCGTGTGCGAGCACCAGGGGAAAAATGGACGGCTGCGGGAAGAGGAGGGGGAGGATGTTAAACTCCAGCAAACCCTGCTTGCCAAATTGGAAGTGAAATGCCTTGTGTGCACCCATTCAAGTATGCGCGCCTTCATTCGATCGTAGTTCCTCAGTGCGGGACTGCGTGCTTGAGTTTGCCGGTAGGATTTAAAGGTCAGAAAGGTCAGATGAAATGAATGAAAAAGGGTTGGGGAGCGGATCGAAATAGGTCGGCTCGGCATGTGCACCCAAGAATGACACCATGCAGCACAACGCTTGCGAAAGAAGGAAAAAGCAATTTGATTCTCGTCTTTGTGTTAATTTCTTGTAGATCTTGCTCCTTTGGGTCGGCCCTCCTCTTTCTCACAGACATGTATCGTATAATAATAATAATAGAACGGTGAAACACACGATCAAAAACCTAAATCCTAAAACATCTAAGAACGCGAGACATCACAAGGGCGACGCCTCGCTCTCCCCTTTTCATCTTTCGTCTCTCTTCTCGCATACTCTTTCTCTACTTCTCTCTCTTTCTCTTCCTCTCCTTCATCTCTACTTCTTCACACACCCAAACGCATCAAATACGAAACGCCGCTTTCAACTTTTTTTCTTCTTTTATCTCCTCCTCCTTTTTTTCCGTTCGTCAGTTTCCCCCCCCTCCCTCCTTTTCTCTCTCCCTCCCTCCTTCCACGTCATACATATATAATGTAATCCTCTCTCTTATCTTCCTTTTCAAAAAACAAGTGAATGAAAACAAATGACTTCCTCCCTCCCTCCCTCCCTCCCTTCCACCCTAACCCATGTGCACCTCCGCCGCCTCCCCCCTCTCCCCCAAGGCCTTCAAATGCGCAATGTGTGCATGGAACGCCGTCACGAAATCAGGCAGCACCTTGTAATCGACATCAAATTCCTTGCAGACCTCCTGAATGATCGGAGCAATCTTGGGATAGTGATACTGGCTCACCGTAGGGAACAAATGATGGGTCACTTGGTAGTTGAGAGCTCCACACAAGAAAGTCGTCAAGGCATTATTATGCGCATAGTCCACACTGCTCTTTACCTGACTCACAGCCCACTCATCCTTAATCCCCTCCTTCCCCTCCGCCACGCCCACCGTCCCTTCCTCCCTCGGCGCCTCCCCCAAGGGGTAATCACACTCTGTTGACACATGAGAAACCTGGAAGTTAAACGCCAGGAAATACCCCGTTATAAACTCACTCACGAAAAACAAAGGCCAAAACGCCGCCATGCTCGTATCAAACTTTTCGCTCATCAACGGGAACAAAACCCGCCATCCAAACCAGAAAAACTTGGTAAACACCATCTCCCCCCACTGCCAGACACTCAACGGGTTAACCCTCACCGGGCCATTCGCCCCATTCCCATACGTCTCCATCACATCCTGCACACGGAATTTAATCCCCAAAATGCCATACAGCGGCGGCAGATACAAATGCTGCCACCTATACATCCCCTCCCACGCCTGCTTCCTAACCAACCTCCTAGGGTCCCCCGCGCTCTTATCAGGCAGGTCAGGATCCGCCAGGAAGACATTCGTATAAATGTGATGCCCAATCACATGCTGATTATGCCAGCTCGTCATATTCGCCCCCGCGAAAAAATCCATTGCCAACCTCCCCCCCACCTGCCACCATCTCTCCGTGTTCCCAAACGCCAAATGCGAGCTATCATGCATCACATGCAGCAACGGCAGCGCCTGGCACACCCCAAACACAACAGCAGCCACCAATCTCGCCCACCATGATGCCAGCACCCCTCCCTTCAGCCCTACCCACCCATTGCAGACCATGAAGCTGCCAAAAGCCACAACAGCAACGAGGAACATACGCCACATCCCAGGGAAAGGGTCCTTAGGATTCAATTTCTCTTGCTTAAAATAATCCCCTACGCGCGTGCACAGCGTCTTGTAGAACCCGCGCGTGTCGGGCTTGTATTGAGGGAACTCGTGGGAGGAGACGGTGCCGATCTCGAACTTGCCCAAGACCTAAGGGAGGAGAGGGAGGGAGGGAGGGTTGGAGGGAGGGAGGGTTTGGTGAGTGCGTGCTTTCTCCTATCTATCATTCTTCCTCCAACACAGCTTCTACCCCAACCAGCTTAAGTTACTCATACAGGCGAGCGGAATAACAAACAAACCCCTCCCTCCCTCCCTCGCTCCCTCCCCACCTGCGTCGGCTTCTCCGTAAAAGGGTGATACGAATCAAAGGCATAAGTAATATCCCTGCCCGCCGCCAACAGCAAAATCTCCTTCCCCCCCGGATGGTTGGTCACCCAGCTGCTGATATCGTACACCTTGCCTCGCACAGTCACCCACAGGCTCTTCTCCGTGTTGTGCTCCGCCACCTCCTCCCATGTGTACGTCTTCCCCCCAGCCGCTGCTGCTGTTGCTGCTACTGTTGCTGCTGCTGTCGCCACGGACTCGGTGCTGCTGATGGGGGAGTCATCGACCAGGAGGGAGGAGGCGGAGTTCTTGCGGTTGAAGCGGTTGCGGAAAAAGCCTGGAGAGGGAAGGGAGGGAGGGAGGGAGGGGAGGGAGGGCGGGAGGGAAGGAGGGATGGGTGAGTCTAGGTGCTAGCGAGTTGGTGAAGAGGCTGACGTGGTCGTGCTATCGTGCTATACAGAGGGTAGGGAGGGAGGGAGGGAGGGAGGGAGGGAGGGATGCTGTATGTGTAGATGGCTTGGGATAGGCGTCGAAATGGGATGGATCAGGATCAGCGACCGCCGCCTGCGTGCCGTGTGCGCCCACGAGAGCGGTTATGAAATAGGGAAGGGGTGGAGGGAGGAGGGACAAGAAATTGCTACGCCCAGAGTGTGGTTACATGTACATGCGGATGGACAGGGCTCGTACTGAAAGGCAGAGGACATGCTGAACATTCCCCTTTCTTCTATGCCTCGATCTGATGACTCATTCATGTCCCCTCCCTCCCTCCCTCCCTCCTCACTTACCGCCTCCAAGCGCGGCATCGTTCTGGGGCGGCATCCTTCCCGTGCGTCCCTGTGTGTTTGTGTGTGTGTGGAGGCAAGACATGAGTGCCTTGTTGCAAAAGGACGACGACCGCAACGAGAACAATAGAGCCAGGTGGGGTAGCAGCCGAGGGAGGAGGAAATGAATGTGGGCGAGCATCGACGAGGCACGTCGACGCGCCGCTTCCGGCCAAAGCCGGCGATTGAAATCCAGTGCCTCAATACGCCTTGGCCACCCAAAACCCATGTTGTGCTGCACTGTACACACAGCCAAACGATCCAAAGATGGCGGGGCCGAAATAGGGCATACACCCTTGACAAAAACGCGGCCACGCAAGCACGATCTGTTTTGCCTCCTGCCTCTGGTCTTCCGGGGTTGGGGGTTGGGGGCAAAAAGCACTCAAAAGCACACGAATGCCAAGCATAAGGACCAGGTCCAAGCCTTGCAACTTCTTTCACACCACACAGTACACTCACTGCGGGCGTACCAACCCCCTGTGAATGCATATGTCCAGTGCTTTTAGGGATGTGTAGCATGCACGCCGCTCTCGTCATCATTTTCCCTGCTTTTTTTTGCGCGAGCCGGCCTCCTGCTTGCCGTAATTTGGGCTCCTCCCTCTCCTCCCTCCCTCCCGCCTTCTCCGCCAAAGTAGCAGCAGGTCATTTCGGCTTGAGGCCGTCCGCCGTCGCGGGTGCAGTGGTATCTTGCGCTTGACCTTGACAAGCGAGACTAAAGCTAATAGGGACATGCCATGCCCTTGCTTCCCCACCCTTTGCCTCTCCCTTCTCTCCATCCACCAATCTTTCTCCTTCAACATGCCCGGCTACGACTTTCATATACCTCGAACTCCTCCCCTAAAGAAGAAAGGAAGACAGCAAGCAGAAGCAGATCATCGCAAACCCAAGACTTGAAGGCCTGCAGCCACAGACAACCCGCCTCTTCGCATGGATCGATCGACATACACGACACCAACACGACAAGCAGCAGCATCCGTCCAAGCCCGGGGCCCCTGCCTGTGGCACCTGCCTGCGGCAGCACCAACGGAGGGCTGTGGACGCGACACGAGGGCCTGCTGCTGCGATAGATTGAAGAGAAGCCTGCCTGCAAAGCTGCCTACATGCTGGAATCGAGGACGTGCCCTTCTTTCATCCTCACCTCAACCCCTCCTCCCCTACATGATCATCATAGCATTCCTCCTCCTCCACCACCACCTTATCTAAAGATGCGCACCATCTCTTTCCTGGCCCTGGCCACCCCCGCCCTTGCCTTCATGACCCCCATGCCCGCCACCGAGCGCAAGTAAGTGCCCCTCCCTCCCTCCCTCCCTCCCCTCCCTGTGACCAATGAACCTTGGATGCATCGCATCTCCCTTGCCCCTTGTCATACCCTTTCCCTTTCCTGCTTAATTGTCAGCGAGAAATCTCTGCAGCGGAATTACCAGAAGCTAATTCAGAAAAGAAATTCAACGTCCTGATTCTCCCTCCCCCCCCCTCCCTCCCTCCCTTCCTTATCTCCCTCCCATCAGCGTCATGCGCATGTCCGCCGAGCAGCCCAAGTCCCCCCTCACCCTCGGCAACTTCGTAAAGGGCTTCGCGACTGCCTCCATGTTCTTCAACTTCGCCACCATGCCCCTGACTTCCATGCCCGAGGCCGCGATGGCCAAGGCCGGCGAGGGACCTAAGCAGTCTGTGTTTGGGTTGGGAGGCGATGCTGTCTCGTCTCCGTTCGTCACTGATACGCCCACCTACTCTCCTTACTGTAAGTGTTCTCCTCTATTCGTTTGTGTGTGTGCATAAGGCTCTGCTCTGGCTAAGGCTGGGGAGGGACCTAAGCAGTCTGTGTTCGGGTTGGGAGGCGACGCCGCTTCTTCTCCGTTCGTCGCTGATACGCCCACCTACTCTCCTTACTGTACGTAGACGGGGTGGGAGAAAGGGAGGGAGGGAGAAAGGGAGGGGGTGTATGTATGCGGGTGAGAGGCGATGCTGCTGCTTCTCCGTTCGTCGCTGATACGCCCACCTACTCTCCTTACTGTACGTAGACGGGGTGGGAGGGAGGGAGGGAGGGAGGGAGGGAGAAAGGGGGGGGG
>Ga0209390_10011348_pt1 | contig 10252 bp, 6 predicted proteins | sample BON01_FD_187212 | JGI IMG/M metagenome (GOLD analysis project Ga0209390, IMG submission 187212) | Freshwater microbial communities from Lake Bonney liftoff mats and glacier meltwater in Antarctica - BON-01 (SPAdes) (version 2) | ecosystem: Environmental > Aquatic > Freshwater > Ice > Glacier... | reverse complement strand
GCCATAACTAAAAGCCTATTCGCTATCTATGACAGAGTTTTTAGCCGGTAAGTGTCCGGCATAATCCAACTGCTTAGGTGAGCTGTAATCAAACAAACTAACGCCAGAATTTAGCGCCTCTATAAGTGCTTGTCTGTTTTCTTTGAAGGCAATAAGGCTGATGATCGCAGCCGCTTGCTCTGGGTATTTCTGGTTTAGCTCTGAGGGTGTTTCCATTGGGTTTCTCTTCTCTGTTTTGGTTATAGGTGGGCTTAAAAAAAGGGCAGAATTTAATAAGTGAATGAAGAGCTAAAAGCCGGAGATTATGCACAGATAGAGAGCAACTGAACTCTTCCGGTGGAGTGAGGGGCTGGGGTGGGGGTTGTCCCCCTGGTCTCTGATGAGTTATCAGCAAGCGCCGAGATTATTAACTCTTGCTCTGTTCTCTGGGGTGAGCTGGGGTCTGATTGCTAGATAAGTTTTTTAGCCTCTGTGGCGATTACTTGTCTCTGCTCTGGCTTTACTTAATTCTTTAGCTGTATCTGATTGCCTTCATTCGCTGCCGCTCTTCTCAGGCTTTACTAACTTGCTTAGTCTCGCTCGCTTCGCTCTGCTCGCCTTCGCCTGTCTGGCTGTCTCTGAGTGCCTCTAGAAGCTATCTAGTTAGGTCTGGTAAGTCGGTGCTGCTTAGGCGGCTTGGCTTGCTGGTAAGGGCATTAGGACTCCCCCCCGCAGGGGGAAGCCTCACGCTCTAATAATCATTCTGCTCAGTGTGGCAGGAAGGGGTTTTAGGTGTAGAGGAAGGATAGCTACTACGGCTACCCTCACAGCGTCACAGTGCAATAGAAACACCTCTAAGAGGTCTGGGGGGCTAAGGCTGTGCGTGTTTAACTCGCCTCTATTGCTCGCATTTATAGACCGCCCCGATTGGTTACGGGGTATTTATTGCTCGGTCAAGGATTGGCAACTAAGCCGGAGTAACTGTTGTGAGGAGGTAAAGATACAGTCCCAACAGGTTTTGATTAGCCTCAGTTGATCGGCTTATGAGCCGCTGAGTCCTGAAAGAGTTTTTTAGACACGCTGGGGAAATTTATCAAAATGCATTTGATTTATTTCGAACCCTGTCGTAACTTAGACATATCAAGTTCTTACATTGAATGTCTGCCTCAAACAGATTTTCTAGAATTGCCTCCGCTGTAAACGGGGGCTTTTCTCTTTTAACTATTAAGTTATTTTCCCTAGTCTACTGGCTGGGTGTATACAGCTTCAGAGACAACACGCCAAGCAATTTAGTTATCCCCTGAAACAAGCAAGTTATCCCTGAGTTATCCCCTGAAACCGGCAAGTTATTAACAATCGGCGCTTGCTGATAGCTGGGCGCTCTGTGGGCTGTTAACAATCCTTTGAATTGTTGAGCTGTGCCACTCGCCGCCTGAGACTGTAGGGACACCCTGAGAGGCTAGCTGTGCTGCGATCTTGGCAAGAGAGACACCCTGCGCTCTGAGGTGCATAATTAGCGCCCTAGTTTTCTCTGGAAGCTTTGACTTATTGCCATTAGTAACCCCCCAGATTTCGCCTCGGTCTCTTCTAGCTTGGTGCTGTCTCTTTACTCGCTCGCTAATCATTCGGCTTTCAAACTGTGCGAACGCTGCCGCCATAGTTAGGAACGCTTCGCCGCTGGGGGTTGAGGTGTCTACCTGAGCCGTTGTAATGACTAAGCGCCACTTTTCTTTTACTGCTCGCTGTGAGATGTCTAGCAGGTGCATAGTGCTGCGTGCGAGCCTGTCAGTGTCTAAGGCATAGAGTGCCTGAGCTTCACCCTTAGCGAGCCTATCTAGTGCGCCGTTGAGTCCTGGGCGAGCTGTGTTGCGCCCTGAGCCGGTCTCAGTTATTACCTCTACTTGGAAGCCTTCACGCTCTGCCGCTTCAGTTAGTAGGGCTGGCTGGGTATCTATGCTGTGTCCGCTCTTTGCCTGTCGGTTAGTAGAAACTCGGACATAGAGAAGAGCTAGGGGCTTGCTAGTTGTTGCCAGTGCTAAATTGGTTTCCATAGCCTTTATTCTAGGGCTTGTATACGACTGCTTGCAACTGTGTTTAAGATAGACTTGCTAGAAGGTTGCTAGTTAGTGTTTCTGTCTAGTTACCGGTAACCAATTAGAGAGGTTTTCACTATGGCAACAGCCGGCAGACCACCAGTCCCAATTGAGCGCAAACGCCAAACAGGGACACTAAGAACGGACAGATTGCCTAATGGTGAGCCGCTTGCTTTGCGAGAGCCTACAGAGCCGGTTGAGCCGCCTGAAGGTCTTTCTACTAAGGGCAGAGAGTTCTTTATCTTGGTCTATGACTCAGGGCGTTGGATTAGCCAAGAGACAGATAGAACACTGGTCACGCTTACCGCTGAGCTAATTGAAGAGAGGGAACAACTAAGGGCGCTGGTTATTAGTAACCCGGAAGATTACCGGCTGCGCTCTGGTCTCAGAGAACTAGAGAAGGCACTAACCAGTAACTTATCTTTGCTTGGCTTCACTCCGGCAGATAGGTCACGCCTGGGCTTTGCAGAAATAAAAAAAGAGAACAAGTTAGACGCACTGTTTAGGAAGCAAGCAGAGCATCACGCTCGGGTGCTTTCTCAATAATTTAGCCATTATGTGCGTATACCTATGCTGAGGGGTGTTGGTCTCTGGCGCTCTAGTGATTTAACTACCCCCAGTAGTAAGCCGTAGGGGGCTAAGGGCTGCGCCTGAATAGGCTAAAGCGGCGGCGCTCTTGAGTGTCTCTAGTTTCGATTGAGTTCTGATTAAAGCGTTCTCTGGTTCGGTAATCCTCTAGCGTTTGCTCTATCAAAGCCCGTAGCTCTTGCGAGTGTCTTAGCTCTGCTTCTAGTTCGTCTATGCGAGTCTCTAGGGCTGTGACTCTAGTCTCTGATTTCTCTGAGTCTGTCGCTGTCTTTGAGAGACTAGAAACCTTATCTAGTAACCCTTCAGCCACTAAGTCAGTTAGGGGTATCTGCCAGACCTTTACCTTGCCCTTAGCTGTCTGAGTCGCATTAGGGAAGCGTTCAGCGGCTAACCACTTGCGCATAGTCGGAAGGCTTACACCTGTTCGCTGTGAGGCTTGTGAGGCGTTTAGATAGGTCTCTGAACTCATACAGCTGAGCCTAAAGGGTTACTAGCTAGTTACTGGTTAGGTTTGCTACCAAGTTGCTAGTTAGCTTCTAGTCCGGGTTGCTGTTGAACCTATCTCTTCTAGCTCTTTCCTTAGCTTCCCTGTTTAGGCGGCTTGGCTTCTTTTTAGAGTCCTTTACCTTCTCGGATTGCTCTAGGCGCTGTAGCTGTAGAGGTGTTAGCTCCGAGGGTCTCGCTAGGGCTGCTTGACTGTCTGCCTTACTCTGAGCCTTTAGCTCTCGGTCTATCTCGTCTCGCTCTTTCCGAGTAGTCCCGTCATAAGCAGGTTTAGGCTCTAGTGCTTTATCTATGACTCTGGGAGTCTGTCTGGGGCGCTTGGAGTTAGCCATAACTAAAAGCCTATTCGCTATCTATGACAGAGTTTTTAGCCGGTAAGTGTCCGGCATAATCCAACTGCTTAGGTGAGCTGTAATCAAACAAACTAACGCCAGAATTTAGCGCCTCTATAAGTGCTTGTCTGTTTTCTTTGAAGGCAATAAGGCTGATGATCGCAGCCGCTTGCTCTGGGTATTTCTGGTTTAGCTCTGAGGGTGTTTCCATTGGGTTTCTCTTCTCTGTTTTGGTTATAGGTGGGCTTAAAAAAAGGGCAGAATTTAATAAGTGAATGAAGAGCTAAAAGCCGGAGATTATGCACAGATAGAGAGCAACTGAACTCTTCCGGTGGAGTGAGGGGCTGGGGTGGGGGTTGTCCCCCTGGTCTCTGATGAGTTATCAGCAAGCGCCGAGATTATTAACTCTTGCTCTGTTCTCTGGGGTGAGCTGGGGTCTGATTGCTAGATAAGTTTTTTAGCCTCTGTGGCGATTACTTGTCTCTGCTCTGGCTTTACTTAATTCTTTAGCTGTATCTGATTGCCTTCATTCGCTGCCGCTCTTCTCAGGCTTTACTAACTTGCTTAGTCTCGCTCGCTTCGCTCTGCTCGCCTTCGCCTGTCTGGCTGTCTCTGAGTGCCTCTAGAAGCTATCTAGTTAGGTCTGGTAAGTCGGTGCTGCTTAGGCGGCTTGGCTTGCTGGTAAGGGCATTAGGACTCCCCCCCGCAGGGGGAAGCCTCACGCTCTAATAATCATTCTGCTCAGTGTGGCAGGAAGGGGTTTTAGGTGTAGAGGAAGGATAGCTACTACGGCTACCCTCACAGCGTCACAGTGCAATAGAAACACCTCTAAGAGGTCTGGGGGGCTAAGGCTGTGCGTGTTTAACTCGCCTCTATTGCTCGCATTTATAGACCGCCCCGATTGGTTACGGGGTATTTATTGCTCGGTCAAGGATTGGCAACTAAGCCGGAGTAACTGTTGTGAGGAGGTAAAGATACAGTCCCAACAGGTTTTGATTAGCCTCAGTTGATCGGCTTATGAGCCGCTGAGTCCTGAAAGAGTTTTTTAGACACGCTGGGGAAATTTATCAAAATGCATTTGATTTATTTCGAACCCTGTCGTAACTTAGACATATCAAGTTCTTACATTGAATGTCTGCCTCAAACAGATTTTCTAGAATTGCCTCCGCTGTAAACGGGGGCTTTTCTCTTTTAACTATTAAGTTATTTTCCCTAGTCTACTGGCTGGGTGTATACAGCTTCAGAGACAACACGCCAAGCAATTTAGTTATCCCCTGAAACAAGCAAGTTATCCCTGAGTTATCCCCTGAAACCGGCAAGTTATTAACAATCGGCGCTTGCTGATAGCTGGGCGCTCTGTGGGCTGTTAACAATCCTTTGAATTGTTGAGCTGTGCCACTCGCCGCCTGAGACTGTAGGGACACCCTGAGAGGCTAGCTGTGCTGCGATCTTGGCAAGAGAGACACCCTGCGCTCTGAGGTGCATAATTAGCGCCCTAGTTTTCTCTGGAAGCTTTGACTTATTGCCATTAGTAACCCCCCAGATTTCGCCTCGGTCTCTTCTAGCTTGGTGCTGTCTCTTTACTCGCTCGCTAATCATTCGGCTTTCAAACTGTGCGAACGCTGCCGCCATAGTTAGGAACGCTTCGCCGCTGGGGGTTGAGGTGTCTACCTGAGCCGTTGTAATGACTAAGCGCCACTTTTCTTTTACTGCTCGCTGTGAGATGTCTAGCAGGTGCATAGTGCTGCGTGCGAGCCTGTCAGTGTCTAAGGCATAGAGTGCCTGAGCTTCACCCTTAGCGAGCCTATCTAGTGCGCCGTTGAGTCCTGGGCGAGCTGTGTTGCGCCCTGAGCCGGTCTCAGTTATTACCTCTACTTGGAAGCCTTCACGCTCTGCCGCTTCAGTTAGTAGGGCTGGCTGGGTATCTATGCTGTGTCCGCTCTTTGCCTGTCGGTTAGTAGAAACTCGGACATAGAGAAGAGCTAGGGGCTTGCTAGTTGTTGCCAGTGCTAAATTGGTTTCCATAGCCTTTATTCTAGGGCTTGTATACGACTGCTTGCAACTGTGTTTAAGATAGACTTGCTAGAAGGTTGCTAGTTAGTGTTTCTGTCTAGTTACCGGTAACCAATTAGAGAGGTTTTCACTATGGCAACAGCCGGCAGACCACCAGTCCCAATTGAGCGCAAACGCCAAACAGGGACACTAAGAACGGACAGATTGCCTAATGGTGAGCCGCTTGCTTTGCGAGAGCCTACAGAGCCGGTTGAGCCGCCTGAAGGTCTTTCTACTAAGGGCAGAGAGTTCTTTATCTTGGTCTATGACTCAGGGCGTTGGATTAGCCAAGAGACAGATAGAACACTGGTCACGCTTACCGCTGAGCTAATTGAAGAGAGGGAACAACTAAGGGCGCTGGTTATTAGTAACCCGGAAGATTACCGGCTGCGCTCTGGTCTCAGAGAACTAGAGAAGGCACTAACCAGTAACTTATCTTTGCTTGGCTTCACTCCGGCAGATAGGTCACGCCTGGGCTTTGCAGAAATAAAAAAAGAGAACAAGTTAGACGCACTGTTTAGGAAGCAAGCAGAGCATCACGCTCGGGTGCTTTCTCAATAATTTAGCCATTATGTGCGTATACCTATGCTGAGGGGTGTTGGTCTCTGGCGCTCTAGTGATTTAACTACCCCCAGTAGTAAGCCGTAGGGGGCTAAGGGCTGCGCCTGAATAGGCTAAAGCGGCGGCGCTCTTGAGTGTCTCTAGTTTCGATTGAGTTCTGATTAAAGCGTTCTCTGGTTCGGTAATCCTCTAGCGTTTGCTCTATCAAAGCCCGTAGCTCTTGCGAGTGTCTTAGCTCTGCTTCTAGTTCGTCTATGCGAGTCTCTAGGGCTGTGACTCTAGTCTCTGATTTCTCTGAGTCTGTCGCTGTCTTTGAGAGACTAGAAACCTTATCTAGTAACCCTTCAGCCACTAAGTCAGTTAGGGGTATCTGCCAGACCTTTACCTTGCCCTTAGCTGTCTGAGTCGCATTAGGGAAGCGTTCAGCGGCTAACCACTTGCGCATAGTCGGAAGGCTTACACCTGTTCGCTGTGAGGCTTGTGAGGCGTTTAGATAGGTCTCTGAACTCATACAGCTGAGCCTAAAGGGTTACTAGCTAGTTACTGGTCAGGCTTGCTACCAAGTTGCTAGTTAGTTGTCTGTGTTGTATCTAACCCTAAGAGCCTCTAGCTTGGCTTCCCGTTTCATAACACTTGGCTTCTTTTTAGAGTCCCTTACCTTCTCGGATTGCTCTAGGCGCTGTAGCTGTAGAGGTGTTAGCTCCGAGGGTGTCGCTGTAGCCGCTTGAATGTCTGCCTTACTCTGAGCCTTTAGCTCTCGGTCTATTTCGTCTCGCTCTTTGCCTGTAGTCCCGGCATAAGCAGGTTTAGGCTCAAGCGGTTTATCTATTGCTCTAGGGTTTCGTTTTGCGCTCTTCCCGGTTGCCTTGAAAGGCTTTCGGGCGGCTCTTTTCTGTGCGTGCTTGGCTGCCGCTTTTGAATGGTCTGACTGCTCTGCTGGGGAAGGTGAGGCGGCTGAGCCTGAGTTATTTTCGCTTGCCATAACTAAAAGCCTATTCGCTATCTATGACAGAGTTTTTAGCCGGTAAGTGTCCGGCATAATCCAACTGCTTAGGTGAGCTGTAATCAAACAAACTAACGCCAGAATTTAGCGCCTCTATAAGTGCTTGTCTGTTTTCTTTGAAGGCAATAAGGCTGATGATCGCAGCCGCTTGCTCTGGGTATTTCTGGTTTAGCTCTGAGGGTGTTTCCATTGGGTTTCTCTTCTCTGTTTTGGTTATAGGTGGGCTTAAAAAAAGGGCAGAATTTAATAAGTGAATGAAGAGCTAAAAGCCGGAGATTATGCACAGATAGAGAGCAACTGAACTCTTCCGGTGGAGTGAGGGGCTGGGGTGGGGGTTGTCCCCCTGGTCTCTGATGAGTTATCAGCAAGCGCCGAGATTATTAACTCTTGCTCTGTTCTCTGGGGTGAGCTGGGGTCTGATTGCTAGATAAGTTTTTTAGCCTCTGTGGCGATTACTTGTCTCTGCTCTGGCTTTACTTAATTCTTTAGCTGTATCTGATTGCCTTCATTCGCTGCCGCTCTTCTCAGGCTTTACTAACTTGCTTAGTCTCGCTCGCTTCGCTCTGCTCGCCTTCGCCTGTCTGGCTGTCTCTGAGTGCCTCTAGAAGCTATCTAGTTAGGTCTGGTAAGTCGGTGCTGCTTAGGCGGCTTGGCTTGCTGGTAAGGGCATTAGGACTCCCCCCCGCAGGGGGAAGCCTCACGCTCTAATAATCATTCTGCTCAGTGTGGCAGGAAGGGGTTTTAGGTGTAGAGGAAGGATAGCTACTACGGCTACCCTCACAGCGTCACAGTGCAATAGAAACACCTCTAAGAGGTCTGGGGGGCTAAGGCTGTGCGTGTTTAACTCGCCTCTATTGCTCGCATTTATAGACCGCCCCGATTGGTTACGGGGTATTTATTGCTCGGTCAAGGATTGGCAACTAAGCCGGAGTAACTGTTGTGAGGAGGTAAAGATACAGTCCCAACAGGTTTTGATTAGCCTCAGTTGATCGGCTTATGAGCCGCTGAGTCCTGAAAGAGTTTTTTAGACACGCTGGGGAAATTTATCAAAATGCATTTGATTTATTTCGAACCCTGTCGTAACTTAGACATATCAAGTTCTTACATTGAATGTCTGCCTCAAACAGATTTTCTAGAATTGCCTCCGCTGTAAACGGGGGCTTTTCTCTTTTAACTATTAAGTTATTTTCCCTAGTCTACTGGCTGGGTGTATACAGCTTCAGAGACAACACGCCAAGCAATTTAGTTATCCCCTGAAACAAGCAAGTTATCCCTGAGTTATCCCCTGAAACCGGCAAGTTATTAACAATCGGCGCTTGCTGATAGCTGGGCGCTCTGTGGGCTGTTAACAATCCTTTGAATTGTTGAGCTGTGCCACTCGCCGCCTGAGACTGTAGGGACACCCTGAGAGGCTAGCTGTGCTGCGATCTTGGCAAGAGAGACACCCTGCGCTCTGAGGTGCATAATTAGCGCCCTAGTTTTCTCTGGAAGCTTTGACTTATTGCCATTAGTAACCCCCCAGATTTCGCCTCGGTCTCTTCTAGCTTGGTGCTGTCTCTTTACTCGCTCGCTAATCATTCGGCTTTCAAACTGTGCGAACGCTGCCGCCATAGTTAGGAACGCTTCGCCGCTGGGGGTTGAGGTGTCTACCTGAGCCGTTGTAATGACTAAGCGCCACTTTTCTTTTACTGCTCGCTGTGAGATGTCTAGCAGGTGCATAGTGCTGCGTGCGAGCCTGTCAGTGTCTAAGGCATAGAGTGCCTGAGCTTCACCCTTAGCGAGCCTATCTAGTGCGCCGTTGAGTCCTGGGCGAGCTGTGTTGCGCCCTGAGCCGGTCTCAGTTATTACCTCTACTTGGAAGCCTTCACGCTCTGCCGCTTCAGTTAGTAGGGCTGGCTGGGTATCTATGCTGTGTCCGCTCTTTGCCTGTCGGTTAGTAGAAACTCGGACATAGAGAAGAGCTAGGGGCTTGCTAGTTGTTGCCAGTGCTAAATTGGTTTCCATAGCCTTTATTCTAGGGCTTGTATACGACTGCTTGCAACTGTGTTTAAGATAGACTTGCTAGAAGGTTGCTAGTTAGTGTTTCTGTCTAGTTACCGGTAACCAATTAGAGAGGTTTTCACTATGGCAACAGCCGGCAGACCACCAGTCCCAATTGAGCGCAAACGCCAAACAGGGACACTAAGAACGGACAGATTGCCTAATGGTGAGCCGCTTGCTTTGCGAGAGCCTACAGAGCCGGTTGAGCCGCCTGAAGGTCTTTCTACTAAGGGCAGAGAGTTCTTTATCTTGGTCTATGACTCAGGGCGTTGGATTAGCCAAGAGACAGATAGAACACTGGTCACGCTTACCGCTGAGCTAATTGAAGAGAGGGAACAACTAAGGGCGCTGGTTATTAGTAACCCGGAAGATTACCGGCTGCGCTCTGGTCTCAGAGAACTAGAGAAGGCACTAACCAGTAACTTATCTTTGCTTGGCTTCACTCCGGCAGATAGGTCACGCCTGGGCTTTGCAGAAATAAAAAAAGAGAACAAGTTAGACGCACTGTTTAGGAAGCAAGCAGAGCATCACGCTCGGGTGCTTTCTCAATAATTTAGCCATTATGTGCGTATACCTATGCTGAGGGGTGTTGGTCTCTGGCGCTCTAGTGATTTAACTACCCCCAGTAGTAAGCCGTAGGGGGCTAAGGGCTGCGCCTGAATAGGCTAAAGCGGCGGCGCTCTTGAGTGTCTCTAGTTTCGATTGAGTTCTGATTAAAGCGTTCTCTGGTTCGGTAATCCTCTAGCGTTTGCTCTATCAAAGCCCGTAGCTCTTGCGAGTGTCTTAGCTCTGCTTCTAGTTCGTCTATGCGAGTCTCTAGGGCTGTGACTCTAGTCTCTGATTTCTCTGAGTCTGTCGCTGTCTTTGAGAGACTAGAAACCTTATCTAGTAACCCTTCAGCCACTAAGTCAGTTAGGGGTATCTGCCAGACCTTTACCTTGCCCTTAGCTGTCTGAGTCGCATTAGGGAAGCGTTCAGCGGCTAACCACTTGCGCATAGTCGGAAGGCTTACACCTGTTCGCTGTGAGGCTTGTGAGGCGTTTAGATAGGTCTCTGAACTCATACAGCTGAGCCTAAAGGGTTACTAGCTAGTTACTGGT
>Ga0209390_10011346_pt1 | contig 10253 bp, 10 predicted proteins | sample BON01_FD_187212 | JGI IMG/M metagenome (GOLD analysis project Ga0209390, IMG submission 187212) | Freshwater microbial communities from Lake Bonney liftoff mats and glacier meltwater in Antarctica - BON-01 (SPAdes) (version 2) | ecosystem: Environmental > Aquatic > Freshwater > Ice > Glacier... | reverse complement strand
CGTCATTCCACGTTTAAACACCCTGATCGCGTGTATTCAACACTCTTCTTCATATGTGCTGTCCGGCTTCTTCGTACGTGCACTGGGTTGACAGCAATGTTGCGACAGAGTCTTGGTATGTCTGGCACAATACCCCAAAACAGAAACGGTCAAATGCACACTTTCACGTCATTCCACGTTTAAACACCCTGATCGCGTGTATTCAACACTCTTCTTCATATGTGCTGTCCGGCTTCTTCGTACGTGCACTGGGTTGACAGCAATGTTGCGACAGAGTCTTGGTATGTCTGGCAGAATACCCCAAAACAGAAACAGTCAAATGCACACTTTCACGTCATTCCACGTTTAAACACCCTGATCGCGTGTATTCAACACTCTTCTCCATATGTGCTGTCCGGCTTCTTCATATGTGCACTGGGTTGACAGCAATGTTGCGACAAAGTCTTGGTATGTCTGGCACAATACCCCAAAACAGAAACAGTCAAATGCACACTTTCACTTCAGTCCACGTTTAAACACCCCGATGACATGTAACAAACACTCTTCTTCACATGTGCTGTCCGGCTTCTTCATACGTGCACTGGGTTGACAGCAATGTTGCGACAAAGTCTTGGTATCCAGGCGGTTTCACGCAACGCTGCCGGACGGGAACACTGAGCTCACAGAGTTGTGTCAGGTTTACAAAGCTAGGTGGCAGGGTGAGCACAGAGTTGTTGTGTGCCAGTTCCAATATTTTCAGCGCGCGTAAGTTGCCGAAATTTGGAGGTAACTCTGAGAAATGGTTGGCCGTTGCACATAGCTCCACCAGGTTAGTGAGCCTTGTGATTGAGTCTGGTAATTGCACGAGGTTTGAGGCAGTCAAATCCAGCACCTCCAGGTTGACCAGGTTGCCAATCTGTTCTGGCAGGTTGAAAAGTAAAGTATTGCAGAAACAGAGGACCTTCAGGTGCATCAATGTACACAAACTGTCGTCGATGATCTGTATCTCGACGTCGATGTAGAAGACCGCCTCACTATTTACATACAGATGTGTTAAGCTTGTCATGCCACTAAAATCAATGTCAATGTCATCAAACCAGTTGTCGGAAATGTCAAGGAAACGTAAATTGACGAGGAGCGATATGTTTTCCGGAATCTACACGTGCAGACGCAAAACAAATGTCAGTCGTCCGGATACACGACAGCAGCAAAAAAATCAGCAGTCTTCGTGCAAACATCGGCAACAATATGCTGGTGCTCGGCGGTGCGCTACCTGTGACAGATAATTGCTGGACAGATCGAGCTTTGTCAACGCAGTCAGGTGCTGCAAGTCCACTGTTTTGTGTTGGCGTACACCCGTGAACTCGAAAAAATTGCTCATGTCCAGCAGCTCGAGCTGAGTCAATGTGCTGATAAAGGTCGGAAACTCGAGGACTGGCTGGTTGTCATCATTCATCGTATTCCAGCGACTTCCAATAACCTGTTTTGGCAAGTCGAGTTTTAGGAGGGACGGGGCAGGGCAGCTTGTTCTCTCTCACTCTCAGGACATAATAAGTTTCAAATGAATGTAGCTTTTCCTCTTCTGTCTTTACTTTTCTGAGGTTGCAACATCCTCGATTCTTCTGTGCTTCGGGCGGGGGACCACATCGAGCACACGACCACACACACACACACATTGGCAAGCAGCAGAAATAACCCGGCGCTGCAATTTGTAGTGCATATATCACCAGCGACTTGAGGCCCACGAGGTCTTGAAACGGAGCTGAAAACAGCCGGATATGTCTGTCCTGGAGCGCGAGGTGCTCCAGCTTTGTCAGTCTGCGCACAAATTCCGGTGCGCGCATCTCCTCGTTGTCGTGAAAACTGAGTTCTAGACCAGTCAGACCCAGGTTAGACTGTGGCGTATGCGGTGATAGGAACGCCGTCATCAGGGTTTCGGCGTGCGCGATTGTTTTACTCTCCGGCATGTACAGATAAAGACCACTTAGTGCTCGTGGGGCTCGTGTCTTGAGTTTCAAAAATTCACTCAGCACATCATTGGCGTCTTCGGCCGAGGCCACGTTTTGCATGTGCACACAAAATGACCTGACGTTTGATACAGTCCGAATCCTGTCGTCGAGATGCTGCAAGTACCGCGTGCGAACTGCAACGTTGGCCATGTCTCTCATGTTAAATTTCACGGGAACGCTGTTACGGGGGACAAGTGAATGCATGCGTTTCGAGACCAAGTGCATGCGATGTGCATGTTCTTGGTCCGGCAAATAGCACATGATATGATCGGTCAAGTCCTGTCCCGCTCTGTTTTCAAGCATATCTAACAAGTTCATGGTGTGGAAACACTCTTAAAAAATAAAAAGTGATGAGCCCGAGATGTGAAGTGACATCACACATTCTTCTGTTTACTTATATAGCAGCAATAAAATTGCCAAGACCTTACTCAGAGAGGAGTTGCCCATACTGGGCTCGACTTTCAGAATCTGTCTATTAACAAGTGGAATCGGCCTTCTAAATCAGTCTGCAGGAAGACATGGCTCTGAGATGAAGAACCAGCCACGCACCGCGCTCTCGACGTACTTACACCACAGATAACGAAGGCTCGCAGTAAATGCCGTGGCACTGCCAGCATGAGCAAGCTTGTCTTTGACAACCCGCTGCGTCTGTCGGAATAGTGCAGCCACGCGTTTGCGATTGACTGAGTCCTTGACACAGTCGATGCCGTATGGACTGTGAACTACCCTGCGGAACGCCTCGTTGCTGTAGAGGCTGGGTAGCATCTTTGTTTTTTCGTCGAAGGTGGCGAGCTTCGCGTATGCGCATGATTGACAGCAGTAACAGCGCGCATAAAAGTCCGTCCTCCCATCTACCAACACGGCCACAGCGCAAGCATTGTTGGAGTGGTGTCTGTGTTTGACCGCATTCATCAGTTGGCTGATGCACCATTTGGGCTTGTCAATGTACACAAAATGTATATTATCGGAGCACACAATCTTCAGCTGCAAGAGAAGCTCAACAGCCGGTGGTAGCCAGTCGGTTTCGCGGATTGCACGGATTGAGATTTTCGTCAGAGCGTCATCGCAGAAAATATGCTGAAAATACGCGTCGAGGAGGGGATGGACACTCGAGTTGGATTCGGCTGTTCTGGGTTTCTTACCTATGTCTGTGCGAATTAACTCTGCGCTTCGCTTGGCCTTGAATTTCATCGTGCTGAGTGCGTCTGTCTCTTCCTGTTTTCGGTAACAAACACACGGCAGCGTACCGTCAAAAACCGTAATCAAGGATGCAAGGAGGAGTTGATCTCGGTCAGCGGAAGTGTGGTCGGGAGGCAGACTTGCAATGTTTTGGAAACATGCCATTTGCCCAGATTTGGCCGAAAGCTCGGTGCGGATGCAGCGGTTCCTCGAATACACTGCCTTGTCGATGCAGCTTGGAAAATCGAGCTGCATCACAAAATCCTTCATCATCCCGTCGTGATTATTCGGAAAAATGACGTTGTTGACGACAATGTGAAAAGAGTTTTTGAAGATCGACTGATTCTTCATCCTGGAACAGGTCGACACGTAAAAGTCAAGTTCAAGATCATGCCAGGCCGCGTCACTTTCTCGCTTCCTGGCGAGAACCTCGGTCGCTTCGGCTTTTTTGCTGCACGGGAAATGGTCGGTCTTTGTGTTCACATCGATGCTGGCGGGGGTGGTGGTAGCAGTGGTAGCAGAGGTAGCAGAGGTAGCAGTGGTAGCAGAGGTAGCAGAGGTAGCAGAGGTAGCAGAGGTAGCAGTGGTGCGAAAACGTCGCTTGCAACTTGCCGTCACAGCCGCACAGATTGCATGCACGGTGTCGCGGGCGGCCACGTCTTCGACCCCGTGTGTCTCCCACTCTACATCCATGTACAGCTTGCAGCGTGTTCCCTCCAAGATAATCTCGTATCCGCACACCGTTCCTGCTGGCATGCTTTGGATAACGCGGAAATAATGAGCAGGCGTCTCGAAGATGCCAAACATTTTGGACCCCAGGTTTTGGGCATTGAGTCTGTCCCATGACACACAAAAGAGCTGCAGCTTGTCAGGACTCGCATCGTATCGTGCAAACATGTCCTTGAAACGCGAAAACCACACTCCGGCATTGTGGGGCATATTGTCTGGTGGACCACATGACGACATGATGTCCCAACCGAAACACGTTACAGAGAGTGGGGCAACTTTATATACCAATGTCTTTTTACCCCGGCCAATCAAATAGGCGTGGGCATAAGTGCTATTTCTGACTCAAAGTGTGGATTTGACGCAATTTTTGGGAGCCAAGTGCTGCCGATACACTGATTCTGAAAATCGAAATATACATATACAGCCCGATGACACGGTCCCCCTCACACCCGAACGCGTAACAAATCGCGAATCGCGTCATTGTCAGCAAGACCGTTGACATGCGCACAAGTGGGGAAGGTGTCGGGATGCTCCATGATGAGACGTCGCACGTCGTCAAGACGTTCAAGTAAGAACTGTTTCGAAATGAACGGTGTGGCAATGTCGTGGCGATGAACAGGTGACGTCAACAGACGGCGTATGATACGCTGCACCAGTAGTACACCGTGTCGGTGTACAGCGGTTGCGGCCATAATCTTGAAATTTGCCAATACACCGGCACAGAAAGTGTATATCTCTCTACAGGCCACCGACCCTGGACCCCCGGAAGAGGTGTTTTTTTCGCACAAGCACATGAAGCGCCCGTGTGTCAGCAGGGCAGAAATGATGCACAGTATGAGCGGGACTTCGCTGTATACGATTCTGTTGGGCAGTGGGATGATCGCTCGGACAAGATGCAGGATCAACGCCGGACACATGGCGCATGCGGTTCCTGGAAATATTCCGTCCATGCTGCAGCGATGATACCGGCCGAGCAACTCTACCATCATAGAGTATGTGCGTATACGATGTGGTTCCCTGACATTCGGGGCCGACATAATTTTCGCGCACAGACGCAGTGTTGTGTCCTTGGTGCTATACTCTGACTCTTGAAAGAGCACCAGTAAAAACAGCGTGTGTACAACGGAGAGCATGCCGCACGTGTGTCTGCCCTTGCTGTTTTCGAGGCGCGAGAATAGGTGTGCAAACTCTTCGGCATGTTTGATCACACCAAGATCAGAAAATATTTGCTTCATTTGTGCTTTGGGGAAAATTAACCCGCGGCACAGTGGAATCTTCAGCAGGTCAATAAACTGGCGTCGCTTCCGGCTGTTCATGCCCGCCACCGACCCGAAACGTTCATAGATGCTTTTCATCGAGCTCAGCGTAGTTCCAAACGTCACGTCCGATGTGTGCTGCGCGCTGATGATCAAGGCTTCCACCAGGCCGTCTGGACACGGCAGGTTGTTATCCTGTTTGTGTCGGAGCTGCCCAGAACAGATTTCCGACATGACATCCCACGCCCCACACGATAGTTGCGGCCTTTGCTCGACAAGGATGCACATGACACACTCGGCGAGAACCAAGACGCTTTCTTTGTTGCAGAAGTTGTGCCCAGTAGTGTGCATTGTAGTGTGCAACAACTCAAGTAGATTCTGCAGCGCAGGAGGATTGAAAGCTTGTCTGGCGACCCTGTACACCGACACCAAACGGGAAAGTAGAGTCACAATACTGAATGACAAGATGCTCAGCAGAGATGCGTTCGCCAGGTGCTGTACGTAGTCCAGGATAGCCAGCAACTCCTTTTCTGTGACACCCGAACATCGTGGCAATATATGATTGAGCAGACAACACGTGTTCATGTGCGTCTGTGCGCGAGTGTCGACAATCCTATCGTCATTCATGCCCTGATGGATGTCGGCACTGCAAAGCTGCCCCTCCAATACAATGGCAATTCCGGCCGATGCGATGTCACCCAGACACGACTTGAGTGCCACGTAATTCTCGGTGCTCTTGACAAGATCCTGTCGCGTGACAATGTGTTCGATGCACTGAGTGAGCGCGTTCTCCATGTGCTGTCGCTCTTGCCAATCTGATGCTTGACTGGTTGTGGGTGAGGAGGCCGGACTAGTCCACTCCACTTCCATCCCTGTATCACACTGCTGTGCATCGCTGGAATCCACACGCAATACCACCGCCGAGAACTGCTGCAGCAGATAGTCTAGAGCGCTTTCCACACACGAAACTGGGCACATGAGCCTCAGCAGCTGAATGCTGGCGATGTACAGGCGAGGTTGCATGGGAAACAGTGATGCATTTTCGAGGATTCCTTGCGTGACGTGTAGCTTAAAATCCGGATTCATCGCACAGGGTAGAACACAAGATGTGTCTATCACTGAAATGCATCCCAGGAGCCCAAATACCCCACACGAAAAAGTGTCGTGGTCCTGTTGCAGCGAAGCTCTGGTGTGCTCTGGAGACCAGATTCCCTCGCACTTGCGCCTACGGAAGTGCAGGGCTAGTACATGCATGATGCCGCTTTCCACCATCACACTCTTGACATGTCTCTGGTTGACGGCCCAATACTGAGTTTCGTGTGTGCAAGCCAGTAGTTTGGGCACCCGTGGCGGAAACATTCCAAAAAATGCATTGGCAGCATCCACGTAGTCAATCCGATACGGCGCGCTGGCGACAGTGAGATTGAGATACATACTGGCGATCCTCGCCAAATTATGTGGGTCGTTTGTGCGGTGGAATCGTTTTGTGACAATTTCCAGTACACGCCTTACGAACAGAGATCGTCTGCAAGTGTGCGACGTGCGCAACAAAACCGTAACTCCCCCCAAAATAGTCGTATCAGTGAATTTCTGTATATACGACAACGCCAGTACCTCGACCAAGTCAGCATCGTCCAAAATTCCCTGCATTGCGCCTACCACCCCACGACACAGCCAACACAGATCACGCCGATTCTCGGCAAAGCTTTGTGTCTGTTTTTATTACTTGTGAAAACACAGTCTGCTTTGGTGCAACGTGGTGATATGGAGGAGGTGCAGTCATGTATTCTTTCCAGTACAGAAAGCCCGAACATAAGCCAGCTTTTATGCACTTCGGACACTTTCACACAAACGTGCCTACATCACATCATATCATATACACCGTCAGTGAACCGTGAAGGGGAACTTGACGACCATACCTCCACCCTACACGCAGATGTGGGCGGAAAATATATGATTTGCACACAAGCCAATGTATATTCGAACATTGGCATGTGTGCAAGGGGAGAGACAGGAAGAGAGAGAGAGAGTCGGGAGTTGAAGTGAAGAATCTCTGTCCTTCAGTTCAGGCGATACACATGCGTCCATTTTCCGAATAGCTATGGCAGTCTGAACATTTCCGGCAGTGGTCGAATATAATCGCAACTCAATTTTTTGGTGTATCACACATGTGAAAATACACCGTATCATGCAGTGAACCGTGAAGGGGAACTCGACGACCATACCTCCACCCTACACGTAGATGTGAGCGGAAAATATATGATTTGCACACATGCCAATGCTCGAATATAATCGCAACTCAATTTTTGGGTTAATCACACATGTGAAAATACCAAGCAGGCAAATTTCGCACGCCGCAGCGTTGCAGCGAACATTTGGCACGCAAGTATCGTCGCTTGTGTCGTCAGCAACACCACCATGATGTGGTAGTGGCAGGGAGAGTTTCATGTTTGCATTTTTCCGCAGCACTACACGGAAAAAGTGTGTTGTTAATAAATATTTTACAAAAACAACTACATTCCTATACCAAACATCAAGTAATAGCCTACGTCGACCAGCGCAACACGACCTTTGTGTAGACATTCCTGTCGACGAGTTCATGACCCACAAAGAAAGGATTTGGCTCGTATTCAGCAAGAACTTCCTTCATCGTCTTGTCGTCCTCCTTGTACTTCTGTTCGGCATGCTCCGTAGGGGTGCCATCGCCATTCTGCACATCCCGGATGCTAGCGCCCACCAGTTTGCACATGGCGTGGATCTGCACACGGAGGTTGATTGGATGGTCGGCAGCCGCTTCCGCCATTTTTTTGCGTTTGATCATGTCTTTGATCTCTTTGATGGAAAGGCCTGCATCGACATGCCTGTAAAAGGCAGAGCCTTCGTTGTTTCCAAACACAATCTTGACATGCAAAAAAAACTTGTGCATTTCGGCGTCTTCAACGCGTGCATTCACCCAGTACTCGTCGTCTTTGCCCGACGGCATGCCCACTGTGAATATCAAAACAGATGTGTAAGAATGTTTATTAAGGACTAACCTCAGCCCCTCCGGGGCCCTTTAGGGCCCCTCCCCCACAAGGGGCCTCTTGTGGGCAAGAGGATCCAGAAACATTGAAATCGACAGACATCCACTTCGCAGCTGCTAAGCTCCCCAAATGTCTGGAGAGGCCTCACAACTCCACCAAGAACAGCAGAATACACCACAGAAGCATCGACATCAGCATGGATTATCACAACAGCATGCAAGACACGAAACCAAACCCCACCCGCCAGAATTCCCGCACAACGAGCTCGGCTGATTGTCCAATTGTCCCAAAATTAAAAAAAAAATTTGCGAAGAGACACGCACTGAAATTTTTTTTCTTCCTCTCCGGACGAGAGAGCACGTGGAGCACTGCGGGGCGTATCGATGTCTAACGGTGAACATATGATACAGAGCCTTGCGGGGCACGCACAATGCATAGCCGAGTGTATGTGTGTGTGCATGCACTGCGCGTGCTGCTGCTGTGCATTGAATTCAACCGTTTACAGGACAACAAACACACATATGCAAGCAAGTCTTACATAATGGCAGCAAGTCTTATGATGCCACTGAGTCTCACAATGGCATCATGTCTCCTTACGCAACCATGTCTTCTAACGCAACCATGTCTCCTAATTCAAGCATGTCTCCAAACACAACCATGTCTCCACACACAACCATGTCTCAAAACGGCACCGTGTGTCTGAAAACGCTGGTGCACCCATTTGTGCTGCATGCAGCGAGCGGTGGTGTGCTCTTCCGCCCGCGCACCATTTATGACTCACTCGCAAACTGTGCATTTGCAGGGGTTGGCGGGCGGTGGTGTGCTCTTCCGCCCGCGCACCATTTATGACTCACTCGTAAACTGTGCATTTGCAGGGGTTGGTGGCCGGCAGCTGACAAGGACGGAGCAGAAAGAACCGGGGAAAGAGGAGAGTTCGCATGACATGACCGTGGCCAGTATCAGAGCCGAGTTGACGAGGTTTGGCAGGTCGGATGACGGCTGTGTGGAAAAGTGCGAACTCTGGGGCCGTCTTCTGCGAGTGAGGCGTCTGTCGGCAGAGACTTCGGTAGACATTGACACGATGTCGATCGGGGGCATGAAGCTAGAGCTGTACACACATCATGGCACGTGTACGTCGCATGTCAAAAGGCAGCCCGTGCATCGTCTGCTCCAGCGTGCTCGTGCCAAGCTCTTTCAAGAGCAGCCGCTTCTTGCCGGCGCCGTCGCCGCCCAACTTTGCAACGACAATGATGCGATTGCTGCGCAGGAATCGTCAAAGAAGAACAAAACGGATCAGAGAGCGGGATGGGCGACAAGTCAGAAGCCTGCTCTGGATAGCAGCAGCAACATCCCTAGAATATTTTTTTCATACTCTGGTGGTGGCGGCATTGATGGTAAATGCATACCATCCCCTCTCCCCACACCTCTTGTGCATAGATTGCCATGCCGTTTTGGTTGATCAGAAGAGAACTGATACAATCATACACATCAATACAGCCGAGAGGAAACGCCAGCGCGAGGACAATACAGCCGAGAAAAAACGCCAACGCGAGGAGGGTGGGACTGGCTCGTCACACTCACACACGCACACACGCGCGAAGATTCAGAATCCTCCAAAAGATGTTGCGGGCTCGTTTGACCCTTCTGGCTCGTCGACTGGATACGGTTCTTCTATGGCTGGCTTAGGTGGTGCTGGTAAGACACATTACCGATACCAACAGAACCTACCAATTTTGACACTTCTTTTACCATACAGATCCAAGACCTTGGGTCTACCGTAAGCATTTGTATATTATGGACACATGACGCGCAACATTTATTGCTAGACAGCCATATGACCCACGGTGCTATACAGCGTCGTTGGCTTAATCAATGGTTGTGCAATCTACCAGAATTGCATATTTTCGAGGGAATTCGATACTCTTTCCTTCTTCAGGAGGCTCTAAATTTTCAAACATAATATGATCGCCAATACATGTTGCAGCACATAGTATTCTATCACTAGTCAATGGCCGCTTCCCTGGCCAGCCGCCTGCTCATTGAGCATGCGTGCAGGGGCAGGGCCACTGTGTAGCGTA
>Ga0209390_10011344_pt1 | contig 10253 bp, 13 predicted proteins | sample BON01_FD_187212 | JGI IMG/M metagenome (GOLD analysis project Ga0209390, IMG submission 187212) | Freshwater microbial communities from Lake Bonney liftoff mats and glacier meltwater in Antarctica - BON-01 (SPAdes) (version 2) | ecosystem: Environmental > Aquatic > Freshwater > Ice > Glacier... | reverse complement strand
ACTCCACGCCGCCTAAGGACGTACTGTTTCTCCACATCAAACAACTCGCCTGTCATCGTCCTGGTCAAGACACGACGTGAGGACGAGGAGGCGAGGGAGGAAGAGGCACTACTGCTACCGCTGCTGCTGCTGCTGCTGCTGCTGGTATTGCTGCCGCTGCTACTGCTATTGCTACTACTGTTGCTGCTGCTGCTGCTGCTGCTGCTGCTGCTGCTGCCGCTGCCGTTTGAAATGGGGGTGGGTGGTGCGAGGCTGCACTTGCTGTTGCTGTGGGTGCTCCGATCGCTGGTGCTGCTGATGCTGCTGGTGCTGCTGTTGCTGCTGCTACTACTACTGCTGCTACTGCTGCTGCTGCTGCTGCTGCTGCTGCTGCTGCTGCTGTCGTCGGTGCTGCTCTTGGCAAACAACGGAGGGCTCTTCGTGCTGATGCTGCAACCGCTGGTGCTTCCGTTCCTACAGGATAATGGTAAAGGGAAGGGGGTAGTCGCAGTCCCTCCTCCTCCTCCTCCTCCTCCTCCTCCTGCTTCTCCTCTTCCTCCTCCTGCTTCTCCTCTTCCTCCTCCTGCTTCTCCTCTTCCTTCTTCTTCTTCTTCTTTCCTGCTAGTACGTGCGGGTGAGGACAAGTTAAGGTTGTCTTCCCCTCCTCCTTCTTCAGTGGTAGTGGTGATAGTAATTGGTAGGGGTAAAGACGTCTGACCCTCCACCACTTCTGTCCCTTCTGCTTCTGCTCGTCCTCCTCCCTCTTTTCCTGCTTCGCCGCCGCTGCTGCTGCTGCTGCTGTTGATGGCAGCGTTGCCTGCAGCCGAACAGTCAATACCGCTTGCTTCCACTTCCACGTGCTCCTCCTCCTCCTTCTCCTCTCTCACGCCCTCTTGCCGCTGCTGCTGCTGCTGTTGCTCCGCCTCCTGTTGGTTGCTGCTGCTGCTGCTGCTGGCAGTAGTAGTAGGAGGGTTGCTGCTGGCTGCCGCTGCTGGAGCCGAGGACGACGAGGACGATGCGAAAAACCCTCGAATGTCCTGCCCCGCGCTATTCCCCCTCGGCGTGCTACCCTTGCCTTTGCCCTTGTCCTTGTTACTTGGCTGCAAGTGACTGCTAGTTGTCGTCGTCGTCTTTACTCGCGTGGTACGTTTGCATTTCTTCGGTCCTCCTCCGCTTTCACTGATCCCACCATCAGGTGCTTCCTCTCCTGTGTCCCCTCCACCACCACCACCGCCTGGTTTGACCTTGCCGCCGCCGCTGCCCTTGACGATCACAGAAGAGACGGCCAAAGAAACGTACGAGGAAACGCTCTTCCACCAGGGAAGGGGGGAGGCAAAGGCCCCTCCTTCTGCTGCTGCGGCTGCCGCTGCTGCTGCTGCTGCTGCTCCTTCTTCGGCAGGGGGTCGTGGCGAGATGGGGAGGCCTGGCGGGTTGGTTTCCTCCTGGTCTGACGACTGCGCTTGTTGCTCCACGACGTCCAGCTTTGCCTCTGTGTGTGCGTATGTGTAGTGAATGGGGAGGGAGGGCGTGAGGCGTGGAAGAAAATAGAAAATGCTGCCTGCGCGCAGGAGGGAGTGCGAGGAGGGAAAACGCCTCGCCAATTCGCCAACTTTTCTGCTGCCAACGGATGGGCGGGCCAAACGCAAAGCCTCCTGTTTGAAACAAAGCATGGAGAGAAGACGGGCTCGTCTCTATACGTGTGTGTGTGTCTGTACGTGTGTGCGGTCGCAAAGGAGCCTCGTGGAAGAAGAGGCAGTGCGCGAAAGGAAGCCAAATCGTTTTCGCCGCGCCTACGGCACGCCCCCCTCTTCCTTTTCGCATCGTCTGCCATCCCTTCTCACCAAAGCATCTCGCCACACCCCTCGTTATGACACACCAGCACAGGGACTAGCAAAAGGCAAGGTTGGCAGGGACGGCGTCCGGTGCGCCTCGCAAGTCCTACCCACGACCCCTACCCCCCTACCTTCCCCGCACCACACCCATACAGTGTTGGTGAGCGCTCCGATGACTCATCGTGGACGGGACCCAGCCAACTTGCGGCAACTCTCCATCGCTCCATAAATGGAGGAAGTCGCGAAAGCCCTGGGTGCAGCCACCGATGACCCCGCTGCCGTCATAGAAGCCGCACGGCGCCTTACCGCCACTGTGACGAGCTGACTACGAACGCCGACTACAGCAGCTTGTCATGGGACGAGATTATGAGAGACGTCACCATCATTCTCAAGGTCAAGAAAAATGCGGAAGGCAAAATGGACGAACGGCAGATCAAGAAGAAGGCTCGGCGCGAGGTTACCAGCAGCAGCAGCACCCGCAGCAGCACCCGCACCAGCAGCAGCAGCAGTGGCGGGGGAGGTGGGGGTGGTGGCAGGAGCAACGATGAGAACGCCAGCTCCGCCACAGGAGATGTGGAGCCTTCAGTCATGACGGCGAAGACGCTCAAGGTCCACGGCATGGTCTTGATGCAGCGCAGTGCGTATTTTCGGCGTGCCTTGAGGTGACCCTTCCAGGAAGGACGGGACAAGACCATCACTCTCATGTTCGACGACGAGGAGGCCTTGGAGGACATGCAGCTCCTGATTTGCCTGGCTTATTACCCCACCTACAGCCAGGGTCTTTGGGCGCAGAAAGTGGATGAATACCAGACCGTCCGCGTGCTCGTGCTGGCCAACGTTACGAGATGGTGACCTGTGTCAAGGCCTGTGCAGATAAGTTTGGTAACCGTGTCAGTACCCGCCACGAGGCACTTGCCGTGTTCAACGCCATCCCGGAATCCCTTTTAGAGCGCGAAGAGCTGGGTGATCCAGTGCAAAAGGCAGGAAGCATGATTACTCTGTATCTCGGGATTGTGGAGGATCTTTTCACAGCTGGGGGCGCCCATGGCAACGGCATGGCAAGATATATTCCTTTTGGACGATGACGTAAAATATTTTTTCCTTGATCACGCTTGAAGCGGCGTTGCAGAGTCCGGACCTTCGCATAAATTCTGAGAATTCCACCTTCACATTGGCCTACTGGTGGTGCTTGGATCAGCCGAAGGAAGAGCAACAAGACCTTTTCACGCGCCTCCTCAGGAGTCTCAGTTTTGCGCACATGAGCTCTGCCTTTGTCGGCTCAGTCGTGGCGATGTGCCCTTTGATCATCAATTCGGGCCTCCTCCCCTCCACTCTGACCAGTGCCTTCTCGTTACGAGGCAAGTTAGATAAATTCAGCGAGGGTACGGTGACGGCCTCTATACGGAGATTTCCAAAGCGCGTGTAGATGCGTTGGCACTTGGGGACTGGGACCAGACTCCACTCAAATACGTCCATATCTATCCGCTGGTGCTTCTGCTTAGTAAGAGTAATACATGTTATCGTATCCGGCTCGATTTGCCCTTCAAAGAGTGGCTCTCTGGATAAGATTTTCCTGATGATAAGGCATGGGACAGTGAAGGGAGGAAGCGAGATGTTTTCTGCTTCGGGATTGAGACTGCTAGGTTACATTCAGAGACTATGGGTCCTTTTAGGCATTTTTACTTCGGCGATTTCATGCTCACTGGGCGGGAGGAAGAAGAAGATGCGGAGGATGGAGCAGACTTATCAGCTTTAAAGCGACCCTCGAGATTGAGTATGATGCGTGTAGCTTGAGGTAAATAGAGGGGCTTTGGGCTTGCTGTTCTACTTGTCTGTGGTACGATTATGATGTGTGTGGCTTAAGGTGAAGAGGGGGGGCCTGGGTTTGTTTTATTTGTTTGCGGTATTCGTGTGGTACTCATGTGGTACTCATATGCTACTCGTGTAATTCTGTGTGGCAAAGGTGGGAGCGGAAGTTGGGCTTCGAGTGTAGGAGCAACGCATGCTCCTTGCTCCAAAAACTTAAAAGCAGCGGTCAGCAAGTTCATCAAGGGACATTAAGGGCGAAATGTGTGCATGATTATGGATGCTGGAAGTGTGGAGTGAAAAAAAGACGGGAACTTCGGAGCGTATAAATCAGGTGACCCGGTGGTTGAAGGAAGAAACGCGAGGAAAAACGTGCGGTCGTAAAGCAGCGAGAGCGACAACAACCAAGAAAGAAGAAATGACCAAGAACTCGCAACATCCGCATTGCTGCCAACATTGTACCGCGCCTTCTCATTCATTTCTCGCTTACCAACCGTATCACACGCTCTCCAAGATAGGGACCTGGGCGAAAGAGCGCAAAGGAAAGCGGCCACGGCATCGAGTTCGACCTCCTCCCCCACCCCAAATCTTGCTGCAGCTTCGACGCGGCCCTTGCATGTTCATCGTGTGCTGCCCACCACGCACCACCTCCACCACCCGCCGCCTCACCACCACCACCAGGTGCTTCTGGCTGCTGCCTTTGATTGTCGCGCGTGCCGTCTGTAGTGCTGTTGCCGCTTCGTCGTTGCCTCCACCCTGCTTCCTTCTCCCCACCACCCTTGCCATGCCTCGCGCCACCACCACCCGTAGCACCACCACCACCAGCAGCAGCAGCCGCGGCAGCAGCAAGCTCACGCTGCCCTCGTCCACAACAACCACAGCAGCGTCTCGGCAGCACCGCTCATCACCCCGCATATTAAAGCCGTCTCCACTTCTTACGGCTAGCAAGGCATTGGCAGACTTAGCAGGAGATGGGTTGAATGAGGAAGATGACGCGACGTCTCTCTCACTTCCCACCCAGCCGCCAGCAGCAGACGAAGAAGGGGTAGTGGTGATAAAAAAGCGAGGCCGAGGAAGGCCATCTAAGCCTAAAGATGGAGCAGCTGTGGAAGGAAAGCCAGCAGCAGCAGCAGCAGCGACGGGGGCAACGAAACGAAGCAAGACGACAGCGGCAGCAGCAGCAGCGGCAGCAGCAGCAGCGGCAGCTGTGGTAGTGGACGTGGCGGTAGGCACGGCGGTGGCGACGAGGAAGAGTAGGAAGGCATCAACAGTAACTGGTAATGCTGCTGCTGCTTCCTTGGTTGAGAAATCCTCCTCCTCCTCCTCTTCCTCGCCCCCCCTTGCCACTAAGGGAAGAAGAGGTGGAAAAATGACGGCAGCAGCAGCAGCAGCTACTTCCTCCTCCTCCTTTTCTACCCCTCAACCCACCACTCCCAACTTCGACGATGACGCCTCCTCCACCATATCCTCCAGCTCTCCCTCCATCCCTCCCTCCCTCCCTCCCACCTGGGAGATCCGCTTGGAAGAGAACCATGACATAGAATTTGTGATAGGAGTGGATGAAGCGGGACGAGGGCCACTGGCTGGGCCTGTGGTAGCAGCTGCTTGTTATATCCCTTGTAATGTGTTTATCCCTGGTTTGCAAGATAGTAAGAAGATGGACGAGGAAGCGAGGGAGGAAGCGTTTGAGGCCTTAATGGAGGGAGGGAGGGAGGGAGGGCTTGGGGTGCGATGGGCGGTGGAGGTGGTGGGGGAGGGGAGGATTGATGAGGTGAATATTTTGCAGGCGACTTTACAGGGAATGGGGGCAGCGTTGAGGAGGGTGGTGGAGGGAGGGAGGGAGGGAGGGTGGGAGGCAGGGAGTGAGGCAGGGAGTGGGGGAGGAGGGGGAGGAGAAGGAGGAAAAGGAGGAAGAGCAGGGGGGAGTGAAGCAGGGAGTGGGGGAGGAGGGGGGGATGGAAAGGTGTTAAAGAATTGTTATGCTTTAATAGATGGGAATCAGGTGCCGAAGGGTCTTCCGGCAGGGTTGGAGGGAGGGAGGGAGGGAGGGGGGGCGGCGAGGGTGGAGTGTGTGGTGAAGGGGGATAGTAAGGTTCGGTGTATTGCGGCTGCGAGTATACTGGCGAAAGTGACCAGGGATAGGATTATGGTGAGTGAAGGGAGGGAGGGAGGGAGGGAGGGAAGAACATGGTTCTATTTTTATTTGTATTGAATTAGTTTATTTAATAAATTTTGTTTCTATATAAGCACGCAAAGCCGGCCGTCTAGACAAGCTTTTTCCCTTTACGGGGAGAAGGCTTGGGTGAACTGGCGGTGACTCAGTCCTATTAACAGCTGACTCAAGTGCGCAGGTAGGGAGGGAGGGAGGGAGGGAGGGAGGGAGGGAAAGCAAAGCACGCTAAGCCGGCCGTCTAGACGAGCCTTTTCCCTTCACGGGGAGAAGGCTTGGGTGAACTGGCGGTGACTAAGTCCAATTAACAGCTGAGTCAAGTGCTAGAGTGAAATACCATCTGTCTTTCTTGGCCTGATCTTGAGTAGATACGCTCTTGGTCATGGAGGGGCAGCCTCGGTGAAATGTGTATATCTTCCCTCCCTCCCTCCCTCCCTCCCTCCCTCCTTTAATACTATCTGTCTTTCCTGGCCTGATCTTGAGTAGATACGCTCTTGGTCATGGAGGGCCAGCCTCAGTGAAATTTGTATATCTTCCCATCCTCCCTCCCTCCCTCCCTCCTTTAATACTATCTGTCTTTCTTGGCCTGATCTCGAGTAGATACGCTCTTGGTCATGGAGGGGCAGCCTCGGTGAAATTTGTATGTCCCATATGTGTGTGCTGCTTCTTCCTCTTCTTCCAAGCATTCCTTACAGTCACTGAATCCTCCAGCCCTCCCTCCCTCCCTCCTTTTCAGCTGGCCTAGCACGACCAAAACCCTTAATACAATTTCGCCCAGCACAAGGGCTTTCCAGCCGAAAGGGCAAAAGACAGCAATCACCATTCCCTCACTCTCATATTTCCCTCCCTCCCTCCCTCCCTCCCTCCCTCCTTTTCAGCTGGCCTACCACGACCAGTACCCCCAATACAATTTCGCCCAGCACAAAGGCTACCCTACCCCGGGACACAAGGCAGCAATTATCAAGCATGGCCCTTGTCCTATTCATAGGATGACGTTTGCCCCTTTGAAGCACATGAAGTAAAGGATGGAGGGAGGTAGGGAGGGAGGAAATGAAGGATGTATAGAATGAAATGAGGGAGAGGCCACTGTGTGCTTTTCTTGTTTGACTGCTGCCGCTCACGGCAGCTAGAAGGAGGGACGCCAAGACTTTTCCCGTCGTATTTGTGTTTGATATAATGAAAGGAACAGGTTTAAAGTCCTTTATATAAGTCATGAAATGAATTGGGAGAACCCAAAGAGAAAATGTAAATGAAAATAGAGCAGTCTGGTGATGAGGGATCATGTCAGTGGAAGTGTTTGTTAGGTTTCTCCATGGATGGGCTAATTTATTTTATATAGTTCGTTTGGTTTCTTTCTATCCCTTCCTACCCGCTCTAATCCTTTCGTCAGAGATACGTGCGCGCCACAGACTCGCACAACCCTCTTCTATTCTTCCCAACCACAACTTCTCCTGCTGCCACACCTATCTACATACGAACACACACTCTCAAACATCTTTACCGCAGAGTCTCCCGTCCCTTGACCGCAAGGGCCGAATCCAGCAGCCACGACGGGCAAGCGTCCCTCTCTGCTCTTTTACCATCCCTGTCTTACATACATTACTTTGAAGTCGATTGTTAAAAGCTAGCGCAAAGAGGGCAACGCTTCAAAAATTTCAAAAATCAAAGAAGAAAGAAAGAAAAAGAAAAGTGCCTTTTTGGGCTCACACGTCAAACCGTTTCATATAAACCCATTTCCTTTCACCACACACAGGGAAATGTTTGCCCCCATACGCCGCGACACGCGCGATACAGACGATCACGATAGTAGATCGACGTATCCGTGGAGCTCACTCATCGCGGAGGGGTTGAGCGAATGATGAGCAATTGAAATGAAGATGATTGGGAAACGTGTGGAGTGTGACGAAAGAATAAAGTAGAAAGAGACGAAGAAGTTGGTGGAAAAGATTTGTTTTTCCTTTCTGCTGTCGTCTGATTCTTAGGGATGGGCGGGCAGGAAGGTGTGCAGGCAGTGTCCATCAGACGTAGGCGCGAGATGAAGCACTGGATCTGTTTTTGCGTTCGAATGTAGGACCCTTTAGTGCTCTCAATTTGATAACGACACTCGAATCGACCCGTGACGGAGCAATAAAAGCTGGCTAGGAAAAAGAAAATAAGCAGCTTTGAAAGCCAACCTCCCCTGGCCCATTGCGTTCTAGCTATGTGTCCTCGCGATACCCTTTTCTAGGTGCGCTTTTCAATGCATCAACCAGAAGCCTTTGTCATGTAGCGCAAAAACTTGCGATGGGTATGCGTCGAGGCTCCATGTAGCCTGTCCCAAGCGGACAACAAAGCCCAAAAACGCGGGCGTTTTTTAGCGAGCGCCTTCTCCTTTTCTTACTTCGACACGCAAGTTCATTATTGATTTGACACAACGCCTTTCCACCCCCACCACTCCTACACAGGCATCCGCAAGAACAAGAGAAGTACTAGCGGGGTACGTGTCTGCCGTGGGCCTCGTCGTCAGCGCGGTCCTGGATTATTTTCATGCCTTCCAAAAGCCTGCTATTTTGGGTCGTGCTCAACAGCTCTAGATCGCATCCCCCGCTCACATTACGCTCCATCGTCCCACACACCAAACAAACCACAGCACGCCCTCCTCCTCGCCATGTTACTATAGACGACGACCGCCACCTCCATCTAGAGGCCTTGTGAAAGAGTTGCCGGCTTTTCCGACCACTCATGGAGGACTCTACGGACTCAACAGACCCTCTCCCAGACTCCTCCTCTCCCTCGTCCGACCACCATGCGTTCTACCTCCACCGCCACCTCATCAACAGCGCCTGCGCCTTGATAGGCTTGGTCTGCGCCCTCCTCGTCGTCGGCCGCCTCAGAGGGTGGCTCTGCCTCCGTCGTGGTGGTGGAGGCTGCTCTTCCTCTGCCTCGTCCTCCTCCACCAGAGCCTCCCCCAAACCCAGGAAAGGCACTCTCGCCTCCCGCCTTCACTTCCTCATCCTCCGCCTCTTCTGTTTCAACGCCCTGTACGCGGCAGCTTTCCTCCTCGTCTCCATCACCGAGGCCATCTACGTGCACGCCCACAACCTCTCCCTCCCCACCTTCTACGGCGACGCCCCATCGTCCCTCCCTCTCTCCTCCCCCTCCTCCTCCCTCAAAAAATGGGAATCACTCTCCACACACCTCCTCTTCTGGCTCACAGAGCTTGCTTTGATTCCCGCGTTCTTCCATGTTGCCTTAGCGTGGGTTTTTCATGAGTACATCATTCATCAACGTTCTCCTTCTGTCCTCGAAAAGTTAGTAAAGCGCCGCCTTTGGTTTGTGGCTGCCCTCGTCCTCTCCCTCACTACCGGCGTGTCGGCCTTGTGTTTTTATTTCGTTAGGGAAGATGCAGGAGGAAGGGAGCGAAGGAGGGGAGGGGCGGTTTTGAAGCTGGTGACGACGGTTGTGTGTCTTGTGGGGGTCGGTGGGTTGTACGTCCAGACGCTGTTGGCGTGGTGGAGGGGGAGCAGCAGCAGCAGGAGCAGCAGTAGCAGCAGCAGCAGGATAAGTAGGAGGAGAAGTAGTAGTAGGAGTAAGGAAGAGGAGAAACACGAGGAGGGGCAGTTGCCTTCTTTCGAAAACGGCACCTTCTCCCTCCCTCCCCCCCTCCCTCCCACCCTTTCCTTCCCCTCTTCCTCCTTCTCTACTTTGCGTCAGAGCAGCAGTACTTACCTCCGCCGGCCTCTCTGGCGGCTCGTCCTCCTCCTTTGCTGCTTCCTCGTCGTGTGGACCTGGGCGTTAATAAACGAAATTCACTCCGTTCGCGCCGCTTTCCAGGAGGAGGGCGAGGACGGGAGGGAGGAAGGGCGCACAACAGGAGATATGCCCTTTGTGCTCATGACGGTAGTTGATGCTCTGGTGTTAGGAAATGTGTTTTTTTATCTCTCTCCCTCCACGCTTTGGAAGAGGAGACAGAGGAAAAGAAGATGTCGACGACGCTTACGGCAAAAAAGGTTGCTGGAGCTGCAGCAGCAGGTGAAGCAGCTGCAGTTACAGCAGCAGCAGCAGCAGCATGAGCAGCAGCAGCGGCAGCAGCAGGAGGGAGGGAGGGAAGGAGTGGTGGTTTTGAGTGCGAAAAGGAGGGAGGGCGAGGAGGAGGAGGAAGTGAAGAAGGAGCGATGGGCCAACGGCCACCACCACCCAGCAGCTTCTGTCACAACACCCCTCCCTCCCTCCCTCCCTCCCTCCCTCCCTCCCCACCAGAAAGAGTTTCGTATGTTTGTGTCCACTTTCAATGCGGGCTCTACCCGTCCATTGACTGCTCTAGGACCGCTGGAGGAATGGATCCCCTCGCTCTCCCTCCCTTCCTCGTCCTCGTCCTCCTCCTGCTTCTCCTCGAAGGAGGGCGAGGGAGGGAGGGAGGAAGGGTTTGATATGTACGTGCTGGCGCTACAGGAGTGCATGGTTTTGGAAGAGCTCAAGGCGGCGGT
>Ga0209390_10011341_pt1 | contig 10253 bp, 10 predicted proteins | sample BON01_FD_187212 | JGI IMG/M metagenome (GOLD analysis project Ga0209390, IMG submission 187212) | Freshwater microbial communities from Lake Bonney liftoff mats and glacier meltwater in Antarctica - BON-01 (SPAdes) (version 2) | ecosystem: Environmental > Aquatic > Freshwater > Ice > Glacier... | reverse complement strand
GTTTGCTTGCCGCAGCCATGACCAAGCGCTGGCCGCAGGTTTGCCGCATCAAGATCACGTTTGAACTATTATTGACAATACGTTTCGTTTCCACAACAACGAATTCGTTGAATTGCCTTGTAACCTGAATTCCACTGAATACGCAAATTCGTTTCGAACAAAACCCAACCCTGCCTTAATGTCACGCAGAATCATTAAATTTGTCGCTTAAAAACAACCACATCACAACCCACAGTCCAGGGTTTCCATCCCACGTTGGTGTACCGGCGCATATTATTTCAAACTTTGAACCAATCCACGTGATTCCTTGTAAATGTTCATTTCAAATCTCCTTACTATTCTGATACTTTAACTTGCGTGACCTACTCACAGACTGACACTCTCAATGTTCCAGGTGCCCATGTTACTGGATTTCAAAAGAGGTTGATGACGGGCCCTTGTGGGGTCACATGATGCCTGATAGGCAGGTCAATTTTAAAATTGTTTTACTCGTCAAATTTTTTATATTCTTGGGTATTTCTTATTTTTTTTCCATCACACCTAACAGTGTGTGGAAGCGTGCTCTTCCCACTGAGCTAAAAGCCCCGGGGAACACGCAAGAATAACTAATCAGTTCATTTTTTCGTGTTCTCCGGGGCTTTTAGCTCAGTGGGAAGAGCACGCTTCCACAAAAATCAATTGCGTGTGACGTGGGATCAATGTGATTCCGCCCCGCCTTTTCAGGCACTTTCTCAGATTCGCGCTTGAATCGTCATACAAGGCAAATCCATGAGTCTGAGAAAGCTTTTGTATTGGAGGCTGGCTGCTGATCAGTTCTGATCACTTCAGCTAATATGTCTGACTTGGCTCCAACTTGGGTTTGTAAGTCTTTCGATCTTTTGGTGACTCAACCATGGGAGCTTTGAGAGTTTACGACAATTTCGAAGAAGAAATTTGTTTTTGCCGTTGAATAACAGTCTTGATGAAAATGCCCCGCATCGATCCCACACCACTTGAAAGATAACATTTGTGGAAGCGTGCTCTTCCCACTGCACTCTACGGCGGAAAAGTAGCTGGCCTAATCTGGATTAGATTTGCTGCCGAAGCGTTGCGATTTAGCTTCGCAAAATCGTCACGGTCCAAACTCAAAATGTGAAAATGTAAGGTCAAATTAACCATTATTTCTCGTTTCAAGTTATTTCAGGTATTTGCCACCCAAAAATCTGGAATCCATGGACCACCTTCAGAAGTGGTCCATGGAAATTGAGGTGCCTTAACCAGTACAAAATATTTGAATGTTTTCTAACTGGTACGCTGAACTAAATTTCTTTTGTTTGGCTACTTTTACGCCGGTGAGTGCACTGAGCAGAGAGTCCCGGGGAACACGAAAGGGTAAATGATCAGTTATTCTTGCGGGTTCCCCGGGGCTTTCAGCTCAGTGGGAAGAGCACGCTTTCACACAGTGACTTGTTTCTTATCGCGGGTCACCCTGCAACCGACGTTGGAAATTTTTGGCGAGGCTGCTTACTCAAGTCTGACATGAGGTCCGGCAACATTGTGAGAAGCTGTAGACAAAGACTGGCAATCTACAAGACCACACGCCCTATGTATTGGATTGGGTCCATGAGCCAAGTTGGGACTGAGTGCATTATTCAAAATCACACATCAGTGACAGTAGTCACCCATTTTCGGTCTGCTCCTGTAGGCGTACATGTTTGTTTCAGGCGCACACTTCTCTCCACCTGTCATCCTGTACCACATTTGCTGCTGCGTCAAAAAATAATTCGTACCGTGTATTAAAGATGCAACCCTTCTCCATGCAATCCATGGTAGCGTCAATGTACTGTGCTTTGGTGACACCCATTCCTCGATTCTGATGCTAATGTGCAACTCTCAATGCGTTGGCTGCCAGAGACCCTGAGATCTCTGAATATTTCGCCTGTGCCTCGTTGAACAACATATGCGTTGAGTCGTTGCTCCTCCACCTTACGCAAATCTGACATGTCCCCCACCCTCGCAATGGTCCAAATATTGCCACTACGAGTCTCTCGTCATGTTTTCTGCGGTGAAAATACATATACCACACATGTAAACCACTCTCTTGTGAATTAGCACTGCTGTGGTGGTGGTGGGAGCCGTGGCGGAGCTCTCGGCGCGCGCGGCGGCGAAGGATCTAATCGTACATAAATATGTTGTTTAAATGCAATTGCAATATTTATTTGTACTTTAAGACCAAACATACATAAATATGTCGTTTAACAACACTTAAAACACTTATATCACATTACTCTCAAGACTCTCATGCTAAGGGGTGGGTGAGGCAGCAGGGATGGTTGTGCACATGTCTGTCCTTATGGAGGTCCGCATTTTGCAAATTATAAGATAATCTGGAGATATTTTGCATGGATACGAATGGGGACCTTGAAATTATATCTCATGTGGGACATTTACGGAGAACGCCGGAATTTGTCGGAGGATTATGGATCGAGAAAAGTTTTTGTTAGTGATCGTTAAATTCCATAAAATGTCACAAATGTCACACCAAATGTCACACCTGTGACGTTTTCAGTGAGGAAAATGGATTATGGATTATGGAATATTTCAGCTAGGACCGACCCTAAGGTCTAAACCCTCGTTCCCATGCAACGCTAGCCTAAAGAGGGTTGTTCAGTTTCATGGGGAAACTACGGGTTTGGAAGGGGGGGCTTCGTCAATTGGTGTTGAAGGCCAAAATTATGGAAAGGGGGTTGTGAAATTTTTGGGGATGATGAAATTCAAGTGAACAATTTCAGATTTGTTCCCCAAGTATTTGGGGGGGCTATTTTGCTCCCTATGAGTAAAATAGCCCCCCCAAATGGCAGCGGCACACAAGATGCGGCGGGCAAAGCTATCGCAGATCAGTGCAGGCACGTGCTCATATGCTTTCCGAATCTCGAAAATACCACACCTGTGAGGTCGTGCGTGTTGGAAAAAGACCCCAGAACGGACACTACCGCAATGGACCTGTTGGCACACTTTTCGGATTGTTTCTGTTTGTTTTGACCACCATTGTAGAATTTATCGCATTTCAATCATCAGCAACGCGTCAGGCCTGCAAGTAGTTCTGCTTGATTTTGCATCTTCATCAAGAGCCTGACGCGTTGTCGATGGGGATTACAAGCTTGAAAGAGGATGGCATTCAGGCAATTTAGAATAGAATATGTTTAGTTTTTATGCTGTTGGTATCGTATACATATCTATCGTATTTTTTTGCACATGCAATATATATATATTGGTGTATGTTGCTGATAACTAGTAGTTTAACTGTTGAATGGGCGTGTGAAGCATATGTGAGTAATGTGTATTCCATGTTTTTAATGTTTCTATGAAGCATACGTGAATATTCCATGTTTTTAATGTTCTTGGGTTTCTACGGAGAAAACTTGTGCATATTTGAGGGAATACCTAATTTCAGAGGTGCAATCAGGTGTCCAAGTCAGAATCCCTAATGGTCAAAGTTTATATTTTTACAACACTTGTCAAGGGGAGGGGATGGAAGCAAACCAGGATTGTACAATGCTTTGGTACAAAAATTCGATGTTGGGATTCGAAATGACCAAATGCTCAAAGTAACTGCACTCAAATTCAAATCCTAGGTCTTTTTGGGGGTTGGCAGTAATCCGCACTTATCCAGAGGAGGGAGCAATTTTTTCAAGAAAGTGCCACACATGGAAAGGTTGCTGTCATAATTGATCAGAGTAGAGTAGTGAAAACGGCGACATCAGCCCACGAAGTCGCCCGTACCAGCTCGAGACATTTGGGCCATCCGGCCCGGGCTCGATTTGATTTGGGCTGGGTAGTCTAGTAAGAGTGTTTATTAAAGGGAGAACCTCATCAAGAGGACAAAAGGTACTTGGGTGCGCAGCAAGCAGAGGAGTTTGAGAGCCAGCCACGCGCCCGGTGACAGGGGCCGGACCAGAGTTCTCACGGATTATGGTCAGCCCCTTTTCCCCCTTTTTTTGGGATTCTTTTGAGATAGGACGTTTCCTTTTTTTGAAATCTGACTCCAAGTCGCAAGACTCCCAGATTCTCAGACGGGCCCCCTAAAAGTCGAGGGAAGAGGGGAAAGGGGAAATTACAACTAGACCGAATCCTCGACCGACACCTGAAGGGAAGAGAAGGGAAAGAGGAGGAAGAGGGATGAGAGACCTACAAAAAGACACACAGTGACAGGCGATGTCAGGTAGGAAAGGACATGGCACAGCGCACTGCACGACTTGACAAAGGTCAAGAAGAACAGAGTGGAGTGACGCGAGAAGATGGGATAGGGAGGGGAGGATGGGAGAAGGACAAGGAAGAGAAGCGAGAGCAGGAGACTGATGCCAGTGAGGAGAAGATGGAGGAAACTTGGGAAAGGGGAGGGGAGAAAAGGAAAGGTGATGCACCCCAATTGACAAAGGCGTCGAACGAGATACGGCTGTTGAAGAAGCCTTCTGAGGTGGACCCGAGCGCCAGTGGGAAGAGCCCAAGGGCCTGAGGGAAAAATAATAAGGAAGCTGGGTGGACAATTAAGGAGTGGGAAGAATACCATCATCAAAACGGCCAGGTATAAAGAAAGAAGGCTCGTCCGAGCGCCTAAAAGTAACAGAATGAAAAGAAGGGGAAAGGCGAGAGACAAGAGGAATGTGAAGGATGCCATCGCCGCCGACTGCTGGTGAGCCCAACTGGGTACCAAATAATTTTTTCCCCTTTTTTGCTCAGCTTTCTTTCGTTCTTTCTTGAACTTCGAAAACTGAACCTAATCACTGGACTAAGCGGATGGCGACCACTTAGGACCTAAGAAACTGTCCCGGACCAGAGGACCGGAACCTCCCGGCAAGCTTCCCTCGTTTTTGTTTTTTTGTTGTTATAACGCAACACAGCAAGCCCTCCGATTACATCGGGAACGCACACAAGTTGTGTCAGTAATAGAGAAGCACAGAAGCGCCTGGCCCGAAGGCACTTCTGCAGTGGACCTTGGACTTGAACGCATGTGCTGCGTGACACACATGTAGATAAACAAAAGAGAAATAGAACAAACCACACATGCATAAACACGCAACATGAATGAACAACACACACCGAGAACAGCAATTAATTTTGTATTTTATCTTATTTATTGAATTGTTTCTTTATATATTTCATTGTTTATTTCATGTCTTGCAATTATCATTATTTTGTGTATTTATGTATGCTGTTTGCATTGTTTGCATGTTATTTATTTATTTTTAACAATTATCATTTAGTTTTGTGTATTTTTATTGTTTAATCTTATGTATGAGTGCACATATTTATGTATACATATCTTTTTTAATCGGTGACTTAAAAATCAGAAGTGTGAGAACGAACGAATATTCGTTCGTTCTCACACTTCTGATTTTTAAGTCACCGATTTATGTTGGCCTGGACTCTCAGTTACCGAAAGTGTACTATAGTTACTAATTAAAGTGTGTGTTGCTTTGTTTTATTAAACCGATATTCGGGAATCGTTACGGTCCCGGGGTTTCATCGTGAGCGAGCCAAGGCAGATGCACCCACAATCCGAGTTCGCCAACATCCCTCCTCACCCTGTCCCCCGGGTCTTAGATAACCTGGGGTTATCGGATCCTCACCCTTCACCTTAACGTCGCTCGTTATACCGATCCCCTCCTCTTCCTCTTCGAACGGACCTGCAACGGATCTAAAACCAATGACAATTTCACCTCACGCATTGCGCTACACTCGTTCGCTACTTCTGCGCTGAGGGTTGGAGGATTTAAGGAGCAGCCACGTGTGATTTGGGAGTAGTTGTCTCCATCTATATTATAATTGTCCAAGGTCGAGTCGGAGACCGAAATAGTTAAATTTCTTAACCTTTTGTAGGAGTGTGGATACATATCCTGGGTAACGGTGAGGCCTCTCCGTGGGGTTGGTGCGATCTGGGTACATGGATAGAATGTTGAATGACGCTGGCCGAAGGGTGTGACCATTAATTTTTCGTGGTTGTTTTCGCGCATTTCGGGCTTGTGTGGTTGCATGGAACCAAAAAAATTGTCGTTTTGTCAGCGTTCAGTTGCATCCTCGCCTTTTCACTCCATGCCTGACATGTGTTTATCATCATCTGGAGTTCGCGAGCATCAGTCAAGATCAGACCGAGATCGTCAACGTAAAGAATTCCCCCTGTCCTACCCCCCATTATGGATGATAGTAGCATTGGGAAATTGCACTTTCAGTTCGTGAATCAAGTCAGCCATAAAACTCCCAAAAAAGAATATGACTTAGCCTGCTCCCCTCAGGCACTCCACGCTGGGTGTCAACACTGCTACTTTTGGGGATCCGTGAGTGGAGAACACAGACCTTGACTATGTGAAATTGTTCTCTGAAATGTTTCCACATTCTTCCCACAATATTCTCTTTACATAGTAGTCACTGTGAGAGGATGGGTGGCTACAAAGGCTGAGCGAGCCCACAATGACAATACAACATTATGAGCGGCTGGACAAACGAGTGTGGGCCAGGCAAATAGTGTAAAGAGAAAACCTGCCGCCAAGATAGCAGCTGATGTCGACGCTGATGTCGAGCACGTCTTGCAAGCAGCAAAGCAAGCAGCAAACCAAACTGCAAACCAAGCTGCAAACTAAGCTGTCGGCAACAGCGATATTCTTGTGGAATTGCAAGCTGCAGGAAAGCGGCTTGCAGACGCTCGTGACGAGGTGGCGATCAAAGAGGCTGCTGTCTTGGAAGCTATGGCTGTCATCAGTCAAGTGCGCCGGAAGTCGCGCAGTAGTTTGGGAGACACTGAGCAGCGTCAGGAGGGTTCCCTTTTCCCAGTTGCGTGTACCAGCCCAGCAGGTTGGTCAAGAAACGAGGACACGCACACGCATCAACAGACACGCACACGCATCAACACACACAGATACACGCGCACGCACACGCATCAACACACACAGTTACTGCGACATATGCGAAGCACTCTGCTTGTTAGCCTGCGGCTGCTTTCTGTAGTACGCACATACTCACAAACAGATGGGATGCTCGACTCACTCCACTGTGTGTTGCAGTGTGTTGAAGTGTGTTGCAGCTTTTTGCAGTGTGTTGCATTGTATTGGCAAGAGGCGAGGGCTCGAAGGCACTCGAGCACTCGCACGACGCACTACAGGAACGTAATGCACCACTGCCGCCACGAATTTTTACTTTGAATCCACTCACTGCACACAGGCTCAGGATGCTTCCCCAGATGCGATGTCTAAATACAGCCAATTAGGGTGGAGTCCCCTTTCAGAAACAAGCGCGGGCAGCGCCCCTACATCAACCACACAGAACAGGAAGCGTGTTCCGATAGAGCTGGAGCGCAACAGGAACTTTTCGCTCGGGATCCATGTGTATGTCGAAAATGGCTTGATTGTCTTGATGGGCTTCAAAAGAGGCAGCATCTGCGAAAACAAGCTGCGTCCTGGGGATATTACTAGTATCAGTAGCATCGATGACACAGTGGTGGAGTCAGCGCTTGACATCAAGACGGCATGCACCGGTGGCAAGCCCGGCACAGACCTCGTTATCGAGTTTACGCGCCCCCCAATCGGCGACGCCTTCTTTTTGAAGCTAGAACGTGCCGTTGAGCCCGATGGACAAGGGTTCCTGCGTGACAATGCTCGCAGCGACCAGTACGGAAATCTACAAGGTTCGCCTCTACTGTGTACGACTTTGCCAGTATAGTCTTTTTTACCGTCTGGCAAAAATACCAGACGGTATTTTTTTTGTGTGGCATGCTGTTGAATGATGTAGCCCCTCATGGGTATGCTCGTGAAGGTGTGTGTATTGGGTTGGAGTGATAAGTTGCAGCGAGGTTGTTGATTGTTGCAGCGAAGTTGTGGATTCTAGTACTAACTAGCCGCGAGCTTCTTCTCGGCGGCCCCGGCAGCACCAGGGAGTTTGATGCGTACCACTCTTCGACAAGCACACGCACACTATGTGCGTGTGACACAACACGGCATCATGCAAGTCAACAATCGGAATTCCTTCGACAACGTGGCCGTTGGCAGTGGCCACGGGATGGATCTGTACAGTAGCTGGAATGGTGCTGCACCCACAGGCTCTTTGTACAGCAGCTACAATGATGCTGGAGTCGCGGGCTCTTTGTATAGCAGCTAAAACGATGCTGGGGTCCAGGGCTCTTTGTACCGCAGCTATAATAGTGAGGCAAGCAATACCGCGGGAACCCATTCAGCCGCTCCCGGGGTTGAGCCCTCCCTCTACTCGAGCGCCTCCAACACAGACTACGCACACTTTGTATACCGGGGCTCGCTCAACAGCAACACCAACAGCACAAACATGATGGCCACGTCACCGAAAGCGTCACCGCAGATGATGACGCAAATGATGCGAACTTCGCCACGCATGATGCAAGGCATACCACATGCCTCACACGCTCCCCGTATGATACACCCCGTTGGGGGGTCGAGGGTTGAGGGTTGAGGGTTTAGGAGTTAGGAGTTAGGAGGGAGTGGAGTTGAGGGTTTAGGGGTCAAGGGTTAGGAGTTAGGCTGTGCAATGATAGGGCAGCGCAAGAGCATGAAAGAGAAAGAGAGCGAGAGAGCGAGAGAGTGCAAGAGCGAGCGAGAGAGAGAGAGCAAGCGTTGCGGGGAATGTTATGGTTCGCTGTAGTAGCATGTGCGTGTTTTGTGTGTGTGTGAATGTGTGCGTGTGTGTATTGATACGCGATATATTTGTATACACGTATCACATACATGTGCATGTGCCCATTGGATTTGTATGCATATGACATGCACAAGTAAGACATACATATGTATATGATATCTATGGACATGTACACATACCATGTATATAATATGACAAACCTATACATATGACATCCGTTGACACATATACATATCACGTGTATACATATGACATACGTATATCTATGATATTTATTGACATGTACACATATTATATTTATACATATAGCATTCCTATTCATTGGACGTCCATTGACACATACACATGTCACATGTGTACATATGATTTGATCGAAAAAGCTTGCGTTTTGTGAGGCTATTGTATACATATGTATGTATATACCTATGTCAATAAATGTTACATATATATGTATGTATATACCTTATAAACACACTGCACCACACTGCACCACACTGCACCGCACTGCACCGCACTGCACCACACTGCACCACACTGCACCACACAGCTACACACTGCAATACGCTGTAACACACATGGTACCCAGAGCAGTGCATTTCACTTGAATCCCACCTACTTTTCGCAAAAGGAGGCCCATAGAGAGGGGATGTAAGCGAAAAAAAGATACAAGGCCAAAAAACGATGAGTGCATTTCAATCACGATTACTTAAGTCGATTTCTCTGTTATTGGTGTTCAACTTTGTTCAAATATGACAGCTATCTTGGTGTGGAGGCATTTTTTGATTATATTGAATGGTCCGAGGTTTGGCTCAGGATTGTATTTATTTCTTACTTTGTGCTCTACAACTATTTCTCGTTTCTGGATATTTTGGGGTCAAGGATTCATCATTTTTGATGGAAGGAATCTTTTTCTTTCTCAAAGGTACCTGTGGAAATAGAATTAGTACCAGGTACTAGTTCGCTTCCATCCCCTCCCCGTAGATGCTTTGAGTCATAGTCACATTTTTTTCGAAAATCTAGACTAAACAGATTTGCATGTCACCACTCTGCTGCGAATTGCTATTTTTGGTCTTATCACAGTGCAACAAACACTGCAAAACACACTGCAGCACACTGCAACACACTGCAACATCAGTAGACTTGCATCTCACCATTCCGCAACAAATCATGAGTATTTGTCTGGTCATACCCACAGCAACCCAGAGATCAAATGTGCGTGTTGTGTGTGTTGGAAAGAGATCTGTCTCTCTTGATATGAAACATGCAGTCGCGCGCCTCCTGCTGTGCAACACACTGCAACACACTGCAACACACCACAACACACTGCAAGACCCTGCAACACAATACACACTGCAAGACACTGCAACACACCGTCACAAAATGGGCAGGACACATGTAGTGACGCACCGTCTGCTTGCCGTGCATCTGTCAAATCCAGTTTATTACAGTACACCAGAGACGAGGAGATGCGAGGAGAGGAGATGTGAGGAAAGGAGATGAGAGGAGAGGAGAGGAGAGAGTAGAGCGGAGGAGAGCAGAGGGAGAGAGAGAGAGAGAGAGAGCGAGAGAGCGAGAGAGAGAGAGCGAGAGAGAGAGCGAGAGAGCGAGAGAGCGAGAGC
>Ga0209390_10011340_pt1 | contig 10254 bp, 12 predicted proteins | sample BON01_FD_187212 | JGI IMG/M metagenome (GOLD analysis project Ga0209390, IMG submission 187212) | Freshwater microbial communities from Lake Bonney liftoff mats and glacier meltwater in Antarctica - BON-01 (SPAdes) (version 2) | ecosystem: Environmental > Aquatic > Freshwater > Ice > Glacier... | reverse complement strand
AGGGAGGGAGGGAGGGAGGGATGGAGGGAGGGAGGGAGGATGGGAGGGAGGGAGGGAGGGAGGGAGGGTTGATTGAATGTGGCTCTTTCATTTCTTGTCGTCTCATCGAGTGGGTCTCACATCCATCCCTCCCTCCCTCACTCCCCTTTTCTTTCAATCAGCCTTTGTAGGCACGCCCTCCCTTTCTTCCTCCTCCCTCACCCAAGACAACCTCACCGAGGAGGCCGCCCTTAGGGATCAAGCCCTGGCCGCCGCCTTGTCTTCCACCCCTTCCTCCTCCTCTTCCTCCTCCTCCGCTGACAGCAAGAAAAGAAAGGAAAGCATCAGCAGCAGCAGCAGCAGCAGCAGCAGCAGTGCTGTCGAAGAAGGGATGGGCGTCCCCCCCCGCTACATCCACACCTTCCTCCTGGCCTCCCTCCCCACCCACCTCTCCTTCACCCCTTCCTCCTCCCCGTCCTCTCTCCCGCCCTCCTCCTCCAAACACCAAGGGTGGGTCTGGCTGGGCCGAGAGCACGACACTCTCTCGCGGGCAAGGACCCAGCACGGCCTCTTAGCTGGATTCGAAGAAATGCCTCTCGCCTTCCCTCCCTCCTTCCCCTACCCGGCCGATGCTGATGGTACGTACATGTGTGCCCCTCCCTCCCTCCCTCCCTCCCTCCTTGCCTTTCCCTTCTTCCTGGCGGGCTTTGAAGAAATGCCCCTCGCCTTCCCTCCCTACCTCCATTTATTTCTCGATTACTCACCCTTCCTTCCCTCCCTCCCTCCCTCCCTCCCTCCCCTCCCCAGGCGAAGCAGGCATGCTCGAAGCCCTCTCCAGCTGGCGGCACCTCCTCCTCTCCCGCAAGCAGCAGCAACAGCAACTGCAGCTCCTACAGCAGCAGCAGCACCACCTTCCTAGTGGCCGACGCCCCCCCCTCCCTCCCGCCCTCCCGCCCGCCGTCCTCCTCCCCTCCTACCCGGACCGGATTTTCCTTCATTCTTTGGCAAGGGAGAGGGTGGAGCTGGAGGGGTACGCGCTGGCGAGCGGCGTTAGTGGCAGCAGGCACAAGCCTGTGGTGCTCAGGTAGGGAGGGAGGGAGGGAGGGGGGCAAGGGAAGGCATGCGAGCGTCTTACTCACTTTCATTTCCCTCTATTGTCTCACAGGGCCACCCTCCTCCCCCCTCCCCCGGTCCCTCGCCCCCCCCTCTCCTCCTCCCTCTTTATGTCCGCCGCCTCGGCACGACAAAGACGGGAGGGAGGGAGGGAAGGAGGGGTGCCCTTGCTGTACGAGTATGCTTTGGAGCTGAAACACTTCTCGTTTAGCGGGGAGGATTATGGGAATCTGCAGGTCCGGAGGGAGGGAGGGAGGGAGGGAGGGAGGAAGGGAGGGAGGGATGGAAAGACTGTCATCGCATGTCTTGCTTTGTATTCATCTCTTCCGTGCGCCAGCACTTACCACCACATGTTCCTCCCTCCCTCCCTCCCTCCCTCCCTCCCTCCCTCCCTCCCCAGGTCGCTGGCCTCTCCCTCACCTACCCCCTCCCGCACTCCGACGCTCCCCCCCTCGCTCTCTCCCGCCGGGTCCACGCCTTGTCGCAAGCCACCTTCCTCTCTCCTTCGCGCCCTCCCTCCCCTCCTTCTTGTGCCAGTGGCACTGCTGCTACTGCTGCTGCATCTGCGGCGTCGAGGGAGGGAGGGAGGAGGGGGTTGAGCAGCTTGTACAGTGGGGAGCCACGTACGGAGGTCAGTTGGAGGAGCAAGAAGTTCTTTGAGCAGAAGAGCGATGTGTTTATTCAGGTGCTCAATCATCAGCAGGTCTTTAGGTAGGTGAAGGGAGGGAGAGAAGAAGGGAGGGAGGGAGGGAGGGAGGGAGGAAGGGAGGGAGTGAGGGAGGCGGGGGTGGGCGTAAAGGGGGAAAGTGGTCCAATTCTCACCTACTACGGGTTCCTTACCATCACAATTTACAGAGGGTCGGACGGCGAGGACGATACCGACGACAGCAGCGGCAAGAGGAGGAACAGGAGGAGGAGAGGCAGCAACAGCAAGCCGGAGGAAGGGGAGGGGGGTTACTACGACGAGGAGGAGGAAGGGAAGGAAGAGCAAGACAAGGGCGACCGGCGCGTTCTTCGTCACAGCGTCCTGGTCGCCGGCTCTCCCTCCTCCTCCTCCTCCTCTTCCTCCACCTACTCCCTCAACCATCGCCACGCCGCCCTCTCCGTCTGGTCGTCCTCCACCAGCGCCTTCCACCCTCCCTCCCCCCTCGGCCATGCCGGCTTCCTCCTTCCCGACCTCTCGCCCTCCCTCCCCTGCACCACCGTCAGCACCCACCTCTCCCTCTCCCTCACCCTCGCTGGGGTCCAGACAGGTAGTGTCTCGTTTGATCTGCGCGTAGCTCGACGGCCCTTGGTGGCGGCGGAGGCGGCGACGTTTTTGGGGGTGGCGAAGGAGCAGGAAAAGGAGCAGGAGGAGAGTTAGGAGGAGAGGAAAGTGCAATGAAAAGGAGAGAAGAATTGGGAGCGGAGGAATCGAGAAAACGGAGAACAGAGAGAAAGTGAGGAGAGAGTGAGAAGAAGGGGGAGTGCAATGAAGAGCAAGGCAGAGAGAGAAGCGGAAGGGCGTGTTTGTCGAATACGTGGACCGGAAATGTCTGTCTGTGTAAGTGTATCTGTGTGACGAAGGTGTGCGAGGGAGGGAGGGAAGGAGAAAGGGTTGCCGCGAGGTCCTTGTCTTGGCTTCGCTTCCCTACAACCCAGCGTCGTGTCTGTCTCTTTTGTTTGTCTAATTATTTATTCGAAGGGAAGAAGAGAGAGCGATTGACAGTAACCGTCGCAGCAGCAGTAACAACAGCAGCAGCAGCAGCAATGGCAGCAGCAGCAGCAGTAACAACAACAGCAGCAGCAGCAAGGGCAGCAGCAGCAGCAGTAACAACAGCAGCAGCAGCAGCAAGGGCAGCAGCAGCAGCAGTAACAGCAAGGGCAGCAGCAGCAAGGGCAGCAGCAGCAAGGGCAGCAGCAGCAGCAGCAGGAACAAGAACAGCAGCAGTAGCAAGAGCAGGAAGAGCAACAGCAGCAGCAGGAAGGGCAGCAGCAGCAGCAAGAGCAGGAACAGCAACAGCTGCAGCAGGAAGGGCAGCAGTAGCAGGAGCAGGAACAGCAACAAACGTCAAGAAAGAAGAAGATGAAGAAGAAGAAGAAGAAGAAGGCAAGGACAACAACCAATGTAATGATATCTAGGTATAGATGAGAAGAGGGAGGAAGGGAGGGAGGGAAGTAGAAGAAGGAATAGAAGACAGCATGCGACTTCATGAGCGTGTGCCGGGAGGGACAAGAGCAACAACAGCAACAAGAAGCCAAGAGAATGGCGACTAGAGTAAGGAGAACATGATAATAGAACAACACAGAGAGAGAGAGAAAAGGCAATGCAATGGGAAGATGTGGCACATTCAAATCAAAGAAGGAAGCTGACCAGGGACGTCAATAACCACACAGAAAACCTCGATCGCTCATTGTCTCTTTATTTACACTTGAATACACTTCATTTATTTCCAAGTTAATATTTCCTCCCCCTCTTCTGCCCTTGTTTCACCTTCTCGCTGCTCTTCTTCTTCCTGCTGCTGCTGCTGCTGCTGCTGCTGCTGCCCCCAGGCCAGGGAGGAGGAGAGCTCAGTGGCGAGCGCCTGCAGTCTCACCTTAAGTTGGGTCACCTCTCGCCGCAATGCCTCGTCTTCCACTATCCAGGAAGAGGAAGCAGAAGAAGTCGCGCCATTGACCGTGCTCGCATCTCCTTCTCCCGCCCAGGCCACCAACGAAAAAAAGAAAACCACCAAGGCATGCCGCTCATCCACAGGCATAGGCGGGCAACAAACCCCTTCCTCCTTCCCGCCCTCCTTTCCCTCCTGAATGGATTCTTTCTTCGCATCCTTTCCTGGTGGCGGCAGCAAGGCAAAGGCCGGATGAGCCTCAATGGCGCGGACCAAGGGACGAAGGAAAGCCTCTTGGGGGTTCTCTCTCCCTCCTCCGTTGCTGCTCTTGCTTTTGCTGCGGCTGGCGGCGGCGCAATCACTGCTGCTACTGCTATTACTGTTCGAATCGTGTAGCGTGCACTTGAGGTAGGCATAAGTAGTGATCAGAGAGGCCACTGCCTCAGGCACCGCTGCCACAAACGCCCGAAAGCCCCTCTCGTTCAAACACAGCACCCTGTCCTCCCTTCCCTCCTCTCCCTTGATGGCTGCCTGGGCCTTTTCTTGGTGCAGCTCGAGCAGCCAATCTCTGAGGGCGGGCCATTCCCCAAAACGGTCTTGGTCCAGCGTGAGAAGCAAAGCTTCCGACCACCGGTTCTGGGAGAGGAGGAGATAGCCCCGTGCTTTTCCTGTGGCGGGGTCGTGGGATTGGAGGGCAGCGTGGAGGAGGGGGAGGGGCACCCAGTGCGGAGGGTACTTGAAACGCGCGACGTCCAGGATGAGGACCAGGTCTTTGGCTGCGTGGTAGCCTCCGATCGGCGAGAAGTGGCCGTCGCCCGTCTGGCCCAATAACTTCCGGGAGTACCCACACAACATGAACTCGTCTTCTTCCTGGGGTGGCGGTTGCTGTTCTTTTGTCGTCTTGCCTCCTCCCTCTAATAAACAGACAGACGCCGAGGTCACTCTCCTAATGTCGTCCCGAAATTCTTGTAGTGAGACCGTGTCTCCATGCCGTAATCTGCTCTTGGCGCCGTTGCACCGGGCTAGACAATGCGCCTTAACCAGCGAGATGCCTTGGGTTTGCACCACCTCTAATGGCTCGCAGCAATCAAGCAAGGACTCGTCAAACCAGCGCCACGGGCCTTTCCACGCCCGGCCGGGGTCGATAGCCAAGGCATTAAGAACCATGGTAAGGCTGCCCAGCCCACAGTACGCCGGGTCAGACTGTGTGTGGAAGTGCTCGATCAAAGGAAAGAAGCAGCCCATCCCTCCCGCCGCCAATGCCTCCGTGAACAACTGCCGGCCTTCGGGACTCGAAAACGCAATACACGTCGCGGAGGGCAGAGGCCGACGATAGAATGTGGTGGGAACAGAACGTGGGGAGGCCAGGGCCGAGCGGGGAGAGGTAAAAGGCGAGCCCAGGGGTGGTCCTGGAAGAGGCGACGCGCGAGGAGAAGGCGTGGGCAGGGGCGCGCAGCATTTGTTTTGGGGGTCGTGGGGCTTGGTGCTGCTATTGCAGGTGCTCATGGCTTGTGGAGAGAATACTGCGGCAAGGAAAAGGCTTCGCAAGGACCCAGGTACAGCAACAAGGTGGCTCTCTTGCTATAAATTGTATGTCTGTGGGTTTGTGGGGAGAGGGCTTGGCGTGGGTGACCAACACACGGGGGCAAATTGTGACCTCCTGCCTCTTGCCTCTCGAATGGGCGAGTCCAAGCAGCAATGGGGCGAGCGCTGTCTGCAAGGACCTAAAAGGATGGCTGCAACACCACGGCGGGCATTGTGTTGTGGTGGTGGCATTGGCAGGCCGGCTGTGTGCTAATGGCGTCTTCGTATCGCCTGGTAATAGTTTTATTAGCAAGCCCAAGCCGCATTGCCTCCCCACCACCCACCCATCCCCAGCCTCCGCCCCCTCCCCACCAAACACGCACGTCCTCCTTGCTTTGCCTCATCATCGATCTAATCATCCCTCGCTCATCCCCCTCCCAACCCCACTCGCACGCCCATACTACACAGGTCGGGTAGTCCTGCGCTTCGTTCTCGTCGTCGGCCTCTCTACTTCTGCCTGTGATGGTCACACTACTACGCTTCCCTGCTGGATTGCTCAGCCTCAGCCTCCTCGTGCTCGTGGTACTGCAGCTTCATCAGTCCTCGGCTTTGGGTGCTAGCGCTGCGACGAGACATGATGCCCAAGGCAGTGGACGTCGGGGGGGCCTGGGGCAGGCGGGCATGGCTTGGATTGCCGGGTTCAAACCCATCGGAAAGGTGCGTGTGTGGTGGGGGGTTGGGTGGGTGGGGTTCTTCTCTGCTAGCGCTCTCCCTCCCTCCCTCTGCTCATCATTGCTGCCCGTACTGCACATCCTTGTCTTATCTCCTCTTCTTTCCTTTCCTTTTCTCCTAGGTTGCCAAGCTCAATCGGGCACGCAAAGCTGCCTCGCCCTCCTTCTCCTCCCCCTCCTCAAGCCTCCGCGGCCTCCGCATGACGGCCGCCGCCCATGCAGCCACGCCCAAGATCATCATTGCTGGCGCCCCGGCCTCGGGCAAGGGCACGCAGTGCGAGTTGTTGAAAGAAACGTACGTGTCTTGTGTATGTGTTCATATCGAGAATCACTTTTCCTTTCTTTCACAACTATGGTCTCGCCCGCTACCACCATCACACCACACTCACCCCATCTCCTCTCTCTCTCAACAATCAACAGGTACGGTGTCGTCCACCTCTCCACCGGCGACATCCTGCGCGCGGCCGTGCAGGAATGCACAGCGCTGGGGATTAAGGCCAAGGTCTTTATGGACCGAGGGGAGCTGGTGCCGGACGAGGTCATCATTGGTGTGGTCAAGGAGAGGTTGGCCGCGCCCGATTGTGTGGAAAGAGGCTGGTTGCTCGATGGCTTCCCCCGGACGAAGGCCCAGGCGGAGGCGTTGGAGAATTTGGGGGTGGCGCCCTGTGCGTTTGTTCTGCTGAATGTTCCGGATGAGATGCTGGTGGAGCGGGTGGTGGGACGAAGGACGGACCTAGAGACGGGGAAGATCTATCATTTGAAGTATAGCCCTCCTCCTCCTGAAATCCCGATTGAACGGTTGTTGCACCGGTCGGATGATACGGAGGAGAAGGTCCAAGTGAGGGTGAAGGCTTTCCATGAGCATTGTGATGCCGTGGCTGGGTGCTACAAGGATGTCTTTGTCCAGGTGGACGGAACCCAAAAAAAGGAGGCTGTCTTTGCTGCCATCAAGGGCGCTATCGACGCTGCCTTGGTTAAGGAAAAGGGACTGGCAGCTGCTGCTGCCGCTGCTGCTGCGAGCAAATTGGGGGGAAATAAGAAGTTGGCGCCTCCTCGTATCATCATTGCTGGGGCCCCGGCCTCGGGGAAGGGGACGCAGTGCGAGATGCTTAAGGAGAGGTACGGTTTGCTTGGCGTGGGATGGGTTGGTTGGGAGGGTGGGTTGTTGTGTGTACGGGATCACAGCGCACTTTTCTTGATCCTTTTTCGCTTGCTTCCTTTCATGATTTTGTTGATAAGTGAGGACACCCTCTCCCTTTTCCTCCTTCCATTTCTCACCCATCCTCCCTCCTTCCCTCCCTCCCTCCCTCCCTAGATACGGCGTGGTGCACCTCTCCACCGGCGACATCCTGCGTGCCGCCGTGCAAGAGGGGACGGCCCTGGGAAAGGAAGCGAAGGGGTTCATGGACCGCGGGGAGCTGGTGCCGGACGAGACGATTTGTGGGGTGGTTTTGGATAGGCTGAAGGAGAGGGATTGTGTGGAGAAGGGCTGGTTGCTCGATGGCTTCCCCAGGACCAAGGCCCAGGCAGAGGCATTGGGTGTTGTGCCTGATGCGTTTTTGCTGTTGAATGTGCCGGATTCTTTGTTGGTGGAGCGGGTGGTGGGACGAAGGACGGACCCGGAGACGGGGAAGATTTATCATTTGAAGTATAGCCCGCCTTCGCCTGAGGTGCCGCTGGAGAGGCTTTTGCACCGGTCGGACGACATGGAGGAGAAGGTCCAAGTGCGGGTGAATGCTTTCCATGAGCACGTCAAGTCGGTGGTGGGCGTGTATACGGACGTCCTGATCGAGGTGGACGGAACCCAAAAGAAGGAGGCTGTCCTCGCCAGCATCACCCAAGGCCTGGACAAGGCGCTCGCCATGCGAAAACCCATCAGCAGCAGCAACAGCAGTAAGAAGGTGGTGAAAACCCTGCAAACCACTGTCTCCCTCGCGGCCTTCATCGGGCTTGACGCCGCCCTCCGGCAGCTCTTCAAAATCAAGGCCATCGCCTTCCCCTCTTCCCTAGCAGGCATGCTCGGCCTCCTCACCCTCCTCCTCGCCTCCGCACCCAAGGCCGGCAGCACCAGCAACCCCCTCCTCTACCGGGCCCTCAAACCAGGCACGAACCTCCTAACCAAGTGGCTCGCCGTCTTCTTTGTCCCCTCTCTCGTCCTCCTCCCCCTCTCCGCGGGCACCCTCGCTCCCTCCCTCGCCCTCCGCCTCGCGGCCGTCACCACCCTGGGCTTCGAGGCCTCCCTCCTCGTCACGGCCAAGCTCGCCGGCCTCCTCACCTCAAAAAACGACAAGGCCATTTATTCCTCCGCACCTGCTGCTCCTGTGTCCAAACCCCTCTCCTCCTCCTCCTCCTCCTCCCCCTTCAGCCTCACTCTCCACAAGTCCCTCGCCCTCGCCACCCTCCTCTCTGGCGCCACCTCCGTCCTCCTCTCCACCCGCCTCCCCTCCTCCTCCTCCTCCGCCTCGTCCCTCCTCCCCTCCCTCGCCCGCACCCTCTTCACCTTCCTCGCCACCATCCTCTCCTACGTGACCGGGGCCCGCTTCCCCTCCAAGCTCCGCAAGACAATCCACCCCCTCCTCTCCTGCGCCGGGCTCACCCTCGCCCTCCTCTCCCTCCACGCCCGTGCTCTCTCCCAAACCCTCACCCAGCAACTCCACGCCTACGTCTCTCGGAGCTCCTGCCCCGTCCACATAGGGGGGGGCGACCTCCTCCTCGGTCTGCTGGGCCCCTCCATCCTGGCAATGGCCGTGCAAGTCTACGAACGCCGCGCCCTCCTCGCCCAAAACCTAGGCAAAGTCCTAGGCACCTGCCTGGGGGCCTCCGCCTTCGGTCTCTTCTCCTCCGCGGCCCTCTCGCGGGCGCTCGCCCTCCCTCCCGCACTTGGGAAAGCGACGCTGTCTCGATGCATCACCACTCCGCTGGCCATGGCAGTAGCAGGTTTAGTAGGGGCAGACGCAGGAATCGCTGTGCTCGTAGTCGTTCTAACAGGCCTCCTAGGCGCAAATGCAGGCGCGGCTCGCTTGGCCTCGTACGGAGTGTCAGACCCGGTGAGCAAGGGGCTGGCAATGGGGGCCTCTGCGCATGGGATCGGGACGGCCAGCCTGGCAGAGGAGCCTGAGCCGTTGGCGTTTGCAGCGATGGCCATGGCGCTGACGGGGGTGATGACGACGGTGCTGGTGACCTTGCCTCCGGTGCGGGCGGCGTTGTTGATGGTGTTGGTGGGGGGGGCTAAGGCGGCGACGGCCTTGCCGTAGAAGGAGGGAGGGTGTGTGGAATAGCAAGAAAACACAAAGCGTAGCGAGTAATTAATAGTGCCATAGGTGATAATGCGTGGCGTGTGCAACTTTTTAGTAAATGAGTGTGTGTGTGTTTGCCTGTGTGTGTGTTGGTGTGTGTGTGTGTGTTCATTGTCTCTCTTGAAGTCGCTGCGAGTGATTCGTTTGACGAGGAGGAGAGAACGAGAAGAATGAAAAGGAAAGAAGGAATGCACGAGTAACAACACACGTCTGCTTGCTCTCGCTCCAGCTCAATCATTACTCACTCTATTCTTCTCTTTTCCGCTTTTTCTTCGTCTTTCCCTTATTCCTCTCTCGTCAGTATCATCAAAATTTGGTGTTCTGCCTTCCGACCAAATAAGCGACGCAAAAGCATTTCCTGTAGATACACGCACAAACAAACACACACACAATCCTATCCTTTCCAAGCGAACCAATCAAATCAAATATCGATATAAATTTGTTCATCCTTCTCGAGACGCTCACTCTTCTATTCTATAAGCTACTCCTACCAGCCCCTCCCCCTGTCCGCCCTCTCCACCTCCGACTCCATCTCAGCCGCCACCCCCTTCTTCCCCTCACTCCCCCCCCTCCCCACGCCCATGGCCGCACTGCTCTTATCAACATAATCTGCCTCTAGCACCCACAGCTCTAAATCCAAAATCTCGAATTGTGTGTGTTTCGCCACTGCCCTCGACGACGTAGAAGGGAGAGGGAAAGAGGTCGCCGCAAAGGTAGGTGAGCTCGGCGCAGCAGCAGGAGGAGCCGCCGATGGGGGAAGGTGGAGAGGGAAAGAGAAGAAGGTCTCACACGCGCCCGACGAACCGTTTAGGAGCTCCGGGTCCACGAACAAGGCGAAGGACCCCCCTCCCCCCATGGCCAGCCCGTCTTTGGGCGTCGAGAGCTGAAAATACGAGAGAAGGAAGCTGACCAGGGACGTCAATAACCACACAGAAAACCTCGATCGCTCATTGTCTCTTTATTTACACTTGAATACACTTCATTTATTTCCAAGTTAATATTTCCTCCCCCTCTTCTGCCCTT
>Ga0209390_10011339_pt1 | contig 10254 bp, 11 predicted proteins | sample BON01_FD_187212 | JGI IMG/M metagenome (GOLD analysis project Ga0209390, IMG submission 187212) | Freshwater microbial communities from Lake Bonney liftoff mats and glacier meltwater in Antarctica - BON-01 (SPAdes) (version 2) | ecosystem: Environmental > Aquatic > Freshwater > Ice > Glacier... | reverse complement strand
ACCACAGGCAGCTTCGCAACAACAACCAAAAGCTGTCTAATCACCCTAGCCTGTCCTCTGTCTTACGTAAGCGACCAATCAGGGTCCTCCCCCACGGTCGATCAAGATGCTGCGGCTAGCACTCCCGCTGGTCCTGAAGCGACTTACTCACGCTCTCCTTTCCCCCATACAGGCATCCCCCATACAGGCATCCCGGGTCACACTCTCTGATTTCTGCCTCCCTCTACCGCTGTGGCCACGCCTCTCCCGCAGTCAAAAAAAAATAGCAGCCGGGCGCCTACGCCACGCATCATGCAGCAGCAGGAGGAGGACAACTTGGAGCTTTCCCCTGAGGCCCTGGCGGCCCTGGCAGAATTTGCCGTGCAGGTACGTGTGTGATAGAAATCCATTGGTGTTTCTGTGCCCCCCCTGTCCTTCGTAGCGATTCGTTTGTGTGCATGCATGCTTCTAAGTAGCTAGTCCGTTTGTCTGCCTCCCCCCTCCCCTGTCCCTCCCAAAACCCCTTCTCGTCCTATATCAGTCCTATATCACATCCCAGAGCGCAATACTCACTTCATCCATCTCCCCACCAATTCACACACAAGATAGCGTGGTTTCGTCGACACAGCCGGAGCCGCCAACGCCACGGACCTGCGCAAGACGGTGCAAGAAAGCTGTGCTGTTGTGGATAGAGAGGAGTGCTTTGAGTACGTCTATGGCGACGAGAAAGAGCAAAAGAGCAGCAGCAGCAGCAGTAGCAGCAGTAGCAGCAGCATGCCGCGAGCCGCCAAGCTCCGCTTGCATGGGTGGAAGAAGGAATTGGGGCAGCAACTGGACAGCACGGGCCTGACCATGTGGCGGGCTGGAGAGGACTTAGGTCGGTACCTGTGGGAGAAGCGCGCGATGTTGTTCGGGGGGAGCGAGCAGCAGCAGCAGCAGCAGCAGGAAGGGAGGCGGCATGTGTTGGAATTGGGGTGTGGGTTGGGGCTTTGTGGGTTGTTGGCCTCGCAGTTGAATCCGCATGGGGTGGTGGTTTTGACGGATGGCGACGAGTTGACGATGGAGAAGCTGGCGGTGAACGTGGAGGAGAACACGGTGAGGAATGGGTGTGCTGTGACGGCAAGGACGTTGTTGTGGGGGGAACATGTAGAGCTTGTGACTGAATTTCCCGATTTGTTTGATTTCGTCTTGGCTGCTGATGTTATATATGAGGAGGAGGCGATTGAGCCCTTGCTGAAGACAGTGATGGCTACTTTGAGAGAAGGGCCGGAAGCGTTGTTTTTGTTGTCGTTTGCCCGGCGGAATGTGAGTATTGAAAAGGTGCTCAAGGCGGCGAAAGAGATGGGGTTGGTATATGAGGTGGATGAGAGCTTTGTGTGTAGTGCGAAGGGGGAGCATGTGTATGTCATGCGTCGGGCACAGCAGCAGCAGCAGCAGGATGAGCGGGGGGAGGAGAAGAAGGAGGGTGCTAGTGGGGAAAGTAGTGATAGTAGTAGTAACAGTGCAAGAGATGACGACCCGCCACTAATTACTTGACACACAAAGCAAAACCAGCTTACTAACTTAGCGATCAAAGAAATAGAGGGAAATAAACGTCATTGAGTGCGGATAGGTATTTATTTTGCCGTTGCTCTCTCTCTTGCTTTCGTCTTTCTTTCCAATTTGTTTCTGCTCTTCCTTCTACTTCTTCTCATCTCTTCCACCTCAAATGGTGCTTCTCTCTCTCTTCTTCTTTCAAGCCGCTCTCGTAAATAAACCCCTCCTCCCACCACCTCCTCCCCTCCTTCCCTCCCTCCCTCCCCTCCCTCTTCCTCTACCACGCCGCCCGCTCACTCGCCGGCACCGCGCCCACATGCCGGAGCCAACGGGACATATTAGGGTACTTCTCCTTATCCACCCCTCCCTCCCCCCCCTCCTTGCCCTTCCCCATCTCAATCACAGCAGCCGCCACTGTGTTATCCTCCTGGCTAGGGACGAACCCCTGAATATAAGTACGTGTCTGCAGATAAGCATTCAAATTAACCAAATCCGGCTTCCCACTCCAATCGAGCAAAGGACCCTTGATGCTCTCCACTGCTACTACTGCTGCTGCTGCTGCTGCTACTCCAGCTCCACCGTTCTCTCCCTTCACCGCTGGTGCTGCTGCTGCTGCTGCTGTCTTCTTCGGGACAGCGGCAGGCGCCTGCTTCGCTTTTGGTGGTTGCGGCGCCGCTGCCTTGCTGCTGCTGCTGCTCGCCGCTGGCGCTGCGCCAGGGGCGACAAAATCTTTGCCAGTGATAGACTTGAATTTCTCCTTCAAAGAGAGCAAGCCGGCAATATGGGGAGCTAACGCTTGCTTGTCCGCCTTTCCCACCTTGAGCTGCCGAATCTCTTCCCCCTTCGCCGCAATCGCATCTGCCACCTCCGCCGCCTCGCCCGTCAGGCCATGGGAGAGAGGGAGAGAGGGAGGGGTGGAGGCAGAGGTAGAGGGGGCCTCGGCGGCAGTGGCGGCGGGTTTCTCGGCGTGCGCGGTGCCGGGAGGGGCGTATTCTCCACCAGTCACGTTTTTGAACTCTTGTTTCAGGGCAAGCAATGCGTCGACCGCGGGTTGAATGGTGGCTTTATCGGCCTTCTTCGCCTTAAGCTGACGGATCTCTTCCCCCTTAGCCGCGATCGCCTCCCCCAACTTCTCCGCCTCCGAGAGCACTCCTCCTGCTGCTGCTGGTTGGCCCTTGCCAGCAGCAGCTGCAGCTGCAGCAGCAGTCCCTTTGGCGGGGGCAGCCACCTCCTTGGTCTTCTTATCAGCAGCCTTGGCAGTGGCGGCGTCCTTGCGTCCTTCGCGGACGAAGGGCAAGAAAGTCAACCCTCCCATAAAGGGGACTAGGACCTCAGGCACACGCACTCCCTCAGGGGTTTGAAAATTCTCCAAAATCGCACAAATCGTTCGGGTACACGCACACAACGTCGAATTGAGCATATGCACGTACTTCTTCCCTTCCTGTCCCACCTTCTTGGCGCCACACCTAATCTCCATCGACCGACTCTGGTAATCCGTGCAGTTAGAACACGAAACAAGTTCCCGATACGTGTCATACCCAGGAAACCACCCTTCCAAATCAAACTTCTTTATCGCGGCATTATTCAGCTCCCCACTCACAATATTGACCACCCGATAAGCAATCCCCAGACTCTGATAAAATTCTTCCGCCGCCAAGATCATCTCTTCCTGCATCTTCTGACTCACCTCCAACTCTCCCTCACACACAACAAATTGCTCCACCTTATCAAACTGATGCACCCTAAAAATCCCCCAACAATCCTTCCCATGCGCCCCCGCCTCCTTCCTAAAACAAGTCGACACCCCCCCATACCTCAAGGGCAACGTCTTCTCCTCCAACCACTCCCCCTTATGGAACCCACACAGCGGCTGCTCGCTTGTCGCAATCAAATACTTATCATCATCCCCACTCACCTTATACAGCTCCTCATCAAACTGTTCCAACTGCGCCACCCCCGCCATCACATCCTTATTCATAAAATACGGCGGCTGCAACACACTGTACTCCCTCGCCCTCAAGAACGAAATCCCATAATTAATTAAAGCCATATTAAGCAACAACCCCGCATCTCGCAAAAAATATCCTCTATGCCCCGCCACAGCACTCCCTCGCTCGGGCTCAAACCCCCCAATGCGCCAAAGCAAATCGTGGTGATGCATCAGGTCGTCGCCGGTGACGGGCGTGCCCCACGTGCGGACCACCTCGGTGTCGGCTTCTTCGTCTTGGGAGACAGGGACGCTGTTTTTGGAAAGATGGTAGGTTGGGAGGGAGGGAGGGAGGGTGGTTAGTGGGAGAAGATGGAAGACAAGAGCAGCGGAAAGCTTTAGTCGGCTGAAAGAAGAAGCTGAAGCACACAAGACGGAAAGACAAGGAGGAAGAGAAATAAAGCGCAATTCATCGCTTTAAAGCACTCACGTGTCATCGACAATGTTCCCAATCTTGGGCAGGAGCCGATCAAGCTCGTCCTTGGCCACCTTGACGGCCTTGTCCATCTCCAGCACCTTCTTGTCGTAGTCCTGGATCTGGGCCACCATGTCCTTGCAGTCTTGCTTGGCCTTCATCTTCTTGGAGACCTCGGCTTGCACGGCATTGCGGGCTTTGCGGGTGGCGTCCGAGTCGTTGACGAGCTTACGCCATTCCGCGTCCTTGGCTAGCACCTGAAGAAAGGGGGGGCAGGGAAAAGGAGGGCGAGCAAGGGAGTGAGTACGTGCATGCATGCATATATGTTGAATGGGTAGGCACGTTTATATGTGTGTGTGTGCGTGTGTGTGTGTGCCGTGTGTGTCCTTTGCCTCCCCCACGCCTCCGTCTCTTTCCTCACCTGGTCAACGAGATCGACGGACGCGAAGCGCCGGCGTTGGGACTCACGCACGAGGTCCGGGTCCCCCCCGCGGTCGGCCCGCAGCAGGTTGATGTCGATGGGCATGGCCTTAAGCGGGTGTGTGCGCTGGGTTGGAGCACCTGTGTTGTGCAGGGTCGGGGTGGATGGCGTTGAGACGTTGCTGCCTTCCTTCTTCCTTGGCGAGGCGATGTTGATGATGTGAGCAGCGGCCGCTGGAGGGAAACCCCTAAAAGGGCGGCTCAGGCGTAGACAAAGAGCGCCTGGTCTTAACCATCACGTCCTGTAGTCGAGTGGGTACTGAAGGGGGTCTGGGGGGTGAGCAAGTGGCATTAGGAATGGTCACAGGAAAGGCCTGGCTGCCTTCGACGCGCCTTCGTCGTTGTCATCCTCGGTTCCTCGCTCAGGCAGTAGTAAGTGAGTCCCTTCCTCGCTTGCCCTTTGCATGCCAAGCCCCCCAAACAAATGTGCCTGCGTTGAGAAGGACGAGGACGACACCTGCGGAGGCGTGGACTTGTTGCGCGTGGGCTCGTCGTGGCTCTTTTGGTTGTTGGTTGTTGCTCTCATCTACTAGCCCGGGCGCCGAGTCATGCGTCGTTCCATTTGCATGCAAGCTCAACTCCCTCCTTCCCCCCCCTACAACACCAACACAGCCATGCCACCAAACATGCCAAGAAGACCACGGCAGCCGCAGCTGGTCGCCACCGTAGCGCTGCTGATGGTAGCCCTCGTCCTGGCCCTCCTGCCGTCCACGTCGTGGGCATTCCGACTGCCAGCGCCGCCACGCCCCCTCTCCCTCTCCCCGTCCTCCTCCTCCTCCTCCTCCTTCTCCACCCCGCCAGCACCGCTCCACGACACCCTACGAAGCCGTCCTTTAGCCCGACACGTCTGGCCCCCTGCCTCCCGTCGGCCGCAAACACAACTCGGAGTAGGCAACATGCCACAAGCAGAGCAGCTCGCCATCCCTCCTCCCGAAAATGTCCTCGCTGCCGTCGAGAAAGCCGGCGGGCGAGTCACGGTTCAAGACGTCGCTGCCTTGGCCGGCGTTGATCTCTTTACGGCGCAAAAGGGTCTGGTCAAGTTGGCGGCTTTGGTGGAGGGTGATTTGGAAGTGGGGAAAGACGGAGATTTAGTCTATAATTTTCCGAGGAATTTTAGGACTGCGCTGCGGACACGATCGATTTCGCAGCAAGCCAAGGAGTTGTGGGTTAAGGTGTGGCCGTCGTTGTTTTACGTGACGAGGGTGTCATTTGGCTTGTGTTTGGTGTTGTCCATTGTGTTGGTCTTTGCTACCATTACCTTTGCGGGGTCCGCGTCGCAGGGGGGGGATCGAGATGATGATCGAAGGAGGGATAGAGGTGGAGGGTTTGGGGGAGGGATGGGGATGTATTTTGGGCCGAGCCCGTTTGATTTTTTCATGTATCGGCCGTATGGCTTTTACTATGCGAATGGAGGGCAGAGGCAGGGGCAGGGAGGGAGGGAGGAGGGCCAGCCGGCGGAGATGGGGTTTTTGGAGAGTTGTTTTTCTTATATCTTTGGGGATGGCGATCCGAATGCTGGGGTGGAGGAGGTCAGGTATAGGGAGATTGCGGGTGTGATTAGGAGGAGTGGTGGAGCGGTGGTGGCGGAGCAGTTGGCACCTTATCTTGATGTGCCGGCCCCGAGGGATCCGACTGCGTATGCGATGTCGGGAGGGGGGCCATTGACTGTAGTGGTGGATGAATCGTTTGTCTTGCCGGTTTTGACGAGGTTGAATGGTCGGCCGGAGGTCACGCCGGAGGGGGAGATTATTTATGTTTTCCCGGAGTTGATGACCACGGCGGCGGCCCAGGCGGCGCCGGGGGGGGAGGGAGGGAGAGAGATGCTGAATGCAAATTGGGCGAGGCAGGAGAGGGTGGATGAGGAGGTGAGGGAATACCAGGGGTTGACGTCGTTTGAGTTGAGGGAGGCCTTGCAAGCGAAGCGGGTGCCGGTCCAAGATTGTTTTGATAAGGCTAGCTTGCTTGAACGACTTAAGGGCTTCTTACTCTCTGCTCCTTCCACTGCACAAGCTGTTGGCACTGCTCCCTACCTCGAAGAGAATCCTATCCCCTTCTCCCTTGCCCCGGCGACCAATAGAGTGTTTGCTGGTATTTTGGGGCTGGCGAATCTAGGGGGAGCGATTGTATTAGGTGATGTGCTGAGAAATTATGTGTCTGTCTATGGAGCTGAGACTCCTTTACCGGGTATCCTTGGGTTGAGTCAAGCTCTCTATCCCGCCCTCCTTGTGTATGCCGTCGGTTTTAATCTTATCCCTTTTTTGCGCTCTCGGTGGGTGAAAGCTAAAAATGAAGACATTTCACGTAGGAACGAGGCGAGGCAAGCGTGGGCTGGCATACTGGGGAGGGCTGTTGGGCCGCTGTATGACAAAATTTTGTCAGCGAGGCATTATCGATCGAGTTTGAAAGTGGTCAGGAAGGAGGATGTGACGTATAGTAGCTCGGGCAAGCTGGCGGAGCAGCAGGGGAGGGATAAAATGGAGCAGGATTTGAAGGCGTTTGATAGGCAGGTTGAGGAGAAGGAGAGGGAGAGGGGAGGGAGGACGTTGTTGTAGAGAGGGAAGGGGGGGAGGGGGGAAGGGAGGGAGGGAGGGAGGGAGGGAGGGAGGGAGGGAGGAAGGGCGGGGGTGCATGTACAACAGGGGATAGAGAGAGAAAGCGGAAATAGTACAAGGAAAAGGACAAATAGTATTTTGAGAAGAGAATCAAGGAAGAAAGAAGATGCAATGAACGGGCAGATTAAGCAAAGTCTTTCTCGTCTCCTTTCTGCTATTGTTTTCAAGTAGGAGGGAAAGCAAAAGCGCCACGTTTTCCCCCTATTTTGCTCTGTTCAGTTTCGTTTTGTTCTTTTTATGAAGTTTTGGACGCGTGTGTTGTTGGTTCGAGCATGTGTAGTGTGTCTGGTCGTGTTCTTCCTCTTTTCCTCCATAGCCGCTGCTTCTCCTCCCTCCGCTTCCTTCCTTATTCCTTTATTGTTGAGTCTTGGGTATTTTGTGTAATCCTCTCCTCCTTGTCAAGTCAATCTTGCTGCTGCTCCTGCTGCTCCTGCCCCTACTCCTGCTGCTGCTGCTGTTGTTGTCGTGTTCATTTTCTCTCGACTCTCATCCCGCCAAAACGGTGATGCAGAAGAAGAGAAGAAGCAGGCAGCGGCAGCAGCAGCCGTAAGGAGAGGAGGAGGAGGAGGAGGAGGAGGGTCGATAAAATGTATTTATTATTTATATGTAGTTGTATGTACAATCAAAACGGAGCAGCGGGCGGGGAAAGGGGGGAAATTTGGATGAAAGGACAGGGTACCACTACCTTTCCTCGATCTCTTTCCTCCTCTAGTTAGTCTCTCTCCCAGTCTCTTCCTCCCCCTCCATTTCGTCCGCTCCTCCCTCGCGCCCTCATCCCATAATATTTCTCTCTCGCTCTCTTTCAATTTTTTTCCGGTCACTCAAAAACAACAGTGGTACTATTACGAGAGGAGAGGAGAGTCTGATTGGATGAATAACAAATGATGATACACATGAAGCAGAGAAATAGATCCGCGCAAAAACTCACCCAGACACCCAAGCCCACCTACCCACCCACCCACCCTACACACACACACACACACACACATTTTCATATCAAAAATCAAGGATGAATCGACTCCTGAAACGCCACCCCATCATTCCCCTCGCTCGCCACCGCCGCAGCCGCAGCCGCAGCAGCCGCAAGCATCCTATTCTCCTTCTCCCGCCTCACGACCAACCTCTCAATCGCCGCCTGGATATCCGCCATCGGTAAATACACACCAGGTGCCCCCGGCTTGGAAGTAAACGAACGATCCCCTACCACCACTTCAAAGATGCCCAGTTTTTTCCCACCCCTTACTTCGGTCACGCCTAGGATGGTCTTGCGGATGGTGATGTTTCCAAATCTCTCTTTCAGCACGCGGCACACGCCTGTGTAGAGGCTTTTGTAGCCTACTCCACCCGTGTATTTGATTAGGATGGGGATGATATCTCCATTGCCTTCCCCTCCATAGGAATAGGAGTTGCTGCTACCTTCGCTTGATGGTGATGGTGGTGGGGAGGTTTGTTGCTCGGACTCAAGGGAGGAAGAGTCGGTCCGCTGCAGGAATGTTGGTCCCGCGTCGTAGGAAAGCGGGGTGGCGCTCAATCTTGGCTTGGCGCTAGTGCTCCTTGTGCTACTGCCGCTGCTGCTAATCGTGGTGGTGGTGAAAACACGACCGCTGCTGCTTGCCACTCGCGTGCTGCTGCTGCTGCTACTCCTGCTGCTGCTGCTGCTGCTGCTGCTGCTGCTGCTGCTGCGACGAAGGCGGGTGCCTCCCATACCAAAGTTGCGGAGGAAAGGAGGGAAGATCCACAGGAGAGTCTTGACTGACTTGCGCGGCGAGGACAGGCCTGGTAGTCGCATGGCGCGTGTGATGGAGAGGGAGGTGGAGTCCGTCGTGGTGGAGACGCGGGGAGTCTGGTTTGTGATGATTTTGGGAATGGGGAGAAAGTAAGAATCAGAGCGGATGCGCCCCCCTCGAATCGGAAATCCACCACAAGCATTCTCGCTCTGTCCAAACAACGCTTGTCACACCTGGGCATACACTGACCCCCCTTTATCTCTCTTGAACGTACCAGGTGGAATGCATGCACGCCCGTGCCGACGAAGGCCAAGGCCGCGACGGAAAGGAGAAGCAAGAACGCAAGGCCACCCCTCCGTGATACTGCCTGCAGCTGCATGGTGATCTCAGACGTGCTCTCGCCGTGCTGCTGCTTGTTGCCACCGCCGAAAGCGCGCGCCTGTGGTGTGTGTGTGTGTGTTGGCGGCGGTGCGTGGGTGTGCGATGATGCAGCAGCGAAATCGAATGCCTGCCTTCTTCGGGCACTTTTTCTGTCCAGCCCAGCCTGTCCGCGCGCCGCGGTCTAGGCCAAGGACCACGAGACGAGGGTAATAAGCAGTTTAGTGTGTGAGTTGAGTGCCTGCGCTTGTCTGCCTGGGGCACAATCCATACTGGCGTGGTCGAAAGAAGTGCTCCTCGGCCGGCGCTCCGGCGCTCGCAACGGCGTGGCAAACGTGGCGCCAACCGTGGGCCGCGGTCCGAGCCTCTCAAAAGCAATGCTTTTCGTCTCGCTTTTCGTTCTTTGCACTACAGAGCAAACAAAAAACGAAGCGCCCCGGCAAGGAAAAGAAAGAATGCCAAGTCACACACTGCCTCTGTTGTCTGCCTCTGCCTCACTTTTTCGTATTTCCATTCTTTACCTGCCCCGCGACAACCTCCCCACCCTGTCCTCCCTCGTCCTCTCAATCAATCTCTGCTATTGGTACTATTTATCTATCACTCCTCCTCCCTCCCTCGTTCCCTAACACTCAAAAACTAAAACTTCCCCTCCGCCCGCTGCTTCAAAAACCCCTCCGCCACTCCCAAGTCCTCTGGCGTGGTCAGCTTAATATTCGTGTACTCCCCCATCGTCAATTTCACGGGCAAGCCCACCTTCTCCACCATGGACACATCATCCGTCACTTCCAACCCGTTCTCCTTAACATACGCAAAGGCCTTGGCCAATATATCAGGTTTGATCACTTGTGGTGTCTGGATCTCCCAGAGCCGGGAACGATTGATTGTCCTTAAGACAAATTCACCGTCTTCTGATTCTTTAACGGTGGCTTTCATAGGTACCCCCAATACAGCTGCGCCATGCTTCACTCCATCTTGCAAAGACGCCAAGACAGCGGCTTGTGAGACGAGGGGGCGGGCGGAATCGTGGATGCAGATGACGGAGGCGTCGGGGAGAGTGTGGGAGAAGCCGTTGAAGACTGAGTCTTGTCGTTCTCTGGGGAGGGAGGGGCGGAGGGAGGGAGGGAGGGAGGGAGGGAGGGG
>Ga0209390_10011335_pt1 | contig 10255 bp, 12 predicted proteins | sample BON01_FD_187212 | JGI IMG/M metagenome (GOLD analysis project Ga0209390, IMG submission 187212) | Freshwater microbial communities from Lake Bonney liftoff mats and glacier meltwater in Antarctica - BON-01 (SPAdes) (version 2) | ecosystem: Environmental > Aquatic > Freshwater > Ice > Glacier... | reverse complement strand
TTCCCCCCTTTTTCCATTTGCACAAAAAAACTCCTCACAAACGCCCCTCACAAACGCCCCTCCTCCCTCATGGCTCTCTCGAAGGTGAGGTGCTTGTACGCTTGATTGCCGCGCACCCGCCGCCCCGTGTTAACCTTGCACCACTCCCTGCACTGCGATACTGTTTTTTCCTGTCGAGGGTGCACTGCTTGCCTGCCCTCACGTGCGCTTGACCGAGCCCGTGAGCGCCTCTTTGGCCTCGTGACGTTTTGACACTCGTGAACCTTCGTGAGTGTCGATTCCCAATCAAACACCCGCCAGCTGCTCTCCTCACTCTCGCCGTCCGCCCTCCTTCCCTCACACGAACGCCATCTCCCACCCTCCTCCCGTCTCACACAGCTCTGTGTCGACAGCATGTCGGTCGCCGTGGCTTCGTATGCAGAAGACGATTCCTTTCTCTTGGCTGAAGCGGAGTGAGTCGTGTTTCTCGTGCTCTCACCTCTCATCTCCTTCTCCTTCCTCTGCCATACACCCTCACCACCAGGTGGGCGATGGGCTTCGCTCTTGGCTTGGGACGTGCCCCGACGCCGCTCGGTTTGCCTCGCTAGTTGCGGAGCATGTGCACGGCGAGCTTATGTCGGCTTGCGCCGAGTGCGGGGATCCGTGCAAGAACAAGGACCTGCGTGTTGACGATGCGTATTTCCAGAGCGGTGAGCTAATCTGCGAGGGTTGTTACACCTTCCACAACGGCGGCACGCCAGCGTGTCCCGACTATCACGCCGAGTGGCCAGCAGCCAGTGGGGTGGCCACACTCTACGACGGAGAGATTTGGGACGGAGACAAGCAGGTGGGCGTTGTTTCGCGGTACAACCCACTTCTGCACTTTGGCGAGCGTGTTGAGCTTTTCACTTTTCCAGAGTGTGCGGAAGGGGGTACTCTAGAAGAGAGCCACGAGGTTCGCAATCTGAGGGCATGCACAATGCCATACGCGCGTGCAGGGCGGGACGCTATTCTGGCCTTGCTCAACGAATAAAAGAGGTCATAACCATGCGTCTTCAAGTGGTATCTGACCTGCACTACGAGATGAGGTACACGCGTGTGGATCCTATTGGTGACGTGCTTGTGATAGCTGGAGACCTGGCGCATGCGTCGCAAGTGACGTCGTACCTGACAGCAAGTGCGCAGCTGTGGAAGCACGTCGTGTATGTGCCAGGGAACCACGAGTACTATGGTTTGTCTGTAGAAGCGGGCAACGCGCTGCTCAAGCGCGTTCTTCCGCCGAATGTGCATGTTTTGATCAACGAGAGTGTGACGATAGAGGGCCAGCGTTTTGTGGGAAGCACGCTGTGGTCGCAGCCTGTGAAGCTGTGGAGCGACGGGCGGCACATTGAGGGGTGCACGCGCGAGGCGATGTGTGGGTGGAACGCCGAGTGTCGTGAGTACCTTGCCGGTGAGGTGCGTGCTGGCGACGTTGTCGTGACGCACTTCATGCCGGTGATGCTTGAGGACCTCCTCGAAGCTGGGCACGTTTCGCCTTACACGCCCGATCCAGTCTTTGACGTTTACTTTGGCAATGGTGGGATCGACCTTTCTCTGGCGAAGCTGTGGGTGTTTGGGCACACGCACAACGCGATAGACATTTGCGTGCGGGGCACTCGTCTTGTGTGCAATCCGGTGGGGTATCCTGGCGAGATGCTCTACCTTGACAAGGTTGTGACGCTATAAGAGGTGTGCGTGCGATGCCGTGCTATGTGTGTGGCTTGAACACAGGCGATGGCTTGGACGCTGTGATGGCCGGCTCGTGGTGCTTGCCCTGTTTGAAGAGCACGCGGACTACGATGCCCGGGAAAAGCTGCTCGCCGTATTTCCGTGGATCGCCGATCGATCCGACATGGGGGCCCTGCATGTAAGGTACCGGGGCTACCCCGCAACACTCAAGGCGCTTCGCTGCATGTCGGCCAAACAATCAATTAACATTGCATTTCGGAGCTTTGGTCACCGCACCCCGGGGTTGCCCATGTTAGCGTGGCCCGCGCTCAGCGTTTCGCACGGGCCTGTCTATCGGACTGGTGACATTTGGGTGTTGTCGATCGTCTTTGGGACCAACGTTCAGTGGATCGAGGTTGTCATCGGAGATTACGTGTTGCCAGGATCCCGCGTTTACTACCGCCAGCCCAAGGACGGGCGGGGCAACCCCCGGATATGTCGGTACGACGCCCCACAGCTGATCCACAACCACGCCGGGTGCCCCATGGTCATGATCAACATGTCAGATTGACGTGCAATCACGGTGGCACCATCCATCGGTCCTTAAGCCACTACGGATACCTCGACATCCCCACTCGGTCGAAACTCCAACTCGTAAACAGAATAACGGTCCCGCAAAACTATCCGTACAACAAGACCGATACCGACCCGCTTGTGATTCACAACGGGGGGGGGGGCCACCCTCACAAGCATGATCCCGCCCTGAATTAAAGAGTCATACGCATTAGATTTATTTGTTGACCACCACCAGCCTCTCGACTGGGTCGATGGTTTGAGTGAGCTCGGCGAGTCGCTGGGCCCCCATCTCATTGATGGTGCGGCGACCTGTTTGGGAGCACACGTGGCCGACTGACGGAATCTCGAGCCGCCCGATCATCCGGACCATGTCCTCTGCAAACTTTTGCACCGTCGGCTTTTTCTTCTTGGCGCGAGTGGTTTTGGCGCAGATCGAGGTCGAGGTGGTTGACATTTGGTCCCACATCTTGACCTGGAGCGGACCCTCCCCGGGCTGTCGCGGCGAAAACTCGTTGGCGGCCACGCTCGGCGACGGCCCCGACACGACCGTGGATTGACCCTCGTAGACGGACCCCTCTTCGACCTCGGTCATAGAGACTGACCCCTCTTCCACCTCAGCCTCAGCGGCCAACCCTTCTTCCACTGCGGCCGTAGTGACGGGCTCAACCTCAACCTCGGTCTTCCCGGTGGCGGCCATGTGCGCCGAAATAACGGGCTCAGTCCGCCCCTTGCACGTTTCATACTGGTCGGTGACCAGGTCCATCTTGTCCTTGACCAACTGTTGGCGGGCCTTGATCCGATCGAGCTCTTTGACCGCATTTTCAACCTTGCGGCTGGCTTTGCGGGGCATCGCCGCACTCCCCGCCAGCTTGGACACAATCTTAGGGGCGCTGGTCTGCGACAGGCACTCGGCCTTGATGTTGTCGGAAAAGGCCAGCGCGGTGGCCTCGGCGACCGACCCAGCCACCCCCTTGGCGAGATACTCGGTTATTTGGTCCTCGGTGATGGCCTCGGTTGCGGCGGCGATCTTGGCGTCGGTCAGCGCCCGCGACGACGTGGTGACGTGGATCTTGACGATCTTTCCGCTCTCGAGGTGCATCGCCTTGAGCGGGACCGGGATCGCCGACAGCTCCTGCATGATGACGGCGTTGGCGGCCTCGCGGTCCGCCTTGATCGTTCGGCGGTCCTCGGTGCACTGCGATTTGCACTGCGAGAATGTGGCGGTGGCGTCGCACAGCTCGGACTTGGCCCGGGCGATGTCGCTCATCCTGGTTTTCACTACATCGAGCGAATTTTCTTGCGGGATTCCGACTCGGGTTCCGCATTGCGCTTCCGGACCGGGCGAGCAGGCTGCGCCGCCGCGGTGTGTTTGACGTCGATGTTCATAGCGTTGGCCTCTTTGACCGTCACGAGCCACGCGTAGGGAATCTTGCACGCGGCCACCGTGTCCTCGCGCAAACACCGCCGACAGATGGGCCGGGTGTACGCCGCCGACTTGGCCGCGCGCTTCCCCTGCGATATGTGCATGAACTTGGGGGGCTCGGCCAGGATACCGCACTCACGACACATGGCCACCTCCACCTCGTCCGAGCTGGGCATTAGCCGCTCGTACAGCGTGAGCGAGGTCCCGTGGCAGATCGAGTTGTCGCGCTCCATCTCGCCCCACCGCAGCCCGCCGTCGCGATTCCGCCCCTCGCGGGGCTGGCGTGTCAGCGTGTTGACCGGCCCGGTCGAGCGGGCGTGCACCTTGTCCCGGACCATGTGGCGGAGCTTCTGGTAGAAGCAAGTTCCGTAGAACGCCGTGAGCTGCATCTTGCGCCCGTCGGTCCCGCAATAGAACGTCTCTTCGCCCTGCGGGTCAAGCCCGTACTCCTTGAGCTGGTCCCCAATCCAGTTGACAAACGCGTCGGTCCGGTCGGGGTCCTTTTCGTCCGCGATGTACTCGCACGCCGAGAACGCCGACGCGTCAAACTGCTCGCCCTTTTGAGTGGCCAGCGTTCCCATCAGTGTCTCGATCAGGTGGCCGATGGTCATCCGCGAGGGCAGGGCGTGGGGGTTGATCAACACGTCTGGTATCTCGCCCGAAGCTGTAAAAGGCATGTCTTCGGGCGGGATGATGGCCCCTATCACGCCCTTTTGGCCGTATCTCGAGCAAAACTTGTCCCCAACTTCGGGCACCCGCCTGCACTGCGTCTGGACCCGGATCGCGCGGTCGTCGGTCGCCGTGGACGACACAAACACCTGGCTCACTGTCACCGTTTCGCGCTCGGCCTTGGCCGTCACTGAGCGGTCGCGGTACACCACTTCGCCGTCGGTCCCCGTCTTTTTGGCCGTCTTGGCCACAATCACGTCGCCCGCTTGCAGCCGAGCGCGGACGGGCACGATTCCGTCGACAGGGTCCACCTTGGAGTAGTCGGCGTCGAGCATCGCCCGACAACCCTCCGGGGGAGCCCCTATTGTTTCGTCGTCATGGCGGCGCTCCACCACCCGGACGGTCCGGGTCACGTGGCTGTGCATCCCACCGCGGTCAAAAAAGGCCCGGTTCCACACAAGCGCGTCCTCGACGTTGAACCCCTTGTACGGGAGCACCGCAATCATCACGTTGGTCCCCGAGGCGCTTCCGTATTGGATCTTGTCCATCATGGTACCCACTAGCGGCTTTTGCGGGTAAATCAGCGAGTCGAGTTTGGTGTCGGCGCGAAAGTCGGCGTTGGTCCGCACGGGGCCAACCGCCTGCTTGCCCATCGCTGATGAATACGTGTTGCGCGGGGCCTGGTTGAACTCAATAAACGGCCCCTTGTTGGCGGCCACCCCGAGCAGCTGGGTCGGGTGCAACACCGTGTGCGTGTACGTCCCTGGAGGTTTCTCGGCCACATCGGACAACCGGAGCGCCACCCTGGCGTTGATGGCCTCCTCGTCCTTGCACATGAGCTGAACCACGCCCTCGGTGAGCAAGGTGGTCCAGACCGCTGGCCCGTCCACCCCTTGCTCCGCCACGATCTCGTCGAACCGGTCGAGCTTGTCGGTACGGAGCAGCGGCCAGTAGTACATCCCTTCGTCGCCGACCACATGCAGCTCGCCCTTGTTCGACACGGCGTACTCGCCGGTGGTGCGGTAGATCGACACGTCGGGCGGGAGCGCCCCGGTCGACCGGGCATCGCGCAGAACCCGAAGCGCGTCGTCCGGGTCGCCAATCAGCGTTCCGAGCAGGTACCCGGACACAAACACCTTGGGCCCATGACCGAGTGAAGCCTTCGGGTTATCGCGCCCGCTCTGATCCACGATCCCGAGCTGGATCAACATACTCGACAACACGGTCGGTGAGTACCCTACCCGGATCCCCGCGGTGATGGCCATGTTCCGCATCAGCCCGCACGCCGCGCCCTCGGGGGTCTCGTACGGGCAGACCAGCCCGGCCTGGAGCAGGTGGATCTGGCGCGGGCGCGGATCCTTGCCCTGCGCCTGGTACTGGTTGACTACTCGCCGGACCATCGTGGCCCACGACATGGGCTCGGTCTGTGCCATTGGCTGCGCGATCCCCTCCAGATTGTTCCCGGTGCCCCGCGCCATTGAAAAGTTGCCCGTCGACAACGCGTACTGCAAGTGTGCCCCGATGTTCCCCTTGACGTGCTCGGACACGTTGCACAGCGGCGACCCGTGCTCCAAATCCTTGCGCATCGACGCCATGATCCGCCGCCGCGATTGGGTCCACTGCTTCCGGAACAGCTTGGCCAGGATCGGCCCGCACATCTCGCACCGCTTATGCACGTAGCTGTCGCGGTCGTTGACGTGTTGAAACCCGTAGTACGTCCGGATCAGCTGGCGCACGTACGTCGCGAAGCACGCCAGCTTCGCGGGCATGTCGGCGGCGTCGCACCCCTGGTTGGGCAGGAACTCCCCCGCGATGATCGAGTTGATGTGGCGGGCCTTGCGCTCAGCCGCCGCCCCCGAGGCCCCCTCGCCCAGCCGCTCGACCACGTCGTCGGCCCCAATCATCACCGCCGCCACGTCGGCCATCAGGATACCCCACACCTTGTTGGCGAACCACGGCGGATCGTCCTCCTCGCACAGCGTGTCCCGCATGTCGTCGACGCTGTGCATCCCTAGCAGCCGGTACATAGACACGATCGGAATTGGGGTTTCGATGTATGGGACCGACACGGTGACGCGCGGGACCAGGTGGCGCCGCGCCAGCGTTTCCTCGGGGATCTTGGGGACGTTGACCTCGAGGTAAATAAACAGCGTCGACGTGCTCCGAATCCGGCCGTAGTGGAACGACCGGTACTCGCACTGCAACCGGTTGGGGTCGCACTTGGTCACAAACGGAATATTATTCCCGATGTGCTCCTGCCCCACCATCACCTTGTCGGTTCCGCAAGGCAAAAACGTGCCCCCGCACTCGTTGAGGTCTTCCTCAATCGTCACCGGGTTGTGGCGCAACACGCAAAACTTGGAGTGCTTCATCACGGGCAGCCGGTCAAACTCCTTGTCGCGAAACACGATGTGCTCGGTGAGCTCGCCGTCAGTGTATACCAGGTACTCGAACGAGATCCACATCGAGCACTCGTACGACAGCCGCCGGAGGTGGCACTCACTCGGGGTGGTGGCCTCGTACCGCCCGGTGCTCCGCTCGCGGATCGAAGGCATCCCAAACGAGTGGCTCATGTACCGCACCTCGTGGCGCTCAGTCTTCCCACAGCGGGTAGTCTCGACCGCCATTGGGGTGTTCTCGCGCATGATCTGCCCAATCGACATCTCCATGAAGTTCTCGTACGACTCAATCTGGTGGCGCGCAAAGCCCTGGCGCCGGACGTACTCCGACACCAGCTCGCGCGCATCCTGATCAGAAGTCGAGGACATTGGATCGATCTGCGTCACTCTGAGAAAAAGTGACGCGTATCAATAGGCTCGACACTAGCCGCGTATTTAATAGTTAGGGTAGCAGATGCGAAGCGAGGATACGAGCGTTAGGTCAGCCATAGAGAGGTTGACGTAGGCCCCAGGAACGATCCGCCCTCCCACCGGACGGATCACGGAGAACCGCTCCAGGCAAGTGACCGTTATGATCTCATCCTCCTTGATGTCAAAACCTTGGCGGCGCGATTGACTCATCAGCGATCGCGGGATTTTGACGTCAATCTCGAGCGCTGACCGCTCCATGTCAAAGATGGGGCGGATTCTTTTGATGGTTACCCCAATGAGGTTGAGATCGTACCGACGGTCTCGAACAGAAACAGGCAACGGAACGTCTATCCTCGGGGGTGGCAAAGTTTCGGGGATGGGCGTCTCTTGTCGGGGTTGCGGAATTTCGTCCTCACCCTCGAGTTGGTACAAAAAGACGCGAGTGGCCCGGATTGGGTCGCGACAAAAGGGGCAGCGGCTCAATCGAATCAAGCAGTTTCCGCAACACCCGACGTGTACCCCCTCGCCACACAAAAACGCGTGCGTCACATCCCGCTCGGTGCAAATCGGGCACCGCATTCGAGTTGCGGCCGCGGTTTAAAAACCGTCTTTCTCAAAATTTAATAAAAAAATCAGAGCAGGTTACCAATCACTCGTTTGCGCTGGGGTGCAGCGCGATGTAGTCGGGAGTTGGGTCAATCACCCCACCCATATTTCCGTTTTCGCCGCCCATGTCCCCGGTGCAAATCACCACTGTATTCTTGTCGATCACACCGCGCTTGATCAGGCTGTGCACCACCTCGTGTGTGGCGCCGTGGATGTCGCTCATTGCCACTACGCGCTTCACTCTGGCATCGGGCTACGTGGCTCGGAGCGAGCAGTAGTGCAACGATTTGGGGGTGGTCTTGCCCTTCTTCAACTCTTCAGCGTAGGCCTCGGGGATGACCTTGCGCTCTTCCATCCTTCTACTCTTTCTCTCACTGCTCAACAAGTTAATGTAACGCAACACATAGGAATCAAAAGGCCATTTAATTGTCAATATATCCTTCGTCGTCGTAGTTTGGATGGTAAACGGGGTTGGGAATAGGAGGAGGAGGAGGAGGCCTCATATACTCTTCGAAGCGATATCGATTGCACGCGGCTATCGGAAAGAGAATGACACCAACATACGCAAAGCACAACACAAACAACGACACTGTAAAAGGGGCCAGCCCAATCGCAAGTGGGTATGATGACCCTTTGTTCAAAAACACCCGGATAAACGCACGATCCGCGTAGCACGAGATCCGGTCGCCCGCGTCAAACGGGATAGTCTTGTTGCACGCCGTCACGTTGCGCTCATCTGGATATGTCCATTGAAGCCACGTGACTGCGTCCGTGTACAGGCGGTGTTGAACCCACACCACGCAACAGTCGCCGTCCACCACCGTCACGTTTAAGACCACGCAGGTGACGTCCCCGAAGTCCTTCCGGGACTCTGTGTCCTTTTGGCTGGCATTCATAGTCTCGGACCCCCACACAATCCCCCAAATGGACAGACCGATCGCCAGGGCGCACCCGACAGCGCACCACGCGAGCTTAACCGAATGGCGCATGGTTGTGGCGTGCAAATCGTGTAATCAAATAAACGATTAATCGAGCACCCCTTCGCGCGCAAGCTCGGAGGCGCGACGAATCTCCTCGACAGTGGCCCCTTGCCCGGCTCTTACAAGCTGCTTGAGAAGTTCGTCCAGCTGAATCCGAGCTTTTTTCTTGCGCTCTGCCTTGCCCCCGATCTTGAGCGGCCTTTTTTTCTTGTTGCACCGGGAACACGGGCCGACCTTGGGCCGCCACCCGCCGCAATTTGCGCACACAATCTGCCCGTCCTCCCCCTCGCTGTCGGTCCACTCGACCACCTCGTCCTTGACCTCGGCCCTGCCCGCCGCCGCTGCCATAACTTGTCCGCTGGGGTTGTGATGACTTGCTCACGCCTCCCCCCCCTTCCCCATTTTAAAACACTGACTCATCATGTTAATTTGGGCTGAGTCATCGCTGTGTAACATCGAATCGGGGTTAACAGGGTCGGCCACGCCATGTTTGTCGCACGACGCCTTGAGCTTCGCCATTTCTATTGAATGTGGTTGTGGCTTGAAGTGGTTAACTACAACTTGCCCTGATCGGGGTTGTCAAGATGGGAATGATGATGGGCATCCAACAGGGCTTTGGCAAAAGTGTTTTGTTGAGAATAAATTTGACATGCGCCGATTCTTACCTTAACATGGGTTTTGGTGTCGATGAAAACTGGAAATGGCATCAATACTTATGCCACTGTGGCCGTCCCCATCCAAGATACAGGCATTTATAAATGTGTCATAGTCGTTGCAGAGCACGCCGACGATGTCTGAAAATGACTTTTCCAGTCCGTTCAGATCTTTTGGTGGGTCCTCAAAAACGTAGTTGCATGCAAAACTTGCCCTGTTATTATAGCACATGACACGACGAGCACCAAATGTTGTCATGGTTGCATCGAGTTTCTCACGCACACCCAGACCCACAGTATTTGTGATACCCCATGAGATGCGGGTTGGGGTAAAAAGTAATGCACGTAAAACTGAGCGTCACGTAAACCATTTCGTTTATGCAAATGTGTGCACTCTATCGAATTTGGTTGTGCCTTAAAGTGGTTAACTACAACTTGTTCTACTCAAACTAAAAATTGAAGCAATTAAATAATCAATTTACTGGCGTCGCACAATCGGGGGTGGGCCCTGGTGGGGCTTGAGGGCGGGCTCTTCATTTTTGGGGGCGGGGGCGGGGCCGATGGTCTCGAGTGTCACAAAGGCGGCCACCACCACGCCAAACGTGACGGCCCACATTGCAATCTTGGCAGGGTTCATGGCTTTTGGATGGTTATAGATACCAAATTTTAGCGCGCAAACCCGGTCGCCAGCTGGGCCATTTCCCAGTCGCGGTCATTGGCGGCCGTCAGTCGTTGCATCTGGATCTCGGCGCTGTACCGCCGGTTGACGGCGACGTTAGGCAAAAAACCCGTGTACACCACTTCGCGGGTGACCCCCTCTCGCAGGGACGGCGCGGTGGCGTGGGGTAACCG
>Ga0209390_10011334_pt1 | contig 10255 bp, 5 predicted proteins | sample BON01_FD_187212 | JGI IMG/M metagenome (GOLD analysis project Ga0209390, IMG submission 187212) | Freshwater microbial communities from Lake Bonney liftoff mats and glacier meltwater in Antarctica - BON-01 (SPAdes) (version 2) | ecosystem: Environmental > Aquatic > Freshwater > Ice > Glacier... | reverse complement strand
CGAAGAGGAGGCATGGTAGTCTGGCACCTCCTCTTTGAGTCGGGTTAAACAAGAAGTGTTTCTGGCAACATTAAATCAACAGCCCGCTAGCGTTCGGCGGCTGATGCACTCTAAAAACTGAACACTGAAAACTCAACTTCCCAAATGAACCTGCTCAATACAATCCGCGACCGCTTTGCCGCCGCGCTGTCCGACATGGTCACCGATGTTGCTCCTGTCCTTGAAATGATTCGTCCCGCTCAGGATGCGAAGTTCGGTGACTTCCAGGCGAACTTTGCCATGCCGCTTTCGAAGCAGTTAGGCAAACCGCCGCGTGAGATCGCTCAAATGGCCGTCGATCGGCTGCAGATTTCCGACCTGTGCGACGCCCCGGAAATTGCTGGTCCAGGATTCATCAATCTCCGACTGCGAGATGACTTTCTGGCTCAGCGAATTTCGCATATCGCTGGCGACGATCGACTGGGTGTTCAGCCAACTTCAATGCCGCGAAATGTCGTCGTGGATTTTTCGTCGCCGAACGTCGCAAAGCCGATGCACGTCGGTCATCTGCGCAGCACTGTGATTGGTGATGCGATTTGCAAGACGCTGCGATTTGCGGGGCACAATGTCACCAGCGACAACCATATCGGAGACTGGGGCACTCAGTTTGGCATGATCATCTACGGTTATCGCCACCTGCGCGATGAAGCTGCGTTCAAGAAGGACTCCGTCGGGGAACTTGCGAGGCTCTACAAGCTTGTCAACACGTTGTCGGACTATCAAGGAACCGTGGCGAAACTTGGCGAGCTGGAGCAAACGGCCGCGATGCTCAAGACTCAGCTTGCCGCACAGGAAGCGGCTGCTGGTGGAGATGACAAAGCCGCCAGGAAGCAACTTATTTCAAGCAGGAAACAAGCGGCCACAGCAGAAGATGCGGTGAAGAGTGCCAAAGCGACGATTTCAGCAGTTGAATCTGATGCCAATCTTTTGCAACTGTCGCAGTCTCATCCGGGCATCGCGCGATTGGCTCGTGATGAAACTGCGAAACTTCACGCTGGTGATGCCGAAAACAATCGCCTGTGGAATGAGTTTCTTCCAGACTGCCTTGCGGCGTTGAATCGCATTTATGATCGCCTCGGCATCAAGTTCGATCTGGCCCTTGGTGAAAGCTACTACAATTCGATGCTTGCGAACGTCGTCGCCAGCTTAAAGTCAAAGAATCTGGCTCGCGGAAGCGAAGGAGCCACGTGCGTCTTCATTGAAGGCAACGCCGCTCCGTTTATCGTCCAAAAAACCGACGGCGCATTTACTTATGCGACGACAGATCTTGCGACGATTCAATATCGCCGCGAGACGCTCAATGCGGATGAAATGTTGTACGTGGTCGATAAGCGACAGTCAGAACATTTTCAGCAGCTCTTCGCGACCGCTGCGCTGTGGGGCATGAACGACGCAAAGTTTCAGCACGTGTCGTTTGGCACTGTGATGGGCAAAGACGGCAAGCCGTATAAAACTCGTGCTGGAGATACCGTTGGTCTCGAAAGTCTAATCGATGAAGCGATTACTCGGGCTCGCAAAATCGTCGATGAAAACGACGACCGTCGTGAAACGCCGATGCTTTCATCTGACGAACGCGCCAACGTTGCTGAAATCGTTGGCATTGGCGGTATCAAATACGCCGACCTGCATCACAATCGTGACAGCGATTACATCTTCGATTGGGACAAGATGCTGGCGACTACGGGCGATACAGCGACTTACATGCAATATGCGTACGCTCGAATCTGCGGCATCTTTCGGAAGCTGGAAGTCGATCGCAGCACGCTGCCTGCCAGCGGTTCGACGATTCTACTAGGCACGCCTGAAGAACGCCGATTGGCTCTGCAGTTGCTGATGTTCAGTACAACAATCGACGGCATGTTACAGGAATACCGCCCTCATATCCTGACTGGCTGGCTGTTTGATACCGCCGACGCATTTAGTAAATTCTATGATCGCTGTTCCGTACAGGCCGCAGAATCTGATGAACTCCGCCACAGCCGGCTGATCCTGTGTGATCTCATGGCCCGCGCGCTACGGACCGGTTTGTCGCTGCTTGGCATTCAGGTTACGGATGTAATGTGACGGTTTATGTCTGATGTAAGACGGGTCTCACGCCACCGACCGACTTCGGCAAAAACGTTCGACAATGTGAAATTGGCAATTCGTGTTTGAAGACTCGCCATAACTGTCACGATGATACTGCGTCGTTTCGCACCCGAATCTGTTTTGCTCGTGCGAGCTCCCTTGCGAATTTCGGCTTCTCGACGAGCATTTCGTTCGCTGCGATTGTTCGTCGGTTCGACTTCCGGATGCTCCACAAACACGAACAAACAATCAACGTTATCGACCAACTCTCGCTGAAGAAGTATGAAGGTCGCCACAGGCAACGATGTTGGCTCAATGGAAGGCTGTTGCTTCGCAGCGGCTTTAGCCGTGATCACCTTTTCGTCCCGGCGACTGCACAGCGACTTGATACGTTCCTGAAGTCTAGCAACAACCGCTTTGCATTCCTGGGCATCATTCAGGGAGTCACCCTCGTTCAGAGGTTCATTGACGACCGACGCCGCCACGTTGTCACGCACACACTTCGCATCGTGATAGATCCCGCGGATCGATTTGTAGTGTTGCAGCGTCAGACATGTGGAACGGGTAACAAATCGATCAATTCTCCGAAAACCCAATCGAAAATGGACAGCTACTATCTGACGAGCGACCAGATCGGCCCGAAGCCGGGCTGGTATTCGATCAGTGTGCATCAACTCTACAGTCGAAATAAGGAGTTCGCGTACCTATTTGATTTCCCCAAAGCCGATATGGTTGGGTATTCTATCTACATCTACCACCTGACTCAGCAGGACGTGGATGACTGGAATCGAAAGCATGGGTTTGAGTAATGGCTGATTACATCTATCAATTCAACGGCCAGGAAAGCGGCCCGCTTTCGTTTGTGGAGTTGGCAACGCAACTCGCGGCGAGCGAATTGACAGCGGACACGCTGGTTCGTTCGCAGGATGCGAACGATTGGATGGCAGCCGAAGATGTTCCGGGATTAGTCCGTGCGGCGAAGAAAATTGCAGCGACTTTCCCGGAAACGAACTCAAACGTGGCAACCAGCCAGCCGGTGGTATTGACCGGCATTAATGTCTCGATGGACAACGTTGATAACGCTCAGTGGCTGTCCAACACAACTATTAAGTTCGCGGTGGGAGACCTAACGTACACGAGACGCAGTCAGCACGTCGCAGAACGTTCCGATACCGACGGCACTTTTAACGTGACATCGCAGATTCCGTTGCAGAATCCATGGCCACGAATGAGTTTTTCCTCGGAATTTGCGAGAGCTTATTTCGCGAATGCCTCCGGACTGTCAATTACTGCTCCAAAGTTACAGATTGAAAAGTTTGGACTCGGTTTGATTTTACTGGATTCTGAAGCCATCGGCCCAATTGATGACGCCATGGATGACCCCGTGTTTGTTGTGCCGCAGGAAGACATCGTTTTCTATAAACGTCAAAAACATTTCACTTGCGATCGTCAATGCGACGGAAACAAAAAACGGTTTGCTGCGGCTGCTTACTGGGGCGGCCCGGACAAGAACGTGCCGGGACCACACCATAATTGGGTTGTCGAAATCCTACCGCTGATTGATCGACGTGATCTGGCCGATCGATGGGATCATGGCCAACTGCTCAACTTTCCCTCGAATCAGGCGTTGGCTGAACATCATGTCAAAGTCCTGGCGTGTCCGTCTGACTATACCACCGATGAACGGGGTGATTTGAGTTACGCTCTAGATGGCGGCATCGGTGAATCGACGATCCTGAACGGTGTGCAGGATTGCATCGTTGATCCGTTCAATCAGGTCCTTGATCTGAACGGCAATGGGCAGACATGCCTGGGTTCCGACATTGACGACGGTTCGCCGTCTGATCGAGATGTGTATTTCCACATGGGATTGTTCTTCAACGAGAACTGGGGTTATGAAAATACACCAGGCTACAAGGGCACCAAACGATTTCACACGACCGCCACCGTTGTGGACGGAATGTCGAACACTTTGATGGTGGCAGAAAATGTCCGCACCGGATTTGACCCGAATACGCCGAATTCGAATTGGGCATCGTCTGATTCCCGGCGCACGAAATTTTACTTCAGCAATACCATTTGCAGGGACAATATCTGCGTGGCCAGCGGCATCAATTTGTCGCTGGCGAATAGCGGCGACCATGCGATCAATTCCGGCAGGTTCAGGGCAGAAGATGAATCCCCCTGGCCAAACAGCTTTCATCCCGGCGGCGTCTGTGTTTCTTTCGCCGATGGAAGAGCTCAATTCCTGAACGAACACATTGCAGGCCGCGTCTTCTACAACCTGATGACGCCGCAGGGACTACGACTGGCCAAGTCGCCCCTGGATGGTGGCGTGTTGAGCGACAATGAGTACTGAATCCAGAGCCCGCCGCGATGGTGGTAGATTTATTTCAGGCTTTACAACCAGACAAGCTGTGGCATAATCCCCAACGTGCGATTGATGCACTCGAATATTTCAGTTTAAAAAAATCACGGAGGAACCTCATGGCCACATCAGAAACTCGCCGCCGCAAGCAACTCGAAAAGAAGAAGAAAAAACGCGACAGCAAGCGACATGAGATGACGCTGAAACGCAATATGAGTCTTGCCGAAAAGGTGCTCCTGCGTTCAAAAGCACCGATTATGGAATGCTTGATGACAGATTCGCTGATTGACAGCGGCCTTGGCTATGTCGTGATCGCTCGGCGTTGTTCGGCAGGGGAAGTTCTGATTTCGAATTTTCTGGTAGATCGCTACTGTCTGGGAGTTAAAAACTGTTTCGCCACTTTTATCTCTCCCGGTAAATATGCGGAGATGGTCGAGGGCATGAAAGATCGTGGCTTAGGGCCACGTCGTATCGATGCTGCTTCTGCCTGCCGTTTGGTACAAGACGCAGTGGAGTTTGCCGCTAGCTTCGACTTCAAGCCGCACGCTGACTATCGGTCTGCAAAGTGTATCTTTGGGGACATTGATGCTTCTGCCGGGCAGCAGTTAGTGGAAATGGGCAGAGACGGAAAGCCATTTTATATTTCGGGGCTATTCGAATCGGAAAGCGACAGCTTTGAAATTCTGAGTAAACTGAGTCGCGGAAGTAACGAATCAGCATCCGAGCAGTTGACTCGAATCTCAAATTCAGCGGACAGCCTGGACGATGATGACGGCAACGACGACAACGACGACGACTCAGAATACGAATTTGACGTCGAGGACTCTGATGGAGAAAGCGAAAAGGCTTGAATCTGTCTGAGGCGAGGTTGCAAAAGAACGCATGGCGTGAATTGAAAGGAGAGCAAAAGACCGTCACACTGCGGAACCCGGTGATTTTCATCAACGTCCCTGTAGAAAATGTGACATGCTTTCTCGACTTGCAACGTACACCCTGTTTGGCATCGAAGCGCGGCTGGTCGAAGTCGAAGTTGATATTTCGCCTGGCGCGCTGCCAAAGACGATTCTCGTGGGACTGGCGGAAGCTGCCGTCAAGGAAAGTATTCACCGTATCGAACGCGCGCTGGTCAATAGCGGCTACCGGCGGCCTGATGATCGAGTCGTGATCAATCTTTCTCCTGCAGACTTGCCGAAAGACGCAGCAGCGCTGGATCTTCCAATCGCGCTTGGTCTGTTGACCGCAGACGGTCAGGCGGAACAGGACTTCAGTCGCAAGACAATCTATATTGGTGAGCTCGCACTGGATGGAAGTCTGCGAGCCGTCAAAGGCGTCCTGTCGATGGCGCTCGCCGCGCGAGATTCCGGACATACTCACATTGTTGTGCCAGCCGCCAATGCAATGGAAGCAGCGGTTGTGGAAGGCATTGATGTGATCGCTGTCGGAACACTGGCAGAAGCCGTTGGTTTTTTGACGGCACAGTTGCCGCTGGAACCTGTGGTCTTCAGCTGGGATCACGCTCGCCGGGACTTTGGTCGCTACGACATTGACTACATCGATGTCAAAGGTCAGGAAATGGCAAAACGCGCCGTCACGGTCGCGGCGGCCGGAAGCCACCATTTGTTGATGATCGGTTCACCAGGCACAGGCAAGACACTTTTGTCACAACGGCTTTGTACAATTTTGCCCGAGCTTGAACCGGAAGAAAGTCTTGAAACAACGCGCATCTATAGCGCGGTGGCGCAGTTGGAGCCGGGCCAGCCACTGTTACTGCGACGACCGTTTCGGTCACCTCATCACACGATAAGTGAAGCAGGACTTGTCGGTGGCGGAAGCATCCCACAGCCCGGCGAGATTAGTCTTTCACACAATGGAATTTTATTCCTGGACGAACTGCCGGAATTCAATCGACGAACTTTGGAGGTTCTGAGACAACCACTCGAAGATCAGACCGTCACGATTTCGCGCGCGATGGGAAGCGTGACATTTCCAGCGAGCGTGATGCTTGTGGCCGCCATGAATCCGTGTCCATGTGGATTTCGTGGAGATCCGAAACGCAGTTGTAACTGCACGCCGATGCAGATCGAGCGATATCTAAGTCGCATCAGCGGCCCGTTGCTCGACCGCATTGATATTCACATCGAAGTGCCACCTGTGCCGTTTCGGGAACTGTCGGATACGACCGAAGGCACGTCGAGCGAAACAATGAGAGAGATGGTTGTCGTCGCCAGGAAACGCCAGTCCGCGAGATTCGAGGGAAATTCGACGCGCGTCAATGGCAAGATGAAGCCACCGCAGATTCGCAAATACTGCAAGCTGCAACCGGATGCAGAAGCGCTGCTGCAGCACGCGATGGAAGAAATGGGACTCTCCGCCCGCGCTCACGACAAAATCCTGCGCGTCAGTCGCACGATCGCGGACCTTGAAGACGCCGCCGAAATTGCTGCTGTCCACTTGAGCGAAGCGATCAACTACCGCACTTTGGATCGAAACTACTGGCAGCAGTAACAACATACTTTTTGTCAACTCGTATTTGCTGCTGGAGCCTGCGATGAATGCGAAATCGAAGACGCAGCGAGTCCAGCGGCCATTGTGATCTTTCGACCAGAACAGATTGTCAGCGTTTTCGTACCAGTATTCGCGTGTCGCCGCCTGACCATTCAAGGTGATCGTATCGCAACATCGACGATTGCGACAATCGTATTCATAGCTTGTAACGGCCAATTGCACGGCTCCGGCTACGATGCGTCAACAAAGTAGCCTGACCCCTGAGACTTCGCTTGTTTTCGCTTCCCATGAAGTGCGGCACCTTAGTGCCGCCTTCACTTGCGGCGTTGCCGCCCTTGACTTCTGCGTTCATGAGTCTGCAGACGTCATCGACAGGTAATGCATACCCACGCGAAGGCGGCTTCACCGCATTGGAAAGCGCCACTGATGTGCCGCACTCCAGGTTCGCTCACGATCGCAATACCTCGTACTCCCGTTTTCGGTTCCGGCCACCTTTTGTCGCTTCCGCATGCCACCTTTTGTCGCTTCCGCAAAGTCACTGGCTTGCAGTTGCAGTTCGACCGTAGTCGATGACTCGGAATTGATGCTTCGCTGCTGTCCGGCGTGCTTTGGTGGCAAATCTTAGTGCCGGAAACGCCAAAGAATGCTCATATTGTGCGGCGATTTTCGTATCAAAGATTTTCCGAAGATTCCGTTCGTGCTGGGGCAGGTGCGCGAAAATGCGTGCGACGGAAAACAAACCCACGGGGGTAACTACTTCCGCGATGACTCGTTGATTAGACTCCGCGTCCCAGTTCTATTGCGTAGATCTGCAAAAGCTCCAAGTGGGAAGGATCCGAAGTCGCCAAAAAGAACACTTTGTGCTCCAAATTCAGGCCAACAATGCTGAAACTCGAAAACATCAAACCCGGACTGCCGCTTGACGGACTGGAACCATCGGTGGTGGCGACGGTGGCGGCTGTCGTGCCAATTGGGGATGGAGCGGTTACAGTTTTCTATCGCACGCCCGATGGCACCACGAAAGAACGCCTGCTGGGTCGGGGAGACGAAGCCAGTCTCAGCATCGCCACAGTTGAACGCCCGTGGTCGTTTGACGGAGACGGCGAAGCATTCCAGCTCACGTGCGAAGCCAAACGATTCGATCTGGCATTCCTGTTTGACCCGATGATGGCGGTTCACACTTCAAATGTGGAACCGTTGCCGCACCAGATCACTGCCGTATACGAATCGATGCTTCCTCGGCAGCCACTGCGATTTGTATTGGCGGACGATCCGGGAGCTGGCAAGACCATCATGGCGGGCCTCTACATTCGTGAGCTGATCATGCGCGCGGATGCGAAGCGCGTTTTGATTGTCGCCCCTGGCAGTCTGGTCGAACAATGGCGTGACGAAATGTCCGAAAAATTCGGCCTCGATTTTCACGTGTACACGCCGAGTCTCGATCAGGCGTCTCCCAGTGGAAATGCGTTTGAAGACTTCAATCAGCTGATTGTGCGGTTGGACCAGATGGCTCGAGGTGAAGAGGAAACATCGCAAGGAAGGCAACCCGGTCCACTGCAAGCCAAATTGCTTGAATCCGGATGGGACCTGGTGGTTTTTGACGAAGCACACAAACTGGCCGCCCACTACTATGGATCAAAGCTCGAAAAAACAGGTCGCTTTCGATTCGCAGAACGCATCGGTGGCGAAACCCGCCATCTGTTGTTGATGACGGCGACACCGCACAACGGCAAGGAAGAAGATTTCCAATTGTTCCTGTCGCTGCTCGACTCTGATCGCTTCTACGGAAAATTCCGAGACGGCGTTCACAAGGTTGATGCATCGGACCTGATGCGACGCATGGTCAAGGAAGAGCTGGTCAAATTTGACAACACACCGCTGTTCCCCGAACGCAAAGCGTACACGGTCAATTACACGCTGTCCGATCTGGAAGCCGCTCTCTACGAGTCCGTCACTGACTACGTGAAGACGGAAATGGGTAAGGCTGACCAACTTCAGGGTTCCCGAAAAGGGTCGGTCGGTTTCGCGCTCACTGCCCTTCAGAGACGCCTTGCATCCAGTCCGGAAGCCATCTACCAGTCCCTGCGAAGACGTAAAGAACGGCTTCAAAGCCGCGTCCGCGATGAAAAGCTGGGCATTCGCGGACGGCAGGCATTGTCCGCCACTGCTGTGGAGGTCCCGGAAGACGACGATGACCTGAATGCGGACGAACAGGAACATCTGGAGGAAGAACTCATCGACGACGCCACGGCGGCCAGCACAGTGGCCGAACTGGAATCTGAAATCATCATCCTTCAGGGGCTGGAAGAACGAGCGAAGGCGGTTGTCGCATCAGGCCTGGACCGCAAATGGGATGAACTCTCAAAGATCCTGCAGAACACCCCGGAACTGCGGAACGAAGCCGGGCGACACCGCAAGCTGATCATTTTCTCGGAACATCGCGACACCCTGAATTACCTGCACGACAAGATCGCCGGTGTGCTGGGCAGTGACGAGTCCATTGTGACGATTCACGGCGGCACACACCGCGATGAACGACGACGCATACAAGCGGCCTTCCGTTCCGATCCGGATATCCGAGTTCTGGTGGCGACTGATGCGGCCGGGGAAGGTGTCAATCTTCAGTGTGCCAACCTGATGGTCAACTACGACCTGCCATGGAATCCCAATCGACTGGAACAGCGATTCGGGCGCATTCACCGTATCGGGCAAACGGAAGTCTGCCACCTTTGGAACTTAGTCGCCAAAGAGACGCGAGAAGGAGACGTCTATCACAGACTGCTGCAGAAACTGGAAGTCGAAAGCGAGTCACTGAAGGGGCGAGTCTTCGATATTCTCGGTGAAGTGTTCGAAGAAACCAGCCTGAAGGATTTGCTGATGCAAGCGATCCGCTACGGTGACATGCCGGAAGTGCGCGAACGCTTGAATCGCAAGATCGATACAGTCCTGGATCATGACCATCTCAAGTCACTGCTGAACAGAAATGCTTTGGCACAGGAAACCATGAGCGCCGAGCGGCTGTATGCGGTCAAGGAAGAAATGGAGAAAGCCGAAGCCCGGCGACTGCAGCCGTTTTTCGTACGGTCGTTCTTCCTGAAAGCATTTGAACAGCTGGAGGGATCCATTTACCCGCGAGAATTGGGACGCTTCGAAATCACGCATGTACCGACGTCCATTCGGGAACGCGACCGTCGCATCACCGGCCGCAACCGCCGCGAACAGGAACCCGTCCTGAAACGCTACGAACGAGTTTGCTTCGAGAAGGAAGGGATGCAG
>Ga0209390_10011330_pt1 | contig 10259 bp, 14 predicted proteins | sample BON01_FD_187212 | JGI IMG/M metagenome (GOLD analysis project Ga0209390, IMG submission 187212) | Freshwater microbial communities from Lake Bonney liftoff mats and glacier meltwater in Antarctica - BON-01 (SPAdes) (version 2) | ecosystem: Environmental > Aquatic > Freshwater > Ice > Glacier... | reverse complement strand
CAGCCACAGCTCCGCTACCAACATGGTAGCGGCACCGGTCATGCTGCCTTGAGCAGCTGGCCGGTGGCCGATCAGAACCGCCGATCCAGAGACTTCCAACAGAATCAACAGCTAGCCGCATGGCAGTCGGACAGTCAGCCACAGCAACGCAACGGCTACACGGCCGCATGGCAGGACGAGTACCAGCCACAGCAACGCAACGGCTACACAGACTACAACCAGCCGCTGGGCCACGCTTGGGCGCGCGGCGGCTTCGGCGACCTGCAACAGAACCAGCCTGTCCACGCTCACTTCAACGGCCGCCGGACCGACCAAGGCCACTGGCCGCGCGCCGAGGACGAGCACAAACGCGCGGCCGAGCGCTGGCATAAAGAGCCACTGCTACGGCTACGCACTACGCATCCAACGGCTCCAGACCTTCATTGGCGGCCAGGCCGACGAAGTCCAATGGCAGGGCGCCGAGGCAGAGGCCAAAGAACGAACGCGCGGCCCAGCGCCAGCATGAAGACGCTCGCGCGGCCGAAGAACGCGCTCACGCGGCCGAAGCATGCCACGTCGCCGATGCTCAACGCGCTCATGAAGACGCTCATGCGGCCAAAGAACGCACTCGCGCGGCGGCCAAAGTGCGCCGCTTCGCCGACAAACGACGTGCTCATGAAGACGCTCGCGCACAAGAAGCTCCCACGGCTGCAGAACGCGCTTGCGCGGCCCGCGACGCTCGGCACGCTCGTCACGCTCGCGAGGCCGCGGTCGCCGCCGGCGACGAGTCAACCGGCAAGCCGGAGCAGCGCGCCGTCAACGAGCCGGGCCCCGAGCTGGAGCAGCCGTACGGGCCGATCGGGCATCGGCCAGAACGGCGCGTCGCCATCGGCATCGCTGCCGTCGCCAAGCCGGGCGGCGAGCAAGACGAACCGGAGCAGCGGGCCGCGGTCACGGCCACCAGTGAGCCGGGCGCCGAGCTGGAGCAGCGCGTCGCCATCGCCGCCGCCGACGAGCCGGAGCAGTGCGCGCGCGAGCTAATCGAGCCGGAGCAGCGCGTGCCGGGCGGCGGAGCTGCAGCCGCGCGTGCGGACGCATGTGCCCGCGCGAGGCGGCGCAAGCGCGTGCGCGAGCTCCTCGAGGGCAGCGCGCTGGTCGAGTCGGAGCAGCACGCTGCCGCCGATGAGCCGCCGCCGCCTCTGGCCCCGCAGCCGGGGGAGCTCTCGGAATTCGAGGTGGACTACACCGCCGAGCCGGGCAGCGCGCTGGTCCAGCCGAAGCAGCACTCCGCCGCCGATGAGCCGCCGCCGCCTCTGGCCCCGCAGCCGGGGGAGCTCTTGGAGCGCGAGGTGGACTACACCGTCGCTACGCAGCCGGGGGAGTTCCTGGGGCTGGGCCAGCCCGCCGCGGATCCAGGTTCGGAGGGTCCGGGACCCAGCAGCGCGCCGCTCGAGATGGCCATCAACGCGCCGACCTCGAGGAGCTCGCGCACGCGCTTGCGCCGCCTCACGCGTGCACGTGCGTCTGCACGCGCGGCTGCAGCTGATGCCGTCGCCAGCCGTGCCGACACGAACGCCGCGGCACCTCGCGTTGCGCGTGCACCAAACGTGCGCGCCGTCGCCGAGCGCCGCCCGCGCCCGCGCGGCCGGGGCGGCGATGCAGCCGCCATCAGGATTGCTCCTGAATCCAGCGGCGTGCCACCCGGGATGGGCGTCGACGCGCCGCCCACCCAGCGCACGCGCTCACGCCGTGCCGCGCGTACGCTCGCACGCGCCGCCGCAGCTGCTGCCCTCGCCAGCGGTGCCGACACGGACGTCTCGGCGCCTCGCGTCGCGCGTGACGCCTCGCGTGTTGCTGCGGCCGTCTCAGCGCCCCACGCTGCGCGCGCTTCGAGCGCGCCCGGTGCCGCTTCGTGTGGCCCGTGCGGCCGGAACGGCGGCGTCGCTGCGGCCGCGACCGCGCGTGCCTTGGCACGCACCGCCGCTTCGCGTGGTCAGAGCGGTGCCATCGCCGCCACCGCCGACGACCTCGCCGCCGCCCACGCCGCCGCAGCCTACGCCAACGCTGCTCACGCCACCGCCTGCGACGCCGCCGCCCACGCCGCCGCAGCCTACGCCGACGCTGTTCACGCCGCCGCCTGCGACGCCACCGCCCACGCCCACGCCGCCGCCGCCCGCGCAGCCGCCCTTGCTGCCGCCCGTCACGCCGTCGCCGCCCACGCCGCCACCGCACGCCGACGCAACACGGCATTCTCGGCGCTCCGTACCGCGAGCGGCTCGCGTGACCAGAGCAGCGCTGCCGTCGCCGTCGCGGCCCCAGGCGACAAGGCCGCCTCGGCGCCCAGTACCGCGCGCGGCTCGCGTGGCCGGAACAGCGCTGCCGCGGCCCCAGGCGACAAGGACAAGGCCACCTCGGCGCCTCACGCCGCGCGCGCCTCAGGCGCACGCGCCAAACACGGCCGGCGCGCCAACCAGTCCCCGGTCGAGTGCATTGTAAAGGACGCTTCGGCCGTGCGCCCTCGCCGCTGTCAACGAGCTGGAGCAGAGTACGCTCGCCACGCCCTTGGAGCTCAACCTGGGGGAGCCCTCGGAGCGCGAGCTGGAGACGGGGGAGTGCGAGCCCGAGCCGGGGGAGCGCGAGCCCGAGCCGGGGGAGCTCGAGCCCAAGCAGGGGGAGCCCTCGGCGCGCGCTGACTCTGACGGCAATGAGCGAGCCCAAGCAGGGGGAGCCCTCGGCGCGCGCTGACTCTGACAGCGATGAGCGATGGCTAGACGAGCGCGCGGTGCTGTTAATAATAAATAAACGGAGCACGCTAGTAACGCTAGTGAGAAAACGCAAGGTCTCCCCTCACAAAATAATAGCTGCTCCAAAGGAATATCTCAGGTGTATCTCTATATTATCGACTCGGATGTGCGACAAAAGCTGGAGCCGCATCCGTTCGAAAGTAATTCTCTTCTCAACCGATGAAAGGGTCCTTATTCGGTTCGAATACGTCTCGGGTGTGCGTGCAGGTTATCACCGCCGCATCCAATTTGTTATTTACGGTTCAATAGGTACGGGAACTCAATAGGAGCGTGTAGCCCCGATAGATATCGACGAGCTCGAGCAACAGGGCAGGCGCAATTTCTGCTGGTTTCTTTCCACCGCCAGTCTCTGCACCCCGTCCCTCACTTGCTGCAAGAGAGGACTCGTGGTGGGGGGAGTGTTGGCGGGTGGGAGGGACCCCCCTGTGTGCTGGTGCCCCCCGCGGTGTGGTGCCCCCATGCGGCCCCCCCGCGGTGTTGTGTGCCCCCCTGTGGTCGGCGCGTGCCCCGTGTGCTGCCCCCCCCTGCGGTGAGTTCTTGCCCCGTGTGCTGGTGCCCCCCTGCGGTGTTGTGACCCCGACCGAGACCATTGCTGTGACCGCCAAGAGGCTAGACGCATCCGGTCGCTCGCTCCATGGAGACACCAGGGGAGCGGCCACCCTCACGCTTACGGGTCATGTGTCAGGAGGGCTGGGACGGCGCACGCCGTCATCCACAGCCCGCAGCAGGCGTTGAGCCAGCAGAGCAGTGGTGCAGCAGCCAGTCGCAGCCGCAGCCACAGCTCCGCTACCAACAGCCCCCTCCACCCGGCGGCCGCATCGGCATCGATCCCGCGGCAATAGCGCCTGCCTCCGTCTTCCGCGCCTTGCGCATCCGCCACACCGACTGCACCACGACCTCGCCCACATCGCCCTCAGCCTGAAGCCGTAGATCCCGCGCGTCCGCATGTAGCGAGCCCTCCCGCACCTTTTTAGGTGGTGTCCCGCGCTTCGCGAGGTAGTGCGCCGGTTCCGGCCGCTGCAGCAGCACGATGAGGTCGGCCGCATCCACGCGCACTGTCGGCCACTCCACCTCGTTGCGCGTGCGCTCGGCAGGCTCGCCGTTCTCGAGCCACTCGTCGGTCGCCTCCCGCCGCGCGCGTGCCCCGGCCTGGAACGCTAGGGGTTCGGGTTTGGGTTAACCCTGCCCGCCGACACAGCTGCACCTGACGCGCGGCCCACTCCAGCGGACGGGCTCGTCGCCGCCCAAGACACGCTACGCCGCTATTGGGGCGCCCACGAGTTCCGCGGCGTCCAGGCGGACGCGATTTGCGCGGCACTGGCCGGCACCGACGTCTTTGTGCGCATGGGCACGGGCGGCGGCAAGAGCGCCTGCTACCAGATCCCCGGCCTGCTGCGCGGGGGGCAGACCGTGGTGGTCTCGCCGCTCATCTCGCTGATGCACGACCAGGTGGCGGCCCTCGTCGCCAAGGGGCTGACCGCGTGCAACCTGGGCGGCAATGTGGCCGGCGGCGGCCGGCCAGCCGCCAAGGGCGGCGCCCAGTTCGTCTACATCACGCCCGTGATGTGCGCGGCGCCGCGGCTGCACCTATTGCTGCAGTCGTGCTCGCTGCTCGCGATCGACGAGGCGCACTGCGTGAGCGAGTGGGGGGGCAGCCTCCGGGCGGCCTACACACACGCAGCTGTTAAAGCTCCGCAAGCACCTGCCATCGGTCACGCCAGTCATGGCCCTCACGGCGACCGCCAACGAAGAGACCCGCTGCAACGTGGTCCGCGCGCTAGGGCTGTGGGCCGGCCACCTCGACGTGACGGGCACGTTCGACCGGGCCAACTTTCGGTACGCGGTGCGGCGCAAGCCCCCAGGGCGCTCGGGCCACGAGGTGTTGTCCGTCGAGCTGCAGGCATCCGCGGCCGCGGCCGAGGTGGCGGCTCCCACCGGCCGCGCGCCGTGCGTGCTCGTCTATATGCCCACCACAAAGGAGGTGGACGAGCTGGTCGCCGAGCTCCAGGACGAGGGCGCGGCCGGCGCGGGCTACCACGCCAAGCTGACCCCAGAGGCCCGCGCCGCGGCCCAGGCCGCATTTATGCAGGGCGACTGCACGGTCCTCGTGGCCACGGTGGAGTTTGGCATGGGCATCGACAAGCCAGATGTGCGGGCCGTGTTCAACTGGGGCGCCCCTACCTCGCTCGAGGCCTACTACCAGCAGAGCGGCCGCGCCGGGCGCGACGGCGACACGGCCGAGTGCGTGCTCTGGGTCAGGGCCGCCAACTGGTCACGTGCGACGTACTTCACCTTGACGGGCGCCACGCACCCGGAGCGCGCGCGCCGCACGCTGCAGGCGCTGCGCGACTATGTCGACTCCCCGCGCTGTCGCCGCGTCTGCCTGGCCGCCTACTTTGACGAGGTGGTGCCCGCCTGCGGCGTCTGCGACACGTGTGCTACCGCGGCGGCGTCGCCGTGGCCGCGCCACGACGCGACCGCGCTGTGCAGCTAGCGCTCTGTTGCACGCGGCGCGCGACTGCGAGGGTCGCTACAGTTTGACGGTGGTCCTGCAGCTCGCACGGGGCAAGGTGCCATCCAGACTCCCGTGGCTGGCCAACTGTCCGTCCTACGGCGGGGCCCGCGACTCGCAGCTCAAGCCCCTGCGTGACCTCGCCGATGAGGTACTACGCGCCGGCTTGTTGGTCGAAGAGGGCCGCAAGTTGAAGGGGGGGTACGCCTTCTCCGCGGTCTTCCTCAGCGCCGCGGGCCGCGCATGGCTCGCCGCGGGTGACACGGCGCGCTTCTCCTACGCGGTCGCGGCTCCGCGCGCGCACTTGCCGCCGGCGGCGGGCGGCGCAGCCGCGTAGGAGAAGCGCGCCGTATCGCGCCATTCGCCGCGCACGATACGGCGCGCTTCTCCTACGCAGCCGCGCAGCCCGCGCCGTCCCCGCTGCCTGCAACTGGCGGCAAGCGCGCGCGCGGTGCGCTGGCCAGTGGGCCCAAGGAGCCTTTGGTGGCGGCACTCACTGCCGCACGCCATTAGCTGGCCGCGGCGCATCGGGTCGCGCCCTTCCTCGTCCTGAGAAACGCCATGCTGAGTGCCGTCGCCCACACGCGGCCCGCGACGCCGATGGCATGCTGCGCGCCGTGAAGGGCATCGGAGAGTACAAGTGCACAGCATATGGCGGGCTGCTGCTGAGCTTCGTCGCGGCGCACGCCCCCCCCCACCCTCCGACTCACCGCCCGCCTCCGACTCGCCACCCACACCTCCTTCTCCCCCAACCCGCGCCGCCTTTCTTAGTTTCCTCCTCCTCCGACTCCGCCCGCCTCCTCGTCTTCCTCTGACTTGTTCTCCTCCACCAACTCGCCACCCACATCCAACTCACCGGCCGCCTCGGGCTCCTCAGACGACTGGACCCCCGCCTCCTCCTCCTCATCTTCTTCACCTCCGACTCGTCCTCCTCCTCCAGCTCGCCACCCGCATCCGATTCACCGGCTCTGCCTTGGGCTCCTCCGACGACTGGACTCCCGCCTCGTCCTTCTCCTGCGACTCACCGCCCGCCTCATGATCCTCCGACTCCATCTCCTTCGAGTCTCCGCCCCCCCCCCCCCCCCCCCCCCCCGACTCTTCACCCTCCTCCCCTGGTATTCTGCAGACATAAAGGCAACTGTCCTCAGCTGTATCAGTAACGGCGCAGTGCGTTTTGTTTCATTGTAGTGTTGTATTTAATCATTTTGTTTATTACCTGTCATACACCAGCTACGGCTGTTGACGCGCTCGAGGTCGCCGACGCCGTACGGCCTGCTACCTCTGCAAACGCTGGCCTCACTTTGGCGACCGCAAGAGCAAGACCACCGGGGCTTTGTAATTATATCTGCTAGCTTTACCCTGTATTCACCGTTAGCCTCGACTCTCGCTTCTGTTTGAGTTGGGGCTTTCAGCCCCCCAAGCCTGCGTCGCTTTGCGACGCGGGGTTTGCTACCTTTGAGGTGGCGCTGGGATCGGCTTCTCCTGGCCCGTGTGTGGCTTTGTGCCCGTGTGCGGCTTTGTGAGGATTTGATTGATTGATTGATTGACACCAGCTTCGCCCGGGGGGGGGCGGAGGGCAGCGGGCGTGTACTTGTATTTGCCCGTACACAACACGCCCGCGCCGAAGCCAGAAGCAGGAGTACGCTGACATGTACACCACAGGGACAGCCGCAGGCCTGTGTGCGCGTGTACGCGCGTGTGCTGGTGCCGCCGAATCATTACATATATATATACATAGTAGGTCCTCGCGACACAGCAGCAGCAGTATCAATTTCAGCAGTGCCGTTAATTTTGTGGGCGTGTTAACACTATCACATAAATTACCTGTATCTATAATATTATCGCTACCGGTCCGCCTCCTCGACCGTGACGAGTGCGAGTGGCCTGCTATGCCTATACTATTACCCACCCTCGAGTTAACCCCGGGTTAACCTGAAACCTGAAACCCGGCGAACGCCCACACTGAAGCCACAGCGCCACAGCACAGCGCGCAGTGCGCTCACACTCACACAGGGTCTTGCGACACCACACACAGCATCAACAGTATCAGCAGTGCGTTTTAAACCATTTTTATAAATAGTTAGAATACAAGTCGTGGCGGCAACTTACTCGAGCACTCGCTTGTCGCTTGTGCCTCGGCTGGCACAGTAGCAGTAGGTTTACCAACATGGCGACCACCACGGGCTCCCGTGCGTCACGCCCACCGCCGACCTCTACTACACAAGCTTTCCGCACAGAAACGACCCAAACCTCCGGGCATGCCTGACAAGTCTGACTCAGCAACGTCTGCCCGGGCGTCTGCCCAGAACCAGAACCGCAGCGGCCTCTCTGCCACTGCCTTTCTGCCCTAATGCGTCAAGCTCAAAGACGAGGACGTTGCTGCCGCGGGCAACGAGGACGCGCCGACGCCCAACGTCACAGCGCAGCAGCCTGACGAGGTGCAGGACGAGGCCGCACCCACTGTACAGTCCGACGAGGTGGGGGGCAAGCCTGATGCGATGCCGATGAGCTCATTGTGGACACCAACACCGTCTTTGGCGCCTCCAAGCAGAAGTCATTCTTCACCCGCCATCCCCTCGTGCGAGACGGTAGATCTTGACCTCGACGCGCGTTTGCTGAGGAGTCCAGCACCTTCTCATTCGAAATGGCGGACAACGAGCGCCACGTCCACGTGGGCGATGTCGTGCGGCCTTTTACGTCTACAAGCGCTGGCCTCACTTCGGCAACTGCAAGACGACCACCAGGACCTACGGTAGGCGTGCGCCAGCGTGCTCCAACGCTGTCTCGAACATGGAGGGCGACCCCAAGAACGACGGCACGCGCGACCTCGGCCCCGTCGACTCCAAACCACCAGCTTGGGCAGCTAGTGGCATCCCGGATCGAAGCACCATTGGCATGGGCTACCGGTGGTGCCTCGACCTTGGACTTGGAGTCCGAGGTGTCGTGCTGTCATCGCTCATCGCTCCTGCTTGGTACGTCCTTAGTCCTTAATGTTAATAATCTGGGCATGCATGCGAGACCACCGGCGCTGCTGCGCATTTCTCTCTGCTGGCTGTACCTGCATACCCCTGCAATCACAAGAAATACACAACACACAACACCCGCAAACCTACAACTATCCTAACACCTATGAGTCTACTCTCGGACTACCAACCAAGACTGTACCTACACTCAAGCCTCGACTTTCGTTGTTATAGTTGAGGCTTTCATCAGTCCCCCAAGCCTGTGTCACTTCGTGATGCAGTGTTTGCTGCCTGCCCATACTACTGTGGCAGTGCTGGAATCGGCTTCTCCTTGCCTGCGTATGGCTCTGTGAGGATTTTTGATAGTGACACTACAATGATTGATTGATTGATATAACAGTTTCCACCAGCTCTTTCTCTTTTCTGGTCTGCCTCTCCTGCTCCTCGGCCGTGGCGAGTAGCGTATACGGTATACCCCTTTTTTTTTTTTTCCCCCGACAGCACCATCAGCACGGCCGCCTGAGCCAAAGCCAGCTGTTCGCTCACACGCTCACAGGTCTCGCGACACAGCAGTGTAGCAGAATTGTATCAGCAGTGCGTTTTGTGGTTTGTGATCACACTCTATCTACCGGTCCGCCTCCTCGGCCGCAGCGAGTGGCTTATATAAGTGTACCCACCCCCACGGTATCAAGCCCACGCCGCCACCAGCAATGCGCAAGCAATGCGCTCACACGCACTCACAGGTGACAGGGCTTTTTGCAGTGGCAGTGGTCACCCATTATTAATATCTACTGGTCCGCCGACGGACCGCCGACCCGGCTGCGGCAAGTGGCTTACACTTGTACGCACCCCCACAACACGCCCGGGCCGCCGCCAGCAGTGCGCGGCTCACACGCACAAAGGGCGCACAGCAGCAGCAGTATCAGCAGTGCGGTTTGTAGTGTTATCACATACACACAGAAACCCTCCCAACACTGGCGCACGTGCAAACAATACTATGAAAGTAACTAGTAGTTAAACTAGTCCTCCCCACATAGGGAGGAGCCTGCTGGGCAGAGTGCCTGCGAGAGCGCACCCTTAGGCACGCCACGCACCGCTAGCCGACTACGCGGCCCCGGTCGTCAAAGGTTTGTCAAAGGCGCGCAGGAGCACGCCTTCTGCTTGCCGGAGATTATCTACCGGTCCGCCTCCTCGGCTGCGGCGAGTGGCTTATACTTGTATCCACCCCCACATACAGCACGCTCGGGCCGCTGTCAGCAGTGCGCTCATACGCACACAGCGCGACACAGTAGCAGCAGTAGCAGCAATGTTTTTTGTATGGTGATGACCATGACCAAGATTTCCGGTCCGCCTCCTCGGCTGCGGCGAGTGGCCTATACTTGTATCCATCCCCGCAGCACGCCTGCGCCGAAGGCACAGCAGTGCGCTCACACGCACACAGCACCTCGCGACACAGTAGCAGCAGTATCAGCAATGCGTTTTGTAGGGTTATACCATTATCATAATTTACCGGTCCACCTCCTCGGCCGCGCGGCGAGTGGCTTATATGTTTGTACCCACCCCCACGTACAGCACGCTCGGGCCGCTGTCAGCAGTGCGCTCACACGCACACAGCGGCGACACAGTAGTAGCAGTAGCAGCAGTGTTTTTTGTAAGTAGGGTGATGTTGTATGTATGTATGTAAAGATTCGTCGGCACCAGCACACGCGCGTACACACGCACACAGGCCCGCGGCGCCACACCAGAGCTCCGGCGTGTCACAGACACCACATCCCACGGCTTGTCCACAGGCAGGCATTCCACACAGATCACCATAGGTAGCCCTAGTCTGTGTGATCGACCAAGGGGAGGGGGGGGGAGGGAGCAGCAAATTTTTTTTAGGACTAGAGCCAGCCGCCAGGTTGGGTTTGTAGGTTAGGTTGAGTTAGTTTGGGGTTTGGGTTTGATTGGCGGCTAGGTCTGTGCCTAAAGTTCACTCGCTATAGGGGAGGGGGAGGAAGA
>Ga0209390_10011328_pt1 | contig 10261 bp, 14 predicted proteins | sample BON01_FD_187212 | JGI IMG/M metagenome (GOLD analysis project Ga0209390, IMG submission 187212) | Freshwater microbial communities from Lake Bonney liftoff mats and glacier meltwater in Antarctica - BON-01 (SPAdes) (version 2) | ecosystem: Environmental > Aquatic > Freshwater > Ice > Glacier... | reverse complement strand
GAGGAGGAGGAGGAAGAGGAGGAGGAGGAGGAGGAGGAGGGGTATGTATATAGATAGGCTTACTTGAAAAAAGGGAGGGAGGGAGGGAGGAGGAGAGGGGCTTCTTCTTGTGTGAGTAGGGTGGGTGGCTGGGCTCGTGCAACTGTCGGGGTTGAGGCGGCACCAAGAAAGCAAAAGTAGGACATGTGTGTAAATGATAATGTTGGCAAGCAAGCAAAATAGAATACATTGCAGAAGTAGCGAGAGAGTTTGGGTGAGTGTCGACATGCCTTTCTTGATTTTCTTCTTTTCGCCCGCATTTCGGCTAGAGTGGGTTTTATTTGGTGCCTTTACAAATTTTTACTGGCTGACTTTTATTGGTATACATGTTTGGATCTCTTCCCTCCCTCCCTCCCTCCCTCCCTCGTAATATCTCTTCAAATAACAAAGTCGTTCTCGTTCCTCCCCTCCTCCGTCAACGACGAGGAGGAGGAGGGCAAGGAGAAAGAAGAGGCAGAGACACAGGCCGTCTCACTCTCCGCACTGCTGGTGGTGGTGCTCGTGCTGCCGCTTCGTCCCCTCCCACCACCTCCTCCTCCTCCTCCTCCTCCTCCTTCTCCTCCTCCTCCTCCTCTCTTCTTCTGCACGGACATCCCCCACCTCCCTCCTCCCCCCTCCTCCTCTCCCTCCCTCCTCTCCCGCCCACACCCCATGCACACCACCCACCACTCACCCTTCCTCTCTCCTCCCTCCCTCCCTCCCTCACCCCCGCCTGCTTGACAGACACAATTTAAGTAGACGACGCGAGGGAAGAAGGTGTTGACCCACCGAAAGCGCGTGTGCCGGTTATCGAACGTAGCGCGTTTCCCGTACAAGCTGGGAGCCGAGAGGAGGGCGGAGGCCTTCAGGGAGGGAGGGGAGGGAGGGTCGGGTGAGGTGTATTGGGCGACTACTTGGGGGAAGGGAGGGAAGGAGGGAACCAAGAATCGATCTGTAGTGCTCACCTGCAGGAGCAAGTAGACGCCGTAGCCTATGGAAAGGTGCCACAAGGAATGGAGGCGGAGGAAGCGCAGCCAGGCCCAGCCGGGCAGAGGACAGAGTTGCTCGCTCGTCTCCCAGATGACGGCAGCGATGGAGACGAGGAGGAGGCCCAGGAGGATGACTGACAGGGCCTGGGGGAGGGAGGGATGGACGAAGGGAGAGAGAGAGAAGTGGAGGTGTAAGTGTAAGTTTTGACGAATGAGCTAGCAATATCCACTAGACACACTCACGTGAGCGCCTGCTTCGCTCTCTATCGATCACCCAAGCCACTTACCTGCGTCTTCCCCCCCAGCACGGGCATGTAGTGCGTTTCCTTGATCCGGACCGCCAGCAGCCAGCTGTTATGATGACGATGGTGGTGGTGGTCGTGATGCTGCTGACCGTGAGCGGGAGGGGTAAGCAAGGCCTCCTTCAACAGGGCCACCTCGCCCGCCTCCATCACCTCAACCTGCGTGCTCTTCCCCTTCCTCTGCCCCTCCGTCTTTTTGTCCTTCTTATTGTCGCCACCCCCCCGACGAGACCGCCGAGGGTCCAACACCAATACCCCTCTCCCCTCCACCTTTTCCTCCCTCCCTCCCTCCTTCCTCTCCTCCTCACAACCCCCTGCACAAGCCAGCACCAGCGACACCCGCCTCCGCTTTGGTTGGCCGTTCCATTCTCCCACTTTCCTTCTTTCCTCTTTCTCGAGGCGCCATCTTCTCAGATGCAAGGCCCGGAGGCAGAGGGCCGAGGAGAGGAGGAGCAAGCCCAGAAAGGTGAAAAGGCAGTCGTAAAAAGCGTTGCCGTACACCACATTCAAGACCAAGCTCCACACCAATAGGCCGCTGGCGAGGAGGGCTAGGCCGCTCATCCATTGGGATTTGCTGTAGCGATTGGGGGGAGGGGGAAGGAGGGAGGGAGGGTAGGGAGGGAGGGAACGTAAAATGGTGCCTTTTGTCCGGCGTCGGTGAGACCAAAACGTACCGTCGAAGGAGCAAGGAGGGTGGCGGACGGCCCGTTGGTGACGTGGCTGCCGACGAGCCATCCTTGCTGCTACCTTCCTTCACCCCGGAGGAGGACGAGGGCGAAGGCTTAGAGTAAAGGAAGAAAAAGACCTCGTCCAAAATCACCACCCAGCAAAGGTACATGCCCAGCACAGCTGCGATGGTCATGGGAAAGGTGTCGAGGAAAGACCAGGCCTCGGCCAGCGTCCAATGAAAGCCAAACGAGCCAATCCCACACCACGCAAGAACGGCTGCGCAGACCTTGACGAGGACGTTGCCATGTTGGCCGGTGAAGAGGCAGAGGCAGGCAAAGAGCGTGATCCCTAAGGACGAGAAGGCGCTCCAGGCCTCGGGAGAGGACGGGTCGTGGACCGACTCGCAGAAGTGGCGGACAGGCGTCTATAAAAGTGGATTGAAGAGGGGTAGGGAAAAGGGTGATGTGAGATGTGAATGTGGAGCAAGGAAAAGACAAGTGGATGGGAAGGGTGGTGGGAGGACTGAAAGGACTGAAAGGGGAGGACGAGACAGAGAAGCAGCACGAGCACTACGCACCTGCCAGGCTTCCTTGGCGTCCAGCATCGTTCCCGTACGGATGAGGCTTGCTTGCTGCTGTGCTTTGGTCTTGTGATGCGTTTGGTGTTGCTTGTGTGGGCTAGGTATGTTTTGTGCGGCGGCTCGATTTGCGGGGCCTGTGTGTGCGTGCTGAGGAAAACAAAAGAGAGAGACACAGAGACGTACGTGAGGCCGAGACCACAGCATGAGTGCAACGCCGACCCCTTTTTTATGTTTTTGGCATGCACACGGAATCTGGATGGCTGCGATGCCAAAGCAAGGAGAGGAAAGTGACATGGGCATCGCAAAGTTGACCTGCCCTTCGCCAACAAACCGGAAAAGGGCGAGAGTGGGCGGGGAGATGGTCACCGACGCTTTCAGACAAAATCACCAGCCCTGGAGAAAATAGAGGGGAGAATGTGTGTATACAGTGTGTGTGGTAAGCTAAAATCTGAGCTTGTGCCCCGTTTTTTGGGGGGAGGGAGGCGCGGCACACAGCCTGGCGCCGCTTGGAGACACCGTGACGTCGGCACATTTTAGCAGGAGGTTCAAAAAGCAAACTACTGACCACCATACAAAGGAAATGCAGCAGCTTTGAATCCATGAACTCGCAGTTTCCAATTCAACTTTTGTGCGCTTCCCCCCTTTTCCTTCAATCACCGGCTCCACGCTCCCTTCCGGTTATGGAGGAAACGGAGGAAAAAGGTGACAAGCCGGGCGCTCTCGGCCGCAAAGGAAAAGAGCGCCAGGTCTTCCTCTCCTAAATATTGTTTGTCTGATCCTCCCACGGTGGACGGCCCCTCCTCGTCCAAGTATTCTTCTGCACGCTGATCGTAAAATCGAAGCTCCAGGGCCGCATTGCGCAATCGCGGCGGCCGCGCCTCCTCCTCCCCGTCCTCCCCCCCTCCCGCCTTCCCTCCCTCCTGCTGGGAGCTCGGCGGAGGAGGAAGAACGATGGAGGGGGAGAAAGAGACCTCAAATCGGTAGTGGTAAGCGCATGGGCCCTGGCATTCATCGTCCAAAATGACCCGAAAAAAAGTGGACGCGTTCCCTTCCTCCCTCCCTCCCTCCTCTCCTTCCTCCTCCTCCTCCTCCCCGACTTCTTCCAGTGAAAAACTGTGCACGAACCGCAGCCGGCTTTGCCTGTGTGGGTTTTGGCATGTGTTGGAATAGGAGAAGGTTGTATGAATTAGAAACTTTAAGAAAAAAGATGCATGCATGTGCGGCCAGAGGTAGTGAGACTCATCTCCATTCCCTCGCCTTTCATGTCTTTTCCTCCCTCCCTCCCTCCCCACTTACTCATGCAGGCGCACCATCCTCCCGGATGGCAAGTGGATGGCCGCCGTGTCAATCACCAAGGAAAAGTGAGGGTCCTCCAAGTTATCGCTCACCAACTCCGCTAATGCACCTCCCTTTCCTCCTCCTCCTCCTCCTCCTCCCCCCCCTCCCCCTCCTCCTCCCCCCTCCCCTCCCTCCATCACCGCCTCCGGCAACGTCGCCGGCGCATAGTACACAGGATGATAAATCGAACACCGCACCGCCTCTGGATCCGCCAGCGACAAGAGAGCGGAGTAAAGGACGGGAGAAGGGGTTTGGCCTTCCTTTCCTGGGAGCCACCATCCCCTCTCTTCGCGCACTTCAAAGTGGATGTACACGTCCGAGGTAGCCAGTTGGGAGGGAGGAGGAGGAGGAGGAGGAGGAGGGGGGATGGAAGCCTCGTGGGCGGAGGGGAAGGAGATGGGCACGGACGAGGAGGCATCACTCTTTCCCTCCTCGTCCTCGTCCTGTTCCTCGTCCTCATCTCGAGCATCTTCCTCCGTGAAAGGCGAGGGCTGGGAGACCTCACGCATACGCGCCGCAAAGAGTCGCCAGAAACGAGGCATGAAATGCTGCTGCTGCTGCTGCTGCTGCTGCTCCCCGTCACACCCTCCTCCTTGCCCCTCGGCTCGCTGCAGAAGCGGTGCCCAGGAAGGCCAGATGGCAAGGATGAGGGCGCGCCAATGCTCATCGTCCCTCGCCACGCGCACCCAGCCATGAGAATGCGCAGCCGTGCTGTCGCAGCAGGCGCAGAGCTGCACGAGGCTGGAAGGAGGGAGGAAGGCGAGGCAGGCGGAAATTAAGTCGTCGGGGAGGAGAAGGAGGGAGGAGGAGGTGGTTGCTGCTGGTGAAGCCATGGAAGAAGAAGAAGAAGAAGGACGCTTGTTGGTGCGACCGGGCGAGTCCCCGAGAAGCATGATGAGGGGTGGCAGCCTGTTTGAGAGAGGGGTGTGAGGTAGAGAGTGATGGTGTGAGTGGTGGAGGAGCCATGACAAGCAGCGGAGGCAGTGAGTGCACGCGAGGCAAGCAGAAGAAGACATCACGCGCCTCCAACGCCTTCAAAAACGCCTCGCTCCCCCACCCTTTACCCCCCGAGCCCTCCATCAAAAGCCTCGCGCCTTTCCTGTTAGCGTTGCATGTCCAATAAGCCCCTACAGGATTCGCGCGTAGCTTGAGATGATGCTTAAAATGTGCCACCGCCCCTTGGATGGACAGCCAAGAAGCAAAGGAAGGCAAGACTGACTGAGGGTTGAAGAGCAAAGACCGAGCAACGCAGTAAACATAAGCAAGCCTAACATAAGCAAGCCTAAAATGTGCCTTTCGAACAGAACGAATTTACCACCCACTCTTAATGTTTCTTCTTTCAGCTTCTCTATTTTCTCAGCGACTCCACCCCGACCCCTGGCACTGCAGGAAACGAAGGAAAAACGCCACAAGCTGCGCACCCACCTCCGCAGACCTGGCCGCGTACGGATCCGCTTCTTCATCCTCCTCCTCGTACTCCCCCTCCTCATCCTCACTGTCTCCTCCTTCTCGCTCCCAATCTTCCTCATCGTCCTCCTCGTCTTCGTTGTCCTCGTCGTCCCCGTCGTCTTCGTCCCCGCTATCATCCTCGTCTTCGCCTCCTGCGTCCCCCAGCTCCCCTTCCAAATAAGTTTCAGTTCCTCTCATGTACCTCTTGGCAAGGCGATTGTAAAAGCGAATCTCCAACAATGCATCAACCAGGTCCGGCAACCCCTCTTTCTCCTCTTCATCCACCTCCAGATTGGGCAAGAGGACGGCCGCAGAGAAAGAGAGATCGAAGCGGTATTGAAAAGCAGAGGCGCCTCGCTTCTCATTCTTGTAGTGAAATCGAAAGAAAAGGGGGGGCTTCCAATCCTCATTCCCCTCCTCCCCCTCTGGAGGGGATTGAAACGAGGTCGAGCGAGAGTAGCGTGTATATCTCAGCCGACTTTGCCTGAGTTAATGTTGTGTGGTGGTTTTTAAAAGAGAGAGAAAGAGAGAGGATGATTGTGAGTGCGTGCGAGCCAGGGACATCCTCAATCTCCCTCAGGTGCCACCTTTGTCCCTTCCTTCCCTCTTAACTGCGACATACAATCAAAGCCACCCTTCCTGCCAGAGCATAGTCCCTTCCCTCTCTCCTTCCCTCTTTCGCTCTCTCCTTCCATGGACTTACTCATGCAGCCGGACGACCCGCCCTGTGGGCACATGCATGGCCGCTGCGTCGATCACCAAGGACAAAGTGCGGCCGCGCATATGCTTCGTCAGAAAAGCTGCCAATGCCCTGTTTCCATAAAAATCTACATCTTCTTCTCCTCCTACTACCGCTGCTGCTCCTCCCCCTCCTGCACCTTCGCTCACTTCCCCAAACACCGCCCTCGGCAAAATGTCGTCAACATAAGAGTCCTCATGGTACAGCGAACATTCTACCCCTTTCCGATCCCCCAGACACAAAAGAGCGGAGTAGAGCACAGGCGAAGGTGTCTGGCCTTCCTGGCCTCGAAGCCACCAGCGTTTCTCCTCCCGCACTTCAAAATGAATGTACACGTCCGAGGCGACGAGTTCCGTGGGAGGCAGAGGGGTCGGAGGAAGAGGACGAGGAGGAGGAAGGTAGGAGGGGCCATTGCGGACAGGGATGGAAATAAGCATGCGCGACAAGTCGTCATATTCAATTCCGAATTCTGTCCCGTTGTCTCCTGTGTCCGACTCCACGATCGGCAAGGGGCGCATGCGTGCCGCATAAAGCCGCCAGAAAGGAGCCTTGAGCTGCTGTGGTTGCTGCTGATACATATCTTCCTCTCCTGCCTCCTCCTCCTCCTCCTCCCCCACCTGCAGCAGCGGTGCCCAGGAAGGCCATATGGCAAGGATGAGAGGGCGCCACCGTTCGTCATCCCTGGCCGCACGCACCCAGTTGTGGTGATTATGCGCAGCCGTGCTGTCGCAGCAGGCGCAGAATTGTACCAGGTTGGCAAGAGGGAGGAAGGAGAAGCAGGCAGAAATCAGGTCCTCAGGAAAGAGGGGAGGGGAGGAGACTGAGGAGGAGGAGGTGGCGGAGGCGGAGGAGGAAGAAGAAGAAGAAGAAGAAGAAGAGCCCTGAGAGCGGCCGGAACGGAGGAGCATGGCGTTTTGTTTGCCTGTGTATTTGTATATATGGGGTAAGACGTGGAGCTGTGTGAGCTGCAGAAAAGAAGCCAAAAAAAGACATCTTGAGCTCAGAGCAGGGCGTAGCTAATAATTTCGCCGCCCCGCAAAGCGCCCTTCCTCCGCACAGGCGCACGAGGGCTGGACACGCTGCTACATCCGTGCCCCCCACGCTGCCGAAGGCGTGCCTGGGTTCTGGGTGTGGGTGGGTGTCGTATGTGCCCAACTTTTCGTCTTCGCCTTTCCGCGAAGCAAGCCCCTCTTGCCCCCGCTGCCCCAGCCCAACTTCAGCTTCAGCAGCAAAAGGAGTTGCTTCCCCTTTCTCTAGTATGAACCCCTTCTACGAGGATAGATACAAGGCCCGACCACGTCCGACCTTGTTGTTACCCCGCTCTAAATGTGACATTGTCCCACCAAACAGGACGCCGGAAAGGCCAGGCACCAGGCGAGGGATGACGACCTTCACTCCTTCCGACGCGCAGCAGCAGCAGCAGCAGCAGCAGCAGCAGCAGGAAGAAGAACAGGAAGGGTTTCTGGGCGTGATGTCGTACCATTCCCAGGCGGGGCAAGACGAGGAAGGAGAAGAGCGAGAGGGAGAAGGCAAAGGTAGGACGTGTGTTGGTGTAGGCGGAGTGGGTGGGGTGGATCATGCATGAACGAACGAAGCGGATGAGTGAGTCCGCATCCACCAGGCATTCCCAACCACAAGCGCACTAAATAAAACGTACCGCAACCAAAACACACAAATACAGCCAAGGACGAAGACGACGAAAGCAAGCTGTCTGCCCCCTCCTTGTCCTCCCAGTCTTTCCCGTCTCCGTCCTCCTCCGCGCTCTCTGCTTTCATGCGCGACCAGCAGCAGCAGCAGCAGCAGCACCAGGAAGAAGGCGACGCTTCGGCCGCTCAGGAAGAGAAGGCCGGAGACAAGAAAAAGACGGGTGTGACGGCGTCTTTCCCACCTTTCCCTTCCTCCGCCTCTGCCTCGTCCTCGTCCTCGTCCTCTTCCTCCACCTCTTCCTCCCTCGCCCCTCCCCCTCCCCCCCCGGGCACCACGGCCACGGCCACGCCCCTCGTCCCCCCCAAGAAGAAGAAAGAAGAAAGTGTGGGCGACGAATACAAGCGTATCGCTGCGCAGAAGGCTCGGGGGGAACAGCGGCTGGCGGCTATGACGGCGTCCAAGGAGCATGCCCGCCGGAATTTCCCTAAGATGCGTCGGGTGTACACGGATTACCATTTGAAGGTGATGGTGGCTGGGGAGGCGGGGCACGGGAAGACCACGTACGCAACAATAAGGAGGAAAGGGAGGGAGGGAGGGAGGGAAGGGGTGTGTGTGTGCGTGCATTTTTCAAGGTGACTGCCTGTTCGGGCCCTGACATTTCCTCTCTTTCCTCCCTCCCTCCCTCCCTCCTTTCCCTCCCTCCCTCCCCTGCAGCTTCATCAACAACATGTTCTCCTCCTACACGCAAGGGCAAGACGTCAAGACCCCCCCTGTGCCGCACGACGGGAGCCGGACCAAAACAAGTGATTTCTTGTCTGACCCTGCGGCGTTGTGTACCCGGTTTACGGTCATGAATGAGGAGGCGTTTGAGCGGGTGCATTACACGATTCAGGACACGCCGGGCTTTGGGGATGACACGGATATTTGTCGGTCGATTGATTTGATTCTGAATTACATCGATGAGAGCAACAAGGTACGGAGGGAGGGAGGGAGGGAGGGAGGGAGGGAGGGTGTGATTACACGATTCAGGACACGCCCGGGCTTGGGGGATGATGATAGGGATATTTTGTCTGTCGGTCGATTGATGAGAGCAATAAGGTTTGGCGGTGGTGGACTTCCTCCCTCCCTCCCTCCCTTCCTTCCTCCGTCGTATGACTTTTGATACTCAATGACGTGTTTATCTCACCGCTTCCTCCTTCCCCCCCTCTCTCCCTCCCTCCCTCCCTCCCTCCCCCCAGACCTACCTGGAGGCCGAAAAGGACAAGTCCCGCATGCAGCCTTTAGGCAAGACTCCAGGAGGGGATGCGCGGGTGGACGTGTGCTTGTATTTCTTGGCCGCGCATCGGCTCAAGTGGATTGACATCAAGTTTATGCAGGTAGGTAGGGGGGGCGGGAGGGAGGAAGGGAGGGACGGGAAAGTTGTCAGATTTTTTTTGGGGAAAGTGATTGATCCCACACACACACCTCTCTCCCTTCCTCTCTCCCTCCCTTCCTCATCCTAGACCATCCTCGCCAAGGTGGCTCTGATTCCCCTCCTGGTCAAGGCCGACAGCATGACTGCTCATGAGACGCTCGCCTTCCGTTCCTTTGTGCTGGAGGACTGCATAAATACTCACCTCTCTCCCTCCCCTCCCTCCCTCCCTCCCTCCTAACAGGCCATCTCCGCCAAGGTAGCCCTCATTCCCCTCCTGGCCAAGGCCGATAGTATGACCGCTGACGAGACGCTGGCCTTCCGCTCTTTGGTCCTGGAGGAGTGTGTGAACAACCAGATCCGTCTGTTTGACTTCGGGCAGGAGGCGAAGGAGAGGGTGGGCATCCCGCCTGACTTGGTCGTGCCGCCCTTCGCGGTGGTGGCTTCCAATCAATTTGATGAGGTACGTGTCCTCCCTCCATCCCTCCCTCCCCCCCTCTCCTTCAATTTGCCGTGCTGGCTGTCACACTCTCACCTCCCCCCTCCTTCCTTCTCTTGCTACTTTCCTCCCATGAGGAAATCGCTCACATTCCTTCCCTCCCTCCCTCCCTCTCTCCCTCCTTCCTTTCCCTCCTCTTCAGGTGAAGGGCAGTGGATCCTATTGGCCCGTGCGCGACTACCGCTGGGGCACGTGCGAGGCCTTCTCCACCGAACATTCCGACTGCACCTACCTGAAGAAGCTCCTCCTCGAGGTACGTCCCCGCCCTCCCTCCCTCCCTCCCTCCGTCCTATTTACGAAGACACACCAACAAATCTTCTCATCCTTCCCTCCCTCCCTCCCTCCCTCCCTCCTCCCCCTCCTCACAGGAGGCTTTTCACGACCTCCGACAAGCGACTGAAGACAGATACCTGGCCTTCCGCCGTTCCTTTTACGAGGCAGAGCAAGCAGCAGCAGCAGCAGCGGCTACAGATAAACGACGACGGCAGCAGTGGATGCTGGTGTCTACCTGCTTGCTTTGCCTGTGGGTGGTTTCCTCCCTCGTCTTGGCCCTGGCGGGGGGGAAGGGAGGGAGGGAGGGAGGGAGGGAGCCGGGGATCGCGGGAGGAGTGGAGGGGATG
>Ga0209390_10011327_pt1 | contig 10262 bp, 9 predicted proteins | sample BON01_FD_187212 | JGI IMG/M metagenome (GOLD analysis project Ga0209390, IMG submission 187212) | Freshwater microbial communities from Lake Bonney liftoff mats and glacier meltwater in Antarctica - BON-01 (SPAdes) (version 2) | ecosystem: Environmental > Aquatic > Freshwater > Ice > Glacier... | reverse complement strand
GTTGAGCAGCCAACCGGGGTAAATAGGCAGGCAACCGGAAAAACTGAGCTGCACAAAACCATAGGAAAAAATATTTTTTTTCATAGGAAGGGGGGTCCGTTCGCGAGGGGGGTGGAAATGCTGCGAGCCCGTGCGACCCGGCGCGCATCTTTTCGTGCTGGTGTCGCCGTTCAGCCACATCCCGGTCACCTATGATGCGTGCGTGCTACGCGCCTACTTTGAGCACATGCATACACGGGTGGACCCCGTCACACGGCGTGCGCTGGACGACATCGAGATGTGGCGACTGGCCAAGGCGACCGGCGGGGCGCCTCTCATGATCCTCCCCGCGCGGCGCGCGGGGGCCGAGCAGCTCGAGGAGGTGCGGCTGGCGTCGGAGCGGGCGTTCGAGGCGTGCTGGGCGGCCGCACTGCATGAGCACGACGTTCGTCATGTCCGGGTCGTCGCGCTGCCTCGCCTGCGCCGGGCGCTGGCCGACTACAAACAAATCGACCCAAGCGGCTGCAGCGCGACCGTTGTTTGCTGCGTGCGGGGCGCACTGGAGGGTGACTTGATGGACCACCCCGTCTTCTTGCCGTACCTCCTGGACCAGCTGCTGTTCGCGGCGCACGACGCCGCGCCCCTGTGGTAACCCAATGGGGGGAGGGGGGGGGGGCCACGGGGGGGCTCGGCGGGGTGCAGCGCTTGCGCGGGGCGCACAGGGGCGCAGACGCCGGCGGCGTCACCGGCCGGGGGTGCGCGCGCGCGGCCCCCGCTCCTGCTCGGCAGCGCCGCGCCATTGGCTAGCGAATCCGAGGTTCGGCGGGAGGGGGCGCGAGCGGAAGGCGAGGCGCGAAACTTTTCTACCACTCCCAGCAAGAGACGGTCGAGCCCGCGGTGCCAATTGTGGCGCCCGTGGCGCTCGCGCTCACCCTCGCAGTGCTCAGCGCGCTCCTGTCGCTGCTGGTGCTCCGGCGCTACGCCCACAGCCACACACCCCCCTTGCGTGGCGGGCCGCCGCCGCTGCTCGGCACCGCGTGTGTGGCACGCGTGGAGTCGAGTGGCGGCGCCAACGGCTGCCTGTTGGTGCCCTTCCGCCTCGGCGCGTACGAGTCGAGTTTTGTGCCCGACACCGGCTATGTGGGCGCCCCCGTGCTCAACGCGCGCCTACTCGGCGCGTCCGGGTCGACGGACGAGGCGGCGCTGCGCGCCCTCCTCGCCCCCCCGCACGACGCGGCGCACACCTACCGGCTGCTGCAGGCCTTTGTGCAGGCGCACCGCTGCGTGAGCTACACCTCTGGCTGCGTGCTACGGTTGATGGGGATCGGCACCACGGCCGAGCAGGTGTCGGACCTTCTCATGTGCCCGCCGCTGGAGCTGGCGCCGGCGCACAGCGGGGGCGGCTTTGTGCAGCCGCGGCGCGCGGTGGACGGCGCGGCCCAGGCCGACGTGCTCGTCACAAACGGCGACATGGCGTCGCTGCACATTCTCACGCTCGACTACCTGCTGCAGCTCGCCCCCTGCCACCTGCGACCGCGCGCGGGCGAGCTGCATCTCGGGCTCTCTGCCCTCGCGTTCGCGCGCACCCGGGTGGGGGCCGTGAGCGTGTCGGCCACCTTTGCCGGCGGCTCCTACATCAGCACGGTCACAGTCGACGGCGTCGCGCTGCGGTGCACCGTTGACACAGGTGCCAGCACCACGCTCTGCATGGATGCGCGGCGGCTCCCGGGTGGGCTCGCGAACCGCGTCCACATCGTGCAAGTGGGCATCAACGGCGAGACCGTGTGCTCGGACGTCTCCCTGGCGCGCCTCGAGTTTGCGGGCGTGGCGTTTGAGGGCGTCCCTGTGTTTGCCAACGCCACCGGCGTGGAGGCCACCGACGGCTACGTCGGCCTCGGCCTCCTGCGGGCCTTTGACCTGCTCATGACGCTGCGCGAGCTCTTTGCTACGCCCAACGGCGACCGGCTGAGTGGGCTGGCCGAGTACGCCGCCGCCACGCACAAGGAGGCGTGCAGCGCGCGCCGGGGCGGGTTGCGCTCGAGTTGACCGGGCTCGTGGACCCCGCCCATGCGCCCTGACCCCCTTCAGGGGCGAGGTGACCCTTCAGGAGGGGCGCCACCGCGTGCATGTGCACCTCAACCCGAGAAATTGGGCGAGGGGCGCCGCGATGTGCACATTCACCTCGGCCCGAGCGATGGGGCTCAAGGGTTCACCCTTAACCCGCGATGTGCACATTCACCTCGACCCGAGCGATGGGGCAAGGTGTGGCCGACGTGACCAAGGGACGCCAGAGCTTTGTGTTTTTTGTGCCACTTGTGTATGCCGCCCATGGGCGCTGGGACTTCGAGCCTGGAGCCCCAAGTGCGCAACCTCGAAGTCAACCTCGATGCCCATCTGACCAATTACAACTTGTTCCCGAGCAGCGATGGAGTGGCGCTGCGCGAAAAGGTAAACGCCCTCAAAATTGGCGATATCATCGGTGGGGAGGCGCTGCAGACCCAACTAGACGCCCACTTGCAACTGTATGGCGCCATACAGCCCCAAGTGGGGCTTGGTGACCGCGGTGCCCCCGATGCCCCAGGTGCCCCCGCTGCCCCCGGTGCCCCCGGTGCCCCCGGTCCCCCCGGTGCCCCCGGTGCCCCCGGTGCCGCCGGTCCCTCCGGCCCCCCCGGTCCCCCCGGTGCCCCCGGTCCCCCCAGTGCCCCCGGTGCCCCCGGTACAAGGACCAGCAGTGCCACCGATGAACTGACGGCGACGGTGGACGCCCTCTGGGCTTGGAAAACGCAGACGGAAGACAACCCTCACGAATTGGATTCAGATTCGGTGCGGCCAGGAATGAAATGTCTGGACATCAAAAACTTCACTGGCCGTCAAGCCTATTTTAATGGCCCCGGCACCGTACAGGTCTGTATTGATGTTGAATGCTGGTTGGGTACTTTGTTTTGAGACAACCGAATCCGCGATGCGGACCTCCATGACATCAATGAGGGTTCCATGTGCATCAACACATCACTTCTAGTGCAAGAGGGCCCGTCTGAACCGACATTCATTGACAATCTGGATGTGACGATGTGTGCCAAGTCCGAGACTGAGATGCTGTTAACCATGATGGAGCGCAACGCAAAGATTGCGGCACGTCAATCATCTGCCATGAGTCCGTGGCTCAGAATTCGAGATTTGCCAAGCTCGCTCACATGCGGTACGATCAATACCGATAAATTCACTCCGGCCACTCGATACCAGAAGGATATCACAGTGTGCTTTGCCGAACACCCGCCAGGCTTCGGAACAGTCCCACCTGGCGTCGGTGACGAAGTGTGCCACCGTCATCCATATGAAACAAATGGTGCAATGTACGTGTGTGAATCCAACATTCATTATGCAAATGCGCTGTCAAAGGAGTTGGGGGATCGCGCTCTGCCGGGAATCGCTAGTTCCAATGCCGACACATGAGGGTTAACTGGTGAGAGGTTAACCCTGAACCCAGAGGTCCGGTGCCCACGACACACAACGAGCACAGCCCGCGGCAACACCAGTGTGTGCCGTGTGGCGGTTGTGACTCAGACGCCGGGTGCGCCGCCGAGTGCACAAGCGGCTCCGAGGAAGAAGGCCTGGGGTACGTGCCCGCGGCCGCAAGCCACCTCGGGTTCACCCTGGGCCACACCTCGGGCACGACACACCTCGGACACCCAGGCCACACACCTCGGACACCCAGGCCACACACCTCGGCCACCTCGGATTTAACCCGACCATGGGAACGATGTGCCCGGTGACCATCGCCCAAGGCGCAGCGCTGGCGACGACTGGGACCGCGCAAGACCTGCCATCGCCAGTGCATCGACCCGGGTCCGAGGGGTCTCGCCTGACAAACTCGGGCCATGCGAGCCTGGGTTCGGTGGGTTCGGCAGCCGCAGCGCCCCGGGCGCCAATGGGGCCACTTTGCGTTGCCAAGGCGGAGATGGGCTCGGTGTCTCCAACATTGCGCGACCAACATTGCGCGACATCGGACGGGGTTCATCCACAGCGAATGTCCCTGGTCCCAGAGGGGCATCGGGGTGACCCCCCGGAGCGGGTGTAGTGCATTTTGACCCCCTGCATCGGCGCTGATCCCATTCGCTGCTTGACACGCTTCTCCGATGGGTGGCGGACTCACAAATATGTTGGACTCGGACAGGTCGCCCTCCGGATTCCAACCCGGGTGGGTGGGCTCAGCCACGCCCGTGTGCAATGTCATTCCCAAGGCGCCGGAGTTCCCAGCGCTGCATCTCGACGCCGACGCGCGCCTCATCGTCGAGGGCGAGCTGGCGGCTGTGCCCCCAAGCCACGCGGATGCGCGCTTCCCGGTCCCGTGTCGGGTCGGTGTTCGCCACCCCCGCGTCGGCCCGCCGACGCGGGGGTGGCGAACACCGGGGTGCAGGGGTCCACGCGCGGCAGCGCGCACGCGCTGCGGGTCGCGCCCGGCGCGCCTCTGCCGCGTCACACGCGAGCGTCGCCGCAGCCTCGCGCGCGGCGCGCATGCATCGGCGCGCCTCGGACTCGTGCGCGTCGCCGCGCTCCACGGGTCTCCAGGGCTCTACATTGCGGGGACGCGCGCGTGCCGCCACCCGCAGCCCCTCGGCGGCGAGCGCGGCCAGCTTCCGTGCGGCGCCTACGCCCTTGGCGCCACCGAGCCAACCCGCCACGTTGACCGCCGTGCACGCAGCCCGGTGGCCGCCCCTGCTGGCGAGGCCAACCATCGCCTCGAGTGCCCACTCCTGCGCCAGACTGTGCACGCCCACGACTTTCTCGAAAAGGGCACGCACCACGCTGTCAACGCAGCCAGCCTCCACCACGGCTGTGGCCAGTGTTCCCGCGGTGTCCCGTTGCAACAGGCTCGCCAGCGTGTGAGCCGCGTGCGGGTTGGGTCCGCCGGGTCCATTGGCCTGCACAAGCGCCAACAGTGGCGCGCAGGCCAGTTGCATCTGCCGCTGGACAGCCTCGCCCTCGGTGTGCGCCAGGGTGTTGAACAGACCCAGCGCGGCCGCGCGCTCCGCCGGTGTGCCCGTGTGCAGCAGCTGCACGACCTTGGCGCCCCGGCTCTCCATGGCGGCGGCCCCGAGGCGCGAGGCCCCCGTGGCCACCCCGTTGACCACCGCCGCCCACACGCCGCCCGCTGCAGGCACCGCCAGGCTGTTGAAGACGGCGGCCTTCTCTCTGCACAGGCTCCGGTGCAGGTAGATGAGGAACGCGAGGATGGCGTGCAGCCCGTCCACCGCCGACTCGGCGTCCCCATCCGGGTTGGGGCCCGCCCCCATATGTCTGGCAAACTCCTCGGCGAAAAGAGCACCGACGTCTGCACACCCCAACTCGGCCTGACCCACAGGCGACATGGCGTTGAGGATGACCGACGCCAGCGCGGATCGAGCGCCATGTCGCAGCTGCTGGCTGCCGATGGTCTGTGCCACGGCCACAGCCCCCTCGGCGCTGGCCCAGGACACGGCCAGCAGCGACATGGCGGCATGCACCTGGGCAGACGCCCCGCCCGTGAACAACAGCTCGGCGAGCGCCCCCGCGCACCCGGCCCAGACCAGGGCGACCGCCGACTCGCCCCCCTGGGCAGACATCGCGAACATGGCAAGGGCCACCTGCTCGCGCTCCTTGGCCGAGCCTGCGCTCAGTGCCAGCACATACGCCCGGGCGCGGCCGGTGGAGGGCGCACAACTCGCGTCGCCGCATCGCTTCGCCAGCTGGCACAGGACCGCCGAGGCGTAAGCTGCCGTGTCTGCAGTGTCTGCCCCGACCTGCGACATTGCCGTCAAGCATGCCACCGCGCCCTCCCGGGTGAGGCCCCGTGCGGTGGACGCGGTCAGCGCGCCGCACGCGCGGTGTAGCACCGCGAGCGCGATCGGGTGCACTGGCAATAGGCGCACCAGCGGCGCGGCACCCAGTGCCACCGCCATGACGCACTCCACCTCGCCGCGCGCGATCCCCATCAGGAGGAGGAGGGCGACCTCTTGGTCGGCACCAGTGGCGCCGGGGCGCAGGAGCATGCGGCGGGTAAGGTCCGCGAGCCCCGCCTCCCCAAACGCGTCCCGCAGCTCGATGCGTGAAAAAAGCAGAGCCAGCATCAACACAACAACCGGACGGGCCAGCCGGGAGCCACTGTGGGTTCCGAGGACCTCCACCAGGGCGCCGGCCCAACCCCCATCGTCGACGACCGACGCCACGGCGGCCGAATCAACACGTGCCAACTGCAGGAGCGTCGACACCGCCCCGTCACGGTGGCCGGGCGACGCGAGAAGCCGGAGCGTGGCGTCGACCATACCCTCTGCAATCATTTTGCGCGCAGCGTCCGCTGCCAGTGGCTCCATGGTCCAAAAGGGGGTGCCCGTCTCGGTGGACTGTCCCATTTGTGTTCAATGGCACTACGGGTGCGCGTTGCGTGGACTCCGACCCCCCCCCCCCCCCCCCCCGGGGGGGAGGGGGTGACCTCGGACACGACCCGAGTCGGACACCTCGGACCCGACACAGGTCGGACACCTCGGACACAGCCCACATTGGACACTTCGGACGCAACCCATGTCGGGTGTGTGGCCGAGGTGTCCGAAGTGTGGCGTGGCCGTGGCGTGGCCGAGGTGTCCGGTGTGGGTTGTGGCTCCGAGGTGTCCAATGTGGACTGTGTCCGAGAGTTGTCCGGTGGGGGTGCGGTCCACCCGCGACGGCTCCGCATATGCGGATTAACCTGTGCAAGCACAGCGAGTCGAGTGAAGTGTGGTGTCGCCGTTAGATTTTATCACGTGGCGTTGGTACAACCCCATTCGCCGACCGGGCTGGTCGCGCTCGCATGACGGAATGGTGGCACAACGCGGCGACGCCAGGCAAGGCGCAGCCGCTGCGCACCAAGGGTTGGCCGTCGACGCAAGAGTTCAGCGCGACGCGCGCCGCGCGCCGCACGCCTGTGGATGACGCGCGCCGCACGCCCGCGCAGGCTGCGCCGGCTGCCGCGCCGCGCGCCGCATTGGACGCGGCGGCACGGGCCCTCATGTACCTCGGATCCGCGAGGTGCACCACCCCCAGTTGCTTCCGGCCCCTGGATCACAGCGGGCTCCACACCTTCGAGTCGTCCCAGTTGCCGCAGACCCGGACTCGTCGAACCCCGTCGTCGCGACTGGCCACCTCCGAGCTCGGCGCGTATGAGCGGGCTTTGGTCGCCGAGGTGGTCAACCAGCACGCGGTGACCCCCCCGCTGCTGCACTCGCTGGCCGTCCACATGTCATCGTACCACAACGAGGACGACGCGGCGCACCGCGAGCTCGTGCGCGCCTTCCTGTGCTCCGCGGCGCCCCGTGACCTACCGTACGAGTCCTTCTGGAATGCGGTGGGGCTCATGGACCTCAAACACGACGCAGCGCCCGGGGAGGGGGTGGCCGCGAAGCTGACCGCCGCCTGGACCCTCGCCGCGGTGGCATCCCGGCAGGCGGACATCGTGACGACTGCGATTGCGACGGGCCTAGTGGACCGACCCGCGTGAGGCCCGCGGGCCGCGCCACGGGTGCCACCGGTGCGCCGCCACGGCGCGCGCCACCGATGCCCCCCGTGCGCCGCCTCGGCGCGCGCCAAGCGCACAAGCGCACGCCGACCGGGCGTCACAATTTTCCCATGGGGTGGGCAGGCGATAGCCTCCAATTGCACCCGCTGCCCGCCGCCCGCTCCGATGCACAAGTCCCACCGTACCTGGCTGACCCTGCTCAACATGGCCATGTGTGGCTTCCACTCGGCCTTCGCCGGCGTGGTCCTCTCCATGGCCAACATGAAACTTTCCGTCCCTGGCTACAACACCCGCCTCGAATTCTCGGCCGCGACCCCGACGGAGGCCATGCGCCTGACGCCGGTCTACGACGAGCAGGGCGGCCTCCGCGTGTCGGTGCTGGCCGTCGCATTCTTCGCGTGCTCGGCGGTGGCGCACCTCGGCAACGCGGTGCTGTGGCGCACGTCCTACCTGTACTGGCTCTCCCGCGGTAAGTGCCCGAGTCGCTGGGCCGAGTACGTTGTCTCGGCTTTGGTGATGATGCTGGCCATTGCCTACACGTCTGGCATCCGCTGCTACGCGCAGCTCGTTCAGATCGTGGCGCTGACGGCCACCACCATGCTCTTCGGCTCGCTGAACGAGGCGATCAACCGGCCGTCGTGGACGGGCGACGACCGCTGGGAGCACCCGCTCCTCACCCGCGCCCAGGCGCACGTCTTCGGTTACCTCCCTCAGATCGCGGCCTGGTACTGCATCCTCTACGCCTTTCTAGGCGCGGCCGAGCGCGGCGGCGCCTGCCGGCCGCCGGACTTTGTCTACTTTATTGTGCTGGGCGAGGCGGCCGTCTTCTTCTCATTCGGCGCGCCGCAGCTCTTCCAGGTCCTGGCGCCGCCCAGCCGCTACGTGTGGGGCGAGTACGCCTATCAGGTGCTGTCGCTGTTGGCCAAGGGCATGCTCGGCGCGACGCTGCTCATCAACGTGCTCATTTACGACTCCTTCGACGAGGCTGTGGCCGGCGGCGAGGCTGGCAGCGGCAGCGAGTTCGCCAGCGGCCGCGATGCGGCAACCAGCGGCTGCGGGGCGTGAGGGGGCGCACGCGCGTCCCGCCTCGGCGCGGTGCACCGGTCACTCCGAGTCGGCTGGCTCGGCCGGCTCGGTCGAGTCGGCGGGCGTGGCCCCGGTGCGCCCCACGCTCAGGAGCAGCAGCGAGAGCAGCAGCAGCCTCATCACGGCCGCCAGGCTAGACAGTAGAAAGGGCTGGCGGTCGCCGTCGTTGGCCCCCGCCCGGAAGCTCTGCCACACAAGGCTCGCGCCCATCCGCTCCGCACGGCCGGCCACACCTCGCCGCCCAACCCGGCCCACGCGCGGCCGGAGCATTCAAACCACTGTAGGCCGTCTCCTGGCCACCGGCAGTCGGGTGCGTCGTCTGCGCCTGCCGCGGCCGCAGCATCCGCCGCAGCGGGCTCCGTGCCGTCCGCCGTGGTCCCATCGGCCATCGCGAGTGCCACCGCGGCGGTGGCGTCTGCTTGCACGGGCGAGTCGAGGTCCTCACTCTGCATGGCGAAGCGGCGCTCGTCGTAGCTCCCTATTGGGGGGGGGGCCTTTTTTTATCAGAGCTGCGCGCACGCCCCGGCAACGCCACCCGGGGCGGGCCCGTGTCCGGCGCCGCCGGGCGCGGCGCGGGGTCTACAGCGGCCAGGAGCTCGACGAGGCGTCGCTCGAGCGCGGTCAACGTTTGCGCCAGCAGCCAGAGTGGCTCCGCGGACGTGTCCGTCTCAAAGGCGAAGCGGTGGACCACTGCGCCGGCGCACACGGCGGCCGACGGCTTGGAGCGCCCGCACGCCTGGCAGGCCTGGCCCGGTCCGGTGGACACGCACCAGCACTCGGACACCAGCCCGGACCCGACGTGCACCTTTGCGTACCGCGGCGCCACGCACGCCTGGAAGCGGGCGTGCTGGCGCCCGTTGCCCACGGTGCACACGGCCGTCAGTGCCAATTGTTGGTCCTGCTCGAGCCGACAGAGCAGGAGCCCGGGCCGGAGGCGGACGCCCGCATCGCTGCAGCGCATGTCCTCCGAGAGCAAGGTGCACGGCCCGTGCCGGTCGAGTGAGAAGGTGACGCAGGCGTCGACCGGGTCGCCGTGCGCCACAGGCGGCATCAACCCGAGCCGGTGAGCAATCATGTCGTCGGGGATGCTGGTCGTGTTGGTCTCGAACGCGACGGAGGAGAGGCGCACAGTCGGGACGTCGCAGAGCATCGTGCGCCGGAGCGCGTTGGTGGCCGCGTCGCTCGCGCCATGTGGCACAAAGCTACACTACTGCCCGGCGCTGGACACCGCGAGGTCCGTCAGTTGCATGGGCGTGAGCGCGTGGGGCGGCCAGTTGCCCGAGTCGCCACTTCCAAACTAACGCCGCGCGGTCAACAGACACACGCCTGCCGCAGTGCGTCCACCAGTCGAGCGCACACGGCGCTGGGCCAGCGGCAGCACGCTTGCGCCCCGTAGGGTTGACCCGAACGCCGGCGGCGGCGCAGCGAGGGGCGCGGTGAGGGACAGGGGGCGCGGCTGTGGCGCGGCGGGGGCCGAGCGGAGCAGTGGGCGAGGCTGCGGAGGTGGCAAAGTAGGGTGGTGGCGCTGGTTGCTCGGCGGGCGGTGGCTGGAGCGACGTGGGCGGCGGCCGCGGTGGCGCTGGATGCAGCGGAGGGGGCGGGGGCGCTAGCGGTGGCGCGGGTGGCAAGGGGGGGGGCGGTGGCGGCGGCGGCGGGGGTGGCGGCGGGG
>Ga0209390_10011324_pt1 | contig 10263 bp, 9 predicted proteins | sample BON01_FD_187212 | JGI IMG/M metagenome (GOLD analysis project Ga0209390, IMG submission 187212) | Freshwater microbial communities from Lake Bonney liftoff mats and glacier meltwater in Antarctica - BON-01 (SPAdes) (version 2) | ecosystem: Environmental > Aquatic > Freshwater > Ice > Glacier... | reverse complement strand
CACCTTGGCCTTGCCGTCCATCAGCCACTGAAACACTATAACACCCAGTCGCGTGTTCCAGCTAGGCTCCTTATTTCATGACCTGAGAACACCTCATGTTTTCGAATCCCACCCCGGGCGAGCCGGGCCTCTTTCAAAAGAATGGGTGCTATCCAGTAGAGGGATAAGAAATGGGGCGTTTCGCCCCATTTCTTAATAGACAATTCTGACTCTAGCTGGACTCTGCGACATAGTTGATAACCCACATGGGGAAGGTTGTTATTGCGGTGTGTACCTGCGAGCACTTCTCTCCGTAAGGTGAAAGAGAAAAGAGCTAAGAGAATGCGTCCTATGTTCGTAGCTGCATTTCGCGCGAGGCGTATATGAAGAAGAGAGAAGTTGTTCTTCTTCTACAATAGTTGAGAAGAAGGTGTTCTGTAGGTTCGTGTCGATCAGTTCGCGAGACCCCCAGGAATGATTCCCTGTGGTTCGTGATGTGACCTAGAAATTGTAGCCAAGTCTTGGCCTCTGTTGCAGGAAAATACTGACAATTTGCAGTACATTGGTCTGACCGTTTCTTATATAAATCTATCCTAGACGATGTAAAACTAGCTTAGTTGGTCAGAGCGCGGGACTGTCAATCCCGAGGTTGTCGGTTCGATCTCGGCGAAAGATCAAACATCGAGAAATCAAATCTACATGGATTTGAACCACATAGACCCTCAAGCCAGGATACTAAAGTACTGTTTCACGTATCAAAAGCAACAATCCATCAATAGAACGGCTCGTTTCAGAAAGAGAACTACAACTCCTGACTAAAACAACTCTTAGTAAAAAAGTCCTACAACTCATATTACATAGATTATTCTTGTGTGGACAGAGACTGTTAACTCACAGACACAGAGACCCACATTTCGTAGGTATCACCTGTATTTCTTTTGTGTAATGAGACTTAAAACTTGTACCACGCCAGTCTCTTTCGTATAAAGAGTTTTTCAATGTATGTTACATGAGTCTCGTAGTGGAAAGTGACTCATATCTCTCATTCATAGGGTTCTTTGCATAAAAAGACCCATGACTCGTATGATATAGGTCACCTGCGAAGGAAGAGGCAATGTTTCGTACATATGTATTACACAGGTCATGTTTGTACACAGAGACCTACATCTATGAATACAGAGGTCTCTTCTGCGGAAAAAGACGACGCATATTACATAAGCGTTGCATCGGAAAGAAACTTACGTCGGGTTCGTTTTCTGAAAGAGACTGACGACTCGTATTATAGAGGTCTTGTTGCCACGGTTGGCGGAAGTGGCCTACTGTTCGTACATGTTACACATGTCTCAGTACTGCCTATGATATTATTGCATCAGTCTTGTAGTGGGAAGAGACCTCTGGCATTACATAGGGTTTGTGGTGCCAAGAGATGTATGACTCGTATCATGCAGGTCACCTTCACAAAAAGAGGCCAACGTCTCGTACATACGTATTAGAGACCTACAACTCGGACTACAAGGTCTCTTAGGCAGAAAGAAACCCACGAAGCATGTTACATTAACACTCATTGCGGAAAGCCTGAGAGTTCATTTACGTTGGGGTTGTTTCCGGAAAGAGACTGACGACTCGTATTATGAAGGTCTCGTTGGCGGAAAGAGGCCTACTGTTTGTATGTAAAGAGACTGACTCAGAGATCTACATCTTGCATTACACAGGTCCAAAGAAGAGGTAAAGGAAAGAGGTCTATGACTCGTATTATGTAGGTCTCCTTCGCATACAGGAGGCCCACATTTTGTACGTACGTATTACACATGTCAGGATTGCAGGAAATACTTACATTTTGGACTACACAGGCCCGGGTCTCTGATGCAGAGAGAAATCCACAACACATGTTACATAAGTCTTGCAGCGAAAAGAGACTTACACCTCATAGTAAATGTTTTTTTTTGCTTTTTTCCTTTTCTTTCTTTCTTCCTTTTCGTAAAGAAACCTACAACTCGTTTCACATAGGTTTCTATCACAGAAAAGACCTATGTTTTTACGTACCACACAAGTTTCTGTTGGAGGGAGAGACCCCCATATTACATAAGTTTCAGTTTTATAGAGAGACCCCCAACGTGTTCCGTGACACAGCACTCTTTTATGGACTTGGAAAGAACCCACCATCTTGTATTACACAAAACACTTTGGTCCAGAGGACTTACAACTGAATTCACAATGTCTCTTCTGCGAAAAGAGACTGACAACTAATAGTATACAAGTCTCAATGCAAAAAGAGACCAACGCGTCTTGACTTACAAAAGGCTCTGGTATAGGAAGTAGGTCACATATTACAAAGACCTTTTTGATCAGAGATACTGTGGCTACATATCGTATTCATGATTGCGAGACTTGTTTCAGGAATGTGACGGAACCGGGAGATTAATCACTCGTATCACACAAGTCCATCAGGCAGAAAGAGACCTGTGACTCCGTCAATTCAAATCAATGTGGATTTGAGCCAATAGACCCTCAAGCAAAGGTTCTAAACTACTGTTTCCAGTAATGAAAGCCATTAAAATCAAATATGACACAAGTCTCGGTTTTGGAAAGATGATATTTAAACGGAGTATTATACAGACGTTCGGAATGCGTAAGGCACTGTAAGGTTGAAGCATGATTGAAGGAGACCCATGACTTGTAGTACAGAAGGCTCTGATCAGAAAGAGACCTACATCACTTATTGTACAGGGTTCTACTATGGAACAACTTGTACGGCTCGCATCGCACATGTCTCTGTAGAAGAAAAGAGATCCATGACTTACAGTACAGAGGGCTCTTTGTGGCAAGAGATCTACGTCAATGTATTGTACAGGGCTCTTTACGAAACTTGAGAGGCATACGTCTTGTGTCACTCGCAGCGTAGGATATAGGGCTCTTTGGCAACACAACAAGAAAAAATGGAAAGAGGCAGACATCACAGGGAGGGGGGGAGGGACACGGAAAGAGACGGATGTCACAAATTGAACAGAACGCTGTAGCGGAAAAAAATCCACAAATTAGATCATGTAGTGCTCGATTTCGGAAAGAGACGTCGTGTTGTGCAAAAAAACTGAAAATTCATATCACACATTACCAGAGAGATACCAGTGTATCGTAGTATACAGTGCTCTCTTCCAGAAAGAGACAGACATCACGTGTTGTATAGAGTTCTGCAGTGGAAAGAGAGTTCAAAAAACCCACAGCTCTGATTATCTGGGACTAAATTTCGGGCGTGTGGGGCACTGCGCAACCTCGCTGTTGTCTCGCCAGATTCGGCTGCTATCTGCGCCAAGACAGGAGACTCAAGCGCAATAGCATGACTCCTCAACACAGCGGACGCCTTCTCGGGCGAGCTGAGAGATCTATGTTCCTCGTCACACAGGTCTGTGTACGAAACAGACCTGCAACTCGAATTATATGGTATCTTTTGAGAATCTATGTTCCTCGTCACACAGGTCTGTGTACGAAACAGACCTGCAACTCGAATTACATGGTATCTTTTGAGAATAGAGACGCACGACTCTTGTTACAGAGAGCGCCATCGTGCAAGGACTCGGAGGCCCACAACTTGTATTACATACGAGACAGACAATTCGTAGTAACACGTCCCTTCTGCTGAAAGAGACCTACATCACGTAATTACCATAATTACTTAGGCCTCATTACAAAAAGAGACTGACAACTCGTATTAGATAGGGTCTCATCGTGGAAAGGGGCTCATGACTAGTATTAAAGAGGAGTCTTTAGCGGAAAGACTCTTACATCACGGAGTGTACAGGCCTCGTCTGCAAGAGAAACAGGTCTATTTGACAGATAGAGAGACCCACAGTGAGAATTTTGATGACTTGCCCTGAGGAAAGAGACTTAAATTTCATGAAAATCCAGCCTCATTGCAGAAGAGACTGATGACTCGAATTAGCTCTATAGTGGAAGGAGACACACGACTCGTATGGAATAGGATCCAATAGCGGAAAGACTTTTACATCTCAGAGTACACAGGGTTCTTTTGCGAGAGAGACTGGTCTGTTCTGTGGAAAGATACCTACTATGTGCATTCTGAGGACTCACTCTGCGGAAAAAGAAGTACTTCACGTTGTACTCAAGTCTTGTGGTAGAAAGAGGTCCATGAATCATAGTTCTAAAATACGCATCACGTAGGATTTGTCAGGGGAAAAAACCCTTTCTCTTTGAGTCCGATAATAAAGGTCTCAGACTGTTTGGCAGAAAGAGAACTGCAGTGTGTATTATGAGGGCTCATTCTGTGGAAGGGGATATACACCACAACTGACTCAGGTCGTGATTGACCGGTTAATCACGGAAAAAAAATGTTCACGACTCGTATTCTTACAACTTGTCTCAATTAGGATTCATTAGCGGAAAGATACCTACGTTACAGAAGTATCTTTTCGGTTCACTTTTTTTGTTTTGTTTAGAAGTTAGTAGTTGCATGTCACAAAGATTGAAATAGGGGATTTATGAATCCACTCCACAGTACAAGTAAAGCTGACTTTGAAATTTCCTTCAAGAAAACTTGCTTTGGAATAATCGTTAGATTTTCGGCCTCCCAAAACAGTTTGGCGACCGGCGTGACTTCAGGGTTGGATACAATTTTTTTTTACTGTATCGATTTTTGAACTTCCAAACAAGTTCCCCTTATTTCTACTGTCTTACAGCGCTAGTAAAAAGTTGTTGAACGTGCAGCCCGTTCCCGAGAAGATGAGACTCAAAATGCTCGTCGACACGCAAATCGAAATCCTCGATGGTTAAAGTTCAGGTCTCTTTTAAAATCAGCCGTTTAAAAGAGACCGGTAACTCGGATGACCATTGAGAATTTTGTTTTGGATTCCGATGACCAGTTTGAGTCTGATCGTCTCAGAAACGGGCTAAATATGTTCCGCATTCTCTTGATAAACAGTTACTCGAGGAATTTGCACTAAAAATAATCGTTTTAAACGTTCGATCGAAAAGAAAACCGAGTTTAGAGAATTTTCGATCGCAGGACAAAAAATAAAACTCCATTCAAGAACTAGCTCGGTAAAACCACCTGGTTCTCACACCGGGAATCCGAGTCAAAGTCTGATCTGCTGCCAGGAATTTTCGAAAAAATTGTAGTTCGCATGAATACAAAAGAAAACAAATTCTCGGTTAGGAATGTGTTTTGAGACCCCATCACACCATAACACGTTTTGTTGGTACACATCAACCTGTTACTGGGGTAGAAAATCCATCAAAACAAGTTGTATATTTACACACAAACTTATTTGTGACAACGATGAATATGAAATTGTGTATGTTGAACATCAGTAGGCCGATGTTGGGCAGAGCACAACAGATGCTCAACGACAAGGTACAAAAGAACAGTCGTACATCACACACGTAGACCAAATGGTTTCTTTGTGGAGAAAAAATCTAAGGATTGCTTCACTTTATTCAAAAGACTACGCCTCTAGACCTCTGACATGTCACTGACATACCTGTTAGATGTCTAAGATGTCATCATCCTAAATCTATGTCTCCTATGTGACGTCATATTTCATGATCCCTTACGTCCCTTGACGTTTTCTATTCGTGACACTCCTTCGTGACACCGTCTCACTTGCTCACACTTACAATTGAAGACATTCCATTTTAACCAATGATGTACACCCATACAGTGCAAAATCCACAGGATCTCGCATCAATCAACCTGATAGATACGTCCACACCACAGACCAACCACTATGTAACCCTGACACAGGTGACAACAACCACACACGTGAGCATCACCCCTGAGACATTTGACATGACAACATACAAGAATCACGCATTATCTCAAACTACCCCAGGCCGTGTGGCTGATCGCAATGTGCTTCGACGCCCAACTGTGGGTTTAGGTACCACTTCCCGGCGGACCACTATTGACGGGGATGACCGACGCATCCGTACCACGACGTTGGTGAAAAAAAACTTGCGATGTCACTGGAGGATCACGCACAGAAGTGGATGCACGTTTGGGCGCACTGGGGCAGACCTTGAATGTAGACGGAGAAGTCTTGAAAGCATGAACCAGACCTGCAACGTCAACCACGAGGGATGCCCGTGATACCCAACCATTCTGAGACTCATCACAGTCCTTCAATTCCACCCCCAAATCATCAATACCTTTGCGACACCGTGAATTGCAGATATGATTAATCTCATAGTGAGTAACCCCATCATGACCCCATAATGGCTGATGGCGTGCATTGGGCTCCCCCAACTCAATATCCCGTGGTTCAAAAATCTTGAGACGTGATATTTTAATTTTTCGGTGTGCAAGACCAAAGGATGGGGGCAAATCCAATGTTGCTTGTGTACCATCCACGTCCAACACCGTAAAAGGTCCAAACCATCGAACAGTAAGTTTGAACAGGAAATCATTCGCAGTATGACAGGTCCATCCATACGAGATCACCCACGTTCTACACAGCTGGTCGCCTTTGCTTGACCAAGAGGCGACCAATCTTTGCCTGTGCTGCAGCCATATGGTCCGCAGATGCCCAATGACGCTGCTTCATCAAATCTACAATGGTGGCGACACCCTTGTGCGGTTTTGGTTCATTTTGAACGAGTGGTGTTGTCTGACCAAAAGTGAGGGTTACCCGTGCTGGGAATCCATGTGCAAACTCAATTGACGACAACTCGGTAGCAGATCTGGCATGAGTGTTAACGGCAAGGCTAGGTCCCACTCATCATACTGTACGACAGTGGCCACGGCTGCTCGCAACGCTTCCATGACTTGACGATTAGCGCGCAAGGCAGGGTCAGATTGAGGATTGTAACTGGACGTGAATTTCAATTTACTGCCACACATCTTCCACAAAATTTTCCACAGTCCGTTGTTGAAACGAACATCATTATCCATTATCAGAGTCAAAGACAGTCCAAAACAGCAACAAATTTCTCTGAATGTCAATTTGGCGAGTAACGATTTGGTGTTAGGAGCAGCTGCGGCAGCCGCAAAGATGGAACCCGGGTGCCCGCGGTCGTGGTTACCCTCCTCCAAGGTGCTGCCGTGGTATGTGCGACTCGCAATGTCGCGCTTGACTTGCGCAGGTAGATGCGTTTCATTCCCCGCCTCGCCGTGCAGGATATAGAAGAAGTTGTCACATTTGTTCTTGGAGCCGTGCTCGAGCATCTCCACCAGCATCACAGACATGGGGTCCAGCATATACCCCGCCAACACCGCATCGTTGTCAAGCCCCAGCGCCACCAGTCATCCCCGCGCCGCAACATTCGACGCGCCCGTGACCAACTCGTTGGCCACAAACTTGTACTCTGCACCCCAGAACATGCCCCCATCCGCGGCCCGCAGCGTCGGCACACGCTCCAGTTGCCTCCCCCACCATTTGCGGTCCTTGGCCTGCTGCTTCGTGGCCAGGGGATGCAAAATTCGAATCGGTGCAGTCTACCGCAAGTGTCACCTTTGGTGTCAGCCATTTCGCCTCGCTGCACACACACAAATAGACGCAATGTGTGTCGTGTGGTTAGAACTGCGTACTGTCAGAGGAGTGGCGGAAGCGTGCGAGGGGGAAAGGGAAAGGCTGGCAAGGAGGAGGGTGCATTCATCGTTGTGATATGATTTGTCCGAGTTTTTCTTTTTGGGGTTGCTGATGACATATCTTAATGTCTTGAAAGTTAAGTTTCCTAGAAAACATATGTCGAAAATGACCACCAGGCGGTCTTTTGTGTTTCTGGTATTTCATGTTTCTTACACAAAAAAGAAACATTAAGCAATGTGCTGAATCTAGTCACTGATGAGCAAGAAAAATATTTGATTTACGTGCGTTTGTTCACTCCGTCAAAAAATCAGCGAAAAGTCTGAGACAATGTATGCAACTTTGCCCCTGAAGTTGTGCGACTTTGTGATGTTCCCTTGTGTGGGACATTTTTTGCATGCTAGTCGAAAAATCAAAGCATCCATCCGAATAATCATTACACGTTTTGGTTGTGTCACTTTCTATCTTTGAAACTTGAATCGGAGAGTAAATTTCTGATGAGACTGCAGGGTTGGGGGGGTTCACCGAGTTTCTCTCACTCGAAGGCACTTTCGGCGGGGAGTTTGTCGAGGAGCTTTTGTCCCCATTTCTTAGTGTCCACCGTGGCGTTCGCGGCGGTCATGGCAGTGCGAACGCGCTCCTCGACGCCGAGTGCCTTGAGGCGCGCCTGCGCGGCGGGGCCGGCGAAGGTCAGATTGAAGAGAGCCATACACACTGATTCCTGAAGGGATGACGCGTCGGGGTGGCGCTCCATCATTTCCATCAGGCGCGACATCCCGCCTAGGACGACGATGGTGGCTGTGTTGTTGGGGTTGTAGGCCATGACGCTTACCAGCACTGCAACCACGTGCTCGAGGACTGCTAGCTCGCCCGGGAAGGCGTCCGCAGCGTTCAGGAGTCGCGATATTCCGCTTGGCTCTCCTGTCTTGGCGCAAATAGCGGCCTGATCTGACGAGACAACAGTGAGGTTGCGCAGCGCCCCACATGCCGGCGCCACCACCATGCGCTCCATCTCATGCGCGTGCAGGACGTCGAGAATCAGTGGGAGGCCGCCGAGGGCATAAATTTTGCTTGTATTCGGATTTTTGGCACCCATCATGAGTGAATTTAACGCCAGCATCGCTGCCGCCTGCACCGCCGCGTCCGCGAGGTGCACCCGCGCCCCGGCGACGAGCGTGGCAAGGTCTCCTGCTTTCTGGAACGCTGCAATCTCCGCGCGGAATGTGTCCGCGGCCATCAAGCGCGGCGGCAGGCTTCTTGCAGCCACCGCCTCCGCCTCCAGCCGCACGGCCTGTGCCTTGACGCGCGCAACTTGTTCGGGATTGAGCTGTAGTGAGAGCGCGGTGTTCATGCGGGCTTCTCCTGCACTAGCTTCGGCCTTACTGCGCTTGAGCTCCCCCTTGCTGCGCTCGAGCTCGGTGCTGGATGCGCACCCCATGACCCTGTGTTGCCTTGTTTTTAAACCCGAGGATGAGAAAGATTAGAAACGAATCCACCAGTTGATCTTCTCCAGTACTCTCCGTTTTTACTGTGACGCTAGCTCCCTTCTAGCTCCCTCCACCGGTATCACGCACGAAGGAAACTCTGCGGCCAACGCCGGCAACGGAAATTGAAAACGTATTCTCACTTTACCATAGTAGTACTTTACCACTGATTAGAGTTTTTTTTTGCATAACATGACGAACGTGCGTCACAACGGTGTTTCCAATCTAAAAACATGATTATATTGTTGATGCCGGCTCTAGGCGTGAAACTATCAATCGACTTCGCACTTCGCACCACTTGTCTAAATTTAGCAGCCGAAAAATTTGGAGACTCTCCAATTAAATCAGATATGAAATTGGGACCACAAACGCACCTCGGTGCTGAGTCCCAGTCTTATGGGACCATATAATTGGTCCCAAAATCATGGAAAATGGCGATAATTATTGCACAGGAACATGAAAAAGAGTGCCCGTGGCAACTTGTTGCAGTGAGTGAATCTGTGGAATGAGAGGAGGGCTAGTTCATCATACAATCATGATTCCTGCTGCGTTATCTCTCCCGCTATTGCGAGGTGCTTGCAGTAGGTCGTGCACCGACAATATTTCAAAATGACTGGTTTTGTACCAGAATCTCCAATTTGTTCCAGTCTCCAATTTTTTCGATTGCTAGTTGTATGCGTGTCTGATGATGTAATTGATTCGCTAGCTGTGTGGCGGCATAACAAACCAAAAACCAAAACCAAAAACCAAACAGTTCGTGTCGACAACACGCACATACCACGATTTATACAAACATGTGACATGAATTGCGGGAGTGCCTTCGAGCCAGGATACCTTCGGGTTTCCCCAGTACTGCGTCTCCACCTGTGTGCGTGTCGGCTGTACATGATATGCTAGCTTGTGGATACCACACCCAAAAAAAAAAAAAAGGCGCTTGTGAGCACCAAGTCGTTTGTCGCGGTAGACTTTTCAAGTTAACTTTGGCCTAGGTCCTAGATCCTAATAAAATCGGAAGAAGAAGTCCAGTGGGGTTTTTCTTTTTTCCGCACGAACCGTGCCAGCATGAATGTCATACGTCGCTGACCACAACCAAAACCAAAAACCAAAAACCAAAACCAAAGACATCTCAGTGACCCACGCACTCAAAGGCATCTGCCCCCACAACCAAAGGCATTTGCCTCCACAACGCAAGGCATTGGCCTCCAAACTTCACGCACTCAAAGGCACTTGCCCGCCAAGACCCGCCGTGACATGGAGTGTTTTCA
>Ga0209390_10011323_pt1 | contig 10264 bp, 7 predicted proteins | sample BON01_FD_187212 | JGI IMG/M metagenome (GOLD analysis project Ga0209390, IMG submission 187212) | Freshwater microbial communities from Lake Bonney liftoff mats and glacier meltwater in Antarctica - BON-01 (SPAdes) (version 2) | ecosystem: Environmental > Aquatic > Freshwater > Ice > Glacier... | reverse complement strand
GAGCGTGTAATGGCATTAGATACTGATGAAATTGATTTAGATCAAATGAAATGGGTAGTGTTGATGGTGTTGTTTTATCAGCCAGGTCGCGAAGTAGCTTACGCCTGGATGGAAGACTTGGTATTTGAAGATTTGGAGGCGGTCGTTCACTAAAATTGGTAGTGCTAACTATCGTAAATACTGTCCGTGTAGACTAGCTTACATGGTTTGATGCTGTTCATTTTGGTGCTGTGAAATATGGGAAAAAAATTAGTCATTGTTGAGTCGCCCGCGAAGGCAAAAACGATTCAGAAATATCTGGGTAAAGACGTTGAAGTATTGGCGTCTTATGGTCACGTTCGTGATCTATTACCTAAAGAAGGCGCTGTTGATACTGCCAATGATTTTGCGATGAAGTATCAAATTATTGATCGTAACAGTAAACATCTCGATGCCATTGCTAAGGCAATGAAGAAGGCCGATGTCTTATATCTCGCAACAGATCCGGATCGCGAGGGAGAGGCGATTTCATGGCACTTATTAGAGTTACTAAAAAAACGTGGTGTGTTGAAAGATAAAGAAACGCATCGTGTGGTATTCCATGAAATAACCAAGCAGGCGGTCAATGATGCGGTTGCTCACCCTCGTGAATTATCAATGGATATGGTCAATGCCCAGCAAGCGCGTCGAGCACTTGATTATCTAGTGGGTTTCACTCTGTCGCCATTATTGTGGAAAAAAGTGCGTCGTGGTTTATCTGCAGGTCGAGTGCAAAGCCCTGCGCTGAGAATGATTGTTGAACGTGAGTTAGAAATTGAAGCATTTATTCCACAAGAATACTGGTCAATCGAAGCAGATGCTGCATTTGAAAAACAAAATTTTGACGGTAAATTAACCCACTATAAAGATAAAAAACTATCGCAATTTACGGTTAATAATGATGAACAATCAGCCGAGGTAGTCGCTACGCTTAATAAAGCGGCCAAAGGTAAGTTGCTGGTTACTAAGGTTGATAAGAAACAGCGTAAACGTAATCCCGCAGCGCCATTTACCACATCAACATTGCAACAAGAAGCATCGCGAAAATTAGGTTTTGGCGCACAACGCACGATGAGTGTGGCCCAGCAATTGTACGAAGGTACTGATACTGGCGATGGCGCGGTGGGCTTGATTACCTATATGCGTACCGACTCGGTCACATTAGCTAACGAAGCAGTTGAAGAGCTACGCGCCTTTATTGCCGAAAAATATGGTGCTAAAGCAGTGCCTGATTCACCGCAAGAATATAAAACCAAATCTAAAAATGCCCAAGAGGCCCATGAGGCGGTTCGTCCTACATCAGTGTTGCGTACTCCTGAATCACTCACTAAATATCTTTCTAGTGATCAGTTAAAACTCTACACACTGATTTGGCAACGTACCGTTGCGTGTCAAATGGTGCATGCCACGATGAATACCGTGGCTGTTGATTTGGCCTGTGGTAAAGGTAATACCTTCCGAGCTAATGGTTCGACAGTGGTCAATCCCGGGTTTATGAGCGTATATCTTGAAGGTCAAGATGACACGGCAAAATCTGATAAAGATGAACGCATTCTGCCCATAATGGAAGTCGGTGATGTCGTTGAGCTACTTGCGATTAGACCAGAACAACATTTTACTGAGCCACCACCACGTTTTAGTGAGGCCAGTCTGGTTCGCTCCTTAGAGGAGCATGATATTGGCCGTCCTTCTACGTATGCCAGTATTATCTCAACCTTGTTACAGCGAGAATATGTTGAGCTAGAGAAAAAACGATTCCATCCAACGGATGTTGGTCGTGTAGTGGGTAAGTTTCTAGCAGAACATTTCACCAAATATGTTGATTATGATTTCACTGCAAAATTAGAAGATGAACTAGATGCGGTGGCTCGCGGTGAAAAAGAATGGGTGCCATTATTACGTAATTTTTGGGGGCCTTTCAAAGAACAAGTTGAAACCAAAGACAAAGAAGTACAGCGTAGTGATGTTACTCAAGAATTACTGGATGAAGACTGCCCGAAATGTGGTAAAAAACTATCGAGTCGTTTAGGGCGTAGTGGTCGTTTTATTGGATGTACGGCTTATCCGGAATGTGATTACACACGTAATATTAATGGCGAAGAAACATCGAATGAGCCAGAAGTGGTTGCTGATCGAAAATGCCCGAAATGTGAGTCTGATTTATGGGTTAGAACAGGTAAGTATGGCAAGTTTATTGGTTGTAGTAGTTATCCAAAATGTAAACATATAGAATCATTAGAACAGCCTACGAATACTGGCGTCACTTGTCCACAATGTAATAAAGGTGAAATTCTTACTCGCAAATCTCGTCGTGGCAAAATATTTTATTCTTGTTCAGATTATCCTGATTGCGATTATGCTTTATGGAATGAGCCATTGAAGGAAGAGTGTCCTAAGTGTAAATGGCCTATTTTGACGATCAAAACAACAAAAAGTCGTGGTACCGAAAAAGTGTGTCCACAAAAAGAATGCGACTTTACTGAAAAAGTAGAATCAGCATAAGGCTGCTATCTTTTAGCTTTACTAGATCTATGATTTAAGTTGTAAAAAGTGCGTTCATTTATGAGCGCACTTTTTTTATGGCTGTTTTTATTAGGCTTAATCTACCGTTTGATTGGGATTTAATAGGTTTCTAATTTTTACGCCTACAAGCGCAAGCACCGCAAAATAAATTATCGCTGAGGCTGTAATTAAGCCAAACAAAATGCCTGATCGTTGCCCAGCCGTCCAGCTTAGCCATTCACTTGTTAGCGGTGTTAACAACATCAGAAGGATCAGCACGCTAACATTAGCGACAAGCAGTTTAATGATAAAGCGTCCCCAACCAGCTACAGGGTTATACACCCCTAATTTACGTAAGCCGATAAATAATAGGCCAGCATTAAGTATGGCTGCTAATGACGTGGCCAACGCTAGCCCAACATGCGCAAACTGCATCATCAAAATGATGTTGAGCACCATATTAGTCACCATCGCGATAATACCGATTTTAACCGGTGTTTTGGTATCTTGCCTTGCATAATAAGCAGGTGCCAATACTTTAATAAAAATGAAAGGTAGTAAACCAAGGCCATAAGCCATTAGGCTGAGTGATGCTTTATGGGCATCTAACGGTGTAAACTCGCCATACTGAAATAGGGTAAGGAGTAGAGGCTCTGCTAGCCAAATAAGGCCGATAGCGGCTGGTGTACCGATAAGAAATACCCAGCGTAGCGCCCAATCAATAGTATGTGAGAATTCGACTTTAGAGGCCGAAGCATGTTTTTTTGACAGGCTAGGTAGAATGACGGTTGATAATGCAATGCCCAATAGGCCTAGGGGGAACTCTACTAGACGATCAGAATAGTACAGCCAAGAAATACTGCCAGTAGCTAAGAAGGAAGCTAATACGGTATCAAGCAATAAGTTTATTTGGGCAACTGACACACCAAACATTGCCGGAATCATTAGTTTCAAGATTTTTTGTACGCCGCTGTCTTTCCAGCCCCAGCGTGGCTTTGGTAAATGTTTTATATTTATCAAAAAAGGGATTTGAAAAAGTAATTGAACAAGGCCACCGATAAATACTCCCCACGCTAAAGCTGTAATGGGTTCCTCAAGTTGTGGGGAGAGCCATAAAGCGCAGCCAATCATTGATAAATTAAGAAACACGGGAGTAAGGGCCGGTACTGCAAATTTGCCAAAACTATTCAAGATAGAGCCCGCTAAGGCGGTGAGCGAAACAAAAAATAAATAAGGAAAAGTGATTTTAAGTAAATCGCCCGCTAGTGTTATTTTTTCTGGACTCTCAACAAAGCCTGGTGCAAATATTACGATTAATATTGGGGCAGCAAAAATGCCGATAGCGGTCAGAATAAACAAAATGCCAGCTAGTGTCCCACTGGTACTTGCGATTAATTCTTTGAGGTCGCGATCGCCTCGATTACGATATTCTGCAAGTACGGGAATAAAGGCCTGTGAGAAAGCGCCTTCGGCAAATAGGCGTCGCAAGAAATTGGGAATTTTAAATGCGACAAAAAATACGTCAGCACCTAAGCCTGCACCAAATAATCTAGCGATGACAATATCACGTAAAAAGCCGAGGATCCGCGATATAAAAGTCATGATGCTGACGATAGCCGTTGACTTAAATAGTTTTTCGCTCATTCATAAATCCATGATTAATGTTAGGATTTGGCCTTTTCACATCAACTACAAGAAGAAGGAACTATGGCCAAACGGTGTAAAGGGCTTAATTCTAAGTGTTTTTTGATTTCTTATCTCATGATTGTTGGATTTTTATTAGTCTTATGGATGAACCGCTTACCATTAATGAATAAAGAGCAACGTGAAATACCCGCAGAATTGCAGGCTTATATTGCATCACCTGCTCGTCCCATACCAGAATTTGTATTAAATACAAATAATAAATTAGCGCTCACCAACGATTGGTTTGACGGAAAATGGAGCTTCATTTATTTCTCACACAGCCACTGCATGCCCACTTGTCAGCCAGCATTAGAGGCAATGAAATACATTCAATCTGCCTTTGCTAATGCTGATTTTCAGTTTTTAGTGATAGGGATAGATACTGGACATGAAACTGCTGATGAGTTAGCTGGTTTTCTACATGGAGAGAAGCTTGATTTCAAAGTAGCCACAGCATCGGCAGCAATCATTGATGAATTAACGAGTACCTTTATTGCTTTGTTTCTTCAAACTGACTATGCAGACGGTAGCTATCAAATTGAACAAGAACACCACGTATTTGTCGTCGATCCTAAAGGGCGCGTGTATGCGACCTTTAAACCGCCATTCAATCACGCGCGTATTCAATCTGAATTTCTTAAGCTACGCTATTTTTATGCGAAGAGTGAGTAATTTGGTTTAGACCGAGGATTTAACAATTATTAGCGATCCGATTTGATGAAGTCACTTACCGCGACCCTACTAAATTAAAGGTCAGACTAATCACTTATGTTGCCAGCAAAAAAAGCCCCGATCAAATAAATAATCGGGGCTTTTTGTGTAGCTAGTTGGTGTGATTTCCAACCTTACATGGCGGGCTGCTTACATCATGCCGCCCATACCACCCATGCCGCCCATATCAGGCATTGCAGCTGAACCTGATTGTGGTGCTTCTGAAATCATAGCTTCAGTGGTTAACATCAAGCCAGCAACTGAACCAGCATTTTGCAATGCAGTGCGCGTTACTTTAGTTGGGTCAAGGATACCCATAGCGATCATATCGCCGTATTCGCCTGTTGCTGCGTTGTAACCGTAGTTGCCTTCGCCAGCAGCTACATTGTTTAAGACAACGGAGGCTTCATCGCCAGCATTAGTTACGATTTGACGTAAAGGCTCTTCCATAGCGCGACGTAGTATTGTGATACCAACATCTTGGTCATGGTTGTCGCCTTTCAATTGGCCCAAACTGCCTTCAGCACGAACAAGCGCAACACCACCACCCGCAACAACACCTTCTTCAACTGCTGCACGAGTCGCATGTAAAGCATCTTCAACGCGGGCTTTTTTCTCTTTCATTTCCATTTCAGTTGCTGCGCCAACTTTGATAACTGCAACACCGCCCGCTAATTTAGCGACACGTTCTTGCAATTTTTCTTTGTCGTAGTCTGAGCTAGAGCTTTCGATTTGTGAGCGAACTTGTTCAACACGAGCCGTAATGTCAGTCGCTTTACCAGCGCCATCAATAATTGTAGTGTTTTCTTTGGTGATAGAGATCTTCTTAGCTTGACCTAGGTCTTCTAACGTTACTTTCTCAAGGCTTAAACCTACTTCTTCAGAAATAACGGTTCCGCCAGTCAATACTGCAATATCTTCTAACATTGCTTTACGACGATCACCAAATCCTGGTGCTTTAACGGCACAAACTTTAACAATACCACGCATACTGTTGACAACAAGTGTTGCTAAGGCTTCGCCTTCAACATCTTCACAGACGATCAATAAAGGACGACTTGCTTTAGCAACGCCTTCCAATACTGGCAATAATTCACGAATGTTTGAGATTTTTTTGTCGAATAACAAGATGTATGGGCTTTCTAATTCAGCCGTCATCGTTTGTTGATCACTCACAAAGTAGGGAGACAAGTAACCACGATCGAACTGCATACCTTCAACAACGTCTAACTCGTTTTCGAAACCAGAACCATCTTCAACGGTGATAACGCCTTCTTTACCTACTTTTTGCATTGCTTCAGCGATGATGCCGCCGACTGATGAGTCAGAGTTAGCAGAAATTGTACCTACTTGTGCAATCGCTTTGTCATCGTTACAAGGTGACGACATGCGTTTTAACTCTTCAACCGCTGCCGTAACTGCTTTATCAATACCACGTTTTAGATCCATTGGGTTCATGCCAGCAGCAACCGCTTTCATACCTTCACGTAAGATCGCTTGTGCTAAAACGGTTGCTGTTGTTGTACCGTCACCAGCAGCGTCAGAAGTGTGAGATGCCACTTCTTTAACCATTTGTGCACCCATATTTTCGAATTTGTTTTCTAATTCGATTTCTTTAGCAACAGAAACGCCGTCTTTAGTAATTGTTGGTGCGCCGTAGCTTTTATCTAAAATTACGTTACGTCCTTTAGGACCTAAAGTAACTTTTACCGCATCAGCTAAAATGTTCACACCATTCATCATTAATTGGCGAGCATCAGCTCCAAATTTGACTTCTTTAGCAGCCATGTTTATTCCTCTTTAATATTCTGTAAATCTTAAATAAACCGCCGTAGGGTTTGATCTAAGTTGTCTTGATGTCATTCTCACAGTGTATCTGTGGTAATCCATAATGCTAAATATGAGAGAATTTCTCAGCATGGAATCCAGTTAGCCTGCCTCTGGGAATGACGGTGTTTTTATAGTTGCTTATGCTTCGATTACAGCAACGATGTCATCTTCACGCATGACTAATAATTCTTCGCCATCGACTTTGATTTCTGTACCAGCATATTTGCCGAACAAAATCTTGTCGCCAACTTTAACGTCCATTGCGCGAACATCACCAGAATCAGTGATCTTGCCGTGACCAGCTGCAACAATGATACCTTGTGCTGGTTTTTCAGCTGCACTACCAGGAAGCACGATACCACCAGCGCTCATTTTTTCTTCTTCTGTGCGACGTACAACTACCCGATCATGAAGGGGACGAATATTCATCTATATAACCTCAAAAATGTCTAACAAAAAAATTACGAACTACAAATATGGGGTTGTAAAAATAAACTTCAAGGGGGGTGATACGAAAATTATTTGAGGTGTTTATCCGAGTCATCGTCAACAACCTCACCTTCGATAATGTTTGATTCTCTATGACCATTATAAGTAGGTGTTGTTTGCCTACGATAGAAAAACTGGCTGTTTTTCAAAATCCGTTTGATTAATGATTGCCGAAGTACAGGAATTAACAAAAGAAACCCTAAGGTATCGGTAAAAAATCCTGGAGTGAGCAATAACAAGCCACTAAACGCCAATGCAACACCTTCTAACATCGCAACAGCGGGTACTTCCCCCTGAGCCATGGATGCTTGTGCCCGTTGTAATGTGTTTAAACCTTGTATACGTAATAAGCCTGCGCCAAGTACTGCTGTGCCAACAACAGCAAATACCGTCCAGCCAGCGCCAATAATTGAACCGACCTTAATTAAGAAATAAATCTCAATCAATGGCACAAGCAGAAATAATATAAATAAAGAGCGAAACATTCTTTTCCCCTTCAGGATGACAAAGTATTTATAACAACACTTTAAAGAACGCATAGCATTTTAACCGCTTGCCATCGGAGCTCTGCGTGTCGTTGTTTATTTAAATATAGATTGTGCCAAAACTATAACTTTTCAAGGTGCAATGACATTAGATGTCATTGTTGCAATAAAACAACAATAATAAAATTTTGTCTCACAATCGCAAATAATTTCGTCATCGTAATATTTTTGAAACATTTAATCGTTATTGTGATCGAACTCGGACATGGTTCCGGACAATTTTTTTATAAACTACACAAGAGGAAATCCCCTTGAAAATTAAAACATCTTCACTATTAATTGCTGGTGCACTATTTGGCGCAGCAGTCTTACCAGCACAAGCAAACAACGATGCAATGATGGACTTACTTAAGGTTCTACGTGACCAAGGTACTATCACTGCTCAAAACTATGACCTATTAGCTAACGCATCTAAAGCAGATAAAGAAGCGGTTGAAGAGGTCATCAATAAAGTAGCCAAAGTTGAGAAAGAATCTACAACGGTTAGCTTAAAAGATGGTGCGCTTAAATTTAAATCTGGTGATAAAGCATTCGAAACACAAATTGGTGGACGAGTGATGGCTGATTATGCGTTCATGAATGATAACGATTTAAATAATAGAGGTAATGCATCAGAATTACGTCGTGCTCGCTTATTTATTAAAGGTAAAGCGTATACTGATTTTGGTTATAAATTACAGCTAGACTTCGGTGGTGACAGCGTTGAAATTAAAGATGCGTACTTACAATACAATGGTTGGAAACCCGCTTCTGTTACTTTAGGTAACCATAAAATGCCTTTCGGTTTAGAAGAGTTAACTAGCTCAAAATACATTACGTTTATGGAGCGTAGTGCTGCGAATGAAATTTTCTCAGTTGGTCGTAAAAATGGTTTAAGTGTTGGTACAAACGGTGACAACTGGAGTTTAACCGGTGCCGTACATATGGATGGCATTGATAACAATAACTTAAACCAAGATGAAGATTATGGTTATGGTGCACGAGTTACTTTCGCTCCTATCGCAGAAAAAACACAAGTTGTTCATCTAGGTGCTGCGCTTCATCACCAAAACTATCAAAAAACAGGTGGCGCATCAGGAAAAGTCTCTGGCCGTCCAGAAGTGCACACGGCAGATAAAATCTTCAATGGTGCATCAATTACTGCCGAAGATTACGATCAATTTGGTTTAGAAGCTGCCACTGTATTTGGTCCATTTTCTGCACAAGCTGAATATTTCAAACGTGACATAAATGCAACTGTAAGTGGTTTAGATCAAAATCTTGATGCTTGGTATGCTTATGGTAGTTATTTTATCACTGGCGAATCACGTGCTTATGATGCTAGTAAAGGCGAATTTGGTCGTGTTAAACCGAAGAGTGTTGTTGGTCAAGGTGGCTACGGTGCTTGGGAAGTAGCATTGCGCTATACCGATATAAACCTAGAAGATAATGGCGCAGGTGACAAGGGCAACATCACTACCGTAGGTTTGAACTGGTATACAACACGTAATATTCGTTTAATGGCGGACTACACGACTGCTAACGTAGATGGTAAAAAAGACGATTTCAATGCATTCCAAGTACGTGGTCAAATTGACTTTTAAGGAATGTTAGGAAAGTAGTTACTCTCTCGTAACTTAATATATGAAGCTCTACTAAAAACTTTAGTAGGGCTTTTTTTGGGAAATATCAAGGTTAAATTATGTCAATTACTAAAACTATATTGAGCGCATCAATTTTAAGCTTAACGCTTGCAGGTTCTGTATTCGCTGCTACTGTCCCTAGTCTATCTCTTGTCAAAACAATTGATACTGGAGATAAAAAAGGTACAGAAATAATTAGCATCCAATCAACACTGATGCAGGCTGCCGTATCTAATAGTATTAAAGGTGTTGTTGATATCTATTCACTTGCAACACCAGAAATGCCTACCTTATCGTTGCGGATTAAACTGGGTCTAGCTGATGGCGAGCAAGTAACGTCAGTGGCCTTTCATCCAGAATATAATTACGTCATTGCGGCTATTCAAGCGGCCTCAATAACAGCCAATGGGCGTGCGGAGATTTATGACGCAAAAACAGGTAATCTCTTGGTAACAGTAAGCACGGGTATTGGTCCGGATGCTGTCATTATTGATCCAACGGGACAATTTGCATTAATTCCGAATGAAGGCGAACAGTTTAGCCTAAATCGTACGAATAATTCCTACGCTTCGGCCGATGGAAGCATCACATTATTAAGGTTAAATAAAGAGCCTAGCCAAATCAATTCAACCTTAATTGGCTTACCTGATTTAACTGGAACAGCAGGTTTTGTTGCAGCTAAACACAAGCGCTATTTAGAGCGAGGTATTGATTGGAATCAAGATGGTGAAATAACGGAAGAACCATTAGATTTAAATGGCAACGGTAAAATCGATAAAGAGAGTATTACTGTAGGTACTTTTCGAGGTATTGACGTTAAAGCGAAAGAAAAAAATGGCGAAATGCTCATGTTTCCACTCG
>Ga0209390_10011321_pt1 | contig 10266 bp, 9 predicted proteins | sample BON01_FD_187212 | JGI IMG/M metagenome (GOLD analysis project Ga0209390, IMG submission 187212) | Freshwater microbial communities from Lake Bonney liftoff mats and glacier meltwater in Antarctica - BON-01 (SPAdes) (version 2) | ecosystem: Environmental > Aquatic > Freshwater > Ice > Glacier... | reverse complement strand
ATATGGACGAGATTGTGATGCGATCTTTGCGATTGGCGATATAGTTGTATTGCTCGGTGCTTATCTAACTGGTAAGCCCTACATGGCATTTATTGTATCGAGTTCTGCATATTATGAAAATAGAATGCAGTTTCCTCGGCTTACCGATTGGTTACTAAAATCCGATCGCTGTCACCAGATCTTTACCCGCGATCGATATACAGCCAAGATGTTAAATGAGCAGGGTTACGATAAAGCCACCTTTGTCGGATTTCCCGCGATGGATGCCCTAGAAATAACCGGAAAAGATTTACAATTATTGCCCGATTTACCTCTAGTCGCCTTGTTACCTGGAAGTAGATTACCTGAAGCCGGAAATAATTTACAGTTACTATTAGATCTAGCAATTGCCACAACGCCCCTATTTCCCAATGGGATTCAGTTTTGTGCTGCTGTAACACCCAATTTATGTTTGCCCGATCCAACTGGGATGATTCCGCTCCAACAGGTAGCCGAGCAGCAGGGATGGGAATATCACTCCACAGGTTATTTGACTCATTCCGAACATCAGCTCCAGCTACGCTGCATTTATGATGCCTTTGCAGATATTTTACATCAGTGCGATCTAGTTGTGGGTATGGCTGGTACGGCGATCGAGCAAGCAGTAGGTTTAGGCAAACCGATCGTTCAAATTCCTGGTGCTGGCCCTCAGTTTACATATACTTTCGCCGAAGCGCAAATGCGCCTATTAGGCTCGTCGATTCAAACCATCGGTACCAAACCCGCTACCGCTGCAACGATTACTCAAGCCGCACAAGCTATCTACCGCACTCTAGAAGATCGAGAATATCTCGCACAATGTCGCATCAATGGATTGGATCGGATTGGCGGTGCTGGTGGTGGTGACGCAATGGCGCGGATTTTCGCCGATCGATTTTTAAAAACCAATTTATACTGAGAAGATAGAGCCATAACGCTTGCAACTGTCTTGATTCGCTAAACCCTACGTGCGGCGAATCGCTGTCAACTGTCAACTGTCAACTGTCAACTGTTTAACTAACAACCATGAGTGATGAATCGCCGATTCAGGCTGGAGAGCCACTAACCATCGCACAAGCCATCGCTAATCTCGATGGTGAAGATTTAGGATTGCGAGGATATGCAGCTTGGTGGTTGGGCAAATTTCGGGTAAACGATGCTGCGGCGGTGACTGGATTAATCGCCGCTTTGAAAGATGAAGCAGATCGCACTCCTGAAGGTGGCTATCCACTGCGCCGAGGTGCGGCTAGAGCATTAGGAAAATTAAACGATCTTCAAGCTGTTCCTGCTTTAATTGAGTGTCTGGGTTGCACTGATTTCTATGTCCGTGAGGCGGCGGCGCAATCTCTCGAAATGTTGGGAGATCCGACATGTATTCCGCATTTAGTTCAATTTTTAACTGCATCTGTGGAATCCGGCAAACTCCTACCTCATGGCGCAGATTTTTCTCAACCCTATGATGCGATCCTCGAAGCATTAGGTACTCTGGGTGCAACCGCCGCCGTACCATTTATTCAACCATTCCTCGAACATCCCATTCCGCGGATTCAGTATGCTGGGCTGCGCTCGATGTACCAATTGACTCAAGATACTGTTTATGGCGATCGATTGGTTCAAGCCTTAACTCATAGCGATTTACAAGTTAGAAGAGCACTCCTGTCCGATTTAGGTGCAATTGGCTATCTTCCCGCAGCGGTGCCGATCTCGCTCGCCCATGCTGAAAATAGCCTGAAACTAATCGCGCTCAAAGGGATATTGGCAGCCCAAATCGTCCTCTCACCATTCGATCGGTTATCAGCAGGTGCTGTTGAAGTGATGCAGTTGATGGACGAGTTGCTCTAGGACCTATCGCCTCACCGCAGCTACTCAAGCCCCGATCTTACCCGATCGCGTCAACTATCAATTATCAACTATCAACTATCAACTATCAATTAATTTAACTAGCGAGAATTTTTGACAGCAGTGAGGAACAGGAAAACTGTCAGCGGAATACTTGCAGCTAAAATACTACCTGTAACTGCTGTGCCCCATTCTGGGGTACCAGAAGTGAGTTCAAACACTGAGCCGACTGCGGCAATTGCGGAAATTGAGGCACCAAGTAAGCAGATACCAGTTAAAGGTGTGTACATAAACTATTAATTACGAGCCTGAATCGATCCGTTGGACATGCTGAAGTGAGAAACCTTTTTTCTGAAGTTCCTCAGTTAGAGCGAGTTTATTCTCGACTCGATCGACGAATAATACACCACTGAGATGATCCATTTCGTGCTGAATTGCCCGTGCCAATAATCCATCAGCTTTGAGACTGCGAGGACGACCGAATTCATCCTTATAAGCCACCTCGATCGTTTCTGGACGTTCGACATCCAAATAGATCCCAGGGATGCTCAAGCACCCTTCTTGGTCCTTACAGAGGGCTTTCCCGTATTTTTTGATAACAGGGTTGATTAAAACTAGTGGCGGAGCCTCTGGTTTGTCTAGCTCGCAGTCGATGACGATCAATTGCTTGTGAATGCCTACTTGAGGTGCGGCTAAACCGATACCATCGGCACTATACATAGTTTGAAGCATCGCCACAATTGTATTGCGTAGCTCTTCATCCACATTGGTGATTCTTTTGGCTGGCTGGCGCAAGACACGATCGCCCAGATAGTGAATATCTAACGGCGGTTTGGCTAATTTTTTCTTGTCAATGAGGATTGATGTTGGCATGGACGAGTTGCTGCTGGCGATGATGTCTGGAGATTGACACTAGACCTTTATTTTAACAGGATTTAGGCATTTGAGTAACTGGGGCAATTGTCACCTAGATTGAACCTTAGCTAATTGCTCCAAAGCAGATCGGGCGGGGAAGAGGTGGCGAAAAAAGCGTACCTCTAATTAGTCATGTCGCTGTCAACTGAGTTTAGTGCCTAATTGAGATAAATTTAAAACGTGACCGCCAGTAACTAGATAAACTGTACTCGCGATCGAGCCAATTTGACGAGTCAACATTCCCAATCTGTCGCGAAACAATCGACCGCTAGGATAAGCTGGTACTACGCCCCAACCAGTTTCCTCGGCTACCAAAATTATTGTGGCTAAACTAGTTGGTAGCTCGCCTAGCAACTCTTGAGTCAAATTGTCCCATTGGGCAGCCGATCGATCTAGTAAATTTGCTACCCAAGTACCCAGTGAATCAACTAATAAGCAGTCTGAAGCTTGGGCTTGATGGATTGTCATCGCCAAATCTTCAACCGCAGATCTAGTCTCCCATGTAGCTGGGCGACGCTGCTGATGACGCACGATCCGCTCTTGCCATTCGGCATCGGTGGGATCTATAGTTGCCGTAGCAATGTATGTGACAGCTTTGTTACTCTTAGTTGCCAGAGTTTCCGCCCATTCACTCTTCCCACATCGGGCTGCACCTGTAACTAAAATAAGCTGTTGCACATCTGCTGGCGGATGTGAGAGCGATCGAGTTATGCTGTTATCCATTCAAATCCTACTGACTTAATTATATTTAGATTAAGCCGATCCACTGCGCTGTCAAGAGTCAACCGATCGAATATGTCAATATCCAATCGCAATTTTGAAGTGAATACTCAATTACTCACCACTCAAGTCCCAAAATTTAGTCATCTCCGCCAAGATGCTAATCCAATTTTGGCAACACACATGCTCCAAGAAATATATAAAATGGTGACTGAGTGGCAGCAAGAATTACAAGATATCGAACGCCAAAATATCGATATCGCAGCTAGTGGCACAGTTTTAGCCGCTTGGTTAGAATTTCGCACCTTCAAGCCTGGTGTTACTGGATCGGCTATTCCTACCCCTTATGTTACCTGCGATGCGCTCGATTTGACAGCAGTCAATCCGAGCGCTAGTTATCGTCTCTGTGGAGTGGATGAATACGGCAAACTGTGGACGCGCCCTTGCTCGATGGCGGAGATCTTGAGTGTGAGTGAGGCAATTGCTAGATATCAACAGTTAAAGGATTTAGCCGGTCGCAAACAACAAGTAGAATTACATATTCGCCAAGTTCTAGAAGATCTCGTTCATCTACGGCTGAAGCTAGAGGATTAGGTGTCAGGGATGCTCCCATCTCGATCGATACTCAATTAAATGTCAGCTAATTTAGAAATATCTATCCCAGCCAATTTCCAAGCTATTCCATCACGTTTTAAGATTAAGCTGACATCTTTAGATCGATCGACTTTATCAGTAATATGGACGACAAAGCGATCGAGTGATTCATAGCCCATGTTAATATCCGATTTAGCAATATCGCGATCGAGATTACCCAAATCGATTTTAGCTTCAGGTATTTTGTCGAGCATCAATTGTGCTAGTCCTTCGGGGGTAATTATTTTATCTACCATCGGACTGACCATTTTTTCGATTAAATCTGGAGTCATTTTCGGTGTCTGGTTTCCAGCAGCGATTTGTTTGATGACTTGAGCTTGGATATTTCCTTTAATACTAATCCGTAGTGCTGTAAAATCAATCTGTTGTGATAAAGCATCAGCATTACGATTAGTTACTGCATTTTGCATACTATCGATCGTCAAGTAAGGTGAATAATATATTCCCCCACCTGCGATCGCCGCAATTGTCGTACTCGCGGCAGCACCAATAATAATTGTTTTCCGATCTAAAGATTTTAGATATTTTCGGAGCCGATCTGAAAGAGCATAAAACATACAAGTTTAGATTAATTATAGTTAATTATTCTATTATAATTCGATCCAAGGCGTTGCTGAATTGAGGTATAAAACCTTGAGTAGGGGCAATTCATGAATTGCCCCTACTCAAGGTTTTAACGTTCGCCTAGCGTCCGCACAGCGGAATCGCATAATTGATAAATCATAGCCAGAATCAGCAACGCCCAATCCAACAATTAATTTTCTAGCGATCGACTAAGTAAGTAGATCCAATTATCTCCAAGCTAGATTATGTCGTAAACCTAGCTCATGGGCACTACCAACTGTCAACTAATTTAAGTTGTATATTCAGCATTAATTTTCACATAGTCATAACTGAGATCGCAGCCCCAAGCAATTCCAGCACCACTACCATTACCAACAGAGAGCGAGATTAATACCGTATCTGTGTTGAGGTATTCCCCTTGACTGGCAGCTTTGAGATAATTACTAGCAGCAACTCGATCGAATGTCAAAGGTTGCCCATTTGCCATCAGCCGGATCTCGCCTAAGCTCACAGCCAAATTATTTTGGTCGAATGGTACGCCAGCTTTACCAGCAGCCATCGCAATCCTCCCCCAGTTGGGATCGTGCCCAAAAATTGCCGCTTTGAGTAGTGAAGATCCGGCAACTTCACGGGCGATTTTTCGCGCCTCGCGATCGCTCAGAGTCCCTGAAACCCGCACCTCAATCAGACAAGTAGCACCTTCACCATCGCGAGCGATCGATTTAGCCAGATATTGACACACAGCAGTCAGCATCGCTTCTAATTTATCAGCTTCAGCTCCAGGTTGCACGATCGCGGGCGTGCGCGATTCCCCATTCGCCAAAGCAATCAGCGTGTCATTGGTGCTGGTATCGCCATCAACAGTGACCTGATTGAAACTGCGATCGGCAGCCCGACTGAGCATTTGTTGCCATAGCGTCGTCGATACCGCCGCATCACAGGTGATAAAAGCTAGTAAAGTAGCCATATTGGGATGAATCATCCCCGAACCCTTAGCCATCCCGCCAATTCTGACGGATCGATCGCCGATTGTCGTCTCTAAGGCGATCGATTTACTTACCAAATCTGTCGTCATAATTGCCTTGGCGGCAGTATCTCCCCCCTCGTGACTAGCAGCAGCCACCAAAGTCGGAATTGCAGCGAGTAAGGCATCCATTTTGATGCGTTGACCGATCACCCCAGTCGAGGCAAGTAAGATCGCTTCTGGGGCGATATTCAGGGTATGAGCCAGCGCATGGGCACAGGCGACCGCATCTTCGATGCCAGCTTCGCCAGTCGCTGCATTAGCCTGTCCCGAATTGCAGAGGATTGCCCGGGCACTAGATTTGACAGCCAGTTGTTGGCGACAATATTCGACACAAGCCGCTCGCACCTGACTAGTGGTAAAGACTCCAGCCGCGATCGCATCTACGTCAGACAAAATCAATGCCAAATCAGGCAACCCAGAGGGTTTCAACCCCGCAGTAATCCCCGCCGCTCTAAAGCCTTTCGGTGCAGTCACTCCCCCAGAAATTTCTTGCCAGTCCATATCAGTCATCAGTTCCGCAGGTACTAGCTATCAGCATACTAGAATTAGGCTGTTCTAATCTGCTGACTTACTATCCTTCAAAATAGTCTAGATCTAGCGTTTTAGGCGGTATTGAGACACCACCTTCGATCCCAAGGAAATGACATATTACTTCGATCGTGACAAATCCACCAGCCGATTGAGGATGTGGACGTGTACGTGTTAAAATATCGATGTAGATCGAGTAATAATCGCTATGCAACAGAAAATGACCATCACGATCGATCGAGAAGTCTACGATGCTCTCTATCGGGTTGTCGGCAAAGGAAATATTAGTAAATTCCTTGAAAACTTGGCGCGTCCTCACGTCTTGAAAGAAGATCTGACCTCTGCTTATCAAGCAATGGCAGCAGATACCGAGCGGGAGCGCGAAGCATTGGCATGGAGCAATGGACTAATTGGGAGCGTAAATGATGCTGCGGGGTGAAGTCTGGTGGGTGGATTTTGACCCCTCTGTTGGCGGAGAAATTCGGAAAACTCGACCTGCGGTTATCATCAGTAATGATGCGGCTAATGCCTCATTAAATCGTGTTCAAGTGGTGCCACTGACAACTAATACTGGTAGGTTATATCCTAGTGAAGCGATCGTGATGGTGGAGGGAAAAGAAACCAAGGCAATGGCAGACCAATTGACAACTGCATCCAGGGAACGACTAGTAAATAAACTTGGTACGATTTCAGCAGAAGATATTAAATCGATTGAACGTGTAATCAAAATCCAACTTGGGATACAGCTCTAAAAATTGTTGTAACAGAACATCTTCTGCTGAAATCCGTCGCATCGCCCAATTAGGGGATAAAGATATCGATGTGGTTTTTGGCGGTGCGCCATATAACAACAACAATTATATCTTCCACTAAATAAAAAGAGAGAAATCTGTCTGTAAACTTAGATTGAGGTGCAACTCTTGCAATAAACCTACAAAGCTTACCTGTCTAGTTCCAGTCTATATATTTAGCTATCGTTCCAACCTAGAATGCCCAAATCCACTCGGCGATCGACTTGGACATGATGGTCAAAAAGGATGGATATTCCAAACAAACAGAGATCGGTACGAGTGTCGCTTTTGCGGCATTTGTTTTGACCCTAATGCAACTAATCAGAACAGTTGGGTTGGTAGCCAGGTTAAAGATGAGATATTAGCTTTTTCTTTTGATGAGAATAGGTGGGATTTAAGACATTTTTATGAAAAACTATTTCCACTGTCGATTAATTATCTACCATCCGCTGCGGTTGCTGCTGCCCAAATGCTGAAAATGAAGCAGCCAATGCGGCTTTTACCTTATTGACATCCCAGGACTTGTGGGCGGAATCGATTAATCCATCGGGCGTACTCGAATCTTGTAACGCACTACTCTTTAGTACTTAGTATGCAAAAATTAACTATTAAAGTGCCAGCCGAGCAAGCATCTAATTTTGAATTTTTCAAAATTAGCGAATCCATAGCCAGATCGTTTAAGTAGCTTGAGCTTATTATTAATTCCCTGTTTGGATTTTAGTTTTACTATCGATCGAGCATACTTAGTACTGAAGAACCGTAACATCTGTTGAGTAAGAGTAGGAACGAGACCGATCTTTTACACCATTGACCACCAATCCAATGACTTGCGCCTTGTGTTGGGCTAATTGCTCGAAACCGTAATTGACTGTATTACGAGTGCTAATTCCAGGGCGAACCACAAATAGAACTTGAGGAACGATCGTAGACATCAAAGCGGTTTCGCTGGTTAAGCTGATTGGGGCGCTATCTACTAAAACATAATCATAATCCTGAGAGGATTCAGCTACTGCCAAATATCGATCGAAGCGGCCCTGAGATACCAAGTCCACAATTTTTCCTGGTTGTGGCATTGTCGGCACGAAGTCGAGATGCTGCTGTAACTGAACCACTTCGAGTTCATTAGCACGTTTTTGAGTATGTCCTAAACGACGACTAAGTTCTGCTTTGCGAAAATCTCCATCGACTATCAGAACCCGGAATCCTAAATCTGTAAGAGCGTAGGCTAGGCAAAGTGTAATTGATGTCTTTCCCTCACCTGCCATAGCACTGGTCACTAGCAGCCGTGTATTTTTGGGCGACTGTAGACTGATGGCTGAAGCCAATCTCTGAAATTCCACTTTACCTTCACCTTCAGTCATCAAATTCGATTCCGATGCAATTCTCTTGGTGTAGGGAATTTGAGCGACCAAAGGAAACTTTAAAGGTTGTAGATCCTTACGATCGAGTAATGGGTTTCGAGACTCTAGCAGTAGCATCAGTGCAATAGTACCCACAATAGAAGCGAGCAGGGCATTGATCGCTACGATCGAGAGTTTGGGACTCGAAGGGTTGGGCTCGACTATCGGTGCATTTAATTCTTGAATATTGGGATAAGAGTTAAAAGCATCAATATTTGACTGCTGTACTTGAGCGATTAATCCTTTATATACACCCTCAGCAACATCTGCCTGTCGCTGTAAAGATGCTAGCTTAGCTTGAGCAGTAGGGATGGCGTTCAAGGATGCGCGTCGTTGGTCGATCTGCTTTTGCAATTGTGCTACTTGCTGCTTTCGCTCGGTTGCATCACTCTCAGCCAATACTAGTTGTTGAATGAGCGCCGAGCGACCCTCTGCGCCACTGGTTACAGTCGGATCTAATTTAATGCTGCCTGCGGCTTGATTGACGTACTGTTTGAGCTGAAGGCGAAGACCGTCTCGATCGCTGAGTGCTTGCTGTACTTGGGGACTGCGAGTGGTGTAAGTAATACTAAGTTTTCGCAAATTGATTTCAGCTTCCGCAAATTTACTGCGAAGCAGATTGTAGCCCTCGTTTTGATCTAATCCTAAAGATTGAACTGCTTCGCCTGGAGAGAGCTGTAACCGAGTGGCCAAGTTTCTAGCACGTTCACGACTAGCTTGGGCTTGGGCTTGAGTCTGAGCTTGAGTGGTACTAAGGCTATTAATGGCTTCTACAAGTCCTTTAGTCTGCTCTTGGTTATCGACCAAACCGCTTGTACGTTTAAATTCAGCAGTGGCAGTCTGAGCTTCAGTCAAGATTTGACGAGCTTTTTCAAGTTGCTTTCGGCTAAATCTTTGTTTCCCCACAGTGTCAGCTTGCCGAAGTTCATCTAGCCGCTGACTGTAAGCCTTCAGTAGTACTACAGCTCGCTGTTTGGCCACTTTGGGACTAGAGCCAGTAACTGACAAGATCATGATGCTGGTTTGCTCGGGAATTGTGACGTTAAAGAACTGAGCATAATTCTTGGGCTTGGGTGATTTATCATATTCAGGATCTGCTTTCCAAGCTTGCTCTAGCAAGGTATCGCTTGTGAGAATTATCTGCTGAATTTTGAGTGGGTTGACTTGGGCGGAAAAACTAGGATCGCTGTTGCGGTAAGATCCTAATGTTCCAAGATTAGCATCAAGACTACTACCATTCGTTGAAGGTAAAATCAACTGAGCCGTTGCCCTCCAAACTTTAGGAGCGAGAAAGGTTGCGCCTAGAGCGACTAAACATATAACTAGATTGAATCCGACTAGAGCCTTCCAATGCTTGGAAGCGATCGCTACAAATGTTTTCATCAAAAGCTCCTCAAGAAACCTATATAGCTAAAATACCTCATGTTTCAGTCCATATACCATCAGCTATTTTGCGTAACTTCTTGACAAAGAAAGTTTTTATAAATTTGATTTTGTTCATTGTCCTATGTTAAAACAGATCGGGTAGATCGGGTCGTGGTTTAAAACTATTGATTTAGGTAGAATGCGACATCGATCGATTGCCCCCAATCTTACCGATAATTATAGAATCCATTCACTCTCCAAGCTGTAATAGCGATAACATTGTCAGATGCGAACGATCGACTGCATAGTAGCAGTGCTACAAGTGGCGAAGTATCGATCGTTCGTGTTCGGTACAGGCATTAATTAGCTCGATCGTCGATCGAGCTAATCCCGATCGTCCCTGCGCTTCCTTGACGAGCTAGCCGTGGACGGTTTAGCTAAGAGG
>Ga0209390_10011320_pt1 | contig 10268 bp, 12 predicted proteins | sample BON01_FD_187212 | JGI IMG/M metagenome (GOLD analysis project Ga0209390, IMG submission 187212) | Freshwater microbial communities from Lake Bonney liftoff mats and glacier meltwater in Antarctica - BON-01 (SPAdes) (version 2) | ecosystem: Environmental > Aquatic > Freshwater > Ice > Glacier... | reverse complement strand
CATTTGATGGCTTTTATCCACTAGTAGTGCTTTAAAAAAATCGATTTTTGTTGTTTAAAAAAAAAAAAAAATCGAGCTTTTTAAGACCCAACTCTGCACAAAGACTAGCCATCAAGCTCGTTGTTTTTCACTCTGAACAATTGCTTTTCAACTGCAGTTTCGTTGTGACCACTTCTTTCCCCTCTCTTGTACCTGCTTTCCCTCTACATTTTTTGTTCCAAAACCACCAAACCATTTTCGGAGGGAGGCCTAAACTGAATAAAGCAATACAAGCATTGGTCCAAGTTTTAACGCTTGTTCGGAATCAAAATAAATGATTGAAAAGATGGAAAAGGCCACTGCGTCGTTGACTGGGGAATCCGAAGAAATTTCCTCTAAAGTGAATCGCATGTCTGATGAGCTGTTGAGACTCCAGCAGGTGGCTCCTCGGACAGTAGAACATGGGCATATGAATCTGGTAAGTGTGAAATTGTCGTGCGGTATTTTTAGATTTAACCGTCGCCCCAGGATCTTGTTCGCTCCACTGAAGCTAGACTTCAGAATCTCCTAGCATCGTGTCAAAGTCAATTGAGGACTGACACCCAGACTCTCCAAGATGGAATAACATACCTGCAACGAGAAAAGCAGCAAGAAGCCTCCAAAGACCTGTTTCCCAAGAAATTACGATTCACAGCTTTGGTATTCATTTTGCTGTACTACATTTTAACGAGGAGGAGAAAACTGTTGATGCTCTAGACTGACACTTCGGAGTTTTGAGACGAGGATAGAATGAAAGGATTCCTCATTGGACATAGCAGTGTTAGCTCGTGATAGCAATGCTGCTATTCTTTTATATACTGATGTTTTGTTGCTTGGAGCTTCGATTGCGTGAATGATGAATAACAGACCTGCTTGTAGTTGAATATATAAAAACTCTGTTTCCAAATTTGGGGGCTGAAAGGTTTCAACAATTGCGAGAATTGTTTCAAACTCGTTCGAAAATTTCGATTCCGGCTGTGTTGCAAATATCGCTTCAATATCTATACCAAGTAAAAATTCACAAATATCAATACTTTGAAAAACCTCCTTGTTTCTTGAAATGACGACAATCTTCCCAATCGCCAATGAAAGGCCTTCAAGAAATTTCATAGCTGTAGGACGCAGTTCTATCACACAATTGTTCAAAACGACTTCATCACAGCTCATCAGCAAGTTGATAGACTCCATTACAACACCAATGCAATTTTCATATTGGCTGGCAATCTGAATCAGTATCTCTAATCCACCGCATTCTTGATTGTTTGAAACAACTCGAGGGTCCATTTCAGCCGATTCGATCTTACCAATGGATCCATCAAAACCATTAACAAGCCAAGTGCAGAGACATTTGGCACATGATGGCAGTATCATTTTCACCTGGTCGTTACAATATAACTTCTCCGATTTAACAGAAATGAAGAAATGCGTTACAGCTTGGAGGCTTTCTGAAAGGGCAGTTTGACATGCAAGTACATTTCCAAAGTCGATACTACTCCAACTGGTATCTTCTTCATCAAGAATAAATGTAACAAAGTGGCCGACAAGAGAGAAGCAATCAAGGAGTGTGCGCATTTCATTACTCGTATCATCAGTTTCCTTGATATATCTTAATTTTGTTAACGCCACATTTATTTCGATCGAAATCATCCTTGCTAATAAAACTATTCTTGATCCACCTCGCGCAAGGCTCGAGCCAGCAAATGGCCAAACGTTCTTGGCCCTAGGGCACATCGTATTGGCCAGCATAATTCCGTCTTGGTGTTGTGATTCAGAAGCATTTTGTTGTAATAAATTGAAGATATGGTCACTCATATCAGCTTGAACTTGACCATTCAGATCACCGAGTGAATTGATATAGTCGTTTAGCAGACTATTCAATTTGGTTTGACAATATTCATTGCTATTGAATATGATCTTGCAAAGACTGCCTAAATGATCCACTGGACACGATAAACACAAATCACCAAGTACCACAATACTAGTGTCACTTAACTTTTGCGATTCCATAATGGCTAGCATTCTTTCATTTGTTTTATTTGTAAGAAGACCCGGTGATGCATCAATAAGAGATTTCATACAATTGAGAATATCAAACGCTATATCTTCAATCGACATCAATTCTTGATCCTCCACCAAAGTCAACAGAGTCGGAAACAATTCAATCAGATCAGCGGCGAGAGATTTCTCACCCTGTACAGCGTCACAAAATGTTGCTAATACAGTCAGTCCTACCCTTTGGAAGCTTCGTTCTTCTCCGCTAGTAATGAGCATTCTATTGAGGAACGTTGGCGCGTCCATTGCATCAAACACCAGCCTTCTTTGACGTCGGAATTCGTCTGGTGGTACGTACTTGACAAGGACTAGCAGACCGGCGAACACCGCCTCATTCGAATCTGGATGGCTAACCATGCGAAGAGCGGCCTTCATATGCTCTGAACAATCCATCTCTGATTTGAAATCACTTTGAATCAATGGTGAAAAAAAAATGATTGTGTGGAAGTCGAACTTTCGACGAGTGCTGCAACAACGATGGAGTATTTTTGATATGAAACAAGTGATCCGATTTTCATACCGAAAACTTTATTTTCAAAAGAGATGCCTTTCGACTGACGATATTCTTGCATTGGATATGAAGCATGTAATCCATCCTTACACTTCGATGACAAATCGCATGCCTTGCTTGCCGGTAAAATCTGCGCATGGAGTCCACATTGAACTGGAAGACGGATCCATGCTTATTGATGGTATGTCTTCATGGTGGGCAGCTGTGCATGGTTATTGTCATCCTGTTCTAGACCGTGCCATTGCAACCCAATCCCAATTAACCTCCCATGTGATGTTCGGAGGACTGACCCACAGACCCGCCGTAGAGCTATGTAAGTTACTCGTGGATATTACTCCTTCTGCCTTGGACAAGGTGTTTTTGTGCGATTCCGGATCTATTTCAGTAGAAGTGGCACTGAAGATGGCGACCCAATATTGGTACGCAACTGGTTCCCCCAATAAGACAAAGTTTATATCGTTAACACATGGGTATCATGGTGATACATTTGGTGCGATGTCTGTTTGTGACCCTGTCAATTCCATGCATTCCATGTTTAAAGGAGTATTAGCGGCCAATTTCTTTGTTCCTTCCCCTGAGAATTCGACGGTGTCAGCTGCTGAAAGAAGTTTACAACAGCTGGAGATAATGCTGCAACAACAACATAGCGAAATAACGGCTATGATAGTGGAACCTGTCGTCCAAGGCGCGGGGGGCATGAGATTCTACTCGCCTTATTTCTTACAACAAGCCAGAAAACTCTGTGATCGCTACGATGTCCTTCTAATCTTTGACGAGATTGCAACTGGATTTGGACGAACAGGTGCAATGTTTGCTTTGGAGCATTCCCATAATAGTTTTAAAGATATGTTTTGGAGCAGCAGCAAAGAGAAGGATGACCATAAAGATACATTCGCGGTGGTTCCTGATATCCTATGTCTCGGGAAAGCATTAACAGGCGGTTACATGACTCTCGGTGCAACAATGTGTACTAGTCGTATAAGTGAAGGTATTTCCTCCAATCAAGGGGTATTTATGCACGGTCCTACCTTCATGGGAAATCCGCTAGCTTGTGCTGTAGCTTGTGCTGCAGTAGATTTGCTTATCAGTAGTCCATGGCACACAAGAGTGAGCCGAGTGAATCAGCGGTTGATAGAAGGCTTGAAGCCGTTAGGTGAGCATGATAAGGTCAAGGAAGTACGGGTGCTTGGAGCCATAGGAGTGTGCGAATTGAAAGAGCCCGTGAAAGACCTCTCTCTAGTTCAAAAGATATTGTTGCAAGAAGGAGTCTGGTTGCGTCCTTTTGGAAAGCTGATATATACTATGCCTACTTTCAACTGCGACCAGTTGACTGATAATCACGTAGATAGAATTACCGGTACCATTCGCAAGCTGGTGCAAGTGTGTTAGCCTGACCATATAAATACTGCATACGATGGTGGCATAGGAATTATCTTTATGATCTTGTTTGATGTTAATTTAATCCCAAATTTTGTCATAATAATGAAGAAAACTTCTTGTTCAATCATGATGGTACTAAAAATCGCGCAAGTAGTATCCGGAGTTAATACATTTGGGTTTTGGTTTTCCACCTAGTAACTGACTGACACAGGATGTATCATTTTGTGACTCGCACTGAGGGAGAAGAAGTGCCTTATATGGTGAATAAGAATGTTAATTGGGTGGGGAAACGATTCTACGTGTTTTACGTCTTGTTGCTATGCGTTGGAACATACGCGGTGAAACTATTATTGGTGGGTTCTCATCTAACTTCTTATCAAGGATGGACTCTAGTGCATGTTGTCCACGGCTTTCTTAACTTCACAGTCATGCATTACCTGACGGGTTCGCCCGCCGAGCTAGACAATGACGAGTTTCATGACTTCACCTGGTGGGAGCAACTAGACAGCGGAGAGCAATGGACTTCGAAGAAACGAAATTTGATTATCATCCCTATTATCGTGTAAGTTGTCCATCTTTCAAACTGATAGAGGTCTTATGTGTATAGCTTCTTGGTTGTGTCGCATGCGACTGAGTACTCACCGGTACATCTGGTAATCAATGCCTCGGTTTTGGCTTTAGTGATCATACCTAAGCTACCCATGTTTTATGGTGTTCGAATAAGTGCGGAACCTTCCCCTGTACATTCCCATTCCGAGTAACAAACTTCACCGACATAAATATTATTTGAAAATCAATATATATATATACATTAAAATTGTAAAACATGGACTTCTTCAACTGCGGCTGAGCACTTTGTTGTTGGCCTTTTCTTTAAATCAAGCTCGATTAAGATCTTCAATACCCGCATCCTACTATCTAGCATACGCGGAATCCAGGGTTTTAATGCTATTATAGTCATCAATACCTGATATTTACATACATGGACTCCACGTTTTAGTAGTAGGAGGTTCCGATACATAGGGCAGAGCAGACATGGATTCAAATTCAGGAAGCAACTCGTTACTTTCATCATAGAATGAGATTTTGGTGCATTCCAAGCATAGAAATGTTTCGCCGCGACCTGAAAGAGGACAATCAATAAATACATGACGAGCCCATCTGTCGCCGCACAATTCGCAATACTTCCTAATAGCACACCCGGCAAATAAATGTCGAGGAAACGAACTTGAAATCAATTGCTGAAAATGACATCCTTCAATATGAAGAGCATGTCTACATCCTCCTTGGTGAACTAAGCTGTATTCCTTTCCTATTTGGAGTCTTAGTGAACTCAAAAATGTTGAACCCATATTGACTTTATTAACGAGAACCTGCTTGTCATTTATGTTAACACATTGATCAGAAACATAAAGAGAGTCCTCTAAAACGAAATAATAGTTCTCATAGGGAGCACAGGCCAGGAGATCACTTGAACAGCATAATGCATCCCTTACTTCCCGCAAAGAGGTAGAACCAAGAGCTTGAAGCTGATCAAACGAGGAAAGGTTTCTATCGAACGAGAGAGTGTAGATACATTCGGCGGCGTCTCCATCTTGCACTTGATACGGCTGAGTCAAATCAGGAATGTCAACGTTTGTGTACTTTTCAAAATAGCTGATGAATTTATGGCTTGAATGTTTTTAAACGAGATGATTTCTATATGAGACTACTTACTGAGTGATACCCCATGTGATTTCCATGTCATGGGCTAGTTGAGAATAGGTTTGAGCTTCGTCTTCAACCATCAGGAGTTGTTCCATTTCTTCGACCTGCTGTTGAGTTGGGTTACTAGCCACCACTCTGTCAAAGAAGGAATGCTCCTGGAACATTCCAATATTTAGAACTACCGCATTCATCACTGATGCTTCAAGTGTCACAAGTGAAGCAAGCGCCTTCTCACATGCATCTCGTCCGCAATCCATAAACGCAGTTCCGAGAATTTCATTGACACTACAAATGTAATATTATTCATTTCAGTGTATCTTCAACGCAGAGCAAGCCAAAATTTAAATGACCAAATGACGAGGGGATATGTTACGTCAACACACAACTTTTCAATCTTTTATTGAATCCAAATTCGCAAATGAAAAAGGACCCGGATTAGTTTGTTCTTGTGATATTGGATAGTCTCCGTATTGTTCCTAAATGTCCATACTGTAATTCCTGAATATCATGTTTGAGTATAAAGCCTTTGAATACATATCTCGACAAAAGGAGAATTGCATCGTAACGGAACAATACTGATGAGAATCTTTTTTGACATCGAAGCTTTACGTTCCTCTCCTTGATTGCTATTGAAAATCATCATTCAATATGTTTCTAATTAATTAATAAAAACAGGCCTGCCAAAACTGCAAACTTGGGGGAATTTCTCTTTGAAGCCACGCAACTATTCTTCAAGATAGACGTTTAGTAGCTTGCACTTATAGTTAAGTTACTTTGATGGCATGTGCTTCCACCGAGTCGTTAGAGTACTTTGTCAAAGTTCTCATCCTTGATGTTACTGAATCCAAGCTTCCACATCAAATGCATTGGTTCTAATCCATGTTGTGATTCCACAATAACTAATGAATCATTTTCATCCCTGATTTGTTTTCCATACCCTCGAGCGATGTACAATACGAATAGAGTGGCACTGGACTCAATAGCAAATTATCAAATTGTTTGATGGTCTTCAACTGAAGTATCTCAGAGAACCTTTTAACTAGTACAGTCCGTATGAAAACATCTCTTATCGCAATCAAATCATCCGACTGTTTATCCGCGTTGCCGCAAATGGTTGTTGGTTTATGGGTAAAACAGCTGTTTTATAGTGGAACATTTCAGGCCAAATTTTCTTTCGATAGCTCTCGAACTGCTTTCATGGCGTCGAGAAAAGACCCGTCATTCGTGAACTTATTGCTCGACTTTGCAATTGCAACAACTTCAGCTTCTTCCAGTTTCTGTTTAAGTGCCTCGTCGACACACAAAGGACTAGCATCATAAGAAGATTCTGTGGGCTTTTTATTCGACGAGTTTTTCTTACCCTCTGCTCTCCTTTTCCTTTTCTCAGCCTTCTTTCGAGTTCGCTCTTTGGCTAGAATTTCGTTGTGTTGAATCCTTGAATTGAACTCATCGATATCCTTTTGCTGTCGCTCAGTTTCATCAAGCGCCTCCAGTCGATCTATCTCCGCACGTCTGTCTTTGCGATACTTGTGAAAGTCCCCTGAGCTAGCTGCGGATATGCTGCTATACTGGTTGCTTACGTTCTCTCCTTCCATCGGTATATTAGGGTCTACCACAGTTGTTGAATGGAGGAGGAGGAGTTGTCGTGTAGCGCTACATCTTTGGTGCATTTGTGCGATGAGCATTCGGAATTGGATTTCCAGCAGCATCAGCATGATATTTCTTCTCGAATAGCCGAGCTGTCAAAACAGATTATGTCCAAGTCCAATTGTTCCATTGATGAAACGGTTTTTGATGTTGAATTCGATACTGAGGCTCAAGCTACTGAATTGTGGAGTATGGTTGAAAAAACAAATCGAGTTTTATTGGAGCAAGTGAATGCTGCTGAACAATCTGAAGCAAAATCAAAAATTGAGGATGAATTTAAGGACTGGTATTTAGCTCAACATACGGAACTGTTAGGAACTGCGTTAGATGCAGTAAGACAAGACCCTTTATTTAACGGGACAGAAAACGACATTGCCAAACTCATTAAGATAATCGAAATTGGGGAAACTCTGTTCGATGATGACTTCATGAGAATTGCAGTTGAATAGATTGTTATTTCGAGAATCTTAGTTCGTGTACAACCTGTAATAAAATTGGATAGTGATATCTCATAATGTTGTTTCTTCTGATTACCTCACGGATACCCATCATGCTCTTTTCGTTCAACTCGATCTCAAGATTTTCCTTGAAATTGAGATTGATCGATTCATTTTTTCTTTTTAACAGCTGAAATCAAATACCGGTATTTTAAAATGATAGAAGAAGAGGAAAGAAGCTCACTAATTCCCCATTAAAAAACAAAAGAACGAGTGTCTTGTTGAAAGAAAGAGCCTGATGGCTACACAGGAGAAGTCGCCTTATGGGAAATTACTGATATAAATGGTACTGATCAAACATAATAGGCTCCCTCGACTCGACAGCAACATAACCTGCAAACGACTCTCTGATGTAGCCACTAATAAAACATTCAATAATGTAAAGTGACGAAATACGAATATAAAAAAGGCCCCCTCACATTTTTTCAACCATTTATTGTGGAATGCCGTGCGCGAAAGACGGATGTAACAATGATGGATGTAACAATGATGGATGTGAGAGTATACCGCCTGTCGATACTTCTAGTGATCGACCCAGACGGTTCTTTGGTAGACGTAAACGCGGAGGATCGAGTGCTCCATCAACTGATCTGGTCAAGCGAACCGCTGCAAGAACTTTGATGAGTAGCCAAATTCCTGACGAAATCGAGAACGATCCTGAGCTTAAACGTGCAATGGAACAACTCCCTTCGAATTATAATTTTCAAATCGCGAAAACCGTGTGGAGACTTAAGAAAGATGGAGCTCAGAAAGTAGCATTGCAATTGCCGGAAGGCCTGATGTTGTTCGCTTGCATCTTGGCTGATATTTTTGAACAATGTGCCGGTGTCAAGGATGTTCTCATCATGGCAGATGTAACATATGGCGCATGTTGCGTAGATGATTATTCCGCTAGAGCGTTAGGTTGTGATTTCATGGTTCATTATGGCCACTCCTGTTTAGTTCCAATTGATGTGACTGCTAAAAGCAGTGGTCTCAAGCTTCTTTATGTTTTTGTAGATATTGATATCGATGTTGAGCATCTTGTCGAGTCAGTGAAATTGACTTTTGAAAATCGCAACACCAGGATCGCTCTTTTGTGTACCATACAATTCGCGGCGGCGATGCATAAAGCAAAGCAGTTGATTGATGACATTTACACTCGTCAAGCGTATGTTCCTCAAGCAAAGCCTCTGTCAAGGGGAGAGGTACTAGGCTGCACTTCCCCATCTTTGGCATGCGAGGATGTTGATTGCCTGGTTTTCGTCGCTGATGGTCGTTTCCATTTGGAATCGGCGATGATTGCAAATCCTCATCTTCCAGCTTACAGGTATGATCCATATACTAGAGTGTTAACAATTGAGCATTATGATACGCATCTCATGCGTGAAATTAGAAAGGGTCAGATTGATAAAGCATCGGATGCACAATCGTGGGGAGTAGTACTTGGGACCCTCGGTCGACAAGGGAACCCAAAGATACTCGAAAGAATCGAAAAGATATTAAAGGCTAAGAACAAACGCTATGTTGTATTGCTGCTCTCGGAAATGTTCCCCGCCAAATTGAAGTTACTGGATGATAGCGTTGATGCTTGGGTTCAAATAGCTTGTCCACGACTATCGGTGGATTGGGGTACAGCATTTAGCAAGCCACTGCTGTCGCCTTATGAGTTGTTTGTCGCAGTGGGTGAAGCCGCATGGCGTGAGGAGTACCCGCAAGATTTCTATGCAAAAGGAAGTGGACCCTGGACGAATTTCTATGAGGAGCCAAAATCTGTTTAAACTAAACTTATATTAAATAGGTGTCGTTGATTATTATGACGCTAGGAGATGCATAGTGTCTATTTTTTTTATTGATTCTTTTTCGAATCTTCCTCGCATCTATCAGTTTCATTTGATTGATTGATTCGACAGTTCGCATTTTAGTCATGTCTTGTTGCTCTAGCAGCTCTGATGAAACATCCATTGGATCTCCGCGAAACGCCAAATACAAGATAAGCATGTGTAAAAATTGGGTTAAGAGTGGAAGTTGCCGGTATAACGACAAATGCCAGTTCGCGCATGGCAGGGATGAATTATTCATGTTTTCAAAAAACATGCCTCGGAAGAAGGAGGATGCAGACAATTCTGATCTGTATCAGGTCCTCTACCGCATTTGGGGCAACCAGAATGAGGTTCAACAAAACAATTCAGAACTTGTTTCAAAAGCCTACCAGAGAAGATATGGGTTTATCGATTCCGCTTTCCCCGGTAAATCCTCTGATACTTGTTGTTGGTTCTATACACCGAGTCTGGTAAATATCTTCTACACCGAGTCTGGTATATATATGAACAAGAAGTAAAGGGTGGGCATTTTTCCTGGATTGCGTAATTTACAGGAAAGTAATGAAGTCGTCTTTATTCTTATTAACATTATGAAAAGCATATTTAGAATTAGATACATTTAGATCTTGAGAGTGAATCTGCTCAAGACAAGTT
>Ga0209390_10011318_pt1 | contig 10269 bp, 8 predicted proteins | sample BON01_FD_187212 | JGI IMG/M metagenome (GOLD analysis project Ga0209390, IMG submission 187212) | Freshwater microbial communities from Lake Bonney liftoff mats and glacier meltwater in Antarctica - BON-01 (SPAdes) (version 2) | ecosystem: Environmental > Aquatic > Freshwater > Ice > Glacier... | reverse complement strand
CAACACGGTGCCGTCCATCGCCATGTCGCAGGCGTTGTTCAGTGTCCGCAAATTCAGCACAGCTTGTTCTGCAATCAGCCGTTCGGCGCGACTCAATTCTTCAAAATTCATCGGGAGGACTCCATGGAAAAAAATACGAAGACACCACAGTAACCCATCTTCTCTATTCGCGCAATCGTCTATGAGCGCACCCGCCCATTCCAAACAGAATCCGAGCCGCAAATCTCAACTCCCAACTTACCCACCAATCTGCTGCCTGCGGTACCGCGTGGGACTCATGCCGAATGTGTTTTTGAACCGTTTCGAAAACTGGTAGATATTCGAAAAACCAACGGCCACCGCAATTTCTCCTGGCCGAAGATTCACATCAAACAGCAGGCGTTGAGCAACCGACATGCGTCGTCGCAGCACGTAGTTTCCAATCGTGATACCGAAGTGCCGTCGGAACTGATTGCACAAGTGGCTGCGGGATAGAAACACTGCTGATGTCAGGTCTTCCAGCACAATCGTCTAAGTAAACTTCTGATCCAGGTAACGCCGTGCGCGCAGTCTATTTTTGAGAATTGCCGTCGGTGCGGATGACGTACCCACATGACGAGCAATATTCCGCGTCCAGTTTTGAAATACGTTGTGCATGATCACGGAATCGGGGCCACTGCCATGTGTCAGGTCTCATCTGCCATCTCACGCCACAGCATTGTCAGCGTATCGACGACCATCTCTTCGTCCTCCACAACAAACGGTGTACCGACGGGAATCTGATTATCATGAACCTGCTGCTGAACCCCTGAACCTTCACAATGAATCCAGGAATGCGGTTCGACGTTTGCCTTCCGGCCCCAACTGTAAAACTGAGAAGCTCCCGGAGGCCACACGATCACCGTCTTCGCCGACTGCAGATCTGACCGAACACTGGAACTCAAACGCGCCGCTGCGTGAAAGTACATCAACAGCCAGTCGCCCGTGCCAATCGGGCGCAGAACATTTGCATTAAACACGGGTTCACGAAAGCCGATTACGCGAGCGATAAACGTCACTTTCGGATTGAGTTCGCTGCCGAATCAATGCCGCGTCCAGCCGACTCTGTCATTCGGCGGATCGCTGTTCTACATCACAAAATCCGGTGCAACAGTCTCAACCAGAATTTTCTTTATGTTCGGCACCATGCCGTCTCCACAGATGGCTCCTTCATAGACCACCGCAATATTTAATAAAACAATAATCTAACAGTCGTCGTAACAGCAAACCCCAACAGTAACATACTCAACCATAAACAAATCATCTTCTGATCGTCCCACGAGCCGGTTTCTCAGACGACCGGAACGCAGGCTCGGAAACCTTCCGTTTTCACTCGAAGCAACTGTCGCTTTGAAAACCTGACTCAACGCAAACATGTTTCCGGTCATAAGAAGACTGAGTGTAGTTCGCCCATGAAGAGCCGCCTGTTTTGCGGTCGTTAACCGCCGCGCTGGCTGGATTTCTGTTTGGGTTTGACACCGTGGTAATTTCCGGTGCCGAAAAAACCATTCAGAAAGTCTCGAATCTGAATAACGGACGACATGGTCTGGCCATCGGCATGGCGTTGTGGGATACAGTTTTGGGATATTCAGTCGGAGCGTGGCCTTCGAACAGGTACGGTCGCAAAAAGGCACTGATTGCAATTGAAGGATTGTATTTTGTGTCGGCAATCTGGTCCGGCATGGCCAACGACGTCTATTCGTTTATGGTGGCCCGTTTTCTGGGCGGGCTGGGTGTCGGAATTTCGACCATCGCCGCACCGCTGTACATTTCTTAAATCGCTCACGCCGACAGACGCGGACGACTGGCGGGCATATTTCAGTTCAACATCGTGTTTGGAATTCTGGTGGCGTTTCTGTCGAACTACATTATTGGAAGACTGATGGGCGACAATGCGTGGCGATGGATGCTGGGCGGCGAAGCCGTGCCAGCACTGGTCGACACCGTGATGTGTTTTTCAATCCCACAAAGTCCCCGCTGGCTGATCGGACAACAGGGTAACCGAGAAGCAGGTGTCATGGTCCTGAAACAGCTAAATCCTGCGGCCACAGACGCTGAAACCACTGCACTGGTAAATGCGATTATTAAAGCGTCTCAGGCGGACTACGGCAGTTCAAACACAGCTGCCCGGTTTTTGACATTGCGTTTACGAGTTCCCATGCTGGTCGCGTTTCTGGTGGCTTTCTTTAATCAGCTGTCCGGCATCAACGCGATTCTGTATTTTGCTCCTCGAATTTTTGAACTGGCCGGTCTGGGAAAGAACGCAGCATTACTGAATTCCATCAGCGTCGGCGTGACCAACCTCGTGTCCACATTTGCCGGCCTGTATCTGATCGATCGCATCCGTTGCCGCACGCTGCTGCACATCGGTTCGTTTGGCTACATCGCCTCGCTGGACGCGTGTGCCGGGGCCTTTCTGACATTCGCGACACCGTTTCAGGTGGCGAACACTGCGATCTCGGTCAGTTCGTTGGCCGCCAGCCTTGAAAAGGCGGAATCACTGAAAGTCGGAAACGAAACCGACATTCAACAACTGACGGCTCAGGTTGATCAGGCCAAACAATCGCTTGTGTCGGCTAGCATTCTACCTGCCTACGCAGGTGAGCCGGTGAAGTTTGCAGAAGCCGGCAGTATCGAACACACAATCGCAGCCGCAGACACGACCATGCAGCAGGCCAGCGAAAAATCCGGTTTCGGCGGCACTCTGGTGATGCAGTGCATCTTCGCTTTTATTGCTGCCCATGCCGTGGGGCAGGGCGCTGTCATCTGGGTGTTGATCTCAGAAGTTTTCCCGAATCAGCATCGAGCGACCGGGCAATCGTTGGGAAGTTTCACTCACTGGATCTTTGCCGCGTTGCTGACAACACTGTCTACGTGGATGATCAGTACGTTCGCTCCGGCCAGCGTCTTTGGCTTTTTCTGCGGCATGATGGTTCTGCAACTGGTGTGGGTGGCCATTAGGGTGCCGGAAACCACAGGTGTACCGCCGAAAAAAATGGAAAAGAAGCTGCTCGCATCCTCAACGTCATGACAGATTTGCGGGTGCAACCGGCCGTGCTGTTCCATCGGTGTTCTTCTGACGTGCCACCCTCTCCCCTAGCCATTCGAATTTAAGTTAACAGTACAGTTCTCACAAAGGATTTTCGCACGTGGAACAGCTTCCAACCATTGTCGGCCTCGGTGAAACCCTCTGGGACGTGTTTCCAGATGGTGCTCGCCTGGGCGGCGCACCGCTGAACTTCTGCTGTAGTGCGGCCGAACTGGCTGGTGCAGCGGCCCGTGTGGTGATGGTCAGCGCCGTGGGCAACGACGAATTCGGCCAACCCGCCATCGACGCTTTGGCGGTCCATCAGGTCGATACGTCGTGTGTGCAAAGAAACGACCAGCCAACTGGCCAGGTCCTGGTGGAACTGGATGATGCCGGAGTCGCCAGCTACCGCTTTGCCGACGATGGAGCATGGGATCAACTGCTGTGGAACGAAGATCTGCGACAGCTCGCGGCGTCGTGCCAGGCAGTGTGTTTCGGAACATTGGGCCAGCGCAGTGAACACTCGCGACGCACGATCCAAAGGTTTGTCGGGGCAACCGCAGACTTCGCGCTGCGTATTCTGGACGTCAATCTGCGAGCCCCGTTTTTCAGCGATGACGTGATTCGCGAATCACTGGCTCTCGCGAATGTCCTGAAACTCAATGACGACGAATTGCCGCATCTTGCCAGCCTGTTTGGCATCAGCGGAACTCACGTCGAAGTCATGCGACAACTGGCCCAACAGTTTCAGCTGCGCAGTGTGGCGCTGACTCGCGGAGCAAACGGAGCAATTCTGCTTAGCGACGATGTTGAGAGTGACTTACCCGGCATTGAAGTAAAAGTGGCTGATACCGTTGGAGCAGGCGATGCCTTCACCGCCGCCATGACGCTGGGACTGCTGGCTGAACGCAGCGTGGACCGGATCAATCAGCACGCCATCGCTACGGCAGCATTTGTCTGCTCAAGCTCCGGAGCAACCATGAAGTTTCCTGAAAACCTGCTGGCTGGCGACTGACGACTGACGACTGACGACTGACGATCTTTCATCCTTCATCTTTCAAGTTCCGGATCTAACCCCATGAAGTATCTGAATTTTTGCAGCATCACGATTTTTTCAGTGCTGAGTTTTCTAATCAGCGGCGGCCCCGTATCCGCGGAAGACCTGCTGATTGAAGACTTTGAATCCGGCACCTACGCGGGCTGGAAAATCACCGGAGATGCCTTCGGCGACTCGCCCGCAGTCGGTAACTTACCCGGCCAGATGGCGGTGTCCGGTTTTCGAGGCCAGCGTCTGGTGAACACGTTCCGAAACGGCGATGCGTCCATCGGAACGGCCACGAGCGGGGAAATCGCGATCGAACGTTCTCATATCGCCTTTCTAATTGGCGGCGGCCCACACAAAGAGTCTCTGGGGATCGAACTGCTGATTGACGGTCAGCGCGTTCGATCGTCAACCGGGCCGGAATCTGAAGAACTGGAATGGGCATCGTGGGACGTTGGTGAATTCTCCGGTCTAAAAGCCAGGTTGCGAATCTTCGATCAGGCGACCGGCGGCTGGGGACACATCAACGTTGACCAGATCATCCAAACCAATGTGCCACCCCAACGCTTTGACCTTGATCACAAACTGGACGAGTACAGAAAATCTACCAATTACCTTAACGAACCGCTACGCCCTCAGGCTCACTTCACTCCGGAAATCAACTGGATGAACGACCCTAACGGACTGGTCTTTCACAACGGCGAATACCATCTGTTCTATCAGTACAACCCGGCCGGAAATTCGTGGGGCCACATGAGCTGGGGGCATGCAGTCAGTCGCGACCTGACTCACTGGAAACACCTGCCGCTGGCGATTTCGGAAGAAGACGGCATCATGGCGTTTAGTGGCTGCTGCGTCGTTGATCACAATAAGACGTCTGGCTTCGGCACTGGCAGTTCGCCGCCCATGGTGGCCGTGTATACCGGACACGGACATGGCAGGCAGGTTCAGAATCTGGCGTACAGCAACGACGACGGACGCACGTGGACAAAGTACGCAGGCAATCCGGTACTGGATGTGAACAATCCGAATTTCCGTGACCCGAAAGTTTTCTGGCACGCGGCCACAAAGCGCTGGGTAATGGTTGTTTCTCTGGCCAATGAAAAAGTTCTGGTGTTCTATGCGTCTAAAGATCTGAAGGACTGGAAGGAACTCAGCCGCTTCGGCCCGGCCGGCGTCGTCGGCAAACCCAACTGGGAATGTCCCGACCTGTTCGAACTGCCCGTCGAAAACGAAGACGGAAAGAAACTATGGGTACTGGAAGTCGACATGGGCAGCGGCTCGGTGGCGGGCGGCAGCGGAGGCGAATACTTTGTCGGTCACTTTGACGGCACAGAATTCACCGCCGTTCAGAATGCTCAGTGGGTTGACTTTGGTCGCGACTTTTATGCTCCGGTCAGCTTTTCAGACATTCCTGAAGCCGACGGACGTCGAATCTGGATTGGCTGGTTCAATAACTGGGAAACCTGTCTGGTACCAACATTCCCCTGGCGCAGCAGCATGTCCGTGCCACGCTCACTGACTCTGCGGAAAGTCACGGACGCTGCCGACTTAGCGACTACACGCTACACATTAATCCAGCGGCCTGTTCAGGAATTCAGCGGCCTCGCTGAAAACACAAGAGTTCTTGAAACCGGTGTCGCCACCTGGCCGCCCGTTGCCGTGACAAAACCGGGCGACCTGACCGACATGAACTTTATTCTGAATACAACGCTACAGCCGGGGATGGCTCGGTCGTGTGGAATTCGTATTCGAACGGGCGAACAGGAATTCACAGAAATCGGCTACGATCGCGAAACAGGCGGAGTGTATGTGGATCGGCGAAAATCCGGTAACGTCGATTTCCACGCGGCATTCGCTGGTCGACACGACGCTCCTGCGGCACTGCCTGACGGAGCCATTAAGCTACAGATCATTGTCGACCGATCGTCGATTGAAGTCTTCATCAATGACGGAGCAGCTGTAATCAGTGATCGCATTTTCCCGAACAGCCAAACGCCCACCATCGAAGTCTTTGCAGGGGACGAAACAGCGAAAGTCAGCAACACCACAGTGCAGCCGCTGAAGTCCATCTGGCGAAAGTAACACACGAACCGACCTTTCAGCCGTCGCGTCAGCGAGCAACGCCAGTATTGCGAGACCGTGTGACTCTCACAACCGTGACTCTCACAACGGCGTGGCCCGGTATTGTGAGTTGCTGACGGCAAGAACGGTTTACCAACAGGTAATGCCGTCCTCGCAGTTCTGCAACTCGCGGCTAAGGCTTAGTCATAACCTGATGACGCAGTACTTTTCCGCTGAAGCGATTCGGAGCGTCATAGTTACCGGCCGCAGAGTGATCATCAAAGCCGATGCTTAGCTCATCCTGCGGCTGAACGGGAATCAGGCCGGGCGACGACCGTGAAATCGGCGGGCCATCATTTACAGACAACTGCATCGCGTCGGCTGTCAGAATGGCGTTGAGTTTGGCAACGCCGGCCAAAGGCTGTTTCAACATCAGCCGCTGCACCTGACCTTTAACGCGAACATCAAACGTCGGGCGGCCGTCGATAAAGTGCAGAGCATAGCCGTACTGATTTCCACCCTGAGCCATCACTACACCCTGAGCCATGGCCACTCCGGGCGACTCGGCCGTGTCCACAACCACTTCTATCTGCAGTGCTAGATTCGCAATCCGTGGTGATGCAGCGTCGCCGCCTGCAGGCACTTGAGGATCGAGCTTTGCGCTGGGTTCCCAAATCACGCCGATTCGACGAGCCCACTGTTCCCATTCTGCAGCCATCGCCTGTACTCGCTCTGGCTGAGTGTCGGCCAGATCATGCATTTCACAACGGTCGTCCGCAAGGTTGTACAGCTCCCACTGCAGTTCGTGCGGCATGCGTTTTGAATAGACGGCCTTCCAATCACCTTTACGCAACGCATGAGCCGCCTGGTGGTCGAACCCCAGCACTCGCTCGGCCATAGCGGCACCGCGCATCGCAGGCAGCAGGCTGGTGCCTTCCAGCGGCGTCACCTGATGACCGTTTAGATTCACTGGATACTTCGCGCCAGCCACTTCCAGCAATGTGGGCAATACGTCCAGCATATGCGCCGGATCGCGGATCCACTGTTCCTGCCGTGCCACACCGTTCGGCCAGTGAGCAATGAACGGAGTGCTGATACCACCTTCGTGAGTAAAGTGTTTGTACAGCCTAAACGGCGTGTTGCCAAGATTCGCCCACGCGCTGCCATAGGACTGATGCGTACCGTGGCCGCCGATGTCTCGCAGGTCATCGCCTGTTCGCAGAATCGTTATTCCCTTTCGAGAAGTGCCATCAAAGCCAAACGGCCCCCATTCGTAACAGGCTCCGTTGTCGCTTAAGAACAGAATCAACGTGTTGTCGAAGTCGTCCGTCTTTTTCAGATGATCAACAATCTGACCGACGCCATGGTCCACGCCTTCCACCATCGCGGCAAACACCGCCATGCGGCGAGCCAGATCTTTGCGGCGATCTTCGTCCAGTGAATCCCACGCTGGATTTTCCTGACCGGAATATCCGTTGGTAATGTCGTCGCGATCCACTGGCACAACCGAACGCGGCGATAACTTCCAATGGTCGCCATTGATCAGCCCCAGTTGCTGCATGCGTTCATAGCGTTCTTCACGCAGCACGTCCCAGCCGCGCTGATAAATTTCGTCGTACCGGTTCGCTCGTTCCGCCGGAGCCTGCACGGGAAAATGAGGCGACGAATGCCCCAGAAACAGAAACCACGGCTGATCGATTTTCTGGCCCTGCTTAATAAAGTTCAACGCGTATTCGTTAAAAACATCAGTTGCGTAGAACTCAGCCGCCGGCGGATCAATTTCCTTCGCACGGCCTTCCGGCAGACGAATGTAATAGTCGGCGTCGTACTGATCATGTGAATGATCGTTGGTGTAGCCATAGAATTCGTCGAAGCCGCGTTTGATCGGCCCGGTCTCGGGATGCATGTGCCACTTGCCAACATAGTAACAGCCGTAGCCAGCTGGCTTCAGCACTTCGGCGATCGTCGCACACTGATCGTTCAGGCGGCCAAGGTATCCGGGGCCACGGGTTTTACTGGGACGGTCGCTTGTGAAGTCGCCGATACCCGCCTGAGACGGATACAGGCCCGTCATCAGCGATGCGCGGCTCGGGCAACACCGAGCTGAATTATAGACCTGCGTGAAACGTACACCTCCGGCTGCCAGCGCATCGATATGCGGCGTGCTGATCTCGCCGCCGTAACAGCCCAGATCCGAATAACCCAGGTCATCCGCCAGAATCAGAATAATATTGGGACGCTCGGCCGCCTGCGCAAAACAACCGGGCAGAAAACCTGACAGCGGCAGTACGGCCAGACACACCGTCAGACAACCTGCCAGCCGGTGAATTAAAAAGTCACGAGTCATGAGATTACACCAGAAAGCAAAATAAGTTGTCATGTGTGAAGGTGCTGTGAATATCGCAACCAACAGGTGGCTGGCACGCTAATTGGGTTAATTAATCGTCGGCCGCCGTTATTTCGGCGGCACCAATTTGTGCGGCAGGAGTTTCACCGCATCGACGTGGAAGGTACCGGCTGCGGCGAAAATGTGGGTCCCCAGACCTCAATAACATCGGGGCCAGTTTCCTGAGCGACAAAACGAATGCGGCCAATCGCCATCTGCCGTGGTTCGGTTTCCGTGAGTGTGTGGTCACGATGATACACGATAATCATCTCAGAATCATCCGGCGATATTGTCAGACAATGATGTGCCGTACCATGTGTATAGGCGGTTGATTTCATAATCGGATTCAGCTCATATTTCTTCCACGGCCCCAGCGGACTGCCTGACGTAGCATAGCCCACCGCATAATCGGGGCTTTCAAAATGGCTGCCCGAATAGGTCAGGCAATACGTGTCGCCTCGCCGAACCACAACTGCAACTTCTGTGACGTTGCCCATTTATCGTTCCCACGGCTGATCCGGCTTCACCATCAATCGCAATGAAGTTTCGTCAACTGACAGCATATCGTCGTTCAGTTTACCGCCCCAGATCTGGTTGCCTTTATTGAAGTGCACGTAATAGAAATACACCTGTCCGTCGTCGTCTTTGAACACGTGAGCATCAATCCGGATCGAATCGGGCAGCATGGGCTTTTGCGGCACCTGCCTGAATGGCCCCAGCGGCGCTTTGGCGGTTGCCACGCAAATACGAGTATCCGCAGCATAGTACAGGTAAAACGTGCCATCCTTTTCGATAATACCCGGAGCCCAGAAACGCGAGTCCCCCCAGCTGTCTGCTTTTTTTAGCGTGTAACCATGATCCTGCCAATGCACCAGATCGTCGGAAACATATAGCCGAATTCCATACGGCATTGTTGGAAAGTCGGGCGAATAAGAGTAATACGCATAGTACCTGCCATCGTACTGGGATGTTGGAAATTTGGAATAGCCGTTCTTTGTAGTTCACATGGGAAATGCTGCGCTAGTTCTGTAGAGCGAGTCGGCGTTTCGAGAGGAAGGTTTGCCCGAGGTGCTGCTTGACCCAGTGCTTTACGTTTTTGCCGGGGACGGAGACCAACGCATCGTAGATTGTATCGGGAGTCAGTTTCCCCACGAGCGCACCGAAGGCCGGAAGCAGACTCGTAAAACCACTTTTGTCGAAATCACCTTCGAAGGACTTCAGTTTCCCCAGCGACGATTCCAGAACCTCGCTGCTCCCGGGAAGGCGTTCGTCCGCTGCCAGTGATCTGGTTTCGTCCGCGATGAATGTCAACAACTCATCTTTCAGTTCACGACCGGCAATGGTCTGCACATGTCGCTGCACACGCAAAGCCACCTGAAAGGTGGACGACCGCGAATAGCCATTGCGACGGATTTCATCGACCCACTCTTCCAGCAAACTCTGATATTCGGACCACAGAGCCAGATCCTTGCGATACTCTCGCAGCCAGTCGTACTTCTCTTCCAGTCGCGTGGCCGTGGTATGTCGCAACACACTTTCAGGGTGTCGATCGAGTACCGACAGAATCGCTGTACCCCAACGCAACAGTGACGCGACATTCATGGAACGTGCTTTGCTCCGCTGCGAAGGCGGCACCAGGAAGGCCAGATCGACCTGCTGCACTTTGACCTTTGTCTGGCCGGCCTGACTGCAAAATGAGATCCACCGTGCGTCCTTGTTCATCCGAGCTTT
>Ga0209390_10011316_pt1 | contig 10270 bp, 11 predicted proteins | sample BON01_FD_187212 | JGI IMG/M metagenome (GOLD analysis project Ga0209390, IMG submission 187212) | Freshwater microbial communities from Lake Bonney liftoff mats and glacier meltwater in Antarctica - BON-01 (SPAdes) (version 2) | ecosystem: Environmental > Aquatic > Freshwater > Ice > Glacier... | reverse complement strand
TGACCCCCATCTCCAACTGCGTCTGGATCATCGTTCGCTCTTCAATACTCAATTGACTGTAGATTTTTCCCATGCAACATTCTCTCCGAGAAATGTTGCACTTGGTTTTTGAGCGCGCCCCGGCTATGGCGTTGGTCTGCAGAAAAAATTCTTCGGCCACTTCCTGAAAGGTGAGGACACCGGCTGGAACCAGCAACCCGCCGTGCTGCTGCAGGTGCGCCACGTCCCGGAAAATGGTCATGAACGTTTTGTTGAGCGCCATGAAAACGCATGGCCGCTGGCGCGTACGCGCTGGACACCGTTGCACCTGGATCCACGCGGCATGCAACTGTCGCCCACGCCATTCGGCACCCAACAGTCGGTCAACTACGATGCAATGGGCGACGGACTCACTTTCTCCACGTCGCCCCTGACCGAAGACACCGAATTCACCGGCCCGGTGGCGCTGAAACTGTTTGCATCTTCATCAACCGCAGACGCCGACCTGTTCGTGGTGCTGCGGGTCGGCGCGCGTCAAGGTAGTTGTCGCCTGTGTCATGCAGCCAACGGCTGAGTATGGTTACCAGTCAAATGCGCCTTGATGATGCAGTCACGTTCGGGGTTGAGCGTGACGGTGCCGATGGGCGACCAGTTTCGGGTATTGCCCGACCAGCGCGCCGGGTTGAGTTCGCGGGCCTGGAGGTACAGCGCATGCCGCGCGGCCAGAATCGCGTGATCGTCGCCTGCGTGCCGCTGAGCCGGACTGACGTAACGGATACCGCTGTGACGATGATCAAAGTTGTACCACCGCACGAACCCGGCCGCCCAAGCGCGCGCCTCGTCGAGATTGGTAAAGCCCTTGGCGGGGAACTCGGGCCGGTACTTGGCCGTGCGAAACAGCGACTCGGCGTACGCGTTGTCGTCGCTCACGCGGGGTCTGGAGTACGAGGGCTTCACGCCCAGCCAGTTGAGCATCGCCAGCACCGTCGTGGCCTTGAGCGTGGAGCCGTTGTCGCCATGCAGCACTGGCTTAGAGGCGAGCGCGGCAATGCCCTCGGCCAGCGCGGTGCGGCGCACCAGGTGCGTCGCATGGTCAGCGTGGTCGGTGTCGTGCACCTCCCAGCCCACGATCTTGCGGCTGTACAGATCCAGGATCAGGTACAGGTAGAACCAGCGTCCCATCACCCGTGCGGGCAGATAGGTCATGTCCCAGCACCAGACTTGGCGCGCAGCGCTGGCGATGTGCGTGGTGGGCGGCCTTACCGCTTTTGGGGCCTTCGCGCGCCCGCGGTGCGCGCTCTGGCCGTGCTCGCGCAGCACGCGGCCGAAGGTGGACTCGCTGGCAAGGTACACGCCCTCGTCAGCCAGCATGGGCACGATGCGCGCCGGTGGCACGGCGGCAAAGCGCGGCTCGTTGGCCACGGCAAGCACTTGCGCACGTTCGGCCTCGCTCAGCGCATGGGTGGGTGTCGTGTGCACGGCCTGCGGCCGGCCATCGCCGCCTACGAGGCCCTCAAAGGCCTCCCAGCGTTGCAAGGTGCGCAACGCGATGCCGGCGGTCTCGCAGGCAAGCTTGAGCCGCGCGCCTGCTGTATGCGCGCAGTTGATGTCTCTGGCCAGGGCTTGGCGATCCTCGAGGACAATCATTCGTCCTCGCCTTTGTTGAAGATCGCCGCGACTTTTTTTGACAGTACCAGCAGCGCCGCAGTCTCGGCCAGCGCCCGGTCCTTGCGCAGCAACTCGCGTTCGAGCTCCTTGATGCGCTTGCGGTCCTGCCGCGTGGCTTGCGGGCTCGCGCGCACCTCCTCGGGCTCGGCCAGCGCCGCAGTGGCACTGGCGCACCACTTGTCCAACTCCAGCGGGTACACGCCGTGCTCGCGGCACCACGCGCTCCGGCCAGCCTCGTCCATCGCCGCCGTGGTGATCACAGCCTCGATCCGGCCGGCCGCAGTCCAGGCCCGCCCTCGGGCGGGCCTGGACTGCGCATCTTCGCGCCACCGCTCCAGCGTCCTCGCCACAATGCCCACTTCCCGCGCAACCCGCTCCAGCGCTGCGCTCTCCGGCGGCAGCAAACGCGCCACCGCCCTGTCCTTGAATGCTTGTCCGTACCGTGCCATCTTTCATCCTTATCGCCCCCAAGTTTATGATTCTATCGAGGCGACAACTATTCTGACGCGGGGGGGGGTGTTCGACCCCGCCGGCATTGAAGTGGTGTTCCAGGGGGCGCTGGATCCGCACACCCCCGTCGCCCAGGGCTGGCTGCGCGCCTCACATCGCAAACTCGACCCCGCGCGTTCGCTGCCGTACCGGCCGTGGCATACCCATGACGAAAAACAGCCACTGACTCCAGGCACGATTTATGAACTGGACATCGAAATCTGGCCGACCTGCATCGTGGTGCCCAAGGGTTACCGCCTGGCGCTGAGCGTCAGGGGCAAGGACTATGTCTGGGATGGCGCAGCACCACGCTGTCGAACATGAAAAATCCGATGCGCGGCTGCGGGCCGTTCGAACATGACGACCCCACCGATCGGCCGCCGGAAGTGTTCGGCGGCAGGGTCACGTTGCATTGCGGCCCACTGTATCCGTCAGCGCTGCTGCTGCCGGTGATTCCTGAAACCTGAAATCAATCAGGTGTCAGCCGGCTTTTCCATGCGCACGGCGCCGCTGCGGATATGCAGGTCGCGCTGCGGGAACGGTATCTCGATTTCATGTTCCTGGAACTTGTCGTAAATCGCGAAATTCAGCGCACTCAACAGCTTGCCCTTGCGCGTCACCCCGTTGGTGGTCCAGGCACGCAGTTCCAGATTCAGTGAACTGTCGCCGAACTCCAGGAACCGCACCACCGGCGCCGGATCATCCAGCACGTCGTCTTCCGCCGCAGCCACTTCCAGCAGGATTTTTTCAACCTTGCGCAGGTCGCTGCCGTAAGCCACGCCGACGGGAATCTTGAATCGCACCGTGCCGTCGTTGTATTTCCAGTTGATCACGTTTTCGGTGATGAACTTGGAATTGGGCACGATGATGTTGATGTTGTCGTTGGTCAGCACCACCGTGCTGCGCGCGCCGATTTCGACCACGTCGCCTTCAACATCATCAATCACGATGCGGTCACCGATCTTGATCGGGCGCTCGAACATGATGATCAGGCCACTGATAAAATTGCTGACCACGTTCTGTAATCCAAAACCGACACCGATACCCACCGCGCCGGCCAGCACGTTCAGCGTGGTCAGGTTGATGCCGGCCGTCTGCAGAATGATCAGCAGGCCGAGCAGCAGCACGAGATAACGCGTAATTGAGGCCACCGCCTGACGCGCGCCCAGATCGAGCCCGAATTTCGCCAGCACGCGCCCTGCCATCCAGCCCCGCAGTTTGCTGGACAGATAAAACAGCAGCAGCACCAGGATGACGATATAAAACAGCGTCGACAGGGTAAACGGGCGACCACCCAGATCAAACAAGTCGAATTCCAGTACGGGTTTTATTTTTTCAAGCCAGCTGTAAAACGTCTGCATGACCGACTCCTGAAATCAGTAATTATGGTTGTGGACCACTACCGGCATGAGCTAACGCCTGGACGCTAACGCCTGGACGCGATCAATGTACGCAATTCCGCAGCACGCGGCGAGCGCATTTCATCCAAAGCATGCAACGCCTCCTGCACATCGGCCGCATGCCCCAGACGCTGTGACGCGCGCCCCAGTCCGAACCAGGCATTAACCAGCATCGGATCGATCGCCAGCGCCAGGCGGTAAGCGGCAGCGGCTGAACGATACTGCGCCAGATCGCTGTAGGCTTCACCCAGCAGATGATGCGTCTGCGGCGATTCACGCACCACCAGCAGCGCGCGCTCCAGCGTGATCACTGCGCGTTGTGAATCCCCGCCCGCCCGCTGCGCTTCAGCCAAAAAGTGATAACCGGCGGCCTCATCCGGGGCCAGACGCACCATCTCGCCAAAATAATCCATCGCCCGCGGATAATTGCGCAACTGCGACTGCGCATAACCGCCGATCATGCGCCAGTTGGCGCTGAATGGGTCCTTGGCAATATTGTCATCGGCAAATTTCGCCAGGCCTGCCCAGTCGCCCTGCTGTTCCAGTTCAACGATGCGCTGGCGGTTGCCATCTTCCACATCCTGCAGATGGGAGAGCAGCATCGACGCGGTGCCGTCCGGCACCAGGGCATTCAGCAACATCTGCTGCGGCGTACAGGCCGCCAGCAGCACCGTCAGCACGAAGACGGGCAGCAGGAAATTAGTCAACCGATTCAATATGATGGTCACGCCTGCACAGGATACACCACGCATCAACGCCGTATCCGCGCTCCGCTTCTCGTAAAATACGGCGCCATGAAACCCGAAACGCCGTTTTCCGCCCACACCCCGATGATGCACCGGAGTAAAGCCTTCGAATTCATTGGATTTTCGGGTGCATTCATCGACGACCTACACTGCCACCTACACTTAGAACTTATCCGTAAATAATATTAATCTTTGTGCGCACTTTTCGAAAGCAGATGATCGCGGCAGCGATCATGTTCAGCGCCACAAATGAGCGATCGGTCTTTTCGTAGCGTACCAAGAGTTTACGAAATCGGTTAAACCAAGAATGAGCCACCTCCACCACCCAGCGCCTCGGTTTCTTGCCCTTGGTGCGTTCGCGCACTTCTTCCCCACGTGGACGTACGTGCGGGGTGTAGCCACGCTTGCGCATCGCTTGGTCTGCGGGCTTGCCAACAAACGCTGCGTCCAAGCACAAATGTTGAGGCGCCTTGACGCTGACTTTGGGACGCGCGATCACCACGGCATTCATTACCGGCTCCAGTTGGGTGACATCATGTCGATTAGCACCGGTCACGATGAGCGACAGCGGGGTGCCACGTTCGTCGACCAACAACATTCTCTTGCTCCCATTTTTTTCCCCGGTCCGTCGGGTTTGGTCCGACCGACTCTTGCGCTAACGGGGCCTTCATCATCGCCCCGTCCGCGCTTTGCCAGCGCCAGGCAATACCTTCCATATCGTCGTATTCGGCCAAGCCCGCTTGCCACAACCTCAGAAACACGCCCGCGCGCTCCCACTCCAGGAACCGCTTGTGGATCGCGCTCGCACTGCCGAAGCGCTCCGAGGGCAAAGCCTTCCACTGACACCCCGTTCGCAGCACGTAGATCACCGCCGAAAACACTACGCGTGGATCTTTCGCCTTACGCCCACCACCCGGTTTGCGCACATACTCCTTGTGCGCCTCACGCTGGCGCTGCGGAATCAACGGCTCGACCCGCTTCCAAAATGCGTCCGACACTTCCCATGCGGCTATCGTGTGTTTCTTGGTTCGTTTCGCCATCTCTGATCCCCGAGGTTCGGCATAGCCGAGATGGGAAATCAGGGTATCATATTATTTACGGATAAGTTCTTAACTGATAAAGGGTATCTGTACCACCTGATTGGCATGCAATTGTGTACTGCAGCCAAGGGGCACGACAGCTTGGCCTAGGCTAGTCAGGTCGTCTTCGTTCTCCCAAAGCATACGTCGACACGAAATTTTGCCAGAGACCGTTGCTAACCCAATTCAGCTGATCAGCCACTTCGTCATGAAGGTCCGCTGCTCGGCGCCAAAGCGGCCGGTGGTTATGCGCAGGTTAGAAGGCCGGTATTCGATCCATAGCTGCCTCTGACAGGTCACCCTCACGCCGCTGCTGCGTGCTCACCACTTTTTTGCGAGCACCGCCTTTTGACTACTTATTTAATTGTTTTACCGCGCCAGAAGCGATTAACTGCTGGATATCTGCCTCAGAGTATTCATTCTCTAAAAGAATCTCCAACGTGTTTTCACCCAATCCAGGTGCAGGACCCGGCCGTCTTGATGCAAACTTCGACCAATTGGATGGAATGGCAGTATTAATAATTGCACCTTCAGAGGGATGCTCAACGATCTCGAAAAATCCAGTCTCTTTTAAATGCCTGTCTTCAAAAAGAGTCTCGAGTGTATGCAATGGCATTGCTGCGATATCCAAAGTCTTAAATATATCAATCCAGTGCTTTGAATTTTTAGTCGCTAATTTCTTGTCGACAATATCAAAAAAAACAAAAAGGTTCTTGTTTCGATTTTCCCTTTTCGCAAAGCGAACATCTTCCTTAAGGGCGGGTTCGCCGATGGCATCAAAGAATCGAGCGCACTGCTGATCAGTTCCAAGCCAGAAACAAATATGGCCATCTTTTGTTTTTGAAGGTCGCCGCTCAAACATACGCTGAGCGCCCAATTCACCTACTGGCGGGACAAACAATTGCCCACACAGATGCTCAGATAAAACGAAATCTGCCATTGTTTCAAACATAGGAAGCTCAACTTCCTGCCCCTCCCCTGTTAACTGCCTGCAGAGCAAAGCAGCAAGAATGATCTGAGAAAACGCAATGCCGCATATTCGATCAGATAAATTGAGGGGCACATATTGCGGTGCACCCATTACACGAGACTGAAGAGAAGGTATTGCTGCCAGACCTTGAATCATGTCGTCATAGGCCGGCATATCTGCATATGGTCCGTTTCGTCCAAAACCGACTGCTGAGCAATAAACAATTTTTGAGTTAACTTTTGAAATCTCTGAGTAACTTAGTCCCAATCGATCTATAGCTTGTCGCCTGCTATTGTGAATAAAAGCATCAGCTTTCTTGCATAACTGCAATATAACGTCTCTACCCGCAGACATTTTCGCGTCAATTACTATGGATCTCTTTCCGCGATTAATGTTTAAAAACTGCGAGGTCATTTTTGGATTTCTACTTGGCCCTATGGTTCGGCGACCGTCGCCCTCTGGCGGCTCTACTTTTATGACATTGGCACCAAGATCCGCGAGAGTCAGTGTTGCAAGTGGTCCTAACAGCATCGCACTCATGTCGATGATTGTTAGGCCACTCAGCGGTCCGGCGTTATTTTTCATTGTTTAAAAATGCGGTGATTGCCTATCGAGGTTCAACGCCAGCGATTTTCACGACCTGACGCCACTTAATGACCTGGGCCTTAATAAATTCAGCGAACTCTTCCGGAGTATTTCCCACAGGCTCCGCACCATTTGCGCGAAGTTGTTCGGCAAAGTCAGGGGAATGCAACGCTGTTACAGCCTCTTTATTCAATAGCACAATAATCGATCTCGGCGTCTTAGCCGGAGCTAACATACCGAACCAGGAGGCAGCCTCAACACCCTTATAGCCAAGTTCTGCAGTAGTCGCGACGTTCGGTAATGCACTAGCCCGTTTAGGGCTTCCCACCGCGAGCGCATTCAGGCGACCCGATTTGATGTGCGCAATTGCGGGAGGGATCGTAGCCCAAATTAGATCGATATGCGCCCCCAAAAGGGAAGTGATAGCCTGCCCTGTACCTTTAAATGGTACATGGACCATATCAATCTTTGCTTCATACTTAAGCAATTCCATCCCTAAGTGGGTTGCATTTCCTGCACCTGCTGACCCGTATGTAAGTTGCCCTTTTTTTGTTCGAGCCAATTGAATCAAGTCCTTAAGCGTCGAAACACTTAGACTCGGGTGAACCACAAGTACGTACGGCACAAATGTCGCATTACTAATTGGCGAGAAATCTCGCACTGGATCATAGTTCAGATTTTTAAATAAACTGGGATTAATAGTTACTGAACTTGAAGTCATCAAGATCGTATATCCATCAGGAGCCGCTTTAGCCACCATTTCATTTCCAATATTGGCACTCGCCCCCGGTCTATTGTCGACAATAACGGGAACACCAAGTCCAGCGCCAATTTGTTGACCAACCGCCCGTGCGACAAGATCAGTCCCTCCACCAGGAGAAAAGGGAACAATCATTCGAATAGGCTTATTTGGGTAATTTTGTGCCCCCACAGGCCCACACACAAAAATCATGGCAGCTGCAGTTGTTGAACATAAGATTTTTTGAATATTTCTCATCTCGAACCTCCTAGTCGTTTTTTATAATTCAAGATTCAATTTTCAATTGGACATCAATTGAATCAACGGTCCCACTGTTTCTGCTTGATCAATTTCCCAAATCGCCTCCAATACAGTTTTGGTTCTTTTTTTTCCTAAAAACTCTTCAAATAATGAAGATGCCTTTTCCTCCAAATCACCATCACTGATCGGATTCTTTTCATGGCCTTTAGGATATTGAATAACCGCTTCCCTAACCCGACCACCAAGCATCCTAATATTAAGTTTGCAGGGCACGATTTTTGGGTAACCATGCGTCATTATCGGGTCATCAATCACTTTCACCTTGCTCATTAAGGACTGGATGCGTGAATCCGAAAGCAAGTGCCCTTCAAAATATTGCTTATTCAAGCTACCGAACAGCAATCCAACCGCCACAACGTAAGGGAGGCTATGGTCGGCAGTTTCCCGGGTATTGGGAGCCCATCTTGATGCATCAGCCCCCATCAGTTTCACAGCAGTCGAATATGTGTGAATCTCTATCACTTCGATTTCATCTACATTAATCAGATTTTCGTAAATATCGATCGCTGCCCATGCGGCCGCTTGCCCGTGATAGCAAATAGGGAAGGACTTAAAATGAGTTCTACATACAGCGGGGCGTTCAAGATCAGCATTTAAGCTCCATTTGAACTGACCAAGGATCTTCCAAAGCCCCATGGATCCCTCGATAGGAAGGTCTGGTGCCGTGTAGCCATCTCTAGCAAGGAGGGCCGCAAATACAGCATTACGCGAGCCATTAGCTGCCGCACATCCTTTCCAGGCTGAAAGTTCACCTGTCCGCGTTTGATACAAAGGCATATTGGGAACTAATGCCAAAGAAATTGCATTCCTCATTTGTTCGGCGTCAAGATCTAGCAAAACGGACGCGCCTACAACTGCGGCTACTGCACCATATAGCGGTTGGTCCCAGCCGTTTGTATTCGCATCGATAGAGTCGCAAAATCCACAATAAATCTCGTAGGCAATTTCTATCGCGGTCAACGTGCGCTTACCAGTAGATTGAAAACTTTCCGCTACACTCAATATTGGAGCAATTACATCACTTGGATGACCGCCACAATTATTGCGATACATGTCACTTAAATCAAGGCAACGAAGTAAAGTTCCATTTGCGAACGTGGCCATCTCCAAGCTGCTCTTGTTCGTAGTCCCCCATACTGTCGCCGAATGTTGTCCTGAGTATTTCGATGCAGTCACTACCGCCATCACACCGATAGGCGTAGCGCGTCCAGCAACCGCACATGCCAAGGTATCCAATAGTCTCCGCTTACACTCGCGTCTAATACCTTGATTTTGCGTGACTTCCGCCTTTTCTCTTGCGTAATCGATCAGTGCGTTAACAGTTAAGTCCATATCTAACTTCGATTTCAGCTTAACGTCGGAGACTCAAGGACCTGGAACAACGCATCCACACTAGACCATCCTTCCATCCGCCTAAGAAGATCTAATGCCTTTGATGTCTTGTCAGATGAAATAACGCGATTGGCAAGCCCTTTAAATTTGCTCTCAATTTCCTCCACAGTCATCGGATTGCATATATGGCCACGCGGAAACTCGGATTCCCTTACCAAGGTCCGCCCATCATTTAATTCAACTACAAGGCGACATGGAATCTTTTTTGAAAACATTGCCGTAAACGAGGGATCTTCGACAACAGCCACTTTGTCAGCCAGTTTATAAATTTCCGGATCATTTAAACGATCACCACCAAAGATTAAATCGCTAAATGCACGCTCACGAAATACCGCTGCCACAATAAATGGGAGGCTATGATCAGCGCTTTCACGTGTTGTGGGGTGCCACTTTTCAGGTTCACTGCCTATTTCACTCCAAGCAAACCAGTATGTATGAACCGTAATATTCCTGATTTCCTCTGGACTCACCTCTTGACTCAATTCGACAGCATGAGCGATAGGAGATTGAGAGTGATATTCAGACAAAAAGAATTTCAAGTTTGAGTTTTCAACGGCAAAAACATCACCCTTATTGGCAAGCGGGCCCAAATCAAATTTACCGAGCAATTCGCGCAAGCCATGAGATCCATCAATTGAATTCTCTGGGCCAGTCATACCCTTTTCGGCCAATAACGCTGCAAATACGCCGTTGCGAGCACCATTGGGAGCTGCGCAGCCCTTCCACATCGACAAATCCCCTCTCCTAGTTGCATGTAGCGCAATATTAGGAGTAATGAGTGTGGTCACGTAATTTGATGTCCTGATGTTCGCGTTCGGCGATGGCTGTTTTGGGTTGCCTGATGACAGAGAAACGCCGCCAGCTTTGCGAGCTTGCGGCGTTTCTCATTGGTGGACGCCACA
>Ga0209390_10011312_pt1 | contig 10272 bp, 8 predicted proteins | sample BON01_FD_187212 | JGI IMG/M metagenome (GOLD analysis project Ga0209390, IMG submission 187212) | Freshwater microbial communities from Lake Bonney liftoff mats and glacier meltwater in Antarctica - BON-01 (SPAdes) (version 2) | ecosystem: Environmental > Aquatic > Freshwater > Ice > Glacier... | reverse complement strand
CCCTCACCACTCTAACTGCCTCCCCCCCTTTCCTCCTCTGTCTTCTCCTCCTCCTATCCTCGATCCCTTCTTCATCTGTCTTTTGCTATTTCAAGACAGAGAGGAGGATGTGAGAAGTTGTAGGTTACACACCGCAACAAGGTGTGGCACAGCAACCGCTTTTGTTTCTTCTGTATTTGTGTGTGCTTCGTACGGGATCCACACGAGTTTCACCATACACGCATACAAGCCTCAATCCTTTCATGTGCAGGCATTGGGTTCAAAACGCAAGATGCATGATGGCCCTAATATTCCACAGCAGCCTGCTCCGTTACCGTCTGAGCCTTATATCCTTCTGAATGAATACCTTGAAATACGATACCTATTTCCTAGTGCCATCCTTCAGAACATACGCGCTGTCTCCACCTTTAGATCAGCCGGTGCTCCTGCTGTCCCTGCCAACGTTTACCTCAGCAGCATGTGTCGCATCTCAGGAGTGTGGTGTCAGATTGATTGTAAGAAGTGCTTCAGAACTTGTCATTACTGCAGAGCCTTCGCTGCCGCTCCATGGCACGACAGTGTTGCGAGAGCATTGCGGACACTTGTGCATGAACTCGGTCTTCTCGACACATGATTGGTGGAAAGGATTCGAGGAGCACTGCGAGCAGTGCAGCACGGCTGCATCGCCGCGCACAGATTGCGAGCATATGACACATTCGTAGGACCCGTCGTACTCCTCTATTTTGACGCACACACTTGCTGCTGCTCCCGCTTCTTCTCTTTGGTCACCTACTTCTTCTCCTCCTCCCCCGTCTCTTTCTCCTGCTGCTGCACTGACTGAACCACCCAGTATACCTGCAATGATGCTTGTCTTTCCAAGTAGCGATACCATCAGAGTCATGTCCTTCAGTATCTGCGCTGATGGAAAGTTGGCCCTGAGCGCATTACGTACATTGTTGCTGCCACCTGATACCTTCATCTTTGCATCAAAAGGAGGTAACCCCGCCTTGCCGTTGTATTCAGGGATCGACTCCAGCAATCGGATATGTAGAAAGACTGCCCCCTTTTTGTTACAGCTACGATCGAGTGCAATACATCTCCATTTCACTTTGTCTGCAGGATAGTATCTTTCTGGCAGGTAGAAATGCATATGAGATCCTATCAAATATTCACACAGTTGCTCGTCTGTGACGTTTGACAGTATCTTCTCTCCTGCTCCTTGCCATTCCTGTTGCAACATAGCGTCTTGCAACATAGCGTCTTGCAACATAGCGTCTTGCAACATAGCGTCTTGCAACATGGCGTCTTGCAACATGGCGTCTTGCGAGAGAAGCGATTCATCAAATAGTGTTGCCATTTTTGCTGTGTCGCAATCTCGTTTTGGTTTGTGGCCTTTGGCTGCTCTTCCTTGTAATCGTGCCCGCTCATTCACTGCTGCTCCTCCTCCTCCTCCTTCCCCATGTGATTGTTGATCTGGTTTGTGGTACTTGGTGAAGGGGCAATCGGACTCTGGCAGCGCTGCGTCAAAGAGCGTACGGCCTCTCTTGCCTTGTGCACGTGCATATTGTTGAGCATTTACCATGCCTTTGTCTACCACGTGAAGCCGGGTGTGAAGAGAAGAATCGCCTATGCCTGCATTTGCCATCCTGCCATGTGCTGGCCCCTGCTCTAGGCCAAAGTCGTTGAGGATCTTGATGCTGCGTGTGTTGGAGGCAAGCACCTTGGCTATGGCGTCTTTGGCCTGGTCTGGTATCCCCTCATGCGAATTGCGCCCAACTCCTTGCAGATCAAGCTCACGTAAAGAAGGGCTGTTTGCGATCCCCTGGCACACGGCCTCGCAGCCCTTTTCCCCCACGCAACCCGCAAGGTGCAGCTTGGTCAAAGAGGTGACAACAGTCAACATCCTGCGCACAGCCTCAGCACCCTTGTCTTTGATCGGGTTGTAGCTAAAAGAGAGCTCCGAAAGTGAAACAGTGCCTGCTGCCTCACAAAGACCGTCGCAGAGAACAGCACATCCAATACTACTCATTCCACACCTCCCAAGATCAAGCCTCATCAGCGTACTATTCGTCTTGAGCGCCAACCCCATTGCTGTGGCGCCCTCATCGCCGATCATCACATTGAAGGCAAGACAGATTTCGGTGAGCGACGAGTTGGCACTCAGACTGCGGATCAGGCCCACACCACCCCAACTGCTCATCCGACACCAGCCGAGATCAAGCGTCACAAGCCTACTGTTTGCATTGAGAGCGACTCCCAATGCTGTTGCAGCACAGCTTGATATCGTGTTGCAGACAAGACTGAGCGAAGACAGCGACACGCTCTTGCCAACACCCTCCAGCAACATACGCCATGGAGCGTCCGTCCACGTCCTGATGATACACGTGCCACTGCGGTGTACTTTTCGAAGCTTGAGCCTCTTCAAGGTGGTGCTGGCGGCAATGGCAGCACCCGCGAGCGCGGCATCCTCGTCCGTCATGGTCAACTGCAGCTCTGAGAGATGCTGCTCGCTGGCATGCAATCCTCTAAGTGCACACGCCATTGCGAATGTTTCTTGCGTGAACAGATCAGATGCCATGGATGCTCGGATGCGCGGCTGATGGTGCGGTCGGATGACACGCGTCCTACTGCAGAGGGATTGGCGTGAATAGACGGGAGTCAAGACAAGGCGTACTATTGAAAACCCGCACTATTTCATATTCACACGCATATGTCTACACGCACACATGCATACACACATGCACGTTGCCACGCACTGCACACGCATACATAAACGCAGGCAAGTACACGTGTGAGATGCGTCTGTGGGTTTTTTGTATAAATGTGTGGAGTCATTGTGATGAAAGACGTTACATCCGCCGAAGAATGCGAATATGCAAGGTATTCGTCATGTTTGTGACCATCAGAGTGCGACATCCGCATTTTTTGGGCGGAAAGAGAGTGAATTGTATGAATGCACACCCTTTGACCAAGAGCAAGTGTTGACACACAACTGGACTGAAGTACCTCAAAGCATATACATGTATGCAACATGTATGCAAAATGTATGCAACATGTATGCAACATATATGGAATGCTTTGAAGCATACGAGAGTTACTACTGTCATACTACACCTGGCCTCGACACTCTATTATACACAACCCACAACCATCTGAGTATACCTGCGCGCTGCCTCCAGCTTCAAATGAGCCTGTACTCTGTCCTTCTCAGCTGCATCGCCTTGATCCTTTGCCGCATCGCGCTTTTTCTTGGCCTTGTCTTGCGTTTTCGTGGTGCGCTCAATAAATGTCGGGATGTCAGCCATTCCAGCCGTACCAGCAGCACTTGTCGCATCAGGGGAACGTGCCATCAGATCGATTGACTCAGGGGGACGTGCCATCAGATCGATTGTGAGAGGTACTGCAGAGGTTGTGATTGCCACACAAGCCTCGCCAGCGAGCCATGGCACGACGGTGTTGCCAGAGCATTGCAGACACTTGTGCATGAACTCGGTCTTCTCGACACATGATTGGTGGAAATGATTGGAGGAGCACTGTGAGCAGTGCAACATGGCTGCATCGCCGCGCACGGATTGCGAGCAGATGACATATTTGTAGGACCCTTTGTACTCCTCCATATGGACGCAACTGCCTGCTGCTGCTCCCGCTTCTTCTCCCCGTTCTACTGCTCCTGCTCCTTCTAAGCCCTCTCTACCTGTTTTGGCTGCGGCTGATCCTCCTCCTCCTTGTATACGCTCATCTATCTTACGGTGCTTGGTGAGGGTGGAATCAGACGTTGGCAGGGCTTCGGGCATGCGTGTCCTCTTGCCTTGCACCTGTGCATGATGTTGAGCATCTGCCATGCTTTTGTTTGCCACCCTGTCTTGCTGTCGTGCGTGTGATGAAGCATTGGCTATGCCTGCTGATGAAGCATTGGCTATGCCTGCATCTACTATCCCGCCATGTGTTGGCCCTTGCTCGAGGCCAAATTCGTTGAGGATCTTGATTCTGATGCTGCATGTGTTGGGGGCAAGCACCTTGGCTATTGCCTCTTTGGCCTGGTCTTGTATCCCTTCTTTCAAATTGCGATTTACTCCTTGCAAATCAAGCTCACGTAGCGAAGGGTTGTTTGCGATTCCGTCGCACACGGCCACACAGCCCGTCCCCTCCACGCAACTTGTCAGGCACAGCTTGGTCAAAGACGTGACAGTCAACATCCTGCACGAGCGAGCGAAACGGTGTGGCGCTGCGATTCTCGCGCTACTTTATGTTTGTGCATCTACCTATAATCCGAGTCGCTTCGAGTGGTCACAAACCAAGTATAATTGTGGTCGGTATATGGTCATTGGCCGAGATGGCCATCGAGATATGGGTGATGTGTCAAATACGGAAAAATTATTCGAAACCTCCTCGGTTCGATAAAATCTCCAGGTTCGAATCTTTGTGCAGATACTCGGAGATACAAGTATCTCAGAGCATCTCAGAGAGTGAAAACGGAAAGAGACCTGCATTGAGTAGAAAGAGGTGTGACATTTTGAATATTTGGCAGTAATCCTAGAATCTAGGTCGTAAAGAACAGTTGAAAGCAAAAAAATTCACCCACGAGAAAATAGATGTCATATTTGATCACAGTTGAGCAGTGATAACGGCGAAATCGGCTCACGGAGTCGCCTGTACCAGCCTGAGGCGTTTGGGCCATCCGGCCCGGGCCATGGACTGAGTACCAAGAATAATATTTGTTTTTTCCTGATTTCCTCAGTGACCATCCCCTCAGTGTATCGGGACTTAGCGAAAAACATGGATGTTTCGGAAGCTGCTTGGCGAACAATTAGCTGTGTGGATTCAAAACCAAAAAAATAGAAATTAAAAATTGTGCGCTGGTCTGTGAAATCGCTGTGAAGAATGGTGGTGTACCCGGTTCTTAGTTGGAAAGTCGGGCCACACAGGTCTGTTCCATTTGTTGATGAACATGGTACCGTTTGCTGGGAAGTCCCTCTAGAATATGGATTTGAAGTACTCGTTTGAAGCAAACAACGCATCGTGTATTTTCTCACGTATAACTGCGTTATTCTCAGTTCGGCCCCCGAGAGTTCTGCAGGAAACATCGGTGAGAGATAATTCAGTCATGCGTGACACTACGAAGTTAATCTCCATTGGGTTTGGTGCCCTTTGCTGATTACCTTCCTGGCTTCCCGTCCTTGTTATTCGGCTTCTCACCCGAGTGGGGAGGCACCACTAGATTAGGGTACACTGATGCCTTGGTAGTTAGGGAGATTGATTGTGGGGATTGGTTAGCCCGAGGATACATGCCAGTCCACCAACATCGTGATCTGTTTTGATTGATGTTGCTTTTATTACTTTGTAAAAAATAGTCTAGTAGCTTTGCTCCAAGCTCTATGTGCTCACCCACTGGTAGGGCATCTGATTGGGTCTTCCATAAACTAGGTAATTCTCCATTTCTCCGGTCCAAGACAGGTTCTTGGGTCCTAAGTGGCTAATCGTGTGCTCGCCATCCACTTAGTCCAGTGATTAGGTTGGGTCTTCAAGAGTAAAGAAAGGAAAAAAAAATACTAGCTGGGTGTCAAGGGAAGATGTAGGACAAGTGGACATTCATCAGGTGCGAGACCGAGGCGAACAGCCTGTTACAAGTAACCCGACTTTCCCTGCTGTGGACTATCGTCCAACGAAAAACAGCACAGGTGATGTGAATGATAGTGACGTTCCTAATCACGGACAAAACGTGAACCAAGACAAAACATGAACAAACTCAACACGGTCCCAATGGCGTTTTCACGTGAAATGGCCGTTTACACACGGCTAAACAAACATGACATATTTATTTTTAGAATGCATTCTTGCCATGTCGTGAATTCAACTTTTTGACCTCTTTCGTCTGAGCTTTTGATCGATTCGATCCGAGCTCGAAAAGACCTCGAAAAGGACCCATCCTGTGTTTTGGTGTAAGTTCCTCACTTATATGGGACCGCAATGGCAAATGTTGTCGTTTTTCACACAAGAGCCCATATTTTCGTGCCCTGTTCCAATCCATATGAATTACTATAAAGATTTCAAAAAGTTGGAACATCCAAAGGACTTTGCAATGAGAAGAATATTTCTCGAGATGTTTATCGTTTAGTACGCTTTCACGGGTAAAATGGACTCAGGGAAGAAGTCATGGAGAACTTGGGAAATCCGTTTTTTGGAAATTCCTCTTTCCGTGGTCCGATCGGCTCGATCAAACGCGTGTGTTAAAGCTCTCTGAAAATTTAGATCGGAATCCGTCAAAATAATTTCCTCTAAACAAATATTTCCTCTTCACTTTTTGCCGCGAAAACAGTTAGCAGCAACAGCGTGACACCATGTAGATTTTTGAAAAAAAACTCGAGTTGAGAAATGACTTGTATCAGATTAGTTTGGCAAAAGTGTTCTAATGACATGTGCAAAAAAAAATCAATATTTTTGTGGAACGCTCCGGAAAGTCTTCCAAACATTGCAATTGTACCCGTCAAATCGCCTTTTCCAGAAACCGCTTGGTTGATGTTGAGTTCGACTTTTTGTACAACAAGTTCCTGTGCTCCAATCGCCTCGATTGTCGACTAATATTGAAGCTGTTGAAAAGTTAGATCTGAAACATGCATGTTTCATTTGTACAGTTTTAACATTTCCAATGCTTTTTTTGCTGCAAAAACAGGGATTTACCCGTCCAAACAGTTTGACATGGTTCACGTTTTGTCCATGACTAGGTTCGAGGGGATGAAAAAGTGCCACCATGTCTATCCAACGTGGCGACAAATACCATCATTGATTGGCAGAAAGATGGGCAGGAAGAGCTGATCAATATTCTACGAATGCTTCAAATCCATGCAGTGCCACTGTGGAAGTCACTACAACCACGTGTGCCACCAGACGCTAGGGGAGATAAGGCATACCGGCAAGTTTTTGCTCCATTCAGAGATGTCCAAGAGTTGCGACAAGAGCTCGGCCGTTTGAAAAAAGGAAAAACAGGACGACCGACGACAGTTGAGGAATTACAGGACATGACTGATGAACAACTAGAGCCTGTACTTGTCATCTGCAATCTGCTTGACGCTAGAGAAAGTCCAAAGATCCTGAAAATTTTTTCTGATATCATTTCTCTTCTGAAAGATATGCGACGCACACGACCTATCACATGCTTGGATCCTATCATTAAGTTGGTGGACGCCGTGATCAGTCGTAGACTCCTGTTAGAACTGCAAGAATATGGCTTTCTGCCAGAGGGCACATTTGGATTCGTCAAGAGTGGGGCCCCAAAATGGCCTGCAGATCTAGTCTCAGGCATTCAGTGGCACGCACGGTGCAAACAGACAACCTCTTGCCAGGCCTTCCTAGACGCAACATCAGCATACTGCACCATCAACCACACTGGAATCAGTTCAGCATGCAGTGTGTTTGGAATGCCTGCTGATATTGAAACACGAATTATGTCACATATTGGCGGACACTCTCGAGTGCTTAACACAGCCTATAGTCTTGGAGATTTGGATGAGAGGGTACGACTTGAAGGGGGGGTCACGCAAGGGGCACCATCTAGCCCCCTGCTGTACATATTCACAACTGCTGCAGCTCAGGCATACTCCAACACCGTAGTACATGGATACCCCTGCCACGTTTGCTGCCGGTGGACCTTGTGACGCCTCAATTGACAAAACGAAGCAGAACTAACATACCGCAACAAACAAGGGTTTTGCTGTCAGTCCACACCCCTGCGTTGCATATGTTAAGGGTACAGGCTACGCAGATGATAACGCAGTGACTACATGTGGGAAGGCAAAGACACAAGAGGAGGTGCGTGCAATCTACCTGAATTTGTAGAATGGCACAGAGACCCTGACTGTTGGTTTGACACTGGTGGGGGTACGGTCGAATCTAGAGGAAAAAATTAGCACCTGTTTGCCTAGAATGCGGCATCCAATTGGAGAGGAACCAAAGTTCACAGTGTCTACAATTAACTCCCGGGTCCACCTCATACGAGCAGCAATCACAACAGTACCTACAATGGGGGATGCCATGGCTAACACACCAGCAGAGAGGGGTGCAGTGCGCTATCTCGGACCACGTTTCTGCAGTGGGGGGTGCCTTGACAAGATCACTCAAGCTGGGGAGGATGCTGGCTACTGGCGTGAGAACAGAAGCGCGTCCGACAACATCCTGCCACCAGTGCGAGATAATACATCTACTGCCCTCGCCTCTTATGATGCAGTGAGTGAGGCATCTGTCACGGTTCTGTACCAGCGCTTGCGGACTTTACTTTTACTGGACCCCCCTACACCTGAATTTATGTTTAAGATGCGGAGGGTAGTAGCAAACAGCGGCATGCGTGCGCTGGGACTGGCACCCATGAATGAAGAGCTAGATAATGCAGCGACTGTCTTCCTCCTGGCGCGGCACTGGCTGGGAGGGGGAGGGATGGGGGACCCAGTTATAAAATGCGTACAGGACTCAGCTATCACAATTCTGGCTGGACTACAATATGACTCTGTATTTGTGAGGGCTAATCTGCTTGCACATGCAGAGGACCGTACAAGAAATATCTTTTCAGTGCGAGGTGACCAAACGGCAGCTCGACGTGTGAAATTCGTGCGGAATCATGCAGAAATGAAAATTCACAGGGGGAAGCAATACGTGCCAGCGCCGCGACATGCTTTCAGGTACCAGCCAAGCCCAATTTTCAGCCACAATGATTTCTCATTTAATAGTAAGGAAATGTTGAAGGACACAGTGTTTCAGTACCTGCCACCGCGAGACCAAATAGTGTTGACTCAAGAACCAGAGAACAACACTTCAACATCCACATGGAGGGCCCTGCCTGTTGAGGCGTTAGAGGCGCAGAAACGGGCTCAGTCATCAACGATGGTGCCAGGGATACTGTGGATTGGACTTAACGCCAGAGGGAAACAGCAGTTCATGACGACGGGGTGCGTCAAGTATTATGCAATGTTTTATATATTTCATATCTTGTACAATGGTTAAGATTTCAGTGTGAAATATCGTGACTGATAGTTACGACTCCATGACTTTCATGGACTTAGAAACACGTGGTGTGATTTCATCAAATAGGCTCCCTTGGTAGCCCGCGAGTAGTGAGAGAATAAGAAGTTTCTCTGTCACAGTCCCGGATGGGATTTTGAAAAATGGACGGAGGATTTCTCCCAAAAATGGAGGGCTCTTGATAATGGCAGGAAACCGCAAAATCCTGAGTTTCATGACTGCATGCGTCTCTTGACTTTCTTACAGGAGTCCAAGATTCCTACATGGAAAACCTATGCGAACATGTCAAACTAGCGTGCTATAACACCATTGTCTAATTCGCTGAGGGTCTTCAGTAGAATGCACCTTTTTCCAGGATTCTTCCGACCCCTCAGTCACAATTGTGATGACCAAGAAAAACGTCAGTCACGATTGTGATGACCAAGAAAAACATACTTGAGCTAAGCCTAGTAAATGCTAAACAAAGTGTCGCGGGCTACCAAGGGAGCCTATTTGATGAAATCACACCACGTGTTTCTAAGTCCATGAAAGTCATGGAGTCGTAACTATCAGTCACGATATTTCACACTGAAATCTTAAACATTGTACAAGATATGAAATATATAAAATATTGCACAATACTTGACACCTTCCACTATATGTACCTATGAAGGTATAAATCGAAGATACACAATGATTATTAGATTAACTAATGTAACAGATTATCATTCTTACACATTTGCAAAGGCTATGATAGCCTTATACAAGCAAAGCATGATAAAATATAATGGAACAGATTATTTTTCTTACAAGCTAACGAAGGGCATGATAGTTAGCATTTGATAGCGTTGTACAAGCAAAGAAAAGCTAATATACAAGGACTACTATATACAATATACCACTAAACCAGAAGAGAAATCATTATGCGTTGCACTTTAATTATGCAGGTCGCACGGATTACACTTATTATTTGCAGCTAAGCCTTAAAAAAGGTAAGATTTGTAGCATATAGAAATAAGATAGTCTTGAAATTTTTCGAAGATCAACGTCGATCTCCAAACATGATTGCCTTCATGCGTTCGAAAGCTGGACGAGCACGAGCAGCAGTTCCTAGATCTGCGATATTGTCAGCCGAAGCACACTGTACAGGTGTCAGTTGGCCAGATTCTATCAAAGCACTCACAAAGCAAAAACGCAAAGCAATATTGTGGGAACGGATAAGTCGAACGATTTAGACCGCTTTGCCAAATAGGCTTCGTTCCGGTCCGAAAGTACCTAGCTAGGTAATTTTCGGTCCGGACTGCA
>Ga0209390_10011311_pt1 | contig 10272 bp, 5 predicted proteins | sample BON01_FD_187212 | JGI IMG/M metagenome (GOLD analysis project Ga0209390, IMG submission 187212) | Freshwater microbial communities from Lake Bonney liftoff mats and glacier meltwater in Antarctica - BON-01 (SPAdes) (version 2) | ecosystem: Environmental > Aquatic > Freshwater > Ice > Glacier... | reverse complement strand
TATATATACATATATATATATATATATATATATATATACATGTATATATATATGTGTATGTATATGTATACATATGTGTATACATATATGTATATATATACATATAAATACGCATCAAAAGAGACCTATACAGAGCAAAAGAGACCTTAAAAAGAGACCCACTGTCGATCTAGACACATCTCGAAACACTGCAACATACTGCAACACACTGCAACACACTGCGACTCATTGCAACATGCTGCAACGCACTGCAACATACTGCAACACATTGCAACAAACTGCAACACACACTGCCACACACACTGCAGCACACAATGCAACACACACTGCAACACACACTGCAACACACACTGCAACACACACAGCAACACACTGCGATCTAGACACATGTAACAATACCTGTGCACGGGCTGCAGCCGTGCCTCGACCAATGAGGCCATCATATGCAGACTTCTCTTTAATATGTCCTGACTGATTTCAGGCAGAACGAGGGCTGCCGCAAACGCCGCTAGCACGCCGTCTGACGTATATGTATATACATATATATATATATATACATATATAAATATATATATATGTATATACATGTGTAAACATGAAAAATTCTGCCTGTATATATGTAATTCTCATTCTGACTGACTTCGGGCAGAACGAGGGCTGCCGCAAACGCCGCTAGCACACCATCTGATGAACATGTATATATATACATATATATATACATTTGTATAGATATGTATGTGTCTATATTCCAGCATCTGTGTCACAGTACACCAAACACCTAATACACCATTGAGCTTGTTCGCTGAAGGACACTGCAACGCAGACACTGCAACACAGACACTGCAACACAGACACTGCAACACAGACACTGCAAAACAGACACTGCAACACACATTGCAATACGCGAGAGCACACTCTCACACAAAACGCCGGATATACTGTGAGCTTGTTCGCTCAAGGACGTCGCTAAATCGCTGCCAAAAATCTGCGATTTAAAAAAAGTCTACAATGTAAAGGGCGTCGCTTTTCGCCAAAAGTCTACTCCAGCGATTTTTATGCGTCCCTAAATCGCTGCCAAAAGACAGCAAGTTAGATCGCTCTACTCTCGCTGCCAAAAGACAGCAAGTTAGAGCTCTACTCCAGATCGCTCTACTCCAGCCATTCAGCGAGACACCCTTTCGTCTCGCTGCAAAAAGTCTGCGTTTTGCAAACAGTATACTTTCTGCGGAAAGTGTGCCTTTTGCGAAAAGTGTGCTTTTTGCGAAAAGTGTGCTTGATACACGAAGTCACTCGAGCAGACTTTTAAGAAAAGTCTGCTCGCTACACCAAAAGTGTGCACATATGTCTCTTTTTATGCAAAGAGATGTCGTCTTATGAAAAGACATGTCTTTTCATGAAAAGAGATGTCTTTTTATGAAAAGAGATGTCTTTTTATGAAAAGAGATGTCTTTTTATGAAAAGAGATGTCTTTTTATGAAAAGAGATGTCTTTTTATGAAGAGAGATGTGTATACATATCTCTTTTCGTGTGTTGCTCACTACACCAAAAGTCTGCTCGTTCCTTCTTTTCAGACACTGCAACAGAGACACTGCAGCACAGACACTGCAACACATTGCAATATACGAGCACACTCGCACGACAACACTGAACAAAGACACTGCAACACAGACACTGCGAAAAGTGTGCTTGTTACGCTAAGTCACTGGAGCAGATTGTTGGTGAAAAGTCGACTCGAAACGCAAAAAGTCTGCTCGTTACACTATGACAGTTGCCACTAAACTGCTAGACCCCCGAAATCCAACAACTCGAGAAACTCAAATTTCTCGGTGTCTCGCGGTACAAATTCAAATTGAGATGTTGTATCACGAAACGTGTTCGTTTCTCGTTACGCTAAGTCACTCGAGCAGATTGTTGGGAGAAAGTCTGCTCGAAACGCAAAAAGTGTGCTCGTCACGCTCAAAAGAGTCTGCTCATTACATTATGAGAGTTTCCCCTGAAATTGCTAGACCCGCGAAATCCACAAAATCGAGAAACTCATCTCTCTCAGTATCTCGCGGTACAAATTCAAATTGAGATGTTGTATCGCGAAAAGAGTGCTCGTCACGCTCAAACGAGTCTGCTCAGTACATTATTAGAGTTTCCCCTGAAATTGCTAGACCCCCCAAATCCACCAAATCGACAAACTCATCTTTCTCGGTATCTCGCGGTACATATTCAAATTGAATGTTGGTTTCATTTGAATGCGTACCAAAAAAATTGAGTTTCTGGATTTGGCGAATTTCGGAGGTGTAGCGTTTTCAGTGGAATGTGTGATAGAGCGCTGGAGCTGACTTATGAAGTCTCGAGCTGACTGTTTTGCGAATCGCAAATCTATAGGAATTAGGTAGCTCGACTACAGGGTGGCGAAGACTCGTAGGATCCCTGATCTTTATAGGTCATTTTCCGCAAAAGTGACCTATATTTAGTGGCTCTTTTGTGGAAAATGATCTGCAACTTAGGAGATCCTATGAGTAATCGCCACCCTGTACTCGAAACTTCATTTCTATATCAAATTGAGTAGCGAGCAGTCGCTCGATTACAACATTGAGTAGCTGTCTTCTAGAATGAGTACAATAGATCGATTCCAAAATTGAGTATGGGGTGGCTACGATTAGTAGGCTCCTTTAAATTATAGGTCTCTCTTGTAGAATATCATCTCTTTTATAGGGCGCTTTTGCAAAAGAGACCTATAATTTTAAGGAACCTGCTAACCAAAGCCACCCCATCGCTCTCTTCTAGAATAAATGCAACAGCTCGAATTGAGCAATTCGTTTCTATAGCAAAACAACTAGCTCGACAATGGGGTGGCTACGATTAGTAGGCTCCTTAAAATTATAGTTCTCTTTTGCAGAATATCATCTCTTTTATAGGTCTCTTTTGCAAAAAAGACCTATACTTTTAAGGAGCCTACTACTTGCAGCCACCCCATACCCGATACTTTTTTTCCTATAGCAAATTGAGTAGTGAGCGATCTTTTGTGAAGATGTTTTGTGACATTCTAAACGAGATTGGCGCTGACGTAATGCATAAACATAGTGAATTCTGAGAGTTTCTACCGGCATTTCCTAGCTGACTTTTGAGAATTTTTACCTGAAATTGGCGCCATGTAATACAAGAGTGAAATAGCTGCCTGCTGACACGCTGGGGACAATTCAAAGAAAGGGCCCGCTTCAAAGCCCCCGTCGGGAAGACTCCTGTCAAATTTTCTCAAAAGTCAGCGCTGCAGTACTTTTACATGCTAGATTCAGTAGCGAGTGGACATTTCAGAATTTCTGGCACCCACAGGAAATTGCCCCGTCAGGAAGGCATCTGGCCCAAATTCTCAAAAGCCAGCTCTACAGTGTTTGTCTTTAGTCTTTTTAGTAGCGAGTGGACTTTCGAGAATTTCTACCTTCTAGTAGACATTTTCAAACGTAACACACTGCAACACACTGCAACACACTGCAACACACTGCAACACACTGCAACACACTGCAACACACTGCAACACTCTCAAAATGTCTACCTCATGGTAAAAATTCTCAAACGTCAACTCTGGAGCTGACTTTTCTAATTGATAGATATACATACGTACAAATATGTACATATGTATATACATACATATAGATGGATGTACATATATATACATAGTGAACAAATTCTCAAACGTCAGCTCTGGAGCTGACTTTTCTCAATGACAGTACTTGTCTGTGGTCAAGTTCTTGTCTATTGCCAACGTATGGTGATTTTCTATGGTCAAAATTGTAATTGTCACGTGTGGACAATTCATAGTGATTGTCTGCGAATATTTGAGTGTCTGTCTGTCGGTGTCAATTTCTTGTCTGGTATCAACGTACAGTCATAGTCTGTGGTCGATTGTGTACTGATTCTCTGTGACCAATGCATAGCGATTGTCTGCAGTCACTTGATGTTCTTATGTTAAGTTTAGTAGCACTTAAGTTATCATACTAAATTTAAGTCATCATACTAAATTTAAGTCATCATACTAAATTTAAGTCATCATACTATATTTAGATCATCATTGTCCTTGTGTACTGAGTCTCTGTGACCACTCACTCAGTCTGTGACCAATGGAAAGCGATTGTCTGTGACCAATGGATCGGTCACTTGAGTGTCTGAGCTAAGTTCAGTATGGAGTGGCTTCGGTTAGTAGGATCAATAAAATTACGGGTCTCTTCTGCAAAAGAGCACTATAAAAGAGACGATATTCTGCAAAAGAGACCTACAATTTAATCGATCCTACTGACTGTAGCCACCCGATAGCACTTTAATTCAATTTTGTGCTGATTTTCTGTGGCCAATTCATAGTGATTGTCTGCAGGCACTTGATGTTCTTATGCTAAGTTTAGTAGCACTTAAGTCATCATACTAAATTTAAGTCATCATTGTCCGTAGTCAATTTGGTCAAAGTCTGTGGTCATGTGGTCACATGACTGCCTGCGATCAAGTGATATGGGGTGGCTACGATCAGTAGGCTCCTTAAAATTATAGGTCTCTTTTGCAAAAGAGCCCTATAAAAGAGACTATATTCTGCAAAAGAGACCTATAATTTTAAGGAGCCTACTAATCGTAGCCACCCCATAGCGATTGCCTGTGGACAGACAATTACTGTACCTTGACAACCGTCAAGAAAAACATTGACAATCGACAGGAAATTCTCAAAAGTCAATTCGATGGTTGATTATCATAGCAAATCTAGAATCAAGCAAATTTTGAGAACATCTGCATGCTCCAGACACGCATAATGCCGTTTTTCCACAGGTGAAAATTCTGAAAAGTTCACTCACTACTACATACACAGATAATCAATGTACATTGACACCCGATAAGAACTTGACCAGAGACAAGGACTGACTACAGACAATTATGTGCATTCATCACTGTGATTTGACCACACACACTCGCTTTGACTATGAATTGATCACTGTGCATTCAATGACTATGAATTGATCACTGTGCATTCACCACAGACACTCGCTTTGATTTAATCACTGTGACTTGACCACAGACAATGACTCTGAATTAATCACTGTGGATTGACCACAGACAATCGCTATGAATTAATAACCTTGACTTGTCCACAGACAATGACTATGAATTAATCACTGTGGATTGACCACAGACAAGGACTAAGAACTAATCACTGTGACTTGACCATAGACACAATGACCATGAAAAATCACTGTGCCTTGTCCACAGACAAGGACTATGAACTAATCACTGTGACTTGACCACAGAGAATGTCACTTTAAGGATTAACAACTGTGGCATGACCACAGACGAGGACTAAAAATGAATCATCGTGACTTGACCAAAGACAATCGCTATGAATTAATCACCGTGACTTGTTCACAGACAATGACTGTGAATTATTCACTGTGGATTGTCCACAGACACAACGACTATGGATTCATCACTGTGTATTGACCATAGACACAACGAGTAATTTTTTAATCACTGCGACTTGACCACAGACAAGGACTGAGAATCACTGACTTGACCACAGACAATGACCATGCATAATCACTGTGACATGGCCATAGACAAGGCCTATGAATTAATCAGTGTGAATTGAGCACAGACACTCGCTCTGAATTAATCACCGTACCTTGTTCACACACAAGGACTAAGGATTAATCACAGTGGATCGACCACAGACACAAGCACTAAGAATGAATCACTGCGACTTGACCATAGACAATGACCATGAATGATCACTCTGACTTGACCACAGACAATCGCTATGAATTCATCACCGTGATTTGTTCACACACAAGGACTATGAATTAATCACAGTGGATTGACCACAGACACCATGACTATGAATTAATCACCATGACTATGAATTAATCACGGTGATTTGACCACAAACAATGCTTGTGAATGAATCACTGTGAGTTGAGGCACCATGAGTCTCTGGAGCATGCAGATATTCTCATAAATCTGCTCGCTAATAAATACACTATATACATCAACCATACAGTTGACTTCTGAGAATTTCTACTGCGAAAAAACGGCACCATACGTGTCAAGAGCATGGCTCACGCATCTGCCTCTGATGAAATTTCTCAAAAATCTACTCGCTTCTAAATATACCATATAAATCAACCACAGTGGACTTTTGAGAATTCACCTGCGGAAAAAGGGCACCATGAGTGTCTGGAGCATGGCTGATGCAGCTGCCTCTGATGAAATGTCTCAAAAGTCAGCAGTCTTGTCCTTGTATAAGGTAAATCGAGTTGTGAGGAGATCTAAATGTACTAAGGTTGTGAGGAGATATGAATGTACTGTTACTGAGGAGTGAGCAGACGTCGAGTAGTGAGCAGACTTGAATGTACTGTTAGTGAAGTGTATGGTCAATTATAGTGCAACAGTACAGTGAGTCGTGAGCAGACTCCAATGTACTGTTAGCACAGTATAGTCAGTTGCAGTACAGCAGTGCATTGGGTAGTACGCAGACTTGAATGTAGTAATAGTCAAGTGTTTAGTCTATTACAGTACAACATTACACTGACTAGTGAGTAGACTCCAATGCACTGTTGGTCAGGTGTATAGTCACGTATAGTCACGTATAGTCACGTATAGTCACGTATAGTCACGTATAGTCACGTATAGTCACGTATAGTCACGTATAGTCACGTATAGTCACGTATAGTCACGTATAGTCACGTATAGTACAACAATACCTTGAGAAGTGAGCAGAATTTAGCAGAAATAAATGTACTGTTAGTCAGGTGTTTAGTCACTTACAGCACAACAGTACATATAGTAGTGAGCAGACTTTTGAGAATGTCTACCAGTGGCTTGTGTCGCGACTAGAAATTTTTCAAAAAGATTAACAGTAGTCGTATACAACGAGTACACTGCAGACTTTTGAGAATGTCTACCAGTGGCTCGCGTCGCGGCAGCAGCCGCAGAATATAGTCTCTTTAATAAGGCTCTTTTGCAAAAGAGACCTATCATTTTAAGGAGCCTACTAATCGTAGCCACCTCATAGAAAATCCTCAACAACATCAATCGACTGTGTAAATTTATATGGTAGACCTGACTTTTCAGAATTTTTCTACCAGTGGCTCGCGTTGCGGCGGCAGCCGCAATGTCGGGCAGCCGGTGATGTGCCATAGAAAACGACATTTGTTGCCGCGCCTAGCGAAAATTCTCAAAAGTCAGCTCTACAATATACATGTACACAGTCGATTGATGTTGTTGAGGATTTTCTATGGGGTGGCTGCGATTAGTAGGCTCCTTAAAATTATAGGTCTCTTTTACAAAAGAGCCCTGTAAAAGAGATTATATTCTGCAAAAGAGACCTGGGATTTTAAGGAGCCTACCAATCGTAGCCACCCAATAGTGAAGTCAGGCAGCCAGTGATGCGCCATACACAACGACATGTGTTGCCGCAACAGGGGAAAATTCTCAAAATTCAGCTCCACCACAACTCTACACAGTCAATTGGTGTTTTTGAGAATTTTCTAGTAAGGTTTGGCTTGGCAGCCAGTGATATAGAAAGTGCGACATTTCTCAAAAGTCAGCTCTAAAATTATTTGGCAAAGTCGATTGAATAGCAAACGGCATTTTGAGAATATATATAAAAGTCAGCTCCACAGACATTTGGCATAGTCAGATACACACACACACACATACACGCACACGCACACACAGATACACACACAGATTCTCAATAGTTCGTTGGCTGTTTATTCTATATCATATGAATATGTAGAGTCTATACAACATGTTATGAGGTGGCTTTGGTTAATAGGATCGATTAAATTATAGGTCTCTTATGCAAAAGAGCCCTATAAAAGAGACTATATTCTGCAAAAAAGAGACCTATAATTTGATCGATCCTACTAACCGTAGCCACCCCATATATAGACTGTACATGAATATGTAGAGTGTAGATAATATGTTGTATATATAGTGGAAAGTTCCTACATTAGTGGAATGTTGCTACATGAATATGTATATACAACATATTATATAGACTCTACATATTCAATTATGAATATGTAGAGTGTATATAATATGTTGTAAATATAGTGGAATGTTTCTACATGAATATGTATATACAGCCAATTGCAGATAGGGTGGCACTGAATCTCGAGCTTTATTTTAAAAACCTTTCAACGAACCAGAATTCTGCCCATGGGATTTACGATAAGTACCAAATAACAAATGATCAATCCCATGAGCATCCTGGTACGCCTGGTACTCAATCGAAAAAAATTGGAAATAATCTCAAGATGCTGTGCCACCCTATCTGCAATTGGCTGTAGAACATAATATATAAACTCTACATATTCACTTATGAATATGTAGAGTCTATATATAGTATATATTGGAATGTTTACATTTAGTCCATCTGCATATGCTGAGATATAATATATATATAGTAGAGTATGTATATATTTAGTCTACCAGCATGTGCGGAGATGTAATATATATGTAGTAGAGTATTTATATTTAGTCTACCTGCATGTTCGCAGATGTCATATATATATAGTGGAATATTTGCATTCAGTCTACCTGCATATGCGGGTGCTCGCGCCGACAGAGATCCGCAAGAATCTCTAGGCTCTCCAGCGACAACTTCGAGTCACGGTCCTTCAAAGTCCACAGCAGTTTAGGCAGAGCTGATAGAGAGAGAGGGAGAGGGGGGGAGAGAGGGGGGGAGAGAGGGAGGGAGACAAAGAGAGAGCGCGCGCGCGAGGGAGAGAGAGAGAGAATGAGGAGAGAGGAGAGAGGAGGGGGTGAGAGAGAATTGTAAGTCACACATGAGAATGAGTCAGTAAGCGACATGTATCTAGGTGTGTATGTTTGTAAGTGTTTATGTTTGTATGTATGTTTGTATGTATGTATGTGTGTGTGTGTATGTATGTATGTAGGTAGCATGTATGTATGTATATGTATGTAGTGTGTGTGAATGTATGTATGTATGCACATATGTTACGAATATATGTATGTATGCACGTATTCATGCATGTATGCATGTAGGCATGTATGTATGCATGTATGAATGGATGTGAGCGACAGCTCTGGGTCACTGTCTGTCACAACTTGTGCAAAATTCCAGGTCTCTTTTGCAGAATATAGTCTCTTTTACAGGGCTCTTTTGTAAAAGAGACCTATTATTTTAAGGAGCCTACTAATCGACAACTTTTGCAGAGCTGTATCCCACACATGTTTCAGAGCTTGTGTTGCATGTCACACATGTAAATCAGTCACGCCACACACACCTTCGCATCATGTATGTTGTATGTATGTATATCTCTACAAATATATATATGTGTGTCAATATGTTTGCAGTATGTATGTATGTATGTATGTATGTATGTATGTATGTATGCACGCATGTGTGTTGTGCTGTATGTGACTCTTGTAAATGTGTCACGTCATACAAAGCTTTACGGTCCTTCAAAATCCACCCGCACCTTGAGCAGAGCTGTGTATGTTTGCACCTCTGTCTGTGTTTCTACGTCACACATGTAAACAAACAGAATGAGTCATGTCACACACGTAAATGAGCCACGTTACGCAAATTTAGTCACGACGCACCTACCTCCCACTTTTTTGCCGGAGTTAATAAAGAGTCACGTCACACAAATAAATGGGACATGTCACGCACCTACCACCCACTCTTTTGCAGGACTTAATAAAGAGTGACGTCATAGACATCAATGGGACATGTCGCATACACATCAATGGGACATGTCACACACCTACCACGTCATACACATCAATGGGACATGTCGCACAGCTACCACCCACTCTTTTGCAGGAGCTGTATGCACAACAGCCACCATCATCTCAATCGCTATCCGGTGAACACGTCACGTCACACGCATGAATGAGTCACGCAACATACATGAAAAAGTAAAAAGTCACGTCACACACATAAATTGGACATGTCACGCACCCGCCACCCACTCTTTGGTCTTTGGTAAGGGGTTGTATGCACAGGGGTTGTATGCACAGCAGCCTCAGGGCTTGTATGCACAGCAGCCTCCACCATCTCAATCACCGACGACGAATGCTTCACGTCGCACACGTGAATGGGTCACGCCACACACATGAAAAAGTAAAGAGTCATGTGACACACATGAAAGGGCCATGTCACGCACCTGCCACCCACTCTTTGGCAGGGGGTTGAATCGAGAGCGGCCACCACCGTCTCAATCGCTGCCCAATGAATCGAACTCCCGCCTTTTTGCACATGTGCAAAAAGGCGGG